>ERZ795053.4600-NODE-4600-length-14820-cov-24.655469_pt1 | contig 14820 bp, 8 predicted proteins | sample MGYA00375137_ERZ795053 | MGnify/ENA primary metagenome ERZ795053 (study PRJEB30182, sample SAMN05720284) | activated sludge metagenome | isolation source: Anaerobic digester | place: Hong Kong | collected 2014-12-17 ... | reverse complement strand
CGAGGATCTTGCGGACGCTGTCGATGCCGGACTGGATCGTCGCCTCGTCGTCGGAAGCCGCGTACTGGCCAAGCAAGTACTCGAGGACGAACGAGGGCACGATGGCGTTGCCCTTGACGGCCTTGACCAAGTCCTTGCGCACGACCGCGCCGGCGAAGACCTCATTGATCTTCTGATCGAGGGGCGACTTCACGGGTGGATCCGACGCGGTTGCTGAGTCGTCAACCTCGTCGGGGGGATCGGCGAAAGCGTCGGCAAGGTCGTTCTGTTCGGTCATCGCAGGAGTCTCCTAGAAGTCGAAGTCCGTCGTGAACGAACGCTTGATGGTGTAGTGGCCCTTCGAGAACGGCTTCCACTGCGTCGTATTCGGGATGGGCTCTTCGAGCCTCAACTCGACCGGGTGGTTGTTGAAGTCGTCGGCGTCCTGGGTGAGGTAGAGGGTCGCTGATTGATAGCGCTGGCGCTGGTCCTCAGATGGACTGTCGAAGGTGAGGTTCGGCTGGTCGGAGATCAGTGTGTCGCCGACGTAAAGCCCGAGGCGGACCCGGCGCGGCTGAACCTTGTCCGTTACCGGTTCGCGCTGAAGCAGCCTGACCGCGAGCTGTCCCGTGGTGATCTTGTCGGTTTCAGGCATGAGGTCCACGTTCACGAGGCGGATATCGCTCTTGCGCTTCTTGTTAACTGTCACCACGGGGACGACGATCTCTTGGAGGGATGCGCCACCATGGACGTAGCGCGTGCCGGCGCCGGGCAGCGGGATGCGGTGTATCGACTTCGGGATCTGGATGTCGATGTCACCATCGAGACCTGCTTGGGCCGACGTGAACGTCATGAACGACGGTGACGCCTTGAGCGACCGGCCCAGCACGTAGCGACGGTTGACTCTCGTGACAGCGTCACCCTGAGGGGACTCGGAGACGTAGTAGGACGTCTCTAGCGGAATGTCTTGGTAGAGGAAGCCGTGATCTGCTGTGATCAGGATGTTGGTTGCATTGGCGTTCGTCCACTTCTTGACCAGGAACAGCAGCTCACGGAGCGTCTCGTCCGCAGCCTCGAACACGGTCCTCTCGGTCGCCGCCTTGTCTCCGGCCGCATCGATCCGGTCGTGGTAGACGTAGAAGATCTGGTGCTGCTTGTACAGCTCACGCAGTTCGTCGCCAGGCATCGCTAGGACGGCGGCGGCGCTGATCGCGTGACCCTTAACCGCCTGGAGGATCTTGTCGCGGTTCGGGGTGCCGTCGGTGGGCTTCCCGTCGGCAAGCACCGGTAGCGCCTTCGGATCCAACTCGAGCGTCAAGTGCGGAAGGAGCGAGGCCATGCCCAGTTGGGTGTAGCTGGGCAATGATCCGAGCAGCGCCGACAGCGATGCATCGAAGCGGTCCTCGCCTCGGATCATGGACGCGAGTTCGTGAGCGATCTCGTAGCGCATGCCGTCAGAGATGATGACGACTGCCTTGGTTCGGCCGTCCTTCACAACAGGGGCGACGTGGCGCTGAAAGAACTGGGCCTGCGGCTCGAGGGCCGCCGCCTTCCACTGGCCGGTCGGCTCCAGTGCCTGTTGCCAGCGCCCCCCGAAGTCGTAGAGGTACTTGTTGGTGTACTGCTTGTCCACCTCGGCCTTGAGCGCTTCAAGGGGCTTCTGGAAGTCAGCGGTCTGATAGGCGTGGGTGAACCAGCGGTACTGCTGGTCGATACGGAACCAGTCCGCCTGGTACTTCTCGAGTCCCAGGTCAGCTGTCGCCATCGTGTGCGGCAGACCTGCAATCGCAGCAAGCAGTTCCGAGGCGTTTTGGATGGCCTGGTACAGCTTGACGTACTTCGCGCTCCAGAGGCTGTCCTGTCGGTGATGTACTACGTCGGCGACCTCGCGTGGTGTCACTGCCTGAGCAGCGACCGCGGCCGCGAGATCGACAACCAACTTGCGATCGATCTCCTCGAAGATCGTGACGTTCACCAGGTCGCGGTAGTCGCGGTGCTCGATCTTGGACTTGACGTTGAGCGCCTCGGCGGCCCGCGAGGCGAGCGCGGTCATCATCTGTTGGCTGCGGACGTCGTAGCGAAGGCTGTTGAAGTCGCTGCGGATGTTGCGGAACTCGTCGGGGGTGGCGGACGCGAAGTCTTCAATGGCCCGGCTGAACATCCACAGGATGAAGTCATCGATCGTCGGGGTCTTGCTCGGGTACTTGTAGATTCTGGCGAGCCCGTCCCACAGGAACTGGTCGAGGCCAAAGGCAGCTAGGTCGTCAAACTTGCCCGTTTTGCCGGCGGCGTTCTCGGCCAGGAGTTCCCGAGTGATGTCTGTGAGCTTGTTTCCGGGTGCCTTCACGAGCACCTGGCACATCTTGGCGCGGAGGCGGGTGGCGTCGTCCCCGTCGGTCAGGAGCTTCTCAAGAGCCTGCTTCCGGCTGTTCGCAGCGAAGAACTTCTGGTGCTGCTCGATGACCGGGGCGAACGCCGAGTCGTTGAGTCCGAGTTCCTGCTGGAGCATGGAGGTCTTGTCCGCCGTGAAGATGCCATAGGCGAGTTCCAAGTCAAGCAGCCAGTTCCCGGTGCCGCGTGCGACTTCGCCCGAGCGGTACACAAGGTGCTTGGTGATGTGGTCGGCGAGAAGGGTGCACTTCACGCCGAACTCGTTGTCCTTGACGCGGACGACATTCACGCCTCCGAGGTCAAGCGCATTGAGGTCGGCGTCATACTCCCCGGTCGGGTCATGCCAGAACACGATCCGCTTGGAAGCGAGCCGACTCTGTAGAGCGTCCCGGATGGAGTTCAGGTCAGTCACCGGACGCCTCCAAGCCCGTGATCTTCCGCAGAGCCGCGCCGAACCTGGGGTAGTTCGCCTTGACCCCGTCGTCGAGGTCGATGACCACATTCTCAGATGCCTTCGGGTAGAGCGTGTCGTGCTCATACTCGTTCAGCTCGACGAGGATCTTGCGGAGCCGATCGGCTTCCTTCGCGTTTCCAGCGCGTTCAGCCTGCTGGACGGCAGACTCCAGCTTGGTCACGTACTCACGCAGGTACGTGAGCACCGCCGAGACTGTCGACGGCGTGTAGCGGTGCATATAGATCAGCGCGTTGAACGATCCCTTAGGGCTGGAGAACAACCAGTAGATCGGGCGCTTCTTGTACCGCTGAACGTGATCATCGTAGAACTTCGACCTACCCGCCCTGGAGATGAAGTAGTCTCGCAGGTTCCTCACACCGAGCGATTCCGTGACGAAGTTCAGGTTCTCCTCGAAGTGCTGCTCGCCGAAGGCCGTCCTCAGGAACTGCCGGAAGAGTCCTACGACGTCGTCCTCGAACCAGTCACCATCGACGATCGGGATTACGTTGTCCGCGTCGGGCGTGAACCTCGGCGAGGGAACCGTGGCGAGGTAGTCCTGCAAAGTCGCGCTCTGGTTCGCAAGGATCAGCCCCGGCTCATCCAGGCTGTAGCGGCCGAACATGCAACCGACCGCGTACGACACCAAGTCGGCGACATCTGCCCTGACTCGCAAGCGCATTCGTTCCGCAACGTCTTCGACTCGGGCAAACCGGTAATGCGGGTTAGAGGTCAATGTGACTTCCTCGATGGAGACCGCGCTCGGCGCCGGAACACCGTAACGCTCAGACAGGTCCGTGCAGGACGCAATCTCCCAACTCTGCAACTCCAAGGTCTTGACCTCCCAGTGGGCATGCAGATCGCCGAGCGCGTCAGCAAGTTTGGCTCCAGGAATGTGCTCGACTATCAACGGAGAGCCGTTGAAGTTCCAGGACGTCTCATAGATGTCCCAGTCCTGCATTGCGACCTTGACAGGCAAGAGATCTGCGATTCCGGTCTCAATTGGATCAGACGTCAAAGCAACCGGTACACGGGCGAGATCGCCAACCTGGAAGGTGACGGTCGGATTGAGAGCCTTCATGAAGGCTGGCATAAGGGGGCTGCACATCAAGGCCAGAAGACCGCCCAACTCACGGACATTCTTCGGTATTCCCGAGGATCCTTTCACATCGAACAGGAAACCTGCTGGGCTGTACCGCGCCGCAAATGATTGGGTCGTGATGTCCGACCACGTGATGCATTCTTTGAGCATGGCATCCAGATTCTGGATGTATCGGGACCAGTGGCGGCCGCCATTTCGGATGGTTGCATACTCTTTGAGCTCGCGTCCGTCATCCTTCCAATTGATTAGATAGAAGTGGTTCCCATACCACTTTCGGTGCCCTCCTCCCTTGTTGTAGGGAAACCACTTCTTTCCTGACTCACGCGCTTCGGTAAGGGATCGGGAGTGAAAGCTAACGTCGTTAATCGCAACTTCGTGCCACAGGCGAAGAAACCGGTCGTTGTCGCCAGTATTTAGGCCCACCGCAGGCTTCAGGCGAGAGGACATCGGCGGCAAGGTCGCGAACGACCTCCGGAGTTCCTCACCCAGCCAATACGCAATCGGGGCGCCTTCGACCTCCTTCAGCTCCTCTGTCGTAACGCAATGGAGAGCGCCGCCCTTCAAAGCACTTTGCAGCACGTCTTGCTTCTGAGCCTCATTTCGGCCAGCACGCAAATCGACGTACTGGCCCGAGAGTCCTCGGGTCTGGCTCGCGACAACGAACGCGGTCGTGGAGACCACTTCGCCCCCAATGCTGTCGAACGCACCCGTACCCAGGTGGACCATGGAAGAAATCGAATGCTCATCGAGAATGCTCTGCCGCATCCTCTTGTAAGCACTCAAGAACATCCAAGATTGCATGGTGACCATGGCGACATAGCCGTGTGCTGTCACAAGCCGCAAGTTTCGATCGATAAACATCGAGAACAGGTCGGCCTTCGAATCCGGATAGAGATCCCGAGCGAAAGCGGAAAGCTCTGGGCCCATATTCCGACCTCCCATGTAGGGCGGATTCGCCAGTGCGACCGAGTAGCGGGGCAACAGATACTCGGCCTGCCGGATCGCTTGCCGTGCCCAGTCGAGGGCGTCAGCCTTGTACATGTCGCCACCGTCGCTGACGGTCTCGAGGTGGCGTTCGAGGCGAGCGGTCAGGGCTGGGTCTGGCGTGATGAGTGAGCCGACGGTGTCGGCCTGGGAGAACTGGTTCCAGAAGGCTTCTTCGGCGTGCCGATCCCCGTGCCCGGTGGCGAGGTAGCTCAGCTCGTCGGTACTGAAGGAGATGGGGTCGATGACGCAGACGTTCGGTTCGACCGGGTTCTTGAGGAAGAGCTTGCGCTTGGCCGCGGCTTTCATTGTGAGCGCGAACGCAGCCAGCGCTCCTGCACGCGGGTCGATCTCGGTGCCGTAGAGGTTGTTCGTGAGGATCAGGGCCGGGATCTTCGACGGTGCGTATCCCTCCTCTTCGTAGATCGCGTAGAGGAGGTCGAAGGCGTAGGTGAGCATGTGGCCCGAGCCGCACGCGGGGTCGATGACTTTGAGTTCCTCGGGCTTGCTGATCCTGAGGAAGTCGGTCTCTTCGTCCACCGGAGCGATGTAGTAGTCCATCTGGTCGACCAGACGCGACTCGGGGTGGTTGAGCATCCAGAGGCGCCCGAGGGAGTTCTCGACGAGGTAGCGGACGATCCAGTGCGGGGTGAACAGTTGGGTGGCTGCGGGGATCTCGTCGGCGCCTGCTTTCCTGTTCTTCTTGAACCCGGCGAAGACCTCATCCTTCCGCTCCGCGATGTAGAACTGGTAGAGCCAGCCGATGACCTCGACGTCGCGGCATACGTCTTCGGTGAGTACTGATACGGACCGGCTGAGGACGGATTCCTGGGCGAGCAGGTTCGCGGGGATGAGCAGTTCGGTGTAGTCGCCTTCGCGTTCGAACATGAACGGCATGGCGCCGTGCCAGAAGCGACAATAGTCCGCGAGGAGCAACGCATACGCCTCAGCCTGGGCGTCGACGCCCGGGCGCGGCATACGAGTGCCATTGAGCAGCCCGGCGATGGTGGCGGCGTTAGCCCCCTTGACGACGCTGGCATCCAGTTGGCCGCGCTTGGCTGCGGCGAGCACCTCGGGCTGACCGACTTGATCGGTCGCGGGCGAGACGACGCCAATCCCCGTGTAGCCGTTGGCGTCCATGAACCGCAGAGCGATAAGGCGGTTGAACCACGTGTACGCGACCTTGTCAGCAACGTGCTTCTTCCCCTTGTCACCTCCGCCGGCGCCGGAGATGGCCCGCTCAAGCGCGGCCACCGCATTAGGCTGCTCCACGCGTTCGGGCGAGCCTTGTGCGAGGACTGCGGTGATCCGGGCGCCCACTTCGCGGATGAGCTCGGTGCGCGATGCCGTGGCAAAGGACTTCAGTGGTGCGGTCTCCATCAGAGCGTGATTCGCTTTCCGTCGTTGATCGTCTGGATCAGGAGCGCCCGGAGTGCCGAGAGGTACGTCTCCATCTCCGCTTCGGTTTCGATGAGGGTCGGTGCGCCGACAACTGTGAGGGTGCCGAGTGAGACTGTAGGTTTCGCTGGATCCGCGGGGTCGACGGACTTGGCCAGTTGGTCGATGAGGCCGGGGTAGTCGGTCGACGCGAAGTGGCTGCCGGTCTGCTCGATGACCGCGATCAGGTTCTGGTTCTCGAGGCTCGCGAAGATGATGTCTACTCGAGTCTGTACTGCTTTCTGCGCCTGCGGTGAGGCGTCCGTGTAGACCGTCTGCGAAACAAGGTCAGCAAGCCTGGCCTCGACCGCACTCCTCACGTGCTTGCGGGACTCGATGATCCTGTCTTCTACGAGACCTCGAAGAGTGTCGGTTGCGACCTTCAGCTGGTTCATCTTGGCGCCGCGAAATCCATTGGGGTCCGCGAGAAGGGTCTCGACTGGATCCGCGCTGCCGGCGGGTAGGTAGCCGAGGTTCCCGGTGTTCGCACTCAGGAGGGCCTGCGCCTCGTCGAAAATCTTGGCCTGCTGGCCGTTAAGGAAGGACTTGATCGGATCGACCAGGTCTTCCTTGGCGTCGATCAGCTCGTCGGCCATGGCGAAGTCGTTGAGATACCACTCGATGGGTTTGCCGACGACCTGGTCGAGCAGAGTGATGACGCTTGAGAGTCGGCTGACGAAGGGGTAGCGGCTGCTGGTCACGAGGACGTTGAGTTCGTCTCGCTTAGCCGCGAGTTTGTCCTTGCCGAAGCGGGCCAGCTCGGTCGGGTCGCTTGGCACGGCGCCCTCGTCGAAGAAGTCAGCGCAGAAGGCCTTGAAGTTGGCGACCTTCACCGCGTCGTACGTCGTCTGTGGTGCGACGACGGTGTGCTGATGTCTGCCGGTGTTGCGGATGCTGGATGCGGCCTCGGTCCGCACGACTGGGTTGGCATTGATCGTGATCGCGACCTTGCCGTTGCCGACCAACCAGCCGAGAACGACCTCGATGGAGCCCAGGTCCCACCCGTAGGGCTTGGACTCGAACCGGTCCACGATTTTCTTGACGGTGACCTGCTCGCCAAGCTTGGTCTGCGAGATGACCCAGGACTCCATCTCGGTGCCGGGCGAGCTGAGCGCGCTCAGAGATCCGGCGGGAAACAAGGCGTGGTCATTCTGGACGGCTCCGTCGACCTGCTGCTCTGAGTAGACCTTCCCTCCGAGCAGGCCGAGGTTTGTGTAGGTGCGGTTGACGAGCTCTTGGAATCCGTCGGCAACCCGCGTCACGGCGTCCTGGGAGCCGGAGGTGATCTCGGCCGCGTTGATGATCATGTGGGCCTTGCCGACCGCTTGGCGAAGGCGCTCGATGAGTTCCTTCTCTCGCTCGGCGTTGAGCACCTGCTTGGACTGGAGGATCGCCAGCGTCGAAGGCAACGCGCCTGAGGTGGTGCGCTGTTTGGTGTACTTCTCCGTCTTGAGGAGAAGGCGCAGGTCCGCCAATAGGCGCTTGTCCCGGCCGAGGAAGACGCGGAGCTCGTCCTTGCCTGCGCTCTGCATCTTGATTTCTTCGTCGGTGTAGTTCGTCTCCGGCGTGATGAAGTGGATGGTGAGGTCGCGCTGGTTACCTTGAACGACGTCGTCGAGCTTGTAACCGAACGGGAAGTCCTGCCCGTTCTTGGCGTACTTGAGCTTGTTCGTCTTGAGGATTTCGGAGGAGAGGTACTTGAAGAGTTTGGTGGAGATCTCGGACGAGTCGAGGTCGATCGACTTGATCTCCTTCTCGATCTCCTGTTCCTCGTTCGTCAGGTACTCGTAGACGTTGCCGTTGCGTTGGACGTACGACTGCGTCTCCAGCAAGCTGAGCGCCTCCTGCACCTGCTTGCCGAGCGCGTTGAGGTCGAGACCGAAACGGTCGTAGACGAGCACGGTGAGGTTGCGGGGGGTGGCCTTGAACGTGTCCACGTACTTGACCAGGAAGAGCGCCTTCAGCAGCCGATTGGCGAGGATCGTGACGTCGGACCCTGGCTCGGGTAGGTGCTTCTCGGCTTGGAGGATGGCGCTCTGGGCTGCGGACTTCAGCGCTGCGCTGATGCCGGCGAACATCTGGTCGAACGTGGCGAGGTAGCCAACCTGTTCTGCTCCGATGCGCTTGGCGACTTCTTGAACGACACCGAGCATGGACCGTTCGCCGACCGAGCTGTTCTTGCCCTCGAACATGTTGTGGTCTGAGAGTCCCTCGATGGCGGCCTGGAACATCGGGATCTGGTACGTCACGAATGGGTAGGTGCTGATGAATCGGTCGGCGTCGACGTAGTTGCGGTAGGTCTTCGCCCCGTCGACGAAGTCGAAGATCGTCTTGAAGTTCCCACCCTCCTTGGAATGGATCGTCGTCAACTCGGCTGCGCCCGCGTCGTTCTTCTCGAGGAGCCGCTTGCTGATGACCTCCTCGACGTCCTGGCTGGTGAGCTTCACCTTGGCGCTGAACCGTGCCTGGATCTTGGAGAAGTCGTTCCCCTGCTGTCGGGTCCGGTCACCAATGACCTTGTCCATGTCCTCCTGAGAGGTGACGAACACCCAGGACTGTCCCTTGCACTTGGTGTTGAGGGACTCCGCGATCGTCTGCAGGTTGAGCATGAGCTTCACGTCGTCGGCGATGAACTGGCCGACTTCGTCGACGAAGAAGTTCAGCCGGAAGCCGGGACCCTGCGTGTCGATCCACGACTTCACGGACGTCGCGAAGTCTTCGATGGAGACGGCATACGACTTCTGGTACTGCGCAATGATGCCGGGGTTTGCCTCCCCGTTGACGTCGGCGAACGCCTTGTCGATGTTGTGCCCTTCAAGGGCAGTCTGCTCTCGTCCCTGCGCCCAGTCGATCCCCGAATGCTTGGCGAAGGCAGCTTTGAATGCGTCGTACTGGCCACGCTTGTCAAGGTCTTCCTCGAAGCGCGCGACGGCGCCGTCGTTACCGTAGTAACCGCGGCTCTCGTCGAAGACCTTGACGAAGACCTTGAGCAGCGCGTCGGTCTGATCCTTGGCGATCAGGGTCGCCTTCTGGTCGATGTTGAAGAGCAGGCTCTTGGCCGGGATGGCGGCGGCCTTCTTGAGCGACGCGATGAGCATGGCGTCATCGGTCTTGCCCAGGAAGCTGTCGCTCACGTCCGTGCGCGAGAAGGCTTGACCCTGAACGTCGCCAAGGAGGTGGGCGAGCATCTTCAGCAGGTGTGACTTGCCGGAGCCGAAGAAGCCTGAGATCCAGACGCCATTGGCGTTCGTGTAGTTGGTGTACTCCTCCAGCAGCGGGGCCACGCCCTTGGCGGCGTCGTTGGTGAAGACGTACTCCTCGACCTCAACGGCGAGGTGGTCGACGTCGTCGGCCTTGACGACACCCTCGATCGAACGGGTGACGTCCTTGAGGAAGATCTCGTTGAGTTTCATCGGGTCATGCTTCCTGGTCGAGGATGCGCTTCGCGCGGTAGAAGGAGTCGTCCTTGAGCTGCCCGAACAGGACGAGTGCGGATCCCTGGGTTGGTGACACTTCGTAACGTCCCGGGAAGAACATCAGCATCGGTCGGTCGGAGACGACCGTTTGCAGGTTGTTGAGCACGGTGTGGGAGCGGACGAACGGGAACACCTCGCCGATGCCGGTGAGGAAGAGGATCTGGAACGTCTCCGCCTGGATGCGTGCCTTGATGGCCGGCGCCAGGTGGACCTGGGGATCCAGCATGTTCTGGAGCATCTTGAGAAAGTCGGGCTTGTCCATCGTCGGCTCGGCCGCCAGCACCCGCTCCCAGACGTTGCGCTCCTTGAGTAGCTCGATACAGAGGTCGTAGAGGTTGATCTCGAAGACCCTGATCCCGAGTTCGGTATCGAGCTTGGTCTTGATGCGCTTCTTCGCCTGAGCAACATTGAGTGCCCAGGCAGGGTCGTAGTCGTAGATGAAGTGGGCGACCTCGTTGCCCAAGCCCTCCATCTTGAGAAAGCGCTCGCTGCGGAGCACCTTGAACAGGTGCTCCTCCTGCTGGGCCAGCGTTGTCGTGGACTGCACAGTGCTCACGCCACTCTCGTTGGGAAGAATCGGATGTCACTCGGCGTGCGCTCATGGAGGCAGGCAGTGAGGCGCGCCGAGATGAGAGCAGGCTCGATGCGTTCTTTGGAGTTGAGCAGGGCAGCTTCGGTCATCATCCGGAAGAGCACCTGGCGAAGCTTCTTGTATGAGCTATCGGTGACGTGGTCCAACTCGTCATGCCACATCGCCTTGGCGCGATAGAAGGCGTCATAGTCCTCGTACGTCACGTTGCCCGCCAGCGTGAGGAACCGTTCACGCAGAACCTCCTCGGCAAACTCCCCGATGAGTGCATAGCGTCGACACGCAGCAGCCCACATGACGTGACCGCGTTCGGTCGGAGTGGCGTCAACGAGAAGCTCCACTTCCGCCGCGCTCAGTACCGAAAGCCGCTGGACCACCTCCCGGGCAAGCCTCACGCCGGCTGACCTGGTGCGCGACTGCAGGAGGTTGGCCTCCTCGATGGCGCCACGCACCTTGTCCCAGTCCTGCTCACGCAGGTAGATGGGCGCGACGGCCGATGCTTCACGGATTAGGAGGCCGCCACTAGTGAAGGACAGGGCATATCGAACGGCAGACTTGGCCATCATGTGCACCTCCATCCCGGTGTGAGCAAAGTCGATCAGGATAGGGGACGCCTCCGACACTGCATCGAGAATGCAGAGTGTTCACTCAGCAACCACCGACTTTGCCGCAGCGCCTACGTGCCGCACCCACTCATCGACCTCATCGCTCTGAAATTTCCACAGACGACCCACCTTGTGCGCGGGCATGCCGCGATCGGCGATCCACGCGTACACCGTGTCCTTGGTGACTCCAAGGTGGACCGCGATCTCTTCGGCGCTCAACCATGGCTGCGACACGACGGCTCCTGACTCAGGTTGTATCCGACCCTAACCCGGTGTGACCGGGTTTGCATGGTGTTGGACGCCAGCCCGCGAGTTGGGCCACGAGCTGCGGCCCAATTGGGCAGCAACCTGCTGCCTGATTCGGCAACAGGTCGTTGCCGAATCGGATCTGGCCGCGCGCGTCGGCTGGCGTGGCTTCGTGGCGTATCGGAGCCGAGATCCCTACTCTGGAGTCAGCCACACGGTTCGCCGTGGGGGTCAGCCACTCGTCAGGGCAGCCGCCCGGTGGCGCCGGAGATCCACCCGCCCTCCGAGATGGACGGACTGACCAACCGTTCGACGTGAGTCGAGGACGGTTGGAGAAGCGGGTGAAGGACAACAGCAACCGGATCGAGCTGCCGCCTGCCCGCACCGGCCGGCCTGCCGCACGCCCTCGCCGTTACGCCCCGGATGAGCTCGTGCGCTTCGATGCACGAATCCCTGCCTGGCTTGCGAAGCAGCTCTATGACGTCGCCCTGAGTGACGGCCGATCAGTGACGGCCGTCCATGCCGACCTCCTGGCCGCCGCCGTTGAAGGTCGCGGAGCTGCGATGGACTGAGCCGCTCGGCGCAGGACGCCGACATGCGAAAGGCCCAGAGCTGGAACTCCGGACCTCGTCGCGAATCGCTTCAGCGAGTAGTGAGCTCGCTGCCTTCTTCCACTTGCGCAAGCACCCTGAGGGGGTACTTCTATGTCTTCAACACGTCCAGAGTGCTCTTCTGGAACTGAGAACGTCAACCGCCACGCCGACGGCGAGGAGCCACGGGCCGCGGTCTTCCGGTACGTGCCGCACGCGATCCCGGACGACGAGTGGGCGCCTGTCGCGGACTTCACCCGCGAATCCGTCCTTCTTGTCCACCCCGGGAGTGAACGACAGGCCATCGAGGCGATGCGGACCGTCTCGCAGTTCGTCGTCTGGGCACACCGCGAGGGCTACCCGCTGGATCGGGACCGAATGTTCGTACCAGACGCGGTCGAGCGCTACATCGCGGTCGCCGCCTCGCACTTGGCAGTGTCTTCGCGCGCGACCCGTCGCTCGGACCTGCGGCGGTTCTCCCGCCAGATCACGACGAAAGCCCCGTGGGCACCGGATCCGCCGCAGCTGAAGCAGCGCAGGACGCTCGTGCCGTTCACCCAGGACGAAGTCGCACGCTTGTGGGAGATCGCCAACGACCAGAGCACGAAGATCCGCCGTCGCCGCTTCACGGGGTACCTCGCGCTCGGTCTCGGCGCCGGGTTGCACCCACACGAGATGTGGAAGGCCAACGTCGGCGACCTCGAGACCGTCCACGGTTTCCTCTGCGTCCGAGTGACCGAGAGCAGGCATCCCCGGGTCGTCCCGATCACCGCACCCAACGACGAGATCCTCGCCGGCTTCCTCACCGAACCAGACGACGCGCCGATCCTGGCGTACCGGCCGAGGAAATGGGACCGCTCACCCTTCCACGAGATGCTGCGCAAGGCCGACGTCCCGCCCGGCTGTCCGACGATCACCCCAGCCCGGCTGCGGGCCACCTGGATGGTCGACCACCTCACCCACGGCATGTCAATGGGCGGGCTCACCACGCTGGCCGGCTTCACCTCGTGGCGGTCCTACCAGCCCCTGCAGCAGTGCATCCCTCACCCGGACGAGCCCACACTGTTCGCCCAGGCGGTCCGCCGGTGAGCCGATCGCGACGGCCTCCGAGCGCCGTTGGTTCGCGGTTGAGCTCGGACGCAACGCCGGCCAACCCGATGACGGACGAACAGCGCATCGCGCGGGCCGTCGCGGTCGCGACCAGCGAGATCGCTGTGAAGCTCTGCGCGGCGGCGGAACGGCGGACCGGACGGCCTCGCCTCATCCCGCTGGCAGGGGTCCTCGCGGCCTACATCTTCCACGCCACCGGCGAGCCGCACACGATGACCACCTCCGCTGTATGCCGATCCATCAAGAAGCTCAAGCCGAAGCAACGCGCGGCGCTCGGGATCCCGAAGCGCATGCAGATCAGGTACAAGCGGATGCACTCCGGATGGCGGGCCATCAAGCGCGTCGTCGAGCACGGTGTCCTGGTCGAGCACGACCACAACCTCGACGTCGATCCGGACACCGGCGAAGTCCTCGCGTGTCCTGAAGGCTGCATTTTCGAGCAGGTCGGCCTGGACGAGCTCACAACTCTGCTCATCCAGGCCAGCCTGCCGCCGGAGTTCAAGCGACCGTCGGCGGTGGCCATCGACGGCACCGACATCGAGAGCCACACCAGGCCGCACAAGAAGCGCGTCGATGCCGAGGGCCGCGCATTCTGGTCAGCTGACCCCGACGCTCGCTGGGGCCACCGCACCGCGACCGACCGCCGCCCCACCGAGCACTTCCTCGTCTACGAAGGCCACCTCGCCACCTACGCGCCGCGCGTCGGGTCAGAACCCATCCCTCAGGTGGTGGCGGGCCTCGCGTTGCGACCAGGAATCCGTGATCGCGCCCGAGCCTGCCTGAACATCGTCGACGCCCTGCCACCGTTCGATGACCTCCTCGTCGACCGTGGCTACACCACGGCCAAGGGCAGCCAGCTCGCCGGCCCGCTCCGAGACCGACACATCACGGTGACGATGGACCTGCACAAGACCCAGCGGGTCGTCCGGCCCGGTCCGGAGGCCGGGACGGTCTGGGTCGACGGCAGCCTGTACTGCAGTGCCCTCCCCGAGACCCACCGCACGCTCGAGGCGCCTACCGCTGGAATGAGCGCCGCCGAGAAGGCTCGACGGCGTGAGGCGTTCGACGCCCGCGAGCCCTACCGCTTCGTGCCGCATGCCAAGCGCGACCCGAAGCGGGGGACGCAGCGCTTCCGCGGCCCAGCGGTCGACGGACATCCCTTCAAGGTCCGTTGCCCCAACACCCCGGCGTCGATGCGGATGCCGCACACACTCCCCACCACGACCTGCGTCCCCGGCGATCCTTGCGGGTGCGGGAAGACCCTCACCATCCACGACAGCGAGCTCGAACGCGACCGGCAGCACCACCCCTGGCAGTCCACCCGTTGGGCGCTCTCGTTCAATCGGCGCACCCTCGTCGAAGGACTCATCGGCGCCAACCGCTACCAACGCCTCAGCGTCAACCGCGGCTTCTTCCGACAGGCCGGCCTCGTCGCGACAGCCATGCTCATGGCCATCACCCTCGTCGGGCACAACCTCGTCAGCCTGCACGCCTGGCACACCACACGCGGGCTACCCGAGCCATGGCAGGTCCACCTCGGCGAGCCCATCGACGACCGACCACTCGACAAGGCCACCCGGACCCGCGGCCGACGCAGACGCCAGACCGACTGACCGGCCCAGCCCGAACCACTCACCCCACACGGAGCCCACGCCAGCCTGCCCGGAAACCGGCCAGAGACAGCGAAATAGGCCCCACGGCAGACGAAATCGGCGTCAGCGGAGGCGGCGACGACCAGCACCGCCCCGAAACGGCGAAACTCCCGGCCAGATCATCTCCGGTCGGGAGTTTCGGGAAACCGAAAAGGGTAGTTCAGGGAACTACCCGCGAGTGCGCAAGGGGGGATTTGAACCCCCACGC
>ERZ795053.4598-NODE-4598-length-14823-cov-7.933369_pt1 | contig 14823 bp, 7 predicted proteins | sample MGYA00375137_ERZ795053 | MGnify/ENA primary metagenome ERZ795053 (study PRJEB30182, sample SAMN05720284) | activated sludge metagenome | isolation source: Anaerobic digester | place: Hong Kong | collected 2014-12-17 ... | reverse complement strand
GCCGACCCGGCGCTGCCGATCGTCATGGTCACCCATCACAGCACCCAGGACGTCGTCGTCAAGGCGCTGCGCCAGGGCGCCTTCGGCTTCATCGTCAAGCCCTACAGCCTGAGCCGGCTGAAGGAGATCTTCGGCAAGCTGGAACGCCGCGAGGCGGATGCCCGCTCGATGCAGGAGGTGCCGGCCTAGCAGCCTGGCCGAGAGATGGCCAGGCTCCTAGGCGCGTGCTGCCGCCGGTGTCTCGACGGCCAGGCCCCAGCGCCACAGCAGCCAGAGCAGGAAGAGGGCGGGCAGGGCGAAGAGGGTGGAGGTCAGGAAGAAGACCGACCAGCCCACGGCGTCCGCGAAGAAGCCGGACGACGGCACGATGACGAACTTGCCGAGGAGCTGCATGAAGGAGGTGAGCAAGGCGTACTGCACCGCCGTGTAGTGGATGTTGCACAGGGAGGAGAGGTAGGCGACGAAGACGGTCGTGCCGAGGCCGGCGGTGACGTTCTCGACCAGGATGACGGCGTGGAAGAGGGCGAGGTTCGGCCCGACCCAGGACAGGAGCAGGAACATCAGGTTCGAGCCCGCCATCAGCGCCACGGAGAGGGCCAAGGAGAGCATCAGGCCGAGGCGGAAGACCAGCACGCCGCCGAGGATGCCGCCAATCAGGGTCATCCAGAGGCCGAACGTGCCCGAGACCCAGGCGATCTCCGCCTTGTCGAAGCCGACATCGATGTAGAAGGGGTTCGCCATCAGGGTGAGGACGACGTCGGCTGCCTTGTAGACCGAGATGAAGGCGAGGATGACGACGGCGACCCGGAGCCCGTTGCGCCTGACGAAGTCGTAGAACGGCTCGATCACCGCCCGCCGCATCCAGAGATGGACCCTGCTCTCCTCGGCGATCGGCACCATCCCGAAATTGGCCTGCGCCCGGCGGCTGAAATAGGTGAAGCCGTAGAGCGTGAGCAGGGCGACGAGCTCGAGCCAGAAGCCGACGACGGTCAGCCAGACCGGGGCCATGAAGGCCTCGTAGGTGAACGGTGCCGCACCGAAGAGGCCGACGACCCAGTTGCTGACGAGAAAGAGGAGGCCGAGCACCAGCCAGCCGTGCAGCGTGGCGAAGAAGGGCGCCTCTGGCCCGATTGCATACCAGAGTGTCTCGACGGTCGCCCAGGCGATGGCGAGCAGGGCGAAGTTCTTGGTCCGGGCGAGGGCATCGGGTGCCCGGCGGTAGAGCAGCCAGGCGAGCCGCATGCCGAGCGCCGTGACGGCGAGGTTGCCGGCGAGCACGATGGCGCCCGAGATCGACCAGGATTCCGGTGGTGCCGTCACGATGCCGAAGAGGGTCGAGAGCGGCTGCCACACCCCGAGACCGATCACGGCCGCCAGGAGGAGCCCGCCGAGGCCCTTGAAGGGAGCGAGCCTGGCTGGTGTGGTCTGGCGGAGCAGGCGGTCCTCCTCGAGCACCTCCTGGTCGATGAGGGCGGTCGAGGACTGCGCCGGCTCGCCGATGGACAGCACCGTGCCCATGCCGACGAGGACGAGCAGCGCCATCACCGTGTAGGCAGCGGACCAGCCGAAGGCCTCGGCGATCAGCAGGGCACCGGCGGTCGCCACCCACATGGCGACGCGATAGCCGAGCACGACGACCCCGGCGCCGGCGCCGAGCTTCTCCTTCGGCAGGATCTCGACGCGATAGGCGTCGATGACGATGTCCTGGCTGGCCGAGAAGAAGGCGACGAGCACCGCGAAGAAGGCGGTCCACCAGAGGTCCTCGGCGGGGCTCGTCCGGCCGAGCGCGAAGATCGAGAGGACGAGGCCGATCTGCGCCGCGATCATCCAGCCGCGGCGCCGGCCGAGCAGGCTCGTGAACGGCGGCAAAGGCAGCCGGTCCATGAGCGGCGCCCAGGCGAACTTGAAGGTGTAGGGGGCGAAGGCGAAGCCGAAGAGGCCGATGGCGGCCCGGGTCACCTCCTCCTCGCGCAGCCAGGTGCTGAGCGTCGCGGCGATGAGCATGATCGGCAGGCCGCTCGAGAATCCCAGGAACAGCACGCCGACGACCCTCGGGTCGCGATAGATCGCGAGGGAGGCGAGCCAGCTCCGCCAGTCCAGCCAGCCCGGCTTGCCCTGCCGCGCCTCAGCCATCGATGCCCTCCGTCAACAGCGCTTGCGGCCCTGCCGCACGACAGACAACCGCCGCCGGCACCGGGGCGGCGGCGGTGCCGGTCTGCACCGCTGGCTCAGAAGAAGCGTTCGGGGACGCGGAGGATGTCGCCCGGCAGGATCGGCGTGTCGACCGTCACCACCACGGAGGGGGCGCCCGAGCCGCCGCGCTGGATCTCGATCCCATCCTCCTTGGCCCGGTAGGTGAAGCCGCCGGCGAGGGCCACGGCGTTGATCACGCTCATGCCCGAGACGTAGGGATAGCTGCCGGGCGCGTTGACCTCGCCGAGGATGAAGAAGGGTCGATAGTTGAGCACCTCGATGCTGACCTGCGGGTCGACGAGGTAGCCGTCCTTGAGCCTGGTGGCGATGCGGTCCTCGAGCTGGCGCGCGGTGAGGCCGGCGGCGTTGATCTCGCCGATCAGCGGCATGGCGAACGTGCCGCCGCCATCGATCTCGAACTCGCCGGAGAGATCCTCGTGGCGGAAGACCACGATGCGGATCCGGTCGCCGCTGTCGAGTGTGTAGGCGGGAGCGCTGAGGCGCGCCGCCGGCGTGCCGTCCGCCCCCGTGCCGGCGCCGGCAGCGGGGCCGAGCGTGCCGGGCGATGGGCTGCCACAGGCGCTGAGCAGCAGCCCCAGCCCGAGCACCAACCCCGCCAGGAGCTTGCGGCAAGTCGTCGTCATCATTCTCTCTCCACCGCTCTCACGCACCACGTCCATGCGTCCGATTCGCCGCAAGCAGCCGGCGACGACGCCCATCCGTACCTGACTACACGGCGAACGTTACTCAAGAATAAAGCCATGGTCGAGCAAGCAGAGGACGGCGGCGCCGGGCATCGCAGGCAGGTGCCGCGATGCGACTGCCGCTCATAGCTTGGCGGAGAGGCCGATGCGGAAGATATTGCGGTCGAACTCCGCATCCCCGTCGTCCGACTGGCGATGGCTGAAGTCGTAGGTCGCGTCGAGCGAGAAGCGGCGGTTGATCAGATAGGTGACGCCGGCACCGGCTCGGTAGGTGTTGTCGGTTCGCCCCGTGCCCTCGTAGTCGTCGCGCACATACTCGCCATTGACATTGACGATGATGTTGCGCCTGAGCTCGTGGAAGACGTTGATCGCGAGGCCGGCGTAGTTGTTGGCGGTCGCCGTGTCGCCCTCGTAGGTGATCGTCGTCTCGTCGATGCCCGCCTGGCCGTCGAAGATCACCGAGGTCAGGGGGGTCACGTTCCAGGTGACCGCGGCATTGCCGGCCAACCCGTCGACATTCTCGAGGTCGTTGTCGTCGTACTCGCGCCGCGTGTAGCCGGCGGAGACCTCGCCGAAGATCACGCCGGTGAAATCGATGGTGGTGCCGATCAGCGCGTCGAAGCCGGTCGAGTTCCGATCGAGCCCCGGGGTCTCGTCATATTCCCGGGCACTGCCGGTCAGCTCGAAGAAGGGGGCGATGCGTGGCGAGAGCGCGTAGCCCGTCCGCAGCCCGAGCGCGTACTCGTTGCGGTCGCGGTCGGTGTTGCTGACATCGCCGGCATTGTCGTAGTCGAGGCGCAGGAACCGGGCGATCGGCTCGACGTAGACGCGGGTGAACTCGTGGCGGTGGCTGAGGTTGATGCCCATCCGGTAGTACTGGGTCACGTCCTCGTTGCCCTGGGCGTCGGCCTCCTCGGAGTCCTCGTGCAGGCGGGCGAAGTTGGTCTGGATGTTCGTCCGGCTGTTGCGCAGCGCATCGATGCGACCGCCGGCACCGACGCCGAAGTCCTGGTAGTTGCTGTCGTTGTGGTCGGCGTAGAAGCCGAAATCGCCGAAGGCGGAGAGATTGAGCTGGTGACGGGACCATTGCGACCTGGCGGTGATCGCGGGACGCACCGTGAAGATCACGTCGTCATCCTCGTTGTCGCTCGTCGAGAAGATGTTGTCGTCATAGGCCACGCCGGTTTCGATTTCCGGATAGATCAGGAAGGCCCGTGCCCGAATGCCCAGCGGGTCGTAGTCGGGGCGCGGCCGGTTCTGCACCGGCACGTTGCGAATGTCCTGGGCCGCCGTCGCGAGCGGTGCCAGCACAGCCGCCCCGGCCACGAGAGCGCCGATCAGCCTGGTCGTCGTCATCACTCTACTCCGCTTCAGGAGGTGCCCCTCGGACGGCTGCTGCCGAGCAACGGCCCTGCACCCGCTTGCCCGTCGGTCATCGTCTGCCGGGCACCCGGAATCAAGAACCGTCGAACGCCCGCTCCATCCGATTCGCACATGCCGCGTGCATGCGGTCATGAACGGCGCTAGAACTTGCTCGGACGAACGACGACGCGAGCGGCCACGCCACCGGCGACAACCGGATCAACCATCGGTGCATCTATCCGGTTTGGCGAGGCGTGACAACCGGAGGGTAGGGCATTTTCTGCGCAATGTGCGGAATTGCCCGCAAACCATTGATGCTGTAACGCGTTTGCCACGAGTTGTCCGGGCGCCGTCGGGCTCGTCGCGGCAAAATTCTATTGTGAGTTGAGAAAACCCTGCTGAAGCGACTGTTCCAGCGCCCGCGCCCGGCGATCGACGAGACACCCCGGGTCGGTGGTCGCCAACCCCGGGTGCCGCAGGGTGCCCGCGTCTACGCGGTCGGCGACGTGCACGGCAGGATCGATCTGCTGCGGGCGCTGGAGGCGCAGATCGTGGCCGATGCCGCGTCCCGCGCCGAGCGGTGCCGCAACCTGCTCGTCTATCTCGGCGACTATGTCGATCGCGGGTTCGACAGCCGCAAGGTGCTCGACCATCTGGCGAGCGAGCCACCCGACGATTTCGACCGGGTGCTGCTGCTCGGCAATCACGACGCCTGGCTCCGTGACTTTCTCGCCGGCGAGCCGGTCGGCGAGAGCTGGCTCCGCTTCGGCGGTGACGCGACCCTTCTCAGCTACGGCGTGCCGCTGGCGCTCGACCGCTCGCCCGAGGAGCGTCTGTCGGAAGCTCGCGACCGCCTGCAGACGGAGGTGCCGGCCACCCACCGGCGGCTGCTCGTCGACCTCGAGCTCGCCCTGCCGTTCGGCGACTATCTGTTCTGCCATGCCGGCATCCGCCCCGGCGTCCCGCTCGCCGACCAGGTGGAGGAGGACCTGATCTGGATTCGCGAGCCGTTCCTGAGCTGGGTCGGCGACGCCGGCAAGATCATCGTGCACGGCCACACGGTCGAGGACGCACCGGCCATTCGCCGCAACCGGATCGGCATCGACACCGGCGCCTGCTACACCGGCAACCTGACCTGCGTGGTCCTCGAAGGCACCGATCACCGGTTTCTCTCGACCGGGCAACCCCGCTGACCTTCGTCGTCTGCGCGGCCTGGCGGTGTCCCGGATCTCTTCCAAAGCGTAGCAAGATATGCTTCCGCCGCCGGTTGTTCACGCGTATCTGACTGCTGAGCGGATATGGTCCGCGCCTCGCCGGCGCGCTGCCAAGAGCCGCCCGGGGAGTGTGTCCCACGACGTGTCGCAAAGGATCTGCCATGCCCGAGGCTCCCACCGGATTGCGTGTTCTCGTCACCGGCGGGGCCGGCTATGTCGGCAGCCACATCGTCCGTGACCTGATCGCCGCCGGGCATCGCGTCACCGTCTTCGACAATCTCTATTCCGGGCACGAATGGGCGGTGCCGGGGGCCGAGCTCGAGATCGGCGACCTCGGCGACCGGCAACGCCTCGAGCGCGTGCTGTCGGCCGCGTCGTTCGACGCCGCGATCCACTGCGCCGGGCACATCTGGGTCGGCGAATCGGTGCGGCACCCCGCCAAGTACTATTTCAACAACGCCAGCAACGCCTTTCGCTTCTTCGATCATTGCGCCCAGTACGGCATCCGCCACGTCGTCTTCTCGTCGACCGCCGCGGTCTACGGCCAGCCCGACGTCGAGCTGATCGACGAGGACCAGCCGCTCCGACCGATCAATCCCTACGGCGCCAGCAAGCTGATGGCCGAGCGGGCGCTGCAGGACATCGCGGCGGCGGCCGGGCTCGGCTACGCGATCCTGCGCTACTTCAACGTCGCCGGTGCCGACGCCGCAGCGCGGATCGGCGAGGCGACGCCGAACAACAGCCATCTGGTGAAGGTGGCGCTCGAGACGGCCATCGGCCTGCGGCCGGCGATGCACGTCAACGGGACGGACTACCCGACCCCGGACGGCACCTGCGTTCGCGACTACGTGCATGTCGACGATCTGGCGGCAGCGCACGTGCTGGCCCTGCATCACCTCGTGGGGGGTGGCGAGCCGCTGATCGCCAATTGCGGCTACGGCCACGGCTTCAGCGTCCGCGAGGTGATCGAGGCGGTGCGGCGGGTGACCGGCATCGACATTCCCGTCCAGAGCGGCCCGCGCCGGCCGGGCGACCCGGCGGTCCTGGTGGCCGACAATCGGCGGCTCTGCCGTACCCTCGGCTGGCGGCCGGCCGGCAACAGCCTCGATGCCATCGTCGGCTCGGCCTGGCGGTTCGAGCAGGCCCTGCAGTCGCTGCGCGGCGGTCTTGCGAAAACCGGCTGAGGCTCTACGCTCGCATCGGTCTTGCGAAAGTGGCGGCGTGGAGTAGGCTCGCGTCCTGGTTGTACAGCTTGACAGCCGCTCCGGGCGAGGGCCCGCGACATGCCGTCGTCTGGAAGCTCGGTCATCCGATCACCTTTCGGTTCCTTCATGACCTTTCGACGTCTCCGGCCCTGGATGGCTGCGCTCCTCGGCGTCCTGGCGCTCTGGGCGCTCGCCGGCCCGGCGCATGCCCAGATGATGCCGATGTCGCCGGCAGCACCAGCGGCCGCCGATACGTCGGCGAGCGACGACATCGAGGCGGTGATCCGCACCCTCGAGGATCCGGAGCGCCGGGCTGCCCTGCTCGACCGGCTGCGTGCCGCCCGGGAGGGCGAGGCGCCGCCCTCGGCCAAGCCACCCAGCGACACGGTGGCGGTCACGGTGGTCGAGGACCTGACGACCGAGCTTCGCCGCCGCAGCGCCAACCTCGCCGAGATCCTGACCGACGCCATCGAATCCACCGAGCAGCTGCCGGCGCTGTACGAGTGGGTCGAGGATCAGGTCACCGACCCGGAGCAGCGCACCGTCTGGGTCGGCGTCCTGGGCGCCGTCGTGCTCATCCTCGCGGTGGGCCTCGCCGCCCGGTCGATGGTGCTGCGGCTGCGACCCGAGCCGGATCCCGCGCGCCCTAAGGCGACGCTGCTCGGCCGCTTCGCGATCGAGATCGTGGCCGCCGTCACGTTCGCCGGGCTGACCCTCGGCATGCTCTGGATCAGCAATTCGGTGGCCGCGATCTATGACGTGGACATTCAAAGGGTGGCCGGGGCGGAGCTCAGCCTCGGCGGCCTGCTCTTCGTCGCCATGCTCTGGGGCGCCGGCGTCCGGCTGCTGTTCGGCGAGACCGGCATCGGCCTGCACCTCGCATCCGTCGGCGACGGCACCGCGGCCATCTGCCGGCGGGGTCTCCTGGGCATCGGCCGGCTCGGGCTGATCGGCTTCGGCGTGCTCTATGCGCTCCTGGTCCTGGGGCTGCCGGAGCCGCTCTTCACCTTTCTGGTCCATCTCCTGTATCTGGCGGTCGCCGGGATCGCGATCGTGCTCATCGTCCGGGTGCGCGAGCCCGTCGCCGAGGGCATCCGCACCTGGAACGAGAACAGCCAGAGCCCGCTGGTCCGCTTCATCCCGGGCGGCTTCCTTGCGCGCACCTGGTCCTATTTCGCCATCGGCCTCGTGCTGCTGCACTACCTGGTCTGGGCCCTCAAGGTGCCGAACGGCATCATCTTTCTCAGCCGGGCGACGGTTTCGACCTTTGCCATCCTGGTCGTGGCACGGCTGGCGACGCTGGGCATCAAGCGCCTGCTCCCGGATGGCGCGCCGGCCGCCGGTGACAGCGAGGATGCCCTGCCGGGCGTCCAGGAGCGGGCCGATCGCTATGCCGGGCCGGCGCGCCTGCTGCTGCGTGGCGCCGTCAGCCTGGCGGCGATGATCGCCATCCTCTCCGTCTGGAACACCGGCGTCCTCGACTGGCTGACCTCGCCGACCGGCAGGGACTTCCTCGCCCTCGTCGGCAGCATCATGCTGATCGTCGCGTCGACGATCGCGGCCTTCGAGCTGACCGGCTATCTCGCCAACCGCTTCGCCAATGCCAAGGACCAGTTCGGCAAGCCGCGGCACAGCAACCGCTCGCGCACGCTGGCCAGCATCTTCAAGAACGTCGCCTTCTTCTTCTTCGGCATGGCGGGGCTGTTCACGGCGCTCGGCCATCTGGGCGTGGAGGCGGCGCCGCTGCTCGCCGGTGCCGGCGTCGTCGGCCTCGCCATCGGCTTCGGCTCGCAGGCGCTGGTCAAGGACCTGATCACCGGCCTCTTCATCCTGCTCGGCGACACGATCCGGGTCGGTGACGTCATCGACATCGCCGGCAAGGCCGGGGTGGTGGAGAACATGTCGATGCGGACGATCACGCTGCGCAGCTACGACGGCAACGCCCACACGATCCCCTATGGCTCGATCGACGTGGTCACCAACATGACGAAGGAGTTCTCCTTCGCGGTCATGGATGTCGGCGTGGCCTACCGCGAGAACACCGACGAGGTGATCCGGGTGCTGCGCGAGATCGACGATCGGATGCGCAAGGAATGGCCCTATCGTCGCCTCATCGTGGAGCCGCTCGACATTGCGGGCGTCGATGCGCTCGGCGATTCCGCGGTCGTGATCCGCATGCGCTCGAAGACCCGGCCGGGCGAGCAATGGGGCATCAGGCGCGAGTTCCTCAGGCGCATCAAGCTGCGCTTCGACGAGCTCGGCATCGAGATCCCGTTCCCGCACCAGACCGTCTATTTCGGCGTCGGCAAGGACGGCAGGGCACCGCCCATGTTCATCGAGCGGGCGCACCACGCGCTCAGGGCCGATGAGGCGGCAGCCGAGCCGCCGGCGGACGACGAGGCTGCCGGTCCGGCGGCGGCGGAGGCGACGGCCGCAGCCCGCCCGTCCCTGAGCATCGCCGCCGCGGACACCGGCCAGCGACGACGCGGCGGCACCTGATGGCGATGCCGATCGGCCGCCGGGCACAGGGCGCGGCCCGGGGCCGTTCGGCCGGCGCCGGCCTCCGGCGCTTCTGCCGGCTCCTGGCCGTTGTCCTGCTGCCGGCGCTCGCCGCCTGCAGCGCCGGCAACGGGGGCGGGCTGGGCGACGACGAGAGCCAGAGCGGGCCCCGCATCACCTATGACGTCCGCTTCGAGGGTCCCGCCGACAGCACGCTCGTCGGCCAGCTCCGCGCCGCGTCGACGGCGGCCCAGGAAACCGGCCGGCCGCCGCCCAGCCTCGCGATCCTGCGCAACCGGGCCCGCGGCGACGTGCCCCGGCTCGAGGCGACGCTGCGCTCCGAGGGCTATTACGAGGGCGCCGTCGGCTTCCGCATCGACGAGGATCCGGCACCGCCGACGCTGGCGACCGGGGTGGGCATGGTCGACCAGGCCCTGGGGGCGGTGGCGGCGCACGTCGTGTTCGAGGTCGAGCCCGGCCCCCTCTACCATTTCCTCGATCGCAAGATCGAGGTGATCGGCGATCCGCACGGCTACGAGGCGCCGTCGCCCGGCAAGATCGGGCTGCGCGAGGGGGAGCCCGCCCGGGCCGATGTCGTGATCGCGGCGGAATCCAGCCTCCTGCGCGATGCCAGGGTGCAGGGTCATGCCATGGCCAGGGTGGGCGACCGCCGGTCGATCATCGATCCGGAGACCCGGACGATGGATGTCGAGCTCGCGATCGAGCCGGGGCCGGTCTTTCATTTCGCGACGCCGGTGGTTTTCGGCCAGACCGACATCGACGACGGCTTCCTCGAGCAGCGGACCAAGATCGTGCCGGGGCGCCGCTACGACCCGGCGGATGTCGAGCGCGCCCAGCAGCGGCTGATCGACACCAATCTCTTTGCCGCCGTGCGGGTGATCGAGGGGCCGGAGCCGGACGCCGACGGCAACTGGCCGGTCTCCTTCGAGGTCACCGAGCGCAAGCCCCGGACCATCGGCGCCGGCGTCGGGTATGTCAGCGACGAGGGCCCCAACGTCCGAGCCTTCTGGGAGCATCGCAACATCCTGGGGGCGGCCGAGCGGCTGCGGGTCGAGGCCGAGCTCGGCCAGTCGGTGCAGCGGCTGCAAGGCCAGCTGCGCAAGCCGGACATCTTCATGCCCGATCTCGACCTGCTGGCCGGCGGCTCGCTGAGCCACGAGGACACCGATGCCTTCGAGAGCACCTCGATCCAGGCCTCGCTCGGTGTCGAGCGGCATTTCAACAAGCGGCTGAGCGGCACGCTCGGCGTCGCCTACCGGCTCGCCGATGTCGAGGACCAGGACAACGAGGAGGAGCGCTTCGCCCTGCTCTCGATCCCGGCGGGGCTGCGCTACGATCGCAGCGACAGCCTGCTCGATCCGTCGACCGGCTATCGCATCGTTCTGGAAACCGCGCCCTACTGGGATACCCTCAATCCCGGGACGCAGTTCCTCAAGAGCCAGCTCACCGGCACGCGCTATTTCCGCCTCGCCAAGAATCCGCGGCTGGTCCTCGCGTTCCGCGGCATCGCCGGGTCCATCGTCGGCGCCAGCATCAATGAGATCCCCGCCGACGAGCGCTTCTATGCCGGCGGCGGCGGCACGGTGCGTGGCGTGCCGTTCCAGCGCGCCGGCCCGCTCGACGACGGCGAGCCGACCGGCGGCCGCTCGCTGCTCGCGGCCAATGCCGAGGTGCGCTATCGGGTGGTCGGCAATCTCGAGGGTGTCGTCTTCCTCGACGGCGGCAGCGCCTTCGAGCCGCAGACGCCCGAGCTCAACGAGGCCTGGCAGTTCGGCACCGGCGCGGGGGTGCGCTACATCTCCCCGGTGGGGCCGATTCGCGCCGATGTCGGTGTGCCCGTCGACCGACGCAAGGGCATCGACGATGCCTGGCAGCTCTACATCTCGATCGGCCAGGCGTTCTGAGCGTCGGCCGAGCCCGGGCCGGCCCCGTGCGGGCATGGCGGCGGGCAGGCATGGCGGCGGGTCTTGCGGCATGCCATAAGGTTGGCAATCCGGCGGCACCCGCACCAGATCAAGACCATGCTCCGCAAGATCCTGCTTTCGCTTCTCGGCATCGTCCTCGGCACCGTCGTGCTCTTCGGCGCGGCCCTGGCGCTCGCCCAGACCCGTGTCGCCAAGGACCAGATCAGCGGCCTCATCGAGAGCAGCCTGGAGGGCGAGCAGCAGACGGCGGAGGTCGAGGATCTGAGCGGCTTCCTGCCGTTCGACATCCGCATCGGCCGCTTCTCGCTCGCCGATGACGAGGGCCGCTGGCTCGAGGTCGACAATGCGCGGGTCAAGCTGGCGCCGACGCCGCTGCTGCGCGGCGAGGTCGTCATCGAGGAGGCCGGGGCGGCCCGCGTCGCGGTGCAGCGGGCACCCAACCTGCCGCCCCCACCGGAGCCGCCGCCGGCGCCCGAGACGGACGAGCCCTTCAGCCTGCCGGCGGCGCCGGAGCTGCCGGAGAGCCTGCCGCGGGTCACGGCGGAGCGCATCCATGTGGACCGGATCGAGCTCGGCCAGGCGTTGATCGGCCAGGACGCGGTCTTCAACCTCGAGGGCAATGCCACGACCGGGCCGGAAGGGCGCCATGCCGAGGCCAGGCTGGACCTCACCCGCATCGACCAGGCCACCGCCTCGCTCGGCCTCGCGGCCACGCTCGATCTGGCCCAGCGCCGGATCGGCCTCGACGTCGAGGGCAGCGAGACGGGCGGGCTCATGGCCTCGCTCACCGGGATCGGGCAGGCGGGCGATCTGACCCTGCAGTTGAAGGGCGAGGGCCCGCTCGACAACTGGCGCGCCGATCTCGCCCTCGCCGTCCAGGGCCTGGTCGCCGCCGATGCCGGGCTGGCGCTCGCCTATGGCGAGAACCCGTCGATCGACCTCCAGGCGGAGGTGGTGCCGGTCGAGGGTGCGATGCCCGCGGATATCGCGGCCGTGCTCGGCGACCGGCTGACCCTGGCCGTGGTCGGCGGGCAGCGGGCACCCGGCCAGTTCGTCCTCGATCGGCTCAGGCTGGAGAGCGGCATCGCGACCGCCGAAGGCCGGCTCGAGGCGCTGCTCGACGACAACCGGCTCGACGGCTCGATCCGCGTGGCGGCGGACGATCTCGGCCGCGCCAGCGGGCTTGCCGGAACGCCCTTGGCGGGCCGGGTCGAGCTCGTGCTCGACGCCCTCGGCACGTTCAGCGAGCCGCGCTTTCGCCTCGACCTCGATGGCGGCGGCATCACCGCCGATGCCTTCGGCGTCGAGACGCTCGGCCTCGAGATCACGGCCGACCTGCTCGGGCCGCTCGACCAGCCCTTCGCCGGTGCTCGGGTCGAAGGCAGTGGCGAGATCGCCGGCATCACGCAGGATGGCGAGCCGCTCCGACCCGAGGACCGGCTGACGCTCGATCTCGCCCTGACCGTGCCGATGGAGGGCGAGGCCGTGGTCGAGCGGCTGGCGCTCCACGGACAGCATGTCGCCGTCGACGGCACGGCCAGCCTGATGATGCCCGGGCTCGGTGGGACGGCGCGGCTCGAGGCGAACGTGCCGTCGCTCGAGGCGCTGGTCGCCGCCCTCGGCCCCGCGGCACCGCCCGACCTCGCCGTGGCGGGGGCTTTCAACCTGCGCGCCGATATCGAGATGGTTGATGAGCTGAAGCGGATCACGCTCGATCTGGTGGGCGCGGGCACCGGCATCGCCGGCCTGCCGCAGAACGCCGACGCGCTGGTCGGCGCCGATCCGCGGCTCACCTCGCATGTCGTCGTGGTGCCCGGCAGCAGCGTCTCGGTCGAGAGCCTGGAGCTGACCACGGCCGCCCTCGGCCTCACCGGCAATCTCGACCTCGGCCTCGACGAGGCCCAGGCGCTGAGCGGCCGGGTCGATCTCTCGCCTCTGGCGCTGGCTACCCTCGAGGGCCTCGTCGGCCAGCCGATCGCCGGCGAGCTGACGAGCTTCGTGACGCTCGGCGGCACCCTGCCGGCGCCCGAGGTGGCGGCCGACGTCACGGTGGTGGGCCTCGCCATCGCCGAGCGGCAGTTCGACCGCGTCGCCCTCGACGCGCGGACCTCCGGCCCCCTGGCGGAGCCGGCCGGCGAGCTCACCCTGGCGATCGAGCAGGGCACGGACTCGCTGGCGCTGAAGAGCGATTTCGCGCTCGACGGCCAGAGCCTCGATCTCGCCAATCTCAGCCTCACCGCTCCCTTCACGGAGCTCACGGGGGCGGCGACTGTCGCCCTCGACGGGCCGCTCGCCACCGGCCAGCTCGCCGGCCGGGTCGGCGATCTCGCCGCCCTCGAGCCCTGGACCGGGCAGGTGCTGAGCGGGGCCATCGACCTCGACGCGCGGTTCGACGGCAGCGCCGGCCGCCAGGATGCGACGCTGTCGCTCACCGCGGCCGACGTCGGCGGGGATTTCGGCAATCTCGAGCGGGCGTCCGTCGAGGCGAAGGTCGAGGACGCGCTGGGCCGGCTCGGGGTCGATGCGACGGTCGAGGCCGGCGGCTTCACCCAGCCGGAGCCGGGCTTCGTCCTCGAGGGTGCCACCGTCACGGTCAAGGGCGACCGGTCGCTCTTCAACCTCGACGCCAGGGCCAATGGTCAGATGAACGGCCCGTTCAAGGTGACGAGCAAGGCCCGGCTCGATGTGCTGGGCGAGACCCGGGAAGTCTATCTCGACGAGCTCGACGGCGTTTTCCAGGCCCAGAGCATCGAGCTCTTGAGCCCGGCCAAGCTGCGGCTCGAGAATGGCGTGCTGGATCTCGACCAGCTCGACCTGAAGATCGGCGACGCCAGTATTCGAGGCGGGCTGAATTTCGACCAGCCGGCCAACCGCGCCCGTGCGGGCCTCGTCATCAAGAGCTTCCCCATGACGATGCTGGCGGATTTCGGCGCACCCGGGCTGGAGGGCGAGCTCACCGGCGAGGTCGACCTCGATGGCCCGCTCGGTGCCCCGGTCATCACCGGCAACATCGCCATTGCCGGACTCGCGTACAGCGACGGCTACGACACCGTCGGTCGGCCGGCGGATATCCGCCTCGACCTCGCCTTGCGCGACGCACGCTTCACCGCGGATGCGACCGTCGACGGGCTCGGCGACGGTCCGATCACGGCCGAGTTCCGGCTGCCGGTGCGGCTGTCGCTCGAGCCCTTCGCCTTCGAGCTGCCGGAGACGCTGCCGCTCGACGGCCGGCTCGCCGCCAACAGCCGGCTGGCGCCGCTCGTCGCCTTCGCCCATCTCGACGGGCAGCAGCTCGACGGCCAGCTCGCGGCCGACCTCAGGCTGCGGGGCACCGTCGCCCGCCCCGAGGTCGAGGGCGAGCTCTCCATCACCGGCGGCAGCTTCAGCGATGCGATCAGCGGCATCGTCCTCACCGATCTGGCCCTCACCATCGAGGGCCAGGGCGACCGTCTCGAGCTGGTCTCGCTGAGTGCCCGGGATCGCGCCAACGGCCGGCTCGATGCGAGCGGCGGTGTCGGCATCGATCCCGACACCGGCTTTCCCTACGACTTCACCCTGGCCAGCACCGATCTTCGGGTCCTCGACAGCGATCTCGGCCGGGCCACGGTCACCGTCTCGCTCGAGGCGAAGGGCGATGCGGAGGGCGGAGCACTCAGTGGCAAGGTCGAGGTGCCGCGTGCCGACCTGCGCCTGCCGGAGG
>ERZ795053.4597-NODE-4597-length-14823-cov-11.056135_pt1 | contig 14823 bp, 18 predicted proteins | sample MGYA00375137_ERZ795053 | MGnify/ENA primary metagenome ERZ795053 (study PRJEB30182, sample SAMN05720284) | activated sludge metagenome | isolation source: Anaerobic digester | place: Hong Kong | collected 2014-12-17 ... | reverse complement strand
TCGAGGGCCATGCAGGCGAGGGCTATCGCCGGCGCCGTATTGCGGCCGACCGGCTCGACCATCGAGCCGTACTCGCGCACGCCCAGGGCGGCGAGCTGCTCGGCGGAGACCGAGCTCTGTCCCTCGTTCGCGGCGACCATTACGCGGGAGCCCAAGGCTAGAGCCCTCCGTACGGCTCCCTGGAAAAGGCTGCCGCCGGGCAGGAGCGCGGCGAACTGCTTGGGCAGCGCCTTGCGGGACAGCGGCCACAGCCTGGTACCGGCGCCGCCGCAGAGGATTATCGTCGTCAACGAGATCGTCTGGCTCATAGGTATGGCCTAAGCTCCTTCGCGTATCGCCTGAAAATATCTAGTTGGGCCAGGAAGCCGTAGAGGCGCTCCGTATCGATGACGATCTGGATCGACTCTATCAAGCCATAGCGAAGCGCCCATTGTAGGGTTATCGAGGAACCGAACGCTTCCGGGGCGTTCTCTGCTCGTAGCATCTCGAGGCTTGAAACGTTCTGGTCTAGCTGCGCCAATCTCTCAAGCATGCTTCGCCATCCCTAAGTTCCCTTCGTCAAGACGATCCGAGAAAAGGGCCCGTTGCCGTTCCAAGAAGTCTCGCTGGTCCAGATAGAGGCTGAACGCCCTCGCCCTATAGCGCCAGAAACCGTCGTCGCGGTCGAGGACGACGGTTCCGTCCCGGGCTATCTCGTAGGCCAAGGCCGGTTTCGACGAGGGGAGGCCGTCGAGCTCGACGACGTCTACGTTCAGCCCCGTGGCGGCTTCACATCTCGACACGACGTCCCCGAGGTCCAGGAGCGACGGCGTCGATCCGAACGATACGGCCACGTCGACGTCGCTATCGGGTCGCGCTTCGCCACGGGCCCGCGAACCGAACAGCACGACGAGCCGTATCGACGCCACGGGAGAGAGAGCGTCGCGAAGGGCTTCGAGCAACCCTGCATCTACCGAACGCTTAGTCCTATCCACGATAGCGCCCCCGTACCCGTCCACGAATCCTTACGCGCCGGCCGCGCCGACGATCACGCGGGACAGGCTCTCCTCCGTAGCCGGGCAAGTACCCGACGGCGATCCGTCAGGCGTCCCTTCGGCCCGGAGCACGACGGTATCGGGATCCTGGCCGAGGCGGGCCGCCTTGTCGGGGTCGACCGCCTTGACGAACAGGATGCCGTGCCGCTCGCAGGCGTACTCCAGCAGGAAGTCGAGGTCCGATACCCCGGCCAGCACGAGCCTGCGCGCTCCGGCGCGCTTGCGGGCCATCACGTACGACTCGATGCGGTCTCGGTAGAGCCCGGCCGCTCGCGCGGTCCGCTTGAAATAGCGATACGTGCGCCTGGCTATCTCCGCCACGCCGTCGGGCGTCAGCGCGTACTGGATGTTGCGCGAATTCAGGCGCTTGAGCAGCACCCATCCCTTGTCGGAGAAGCGCTTGACGAGGGCGTTGGTCATCCCGAGCGACAGCCCGGCGGCTTCCGCCAGGTCGCGCTGGGTCAGCGCGCGGGAGCGTTTCTGCGAGGAGTAGATGCTCTCGAGGATAACGAGCTCGGCGTCATCCGAGACCGACGCGTCTATGGTAATGGTATTCATGCGAGTTTTATTAGCGGGAGCTATGCCCGGCGTACGGGAAGGCCTTCCGCCTACGGAAAGGCGGATACGATAGGGAACCTGACGTTCCGCGGCGGCTCGGGGCGGCCGAAACACGCTCCCGATCGACGGCGGAATCCTACTCGGACCGACCCGGTAACGCCGCGCGGCATTCCCGGAATCGTCAGCCCTTGTTCATTCCTCGAACAATCCTAGCACGGGACGTGCTGGAATTCAATACGCAATCGAGCCGATCAACTATGAGCCAGCTTGGGGACAGAGGTTTGATACGGCGTTGCGGTCTAGCGCGCTGGGGACAGAGGTTCGAACTAGAAATGCTCTCTAGTACTCTCTGGGGACAGAGGTTCATAAAAAGCCCCGCGGCGCAACAGGCGCGCAGCGGGGCTAATATTCAAAAGATCGGGGACAGAGCTTGGCGCTAGAAGCGGTATTTCAGGCTTCCGCCGAAGCCGAATTCGAGGGCCAGGGGGTACGATCCGACGTACATGAACTCGACGCTCGTCGACAGGTGCCTAAGGAAGACCATCTCGATGCCGACGCCGAGTCCGAGGTACTCGACGGGATCGTAGTACGGGCCGTCCGAGCCGGTCGTACCCGAGCCGCGATGGCCCAGGAGCACGTTCGTGTACAGGCCGCCTGAGAACCAGTCGGCGAAGTCCTCGCCGTAGAGCATGTACTGGAACGCGCCCTGGACGTTGTAGTCGAAGGATCCGCTCGTCTGGGCGATACCGCCGATCGTGGCCTGGAGGCCGGCGCGGCCGAACCAGTGCTGGTAGGTGAGCCCGCCAGTGATCGGGTAGCATACGTAGGCGCCGAGCGCGCTCGGATAGCGGGAGAACACGGTGGGCTCGTCGGCCCCCTGGGCCCATAGGCCCGTAGCGGCGAACGCCGCGTGAAGCGCGATCGCCAGGAACGTCTTCGAACGCATACGATTCCTCCTCGAATGACTCATCTATACTATAGTGCGGTCCGGTCAGTATCGATATCGCATACTCCAGCCGGCCGCGATGGACAGCTCGGGCGGCCAGGAAGCCGCGTACAGAAAGTCGACGGTCTGCGATAGGTGCTCGAAGTAGGTGAGCTCTACCGCGACGCCGGTCCCGACCATGAATTCGGCCGCGAACGGTAACCGCTCGTAGATCGTTTCGTAGGTCTCCGGGTCGTAGCCGGTCTCCTCGCAGGCGATGTACCCGCGATGCGCGAGCAGCGCGACGGCCTGGAGGTTCGTAGACAGGGCGGACGAATACTCGGCCGCGAACAGCATCCGCGACAGCCTGAGCTGCGCGTTGTAGTCGAGCACGACGGTCGTATAGTCGAAGGTCGACGTAGCGTTCACCGTGTCCTCGTTATAGACGCCGCCGGCGGTGACCGCGACGCCGATCGGGCCGTACCAGCGCTGCCACGACAGCCCCGCGCCCGAGACGACATTGAGTGAATACCCGAGCGACGAGGGCCAGCGCCCGTACACGCTATCGCCCGGCTCGTCCGCCGCCGCGGCCATACCCGCGACTAGGGCTACCGCTATCGCAGCCGCGACCCAACGCCTATGCATACGCAATCCCCCATAACGAGTACCCATGGAACATAGCACGGCCCGATTGGTATTCCAATAGAGGGCCGCTCCGATGCTCGGGGGACAGAGCTTACCTATTCAACAGATGCAATATCCACAGGCAATTGTGCATAACTAAATGTTTGTTGATATCTTGTGCATATTACTAGGTCTCTCGCGGGGACAGAGGTTAAAAAAGAAGACCGCGCTTTGACGCGCGGCCTTCTTTATCGCCTTGTTTGCGGTCTCGGCTATCGCCGGCCCCGGAACATGACGCGGACCTGCTTGTACAGGCCGTCGCCTTCGCTCTTGGTCTCGATATCGACGATATCGTTGAGCGTCGTATGGACGATGCGGCGCTCGAAGGGGTTCATCGGCTCGAGGAGCACGGAGTTCCTCGTCGAGCGCACCCTCTCGGCCACCTCGTACGCCATCTTGACGATGGCTTCCTCGCGCCGGATCCTGTAGTTCTCCGAATCCAGTATCACGCGCAGGTCCTCGCGGCCGAGCCTGCCGGCGTATACGTTCGCCAGGAGCTGGAGCGCGTCGAGGTTCTTACCCTTCTTGCCTATCAGGATGGCCGCGCTATCGCTGTCCAGCCTGATGCCGAGCTTCAGCTCCTCGCGGAACAGGATGCTGGCCGTGCAGGAATAGCCCATCTTCTCGACCGTCGTCTGGACGAAGTCGAGCAGCTTCTGCTCGAACTCGCCGTCGGCGGCCGCGTCTACCGGCGCGCGGCGGGGCCGCTCGCCTTCGAAGCGGTTCGTCTCGACTTCGCGCCCCTCGGCTTTGCCCGCGGAGCGCTTCCGCGGCGCCGGGGCGGAAGCGGCGCCCCTGACCTGTACCCGGATCCGCGTCTTGCCCTTCTTGAGGAAGCCGCCGCGCTGAGACTCCATGATCTCCACGTCGAACTCGTCGCGTGCGATGCCCAGCTCGCGGGCGGCGATCTCGATGGCCTCTTCCTCGGTACGGCCTTCGAACTCGTATTCCATATTAGGACTCCTATAAAGAGAGGTTTTCGGTTTTACTTGCGCCCCTTCTTGCCGCCCTTTCCGCTCTTTATGGGAACGATCTTGGCCTGGGGAGCCGCCGCCTCGGTCGCGAGGCGCTTCTTGTGGATAACCTTGTTGATAACCAGCTGCTGGACCGCGGTCAGGACGTTCGACGAGATCCAGTACACGAGCAGGCCGGACGGTACGTCGTACAGGATGAAGAAGAACATGATCGGCATTCCGTACATCATGAACTTCATCTGCCCGGCGTTCTGTCCCGAGGCCGGCTGCGACTGCATCAGCTTGCCGTACAGGAGCTGGCTGATCACGTAGATGATCGGCAGGATGCGGATCGCCGATACCCTCCAGATGAGCAGGTTGATCGTCGGGAAGGTGTACACCGCCTCGGGCAACGACAGGTCGTTGATCCAGCCGGCGATGAACGAAGCGCCGCGCAGGTCGAAGTGGTTGTTGAACAGCGAGTACATAGCGATGAAGATCGGGAACTGGATCAGGAGCGGCAGGCAGCCCGACATCGGGTTATAGCCCTCGCGCTTATAGAACTCGGCCATCTCCTGGTTCAGCTTCTGCGGGTTGTTCTTGTACTTAGCCTGCAGTTCCTGGATCTTCGGCTGCAGCTCCTGCATCCTCGCCGTCGACTGGCTGCCCTTGAAGGTCATCGGGAACATGATGGCGCGGACGAGCACCGTCACGAGGATGATGGCGATACCGTAGTTGCCCACGAGCGAGTAGAACAGGTTGAGGCACCATTTGAGGGCCAACTCGAGCCAGCCGAGGATATTGTTGCCCTCGAGGACGGCCTCGAGGTCGTCTCCGGAGCGCTTATAGGCGTTGGCCGTCGGGTCGTCGTAGCGCGCCAGCTCGCGAGAGCTCTTCGGACCGGCGTATATATGGAAGGTATCGGTCTGGGTGCTCGCGGTAAGCGCCGGCCGGCTGAACGCCATCGTCGCCGTAACGGGGAACCCGTCCTTGCTGATCGCCGAATAGGTCGAGGTATACGGCGTGCCGTCGGGCAGTACGATCACCGCGAAATACTTACCGGCTATAGCCGACCAGGCGGCCTTGCTCGCGGGGGAGACCTGCGTGCCCGACTTCTGCACCTTGCGCTTGCCGCCCTCGTAGGTGACGATCTTGCGCCAATCGGCGTTCTTCGGCAGGTGCCCGTACTCCGGCCCGATCTGCGGACCGAGCATGAGCGTATAGGCGTACTCGCCGTCGCCGAGCCTCGGCACCGCGCCGTTCGCGCTAGCGATCGTCACCGACAGCTTGAACATATAGTCGCCGTCATGGAACTCGTAGCGCTTCTTCAGCGTGAACGGCGCCTGCTCCCCGCTCGAGCTCGGGGCGTAGAACGACCTCGAGAATTCGATGACGCCGGGAGCCGGCCTGGTCGCGGTCATCAGCGCGTCCACGGGAACAGAGCTCGCGCCGCCCAGCCCGATCGCGAAGCCCTCGGGCTCCCCGTCCTTGGCCAGCAGCAGCTCGACCGGCTCACCGCCCTCGGCGTGCTTCTTGAGCCTGAGCGAGACGATGTCGCCGCCCTTGTTCGAGAACGTCACCTCGAACAGGTCCGTGCTCAGCGAGTGCGTCATCTCGCGGTCGGGCGCGGCCGGATCCTCAAGCGTCGCGAGCGTCGCTCCGGACGGAACCGACGCGACCTGCGCGGGGACAGAGGTCGGCGCCTCCTGGGCGGTTTCCGCGGGGACGGAGGTCGTCGCGACGGGCTCTACCGGAAGCGGCTGCCTCGGGAAGAAATAGTTCTGCACGGCCATGCCGACAGTAATGACGACCACCATCAAGACTATGGCGATCATCGTCCTGGCGTCGAACGCCTTGTTGTTATCGTCGTCGTTGATACTCATAGGACCGGATCGAAACCTCCCGGATGGAATGGATTACAGCGCACAATCCTCTTCGCGGCCATACAGGCGCCTCTAACGGCTCCGTAGCGCTCGACAGCGTCGATCGCGTAGGCTGAGCATGAAGGATAAAAACGGCAAGAACGCGGCTTGAGCGGGGACAGAGCTTTGCGGTAAAAACGGAAAATCGCTACCAAAACGCGCGACGCGACGGGCTTCATCGCCTATACCACGAGGGACGCCCGACGAAGGAGCGCGTCGAGCTGCTTGCTTCGAGCGGCGAAGCTGTCCTCGTCCGGGAACACGACGACGACGACGTCCTTGCCGCCGACGATTTCCGGCTTCCTGAGGCGCCAGCACTCCGAAACGACCCGCCTGGCCCTGTTGCGCGCGACCGCGTTACCGTACTTCCTGACCGTAACAAAAACGGCGCGGGTCTCCGCGCCGCCGTTCGGCCTGACGTTGAGCCGCAAGCCCTTGCCGGACCAGCGGAAGCCCTCGTCGAATACCCTCGAGATGTCGCGTCGCGTACGGATGCGCTCGGATTTCCTGAACCGGAAGGTCCGCGCGCTCCGTTCGTCGTCCGCCACGGGGATCAGTACTTCTTCTTCTCGTCGGTAATGGACAGCTTGGCCCGGCCCTTGGCGCGGCGCCTCTTCAGGACGAGCCGGCCGCCCTTGGTCTTCATGCGGGCCCTGAATCCGAATTTCCTTACGCGGCGGGTCCTGCTGGGCTGATACGTTCGCTTCATGACAGTGTCTCCTCGGTATATATCCCACGACCGGCGCATCGCCGACCGAGAGCGTTTCTTCTAACCTTAGCCGCCGGATTATAGACGGAATAGCGCAGTTGGTCAACGTATCGACGACCGCCGCGCTCCAGATCGGAGCGGCAGCGCTTAACCTCTGTCCCCAAAAGTTCGCCTCTTCGACTTGCCATCGTTCAACCTCTGTCCCCGATGTAGTCAATTTCGTGCGAATAATCTTATCGATCTTAATATTGACATTATGGATATATTCGCTACACTTATCGGATAATGGGAAAAATGTACTAAGAAACGATTCTTTTCGACTAAAGGTGGAGCAATGGCAAAGACACCCCGGAAAATTCGGATCTTTTCGGCGCTCGAGGTCGCGAACCTCTGCGGGGTGGTAAACCAGACCACGATCAACTGGATACGGAATGGATACCTCAAGGCGTTCATGACGCCTGGCGGACAATACCGCATCTATCTCGAAGACCTGCTATCGTTCCTCAGGGAACGCAACATGAGGATTCCCGCGGAGCTATCCGCGGCAAACAATCCCGAACTGGACTGGAATTGCCTCGCGATCATCGACGATGACGAGCAGCTCAACGATATCATTAAGAAATTCCTCGAAAAGGACGGCTTCTCGTTCAATATCGTACAGGCCTATGATGGATTCGCCGCCGGGGCCTTACTGACGGAGCGTAAACCGGGGTTCATCATTCTCGACATCGACCTGCCGGGCCTCGACGGGAACGCGATCTGCCGCAAGATAAAATCCGACCCCGCGTTCGGGAAGCCGTTCGTCATCACAATTACGGGCCTTGACGCCCCAAGCAATAAAAAAACGGCCTTGGACGCCGGCGCTGACGCATTCCTGCCAAAACCGATCGATTTTGACGCCCTGAAAACGATCATGATCGATTTTACCGGAAAGGTTCGGTAGCGATGAGCGACACTGAAGACGGGACCATCCTAATCGTCGAGGATGAGGACGCTATCAGGCTGACCCTGCGGGACTACCTACGGAAAAAGGGCTTCGACGTCCTCGTGGCGTCCGACGGCGTCGGCGCGATCAAGATCCTGCTCGATTCGAACGTAGACCTGATGCTCACCGATTACCGCATGGATATCCTGGGCGGAGACTATTGGATAAAATTCCTGAAGAAATACTGCCCCGAGCTAAAGGTCATCATAACGTCCGGCTTCCTGCGCCCAGACTTCGACATACCGTACGAGGTCATATACAAGCCCTTCGACTACTCAGCGCTCGAAAAGCGCGTTCGAGAGATCCTCGGTACCTGACGGCCGGATGAAAGCGACGCTCGTAATCGTCCGAGGCCAAGTACAGGGCGTCGGATTCCGATACGAAACGCGCATGGTCGCGAGATCCCTCGGCCTCGTCGGCTGGGTCACGAACCTTTCTGACGGCGGCGTTGAAACGTTCGCAGAGGGGACAGAGGTAGCGATCGACAAGTTCTTACAATGGCTGCGACACGGCCCACCGGGAGCGAGCGTGACGTCTGTCGATGTTTCTGAACGAGCCGCTAGAGGGAAGTACACCAGTTTTAATATAGAATAAAGCGACCGACGGGAGTCGAACCCGCGTCACGAGCTTGGGAAGCTCGGGTAATACCGTTATACGACGGTCGCGTTATGAACAGGGGCGCTGAAAGCGCCCGGAACATCCATGGTAACCGTCGTTCATCTCGCGCTCCCTAAAAGGGCGAGCGCTCGGTGTACGACGGTCGCATGTAAAAAAAACGTCGCCGAAGCGACGGTTTAATTCGATGAAGCGCAGAGAGCCTCTCGCGCTTGGCCCGTCGTTCTGAACGCTGTTGCGTTCAAGGCGACGGACTGAAATAGGGCGACATGTCACCATGTCGGAAAAGCGTTTTTCAAATCGCTTGAAACAAGTATACGCACTTTAGGGGAACGTGTCAACGTAGGCTCGCTTGTAGTTTACGCGGACCTCGTACCGAGCAACGCGGGAAGCATCATCAGTAGCTCATCGTCTGGCGGGGAGAGGATATCGTATCGTCGCTCCCTATAGTGATACGCTCCGCAATAGGGCCAATCCGCGGGTTCTCCGCAGATAGCCGCTCGGATTGGATTCAAAGAGATATAGATGAATGCATGCAAGTAATCGGCGAATCTGCACAACGCGGTCGAATAGAACCGCTCGCCCCAGACATGGCCGGATAAACCGTTCGCGCGGTTGTACCGTATCGCGAAAACCGAACTTATCCATTGCATGATCCTAGACAAATTTTCTTTATCTACTGGCTTTATAATCAAATGCACATGATTACCCATGATGCAGAAGTTTTCTATCTGAAACGCATATCGCCGTTTAGCTTCACGGATCACCGATAGGTATAATTCCTTGACCTTCGGCGCGTTCAAGATGAATTCGCGTCGGTTTGCCCGAATCGTCACGTGATACGTCGCGCCCGGAATGAGGATTCTCCGTCTTCTCATATAGGCATTACGCCGTTCGGAGCACCCCTGCATGCGGAAACGCCTATGACGGGGACAGAGGTACTAAAAAATTAGTTGCAAAACTAAAATGACAGGGACAGAGCTCGAGAAACAAGCGGTCTTTCTCAAGCTCTGTCCCTCTTGATCACCTCTCGATCAAGCCATCATCTTATTCAAGCGCGAGCAACTTGTAGCACTTCGTCGGGCATTTCTCGACGCAAACGCCGCACGATGTGCATTTTGAGTAATCCGTTACCGGGATTCCATTTACCATCGTGATGCACTGCTCCGGACAGGCTTTAACGCAGGCCTCGCACTTGATGCACCCGACCTTGCAGCTCTTAAGCACCGAGGCCTTCACCGTCGTTCGATTCGAGCATAGAACGACAGATCCCTTCCTGTCCCTGGGGACAGAGGTCAGAATTTGCTGCGGGCACTCCTTAACGCACATCCCGCAACCGGTGCACTTGCTATAATCGACGTGCGGAAGTCCGTCGTCGCCCATATGAAGGGCGTCGAACTGGCAGACGGCGACGCAGTCACCGAAACCGAGGCAGCCGTAGGGACAGAGCTTGGTGCTGCCCGTAGAAAGCTTGGCCGCCCGGCAGGTCTTTACCCCGACGTACTCGCCCTTGACCGGCGCCACGTCCTTCTTGCCCTGGCACAGGAGTACGGCGACGACGTCCTCTGCGGAGGCGCTGACGCCCATGAGAGCGCCGAGGGCGTCGGCGACGGCCTTGCCGCCGGGCGCGCACTTGGTTATAGGCGCGTCGCCCTTGGCTACCGCCTCGGCGTAGCCGTCGCAGCCGGGGTAGCCGCAGCCGCCGCAGTTGACGCCGGGCAGGGCGTCGCGGACCTGGTCGATCTTGGGATCCCGCTCGACCTTGAACTTCTCCTTGAAGAAACCGAGCGCGGCCCCGAGGACGAAGGCGAGAAGGGCGGAGAATCCGAGCGTTATCAATACGACGTACATTTCCGGATACTCCTTACTTGATCAGGCCGGAGAAGCCCATGAACGCTACGGCGAGGAGGCTCGTCGAGGCGAACAGGATGGGCGTGCCCTGCAGGAACTTCGGTATCGGGGCCGTCTTCAGGCGGTCGCGGACGCCGGCCAGCAGCACGAGGGACAGCATGAAGCCGAGCGCTACGCCCACGGCGTACACGACCGACTCGATCAGGTTGAAGCCCTTCGAGATATTGTCGAAGGTCACCGCCAGGATCGCGCAGTTCGTCGTGATCAGCGGCAGGTAGATGCCCATCGACGCGTACAGTCCCGGCACGTTCTTCTTGAGGAAGAACTCGACCAGCTGCACGAGCGACGCGATGACCAGGATGAACACGAGTATCTTGAGGAACGTCAGGTTGAGCGGCAGCAGGACGAAGTTATAGAGCGGCCAGGTAACGACCGTGGCGATCACCGTCACGAAGGTGACCGCGAGGCCCATGCCGACGCTCTTCGAGACGTCTATCGACATGCCGATGAAGGGACAGAGGGCGAGGAAGCGCATCAGCACGATGTTGTCGATCAGCAGGGCCGATATGAATATTTTCGCGAGGTTCATGCTGCCTCCCTAACGGCGTCGCCGGTCGCTATCTTCTTCTTAAGCCAAAGATTAAGGGAGATGAACAGGGCGAACACCATGAATCCGCCCGGAGGCAGGATAAAGAATAGTATCGGCTGGAACGCCTCGGGCATGACGCGCGCCCCGAGCAGCGTCCCGTTGCCGAGCAGCTCGCGGAGCGCGGCGATGCCGATGAGGACCCAGGTATAGCCGAGGCCCATGCCGAGCGCGTCCACGACGGCGTCGAGCGGTTTTTCCTTGCTCGCGAACGCCTCGACGCGGCCCATGATGATGCAGTTCACGACGATGAGCGGGATGAAGACGCCCATCGACTTCGACAGCGCCGGGAAATACGCCTGCATCGACAGGTCGACCATCGTGGTGAACGCCGCGATGACGATAATGAAGATCGGGATGCGCGCGTCGCTCGGTATCAGCTTCCTGAACAGGGAGATGACCAGCTCGGCGAAGACGATCACGAAGGTCATCGCGAGCCCCATGCCGATGCCGTTCGATACGCTCGACGTGACGGCGACCGAGGAGCAGAGCCCTATCATCAGCATAAGGAGCGGGTTCTCGACTACAAGGCCCTTAACGAAAATCTTCCACATGCGCTTCATCGGCTGCCTCCGCTGGCGTTTGCCTCGAGCCAGGCGGAGCCTACGACGCCCGCCTCCTTGACGATGCTCGTCAGGGCTTTACTGGTTATGGTGCTCGCGCTGATGGCGACGACGTCATTCTTCACCTCGAAGGCGTCGTGCACGCTCTTGCCGGAGAACTGCCCCGGGAAAGTGGTCTTCGCCGCCTTGTCGACGAAATACGCGGGATTCGTCGCGTTCGCGCCGAGCCCGGGCGTATCGGAGATCGTCATCACGCGGGCGCCCGCTATCCTGCGATCGGTCGCCACGCCGACCAGCATCACCGCGTCTCCGCCGTAGCTAGCTGCGCTGGCGCGGATCGCCACGCCGAGCGTCGCGTCTCCCCGGACGGCCTTCCACGAACCCATGACGGTCACGTCGGGGACAGAGGATCGGATAGCCCCGTCTACTTCTATGAAGTCGTCCGCGTCGGGGAACAGGTCCTTGAGCGAGGCCTGGAGCTGCTCGCGCTCGTGGCCCGCGATGGTCGGGCCGGTAACGGTATAGACGACGGCGAGGGCCGCGCAGGCGCCGGCGGCGAAGAGCGCCAGCGCTATGCCGAGCCTGAGTATGTCCTTCTTCATTTCGCGGCCTCCTTGGCGGCGGGCTTGGCCGGAGGCACGAATCCGTACTTCTTGACCCGCAGCTTGTCCATGAACGGCGCGACGGCGTTCATGATCAGGATGCCGTAGGTCACGCCCTCGGGGTAGCCGCCGAAGCGGCGTATGACCACGGTGATCAAGCCCGCGCCGGCGCCGAAGATGGCCTTGCCGAGCGGCGTCACCGGGCTCGACGAGTAGTCGGTCGCCATGAACACCGCGCCGAACAGGAGCCCGCCCGATAGGACGCCGAACACCGGGTCCATCCCGAGCAGCCACGAGGCAAGGAACGCCGTCCCGACCATCGCGAGCGGCGTGATGAACGACACGACCCGCAGCGCGAGCAGGAAGACGAAGCCGACGAGGATCAGCAGGATGGAGCTCTCGCCGATGCAGCCGCCGCGGTTGCCGACGAACAGCGTCCACATCGTCGCGCCGTAGTCGGGGACAGAGCTTAGGGAATTCTGTACGAATCCGGCGCCGACGTCGGCGATCGTCCCGCCCATCTTGACGATGTTGAGCGGCGTCGCGCCGGTCGTCGCGTCGAGGAGGCCCTTGAACGGGACGTGCCAGGTGGTCATGGCGGCCGGGAAGCTCATGAGGAGGATCGCGCGGCCGATCAGCGCCGGGTTGAACGGGTTGGCGCCGAGTCCGCCGAAGAATTCCTTGGCCAGCACGATGGCGGCGAACGAGCCGAGAGCTATCATCCACAGGGGGACGGAGGGCGGGCTGATGAGGGCGACGAGGAGGCCGGTCACGACTGCCGAGAGATCCCCGACGCGGACGTCCTGCTTCGTGACGGCGCGGAACGCCGCCTCGGACAGCACGGCCGTCACGATCGATACCGCGATGACGAGCAGCGCGTGGACGCCGTAGAGCACGACGCCGTACACCGATACCGGGGACAGGGCTATGATCACCGACAGCATCAGCTTCCTAGGCGTCACCCCGGTATATACGTGCGGGCTCGAGGAGAGGAGCATATTATTTGCCGGCACGCTGAGCCTCCTTCTGCTTCTTGGCCCGGACGAGCTGCTTGCCTACGCGGAAGCGCTGGACGAGCTGGATATGGGACGGGCAGACGAAGCTGCAGGTACCGCACTCGATGCAGTCCATCACGCCTATCCTCTCCGCCTCGTCGAGGTCACCGGCCTTGAGGGCGACGTTGAGGAGGGCGGGCGAGAGCCTGCACGAGCAGGCGCGCATGCACCGGCCGCAGCGGATGCACGGGCCTTCCCCGTAGGCCTTGGCCTCCGACTCGTCCATCAGGAGCACGCCGGAGGTATTCTTCTGGATCGGCACGAGCATCGACGGCACGGCCGGGCCCATCATCGGCCCGCCCATGACGATGCGCCTGAGCTTCTTCTCGTCGTAGCGGGCGACGTCGGGGAACAGGTCCTGGACGAGCATGCCGACGGGGACGAACAGGTTCTTCGGGGTCTCGCAGGCGCCGCCGGTGACGGTCAGGCCGGTGTCGATGACCGGCTGCCCCTTGCGGAAGGCCTCCGACACGGCGAGCAGCGTGTTGACGTTGCTGACGACGCAGCCGACGTCCATCGGGAGGCCGCCGGACGGCACCTCGCGGCCGGTGACGGCCGTGATCAGCATCTTCTCGCCCCCCTGCGGGTACTTGGTCTTGAGGAGCTGGACGCGGATGTCCATGCCGGAGCTCTTCGCGGCTATCGCCTTCTCGAGCGCGGGGACGAGCTGGGCCTTGTTGTCCTCGAGGCCTACGACGCCCTTGGTAGCGCCGACTATCTTCATGACGATAGCGATGCCGTCGATGAAGTCCCCGGGATGCTCCTCCATAACGCGCTCGTCTATCGTCAGGTACGGCTCGCACTCGGCCGCGTTGGCGATCACGTACTCGATCGGCTTGTTCGGGGGCGGGGCGAACTTGACGTGGGCCGGGAAGCCGGCGCCGCCCACGCCGATGATGCCGGCTTCGCGCACGCGCGCGAGGGCCTCTTCCTTGGTACAGGCGAACGGGTCGAGGGTCGGCATGAACACCGCCTCGTCGCCGGGCAGGGGCTCGATGACGATGGCGAGGCCTTCGAGGTTGTTGGCCTGCATCCGCGGCTCGATCTTCTTGACGGTGCCGTAGACCGAGGCGTGGAGTGGGACGGTCATGCGCCCGTCGGCGTCCGCGATCTTCTGGCCGCGCTTGACCTGATCCCCGACCTTTACGAGGGGCTGGATAGGCGCGCCGAAATGCTGGTTGACCGGTATGACTACCTGCGACACGTTGCGCAGGGTCTGTATCGGTACGGATGCGCTTCGTTCTTTGCGCTCGGGCGGATGCGTTCCGCCTTTGAATGTTTTCGTCGCCATGGCGAGGAGGTGCTCCTTCTTCAGTCGCTGCCGCGGGACCATTAGCTCCGCGACGCTGACTGAGGGCTATGAACGGGTACGGTGATGGCGCTCGCACGAGCCGCGGGCGAGCCTTCGGCTAGCTCTGCTGATGTGGTTCAGCCGCGGTTACGAGCAGGACGGGCCCTATCGTACCGCGAGCCGCGGAAGCCGTCAAGCATCGCGTTCTACAGTATATAAATAGAAAACGAACGATTGCGGTCGGGCCCTATAGCCATTTCTTCTTCTTGAAGAAGAATATCATGCCGAGCGCTATCGCGATCATCAGGCCCCAGGCCGCCGGATAGGCCCAAGCCCGGTCGAGTTCCGGCATGTGCTTGAAATTCATGCCGTATACGCCGGCGATGAAGGTCAGCGGGATGAAGATCGTCGAAATGATCGTCAGCACCTT
>ERZ795053.4596-NODE-4596-length-14824-cov-20.862415_pt1 | contig 14824 bp, 12 predicted proteins | sample MGYA00375137_ERZ795053 | MGnify/ENA primary metagenome ERZ795053 (study PRJEB30182, sample SAMN05720284) | activated sludge metagenome | isolation source: Anaerobic digester | place: Hong Kong | collected 2014-12-17 ... | reverse complement strand
AACTCGATCAATTGCGCTGCCGCAGGCAGCGAAAACTCCGGCAGTAGCGCTCTGGGTAGCAGAAGATAGTATGGCACAGTTGTCAAGCACGCTGGTACAACAGGAAGTCACGACAAAGGTCAGGGCGAGAACGGTCGCTCTGGGCGCTCTGTACGGCTTCGCCTTTGCTTATCTGGCGTCTCTCGTCGTTGCGGTGTGGGCTGCCTACGATGGCGGCCAGGCGCTGGCACGCTTCTACGTGCTCCTGAGCGGCGTTCTTCTGCTCATGCTCGCACCGGTGCTCTCGGTCATCTCGATGACGCGCATCGTGACGCTTGCCATGAGCCTGCCGTCTCTCCTGGCTTTGGCGACCGGCGCGCTCTATGTCAGCCAGCGGATCGATCGGCTGGCCGGTTATCTTCCCGTGACGTTGAGCGACAACCTGGCGAGCGGCATCCTGGCTATCACGTTGCCCTTTGCTTTTGCCACGCTGTGGCTTGCGGTTCGCACGCGCCGCATTGCGCTGGGTGGGATCGGCGCAGTTGCCCTCACCGTGGGCCTTGTCGCGTTTGTGCTGACCGGTTCGCGCGGGGCGTGGATCTGCCTCGCCGCCGGCGCTATCATTGCCGCCTACTTGCTTTTGCGCCATGCCATTGTCTCACGTCGCACCCGCACGCCTGCCTGGTTGATGCTGCTGGATGTGGCCGTGGTCGCTGTGGCCGTTGCCGCCATTGCGTTCTTTGTGGCCGTGGTTCTCTCACCCGACCTCGACGCTCGCTTTGGCGTCAGTGCGCAGGGTGGTTCCGCATTCAGTCGAATCGCACTCTGGCGCGATTCGCTCCCGCTGATCCAGGATTACTACTTCACCGGCAGCGGCCTTGCATCCACTGCCATGATCTATGCCACGTATGCCTACCTGCTCCATGTGCCATACCTGGTTCACGCGCACAATCTCTACGTTCAGATTGCGCTCGAACAGGGCGTGCCTGGGCTGATCGCCTTTCTCGGTATCATCGTTTCGACGGTGGCATACACGGTCAGCGCCTGGCGCCGAACCGATGAGGTCGGTCGTGGGCTATTGGCTGCCGGGTATGCGGCGACCATTGCGCTGCTCGTGCATGGTCTCTTCGATGCCGAGTTGTACTTCAGTACGCTCGCCCCGCTCGTCTTTCTGGCGCCGGCGCTGCTGTTGTGGGTCGCCTCCGGTATGTACCGTCACGCACGCAGTGACGACTGGGCCGAGCCGGTGCCCGCCGGGCGCTCTGCCGGTCTGGCAATCGGCGCCGGTTTGCCCGTGCTGGTGGCGCTGCTCCTGCCGGGGACGCCGGCGCGCTGGGAGGCGAATGTCGGCTCGGCGCTACAGAGCCGCACTGAGCTGAGCATCTATCACCAGCCGGAATGGTCATTTCAGGACCAGGTGCGGCGCCAGTTGCCGAACGATCTGGCCGCGGCGGAGGAGCATTTCCAGGCTGCGCTTGCGCTCGATCCGGCCCAGCCCACCGCCAATCGACGCTTGGGCCAGATCGCCCTGGCGCGTGGAAACTACGCGGCGGCGCAGAACTTCCTGAGCGTCGCCCATGCCGCACAGCCGGCCGAGCGCGTCGCGCGCCAACTGCTTGGCGAACTTGAGGCATTGCAGGGTGACACCGAAGGCGCCGTTGAACTGTGGCAGGGGTTGGATTTCAGCCAGGGCCAGTTGATGGTGCGCGGCTGGTGGTACGAGTATTTTGGCGAGCAGATTCAACATGAGAGGTTTCTCAATGCTGTCCAAGCATTCGAACGGGCACAATAACCACGCAGTTGCGACGGCCCACGCGCCGGGTGAATTCTTTGTTCATCCGACGGCAGAGGTGTCGCCGGACGCGCAAATTGGACGTGGAACGCGGATCTGGAACCGGGCCCAGGTGCGCGAGGGCGTTTGCCTGGGCGAGAACTGCATCGTCGGCAAGGATGCCTATGTCGACCTGGATGTACAGATCGGCAGCAACGTCAAGATTCAGAACAGCGTGCTCGTCTATCACGGCGCAATCATCGAGGATGGCGTCTTTCTGGGGCCGCAGGTCTGCATCACCAACGATCGCTATCCGCGGGCAATCAACCCGGACGGCTCGCTCAAGGGAGCCAGCGACTGGGAGGTGGGCGCCACGATTGTCCGGTACGGGGCGTCGGTTGGCGCCGGCGCCATCCTCGTTACTGGCGTCGAAATCGGTCGCTTTGCCATGGTGGGCGCCGGCGCTGTCGTGACGAGCGACGTGCCACCGCACGCGCTGGTGTTGGGCGTGCCGGCTCGCGTCGCTGGGTATGTGTGCGCCTGCGGTCGCCCGCTGACCATGAGCGACGAATTACATGGCTACTGTGAACACTGTCAGAGCGTTACGGACCTGGGAGTCGATACGAAATGATTTCAATCGCAAAGCCGTTCATCGGCGAGGAAGAGAAGGCCGCCGTACTCGAGGTGCTGGGCTCCGGACAACTGGCGCAGGGCAAGCGGGTGCGCGAGTTTGAAGAGCGTTTTGCCGAATGGTGCGGCGCACGCCATGCCGTGGCCGTCAGTTCCGGCACGACGGCCCTGCATGTTGCCTTGCTTGCGCACGGGATCGGGCCGGGCGACGAAGTGATCACGACGCCATTCAGCTTTATCGCGTCGGCGAACTGCATCCTCTATGCCGGCGCAACGCCGCGCTTTGCCGACATCGACCCGCGCTATTACGGGCTGGATCCGGCGTCGGTCGAGGCGCAGATCACGCCGGCGACCAAGGCGATTATCCCGGTGCATCTTTTCGGCCAGCCGTGCGACATGGATGCGCTGGCGGAGATCGCCGATCGCCATAACCTCGTGATCATCGAGGATGCGTGCCAGGCGCACGGCGCTGCCCTTGACGGCCGGCCCGTCGGTTCGTGGGGGACGGCGTGCTACTCCTTCTACCCCACCAAGAACATGACCACCGGCGAAGGCGGCATGATCACGACCGACGATCCCGCCCTGGCCGAACGCATGCGCGTCCTGCGCGAGCATGGCATGCGCGTGCGCTATGTCCACGAGACGCTGGGGTACAACTTTCGCATGACGGACTTACAGGCCGCCATCGGCATCGTGCAACTCACGCGGGTCGACGCGTGGAACCGGCAGCGCCGCCAGAATGCCGACTACCTGTCAGCGCATCTTGCCGAGGTGCCCGGTGTCGAGACGCCGGCCGTTCGTCCCGGCGCAACGCATGTCTTTCACCAGTATACGGTGGGCCTGTCGGACCGCGCGCACACGATCGATGCGTTGACCGCCGCCGGCATCGGGTACGGGATCTATTACCCGATTCCGATTCATAAACAAGAAATCTATCTTGCACGTGGCTACGATGTGACGCTGCCCGTTGCAGAGGCGGCCAGCGAGCGCGTGCTGTCGCTGCCGGTGCACCCCGCATTGAGCGAAGCAGAGTTGGCGCAGGTTGTTGGGGTGTTGCGGGCGACTTCGGTTGCTCCGGTATCAGTCTAGGAGGGATTCATGGACCGTTTGCGGATTGGATTGCTGGGTGCCGGGCGGATGGGACGGAACCACGCCCGTGTCTTTTCAACGTTGCGCTATGCGGACCTGGTCGGAATCTACGACCCGGTTGCCAAGGCAAGCCAGGCGCTGGCACAGAACTACGAGGTGCGTGCCTTCGACACACTCGACGAATTGCTCGATAGCGTGGATGCCGTGAGCATTGCCACGCCGACGCCGGCCCATTTTGACCTGGCTTCGGCCTGTCTTGCGCGTGGCCTCGACGTCTTCGTCGAAAAGCCATTTACCGAGACCCTGGCGCAGGCCGAAGAACTCGTGCGGATGGTCGCTCGAACGGGGCGGATCGTGCAGGTCGGGCACATCGAGCGCTTCAACCCGACGTACAGCGAGCTCAAGAATGTGATTGAAGGGATGTCGCCGCTGGTGGTGAATTTCCGGCGCCTGAGTTCCTACGTGGGCAGCAATACCGATGTCGACGTCATTCTCGACTTGATGATCCACGACATCGACCTGGCGCTGGACCTGGCCGGCAGCGAACCGACGGAGATCGAGGCGAACGGATTCACGGCGTTCAGCGGCGCGGTCGACCATGCCATCGTCAACCTGCGATTCGACCACTGGCCCATGCTCTCCCTCACGGCCTCGCGGGTGACGGAGCAGAAGGTGCGGTCGGTGGATGTGACGGCGCTCGAAGCCTACGTCGAGGCCGACTTGCAGGGGAAGTCGATCGACGTTCACTACCGAACCGTGGGCGAATACCTCCATCAGAACCAGCGCGGCGTGAAGTATCGCCAGGAGAGCGTCGTCGAGCGCATCCACGTGCCCATCGCCGAGCCGCTGCATCTTGAGCTGGAGCACTTCGTCGATTGCGTCCGCACGCGCCGGCAGCCCATGGTCACCGCCGAGCACGGTCTGCGCACGCTGCGCCTGGCCGATCAGATTAGGAAGAAAGTTCTGGAGCGGATGCCGGACGCGCGCAAGCTGAGCGAGGCAAGGCATGTCGCCCGCCAGGAACAGAAAGCACAACCGGTCTATGCCTGAGGAGGAGAAGAGCGTGCTCGTTTCGATCGTCATTCCTTGCTTCAATGAAGCCGACAACGTCGGCAAGCTGACTGCCGAGTTCGTGCCGGTTGTCCAGGGGCTCATCGGTTCGCGCCTGCCCGGTGGCGAGACCATCGCCGCGGCCGAAGTCATCTTTGTCGACGATGGCAGCACGGACGGCACCCATGACGCGCTTATGGGGGCCTTTGGCGCGCTGAACCTGCCGGCCATCACCTTTCGCTTCGAGCAGCATCCGCAGAACCGCGGGCTGGGCGCTGCGCTGCGCACCGGTCTCGGCAGCGCGGCCGGCGAAGTGATCGTGACGACTGACAGCGATGGCACCTATCTCTTCTCCACGATTCCCGACCTGCTGGCCTGTCTCAAGCCGGGGGTCAGCATCGTCACGGCATCGCCTTACGCGCCGGGCGGCGCCATTGCCAACGTGGAAGGCTATCGCATCTTTCTGAGCAAGGGGTCGTCGCTGCTCTATCGCATCCTGGTCGACCGCCACATCCACACCTATACGTCGCTCTTTCGCGCGTATCGCCGTGAAGTCGTCGAACGCATCTCGTTCGAGTCCGACGGGTTTCTTGCCGGCACTGAATTGATGGTGAAGGCGATGCTGGATGGCTACTCGGTGGCTGAATACCCGACGACGCTCTACTCGCGGGCTTTCGGGGCATCGAAAGCCAAGATCATGCGCACGATCCGCGCTCATCTGCGCTTCCAGGGTGAAGTGCTGCTCTATCGTTTGGGTAAGAACCCAGTGCCATCGCAACAGCGGCTGCAGGGAGCCAAGTAATGGAAACTACCGAAGAATTTGTCAGTGGGAGAAAACAGGTTATGACCGTAGCAATCGGCTACATTCTGATCAGCGTGCTCGCAGGCGCTATCGGGCAGATCACGCTCAAGTATGGAATGACGCAGACTGGTCAGATTACGTTGAGCCTGCACGACATCGTGCCCACGCTCTGGAAGATCGGCACCAACCCCTATGTCATCGGCGGCCTGACGCTCTATGTCTGCGGCACGGTCTTCTGGCTGGCTGCGCTCTCGCGCGTCGATCTCAGCTACGCCTACCCGTTCGCCAGTCTGAGCTATGTCATCATGTTGACGGCTTCGTGGCTTCTCTTCAACGAGAACATCACGCCGTTGCGCCTGGCCGGCACGTTGATCGTCATGCTGGGCGTCTTCTTGATCTCGCGCAGCGGGTGAGCGAAACACGATGAAATTTGTCTCTGTCGTCGGGGCACGGCCCGAATTCGTCCAAACCGCGCCGGTCAGCCGCGCGCTGCGCCGGCAGCATCAGGAGATCCTGGTGCACACGGGCCAACACTATGACTATGCCATGTCCCAGGCGTTCTTCGACGAACTGGGCGTGCCGGTGCCGGATTACAACCTGGAGTCGGGCTCCGGAACGCACGCACGGCAGACTGCGGCCATGCTGGTCGGCATGGAGGATGTGCTGCTCAAGGAGCGGCCCGATGCCGTAATCGTGCGCGGGGATACCAACTCGACGGTGGCCGGTGCGCTGGCCGCCAGCAAGCTCAACATCCCGGTCGTGCACATCGAGGCCGGCGAGCGGAGCTTCGACCGGCGCATGCCCGAGGAGACGAATCGCATCGTGGCCGACCACCTGGCTGACCTCTGTTTCTGCGTCAGCGAGAAGTCGGCGCGCCACCTGGCACACGAAGGCATCACCGCCGGCGTCTACGTCACGGGCGACGTAATGCTCGACGCATCGCTGCACAACCGGGAACTGGCACGTTCGCGATCGACGATCGTGCAGCGCCTTGGCGTGGAACCGGGGCGCTACACGTTGGTCACCGTGCACCGGGCGGGGAATACCGACGACCCGCAGCGCATGCAGGCAATCGTCGACGCGCTCAACGCCGTGGGCGAGCGCATCGTCTTCCCGATTCACCCGCGCACGCGCAAGACGATCGATGCCATGGGCGCCGCGTTCGCATCGCACGTGACGCTGATCGAACCGGCGGGCTATTTCGATATGATGATGCTCGAAGAGAATGCGCGCATGATCGCAACCGATTCTGGCGGCGTGCAGCGCGAGGCCTACTACTTCGCCCGGCCGTGCCTGACCCTGCGCGATGAGACCGAGTGGACCGAGACCGTCGAGGCAGGCTGGAACCTGCTGGTGGGAGCCGAGTGCCGGCGCATCGTCGACGCCTGGTTCACCTTCGCCCCGCCGGACGAGCATCCGCCGGTCCTGGGCGACGGTACGGCCGCCGAACGCATCACGCAACTCCTTGGCGATACGCTGAACTCGAGGAAGGTCTGATCATGCGCGTTGCCATTGTCGGCGGCGGAATCATGGGGATTACGCTGGCCTACTATCTTTCCAAGCAGAATATCCAGGCCGACATCTACGAGGCGTCGCCGACGCTGGGCGGGCTGGCCGGGCCGCTCGTGCTGCCCGACGGCACAGAGGTCGATCGCTTCTACCACGCCATCCTCTCCAGCGACGCCCAGTTGAACGAACTGTGCACCGAACTGGGTATCGCCGACCAGATGCGCTTCCGCGAGACGCGCACGGGCTTCTATCACGACGGGCAGATCTACTCGATGAACAACATCGTCGAGTTCCTGCGCTTTCCGCCGCTTGGCTGGATCGACCGCTTCCGCCTGGGGCTGACTGTTCTCGCCGCACAGCGCGTCGGCGACTGGCGCCAGTTGGAGCACGTGAGTGTCGAAGAGTGGCTGCTCAAGCTCAGCGGGCGGACGACCTACGACAACATCTGGCGTCCCATGCTCAAGGCGAAGTTTGACGGCAGCTTCAGCGACGTGCCGGCGACGTGGATCTGGTCGCGCCTGGTGCGCGTCAAGTCGACCCGGCAGGGCGCCAGCCAGAAGGAGGGCGCCGGCCATATCATCGGCGGCTACATTACGCTGATCAAGGCGATGGCGGCACGCATCGAAGCGGCGGGCGGCGTCATCCACCTCTCGACCCCGGTCCAGGAGATCTGCATGGAGAGCACGCCGCAAGGCCAGCGCGCAACCGGCGTGCGCCTTGCCGGTGGTATCCGCACCTACGACGCGGTCGTGGCCACGGCGCAGGTGCCGGTCTTCCAGCGCATGATTCCGGCCGCGGCGGAGCAATACTGTGCATTCCTGGCGCAGACGGAATATCTGGGTATCGTCTGCCCGTTGATGGTTCTCGATCGCCCGCTGACGGGGTACTGGACCCTGAATATCACCGACGATCGTGTTCCCTTTACCGGTGTCATCGAGACGACAGCCTATATCGACCCAAGTTACGTGGGCGGCCATCATCTCGTCTATCTGCCAAAGTACACGGCGCCCGGCAGCGCGCTTGGTGCGCAGTCCGACGATGCGATCAAGGCCATGTGGCTGGAGAATCTGCGCACCATGTTCCCGGATTTCGACGAGCGATCCGTGCGCTACTTCCAAGTGCACCGCGAGCGCTATGTGGAGCCCTTGCACGGCCTCGACTCAACCGACCAGATCCCCGCTGTGCAGACACCTATCGATGCGCTCTTCCTGGTGACGACGGCACAAATCTACCCCGACCTGACCAACGGCGAGTCTGTGTCTCGCCATGCGCACGCGGCGGCTGCCACCATCCGCGAGGCGCTGGCGGCACGAATCGCGACTCCGGTGCCCGTGTAGGCTGACGTCCCGCCCGGCGCGCAATGCGCTGCCGGCGGTTGACGGGCAGCCTGTGAGGAAACGATCATGGCGACTTCAACGACAACCCATTTGCATGTGCCGGAGAGCCGCACCGCCGCCTGGATCAAGGCGGCGGCCTTGCTGGCGCTGGGCGCGCTTGCGCTCTTCTTTCTGCTCTACAATCTGACCGACTACCCAAAGACCTGGTTCGATGAGGGTTCGCACCTTCATGTCCCCAAGGCTTTCGTGCTTTTCGGCGTCTATGCCGACTATAGCAGCGAGGGCTTTCGCCACTACGGGCCGACGATCGGCGTCGGTCCCACGGTGATGCTGCCAATCGCCGCAGTCTTCCAGTTCTTCGGCATCGGGCTGTTACAGGCGCGCCTGGTCATGGTGCTCTACCTGGCGGCGGCAGGGGCGATCTTCTTTGTGCTGGCGCGCCACCTCCTGGGCACGCGCGCTGCGTGGATTGCCCTGGCGCTGCTCGTCACCTCGCCGGCCATCGACATGGTCGAGTTTGGCCGCCAGGTGCTGGGCGAAGTGCCGGGGCTGGCCTTCATGGCCGGCGGTTTTCTACTGTGGTTCGTTCGCTGGCGCCAGGCGCGTTGGTGGGAACTCGTGCTTGTCGGCCTGTTGTTCGGCCTCAGCGTCGTTACCAAGTACCAGTACCTGCTGGTGCTCGGCGGCACGCTTTTGCTGGCCTGGGGCTTGAACCTGCTCTTCTTCAAGCGGCCGCAGCGCCTTTTCCTCATCCCCGGCATCGTGACCGGTGTGGTCTTCGGTCTCTGGCAGTTGTTCACGCTGGTCTACCTGGGCCCGGCGACGATCGGCGAGAACCTGGCCTCCCTGCGGGCGTTCACGGCCGGCGCGGCTGCGGTTTTCTCGACCGATCTCATGCTGCGCTCGCTAGGTGAGTTGTTCAGCCAGAAGGCCTTTCTGTGGATGCTCTTTCCGGCGTTGCTCTACAGCGGCTGGTGGCTGATTCGCCCGCAGCACGATGCCGATGCCGCAGTTACTGACCGGCGCCACCAACTGGCCATCCTGTATGTGCTGGTGGTGGTGAATCTGGTGTGGTATGTCGTGGCCTCGGTGAGCTGGCTGCGCTACGCCTTCGTGGGGTTGGCCTTCTCCACGCTCTTCGTCTCACTGGCCTTTGCCGAATTGACCGACGACTTTCACGTCATGCGGCTGTGGCACGCACTGCGCGCCGGACAGTGGCTGCGCGGGGCTGGCGGCCTCCTCCTGCTGCTCGTGCTCGCAGTAATGATTGTTGCGTCCGGTGCGCGGTTGGCCGTGCGCATCGCCACCGCACCGCCGGATGACTCGGCGCAAATGGCGCAGCGCATGGATGCCACCGTGCCGCAAGCTGCGCTGGTCGAAACATGGGAGCCGCAGATGGGGTTCCTCACCGACCACCGCTATCATTATCCGCCGCAGTTGTTGCTGAATAGCACCGTGCGCCAGATGTGGATGGATGAGACCCCTGTGTCGGAGTTGTACGATTTCCGGGAGTATGCGCCGGACTACGTGTTGGTCGGGGAATTCGGCCGGTGGGTCGACGTCTATCCCCAGGAGCGCTTGCAGGCCGCCGGCTACGACTTGATCGAGTCGCTTGGCCAGTATGAGTTATACCACCGGCAGGGCGTGCCAAATTGAATCCGGGTAGCCCTGACCGGCAGAGGCATAGGTAATGAGCCCCAGGGCCGGCAATACAACAAGGCCGGCCCGATAAACGACAAAATGAAGCGGGAGTACAGCGAAATGACGGAGATAGTGCAGAACCAGCCGACCCGAGAACAGGTCGTTGCATTGATTGTCGACAGCTTGCAGGAGTTGCTGGCGATGGACGGTGCAGGCGAATCTGATGCCGTGGACGAGGAAACCAGGCTTCTGGGGCGTTCGGCGGTGGTCGAATCCATGGGGTTGGTCACTCTGATCGTCGAGGTTGAGCAGCGCCTGGAGAGCGACTTCGATGTGGTCGTGGTCCTGGCCGACGACCGGGCCATGTCGCAATCGCGCAGTCCCTTCCTGTCGGTCGGCACCCTGGCGGATTACATCTGCCAGTTGCTGGAAGAACAGGCGTGATGGACGGCTCAGTTGTCCTGATTACCGGGACGCGCAAGGGCATTGGCCGCCATCTGGCCGAACACTATGTGCGTCGCGGCGCGATCGTGGCCGGGTGCAGCCGCAGCGATCCCGACTGGTCGCTGGATGGATACACGCACTTCGCCGTCGATGTGACCGACGAGGCACAGGTGCGCAAAATGGTTGCGGCTGTGAACAAGCAGTGGGGGCGCATCGACGTGCTGATCAACAATGCCGGCATTGCCTCCATGAACCACGTGCTGCTGACGCCGGCGCAGACCGCGCAGCGCATCTTCGCCACCAACTTCCACGGCGTGTTTCTGCTCTGCCGGGAAGCGGCCAAGGTGATGCAGCGGCGCCGCTATGGGCGCATCGTCAACATCAGCACGATTGCCGTGCCCATGCACCTGGAAGGCGAGGCGCTCTATGCGGCGTCAAAGAGCGCGGTGGTGACCTTCACGCAGATCCTGGCACGTGAGGTGGCCGCCTTTGGCATCACGGCAAATGTGGTCGCGCCGACGCCCATTGAGACGGATCTGATCCGCAGCGTGCCGAAGGAGAAGATCGACCAGATCGTCGAGCGCCTGCCGATTCATCGTCTTGGTCGATTCGAGGATGTGGCCAACGCGATCGACTTCTTTGTTCAACCGGCCAGCGACTATATCACCGGGCAGGTGATCACCCTCGGCGGCATCGCTTGACGGGTGCAAGCCTGACTGGCAGCGTGGATGTCTTGCACCGAACTTGGCCGCTGGAGACTTGGGAGACTTGGGGGATTTGCTCGTGAATCGTTTGACTATTTACCTGGGTGTGGCGCTCGTCTCAGCCTGCGTGCTGGCGTTGCAGGTCATCTTTACGCGTATCTTTTCCATCATGATCTGGCATCACTTCACCTACCTGGTCGTGGGGGTGGCGTTGTTGGGCGGCGGCGCCGCGGGTGTCTTTCTCGCCGTGCGACGCTGGCGGCGTGAGGTGATCAGGCAGCGGCTGGGTCCGTTGGCGTTGGCCTTCAGCCTGAGCCTGCTCGGGACGCTGGCCATCATTTCCTTCGTTCACTTCGACCCGCTCAGTTCTGCCGATATCGCACGCACGCTCATTGGGCTGGCTGTCTACTTCACCAGTCTCTTTGTGACCTTCCTCCTCGGCGGTCTGGTGATCGCTGGTGCATTCAGCGTCGGTTCCCAGTATGCGCACCGTCTCTACTTCGCCGATCTGTTGGGGGCGGGCGTCAGCACCCTCGTTGTCATCTGGGTGGTTCATGCCATGAGCGCGCCGAGCGCGATCATCCTGGTCGCCGTGCTGGCCGCTCTGGCCGCACTCCTGTTCGGCATGTCGCCCCGCTGGCGATGGGCGACGGCTGCCGTGCTGGCTGGCCAGGCGGGGCTCCTGGTAGTCTCGCTGGTCCAGCCCATCGTCCTCGCTGTCCCCGACTCCAAGCCGCTCAACTGGGCGCTTCAGATGAGCGGCGCGGATCGACCCGAGTATACGCGGTGGAATCCCGTGGCGCGCGTCGACGTCACGCCGGTGGTCGAGATCGATGAACCGATGATCGTTGGCGGCATCAGCCACAAGTATCTCGCCGAGGCCGCTGCCGGCGAACCGTTCCGGCTCAACTTCGTGACGCTCGACGGCACCTCGATGACCGGTCTCTACGAGTTCGACGGCGACCTGGAACGCTTTGCGTTCCTGCGGCACGCCATCATCAGTGCTCCCTATATCGTCAGCACGCCGCGCCCAACGACGCTGATGATCGGTGTCGGAGGTGGCATTGACATCCTGCTGGCGCGCCTCTATGACGCCGAGCGGATCGTTGCCATCGATCTGAATTCGGATATGGTCGACCTGGTCAACAATCGCTATGCTGCATTCACGGGATACCTGGGCACCGGCAACACCACAGTGCTTACGGCCGAAGGGCGAAGTTATCTGACGAGTAGCACGGAGCAGTTCGACGTCATCCAGGGCATTGGCCTGGACAACATCGCCGCACTGAACACTGGGGCGTATGTACTTTCGGAGTCTTACCTGTACACGACTGAGGCGTTTGAGTTGGCACTCGACAGGTTGACACCGAACGGCATCTTCTCGTGGACACGCGCCGCCTCCGATCCGCCCATCGAGACGTTGCGCCTCGCCGGGCTGGCGGCCGCAGCCCTGCGCAACCGCGGCGTTGAGAATCCGTCAGACCACATAATCGTCGTCGAGAATGACACCGACACCGCCATCAACCTTCTCGTGTCGCCGTCGCCCTTCTCTGCCGAGCAGGTTGCAGCCATCGATACGTGGGTGAGCGCCAACGCCTTCGAGGTGTTGCACGAACCGTATCGCACGCTCGACACGCCATACGCGTACTATCTGACTGCCGAGGAGGCACGTGCGTTCGAGGCGGCCTATCCATTCAATATTTATCCGGTTAGTGACGACCACCCCTTTTACTACAATTACTTCAAGTGGGATCGCCTGCTGGAGGGGGGTGCGCGCTCCGGCAACCTCAGTTCACGCATGCCCGTGGGCAACATCATCCTCTTGACGATGCTCATCTTCACCCTCATCGCGGCGGTGCTCTTTGTGGTGGTGCCCCTGGCGCGCTATCAGCGGACAGGTCTGAAGACCCCACATGCGGGCAAGATGCTGACCTATTTCAGCGCGCTGGGTGCGGCCTATATGTTCGTCCAAATCGTCTTGATTCAGCGCTTCACACTCTTCATCGGCTATCCCACGCTGGCCATTACGACCACCATTTTCAGCATGCTTTGTTTCTCTGCCTGCGGCAGTCTGGCTGCCCAGTACCTGCTCAAGTCGCACTTCCGCCTGCAGCCGGCCATCCTCACGGTGTCGGCGTTCATCGTGCTCTACGTGCTGGTATTGCCGCCCATCTTCCGCGCCCTGATGGGGCTCGATGACACGCTGCGCGTCGTGGTCAGCGTCCTGTTGATCGCCCCCCTCGCCTTCGTCATGGGTATGCCCTTTCCCACCGGTATCCGTCAGGTCGGGCGTAACGCACCGGATCTTGTGCCGTGGGCATGGGGCATGAACGGCATTTTTTCCGTGCTGGGCTCGACGCTGGTGATCATCGTCAGCATGTTCTCGAGCTTCACAGTTTCACTATTCGTCGCGGCGGTAGTCTATGGTATTGCCGCCGCGGTTGCCCCGAGTCTGCACCAAACCCGAATGGAGGTGACGTATGACGCATCACTCGCAATGGCTGATTGAGCGAATGGCACAGTGGCCGGCGCAGCCCTACCTCTTCTGGCGTGACTGCACGGCAACGTACGGCGATCTGATCGAGCGGGTCGCCTTCTGGCAGCGTTATCTTGACGAGCAGGGCGTCGTGAGTGGTGAAGTCGTCAGCCTGGACGGCGACTACTCCCCGGCGTCGGTGGCGTTGCTTGTCGCCCTGATCGACCGCGGCACGATCGTTGTGCCGCTGACCAAGGCTGCGGAAGCCCAGCGCGATGAGTTCCTGGAGATCGCCGAAGTCGAGACGATCATCAAACTCGACGAGCATGATCGGTGGACCTTCGAGCGCGCACAGCGGACGGCCGTTAATCCGCTCACCGTCGGCCTGCGACAGAGCGGCGATCCGGGGCTCGTCCTCTTCTCGTCCGGTTCTACGGGCAAGAGCAAGGCTGCGCTGCACAACTTCGGCCGCCTGCTGGACAAGTTCCGCGTCGAGCGGCAGCAGATGCGCACCGTCACCTTCCTGCTCCTCGATCATATCGGTGGCATCAACACGCTGCTCTACACGCTCTCCAACGGCGGCGCCGTGATTTCACTCCAGGACCGCGATCCGGATGTCGTCTGCCGCGCCATCGCCGAGCACAAGGCCGAGATGCTGCCTACATCGCCGACCTTCCTGAACCTGCTGCTCATGTCGCACGCCTATGAGCGCTATGACCTCTCGTCGCTGAGGTTGATTACCTACGGCACGGAGGTCATGCCGGAAAGCACGCTGACGCGCATGCACGAACTCTTCCCTGCGGTAAAGTTGCAGCAGACCTACGGTCTCTCCGAACTGGGAATACTCCGCTCAAAGTCGCGCGACTCGGGATCGCTCTGGGTCAAGGTTGGCGGCGAGGGCTTTGAAACCAAGGTCGTCGACGGCATTCTCTGGATCAAAGCGCATTCCGCCATGCTCGGCTATCTCAATGCGCCTAGCCCCTTTGATGAGGAAGGGTGGTTCAACACCAATGACATGGTCGAGGTAGATGGCGACTATATTCGCATCCTCGGACGCAAGACGGAGATCATCAATGTCGGCGGCCAGAAGGTCTACCCGGCCGAAGTGGAGAGCGTGTTGCTCCAACTCGACAATGTGACCGACGCCGTCGTGATCGGCGAACCGCATCCCATCACCGGGAACATCGTCACGGCGCGTGTGAACCTGGCACAGCCGGAGGACGCCCAGGCCTTTCGGCGGCGCATGCGCCAGTTCTGCCGCGATCGACTGGCGTCCTTCAAGGTGCCGGTAAAGGTTGAAATCATCGACGACGAACAGTTCAATGCGCGCTACAAGCGTGTGCGGCGCTAGCGGCACGGGGGGAATGTCAGCGAACTGTAAGACATACGGGC
>ERZ795053.4595-NODE-4595-length-14825-cov-10.970752_pt1 | contig 14825 bp, 16 predicted proteins | sample MGYA00375137_ERZ795053 | MGnify/ENA primary metagenome ERZ795053 (study PRJEB30182, sample SAMN05720284) | activated sludge metagenome | isolation source: Anaerobic digester | place: Hong Kong | collected 2014-12-17 ... | reverse complement strand
CGTCCTGCTGGCCGTTGGCGTTGGTGTCTTCCCAGACGCGGTCGCCGATCGCGGCGCCCTGGTAGAGGCCGGCGTCGACCGTGTTATTGGTCTGGCCGGAGGTGAGCGTGTAGCAGCCGGTGAAGCCGCCCATGCCGGCGTCGGAGTCGCTGCCGTCGCCGCCGACATCGACCGGCGAGAGGCTGAAGCCGTCCGGGGTGAGGAACTTGACGACGTACTGGCCGGGCATCAGGCCGGTGAAGGCGTAGTTGCCGGCCGCGTCGGTGAAGGTGGAGGCGCCGACCTTCACGCCGGGTGCGCCGTCCACGCAGGTGTAGAGCTCGACCTCCACGCCTTCGACGCCGGCTTCGCCGTCGTCCTGCTGGCCGTTGGCGTTGGCGTCGAGCCAGACGCGGTCGCCGATGGCAGCCGGACGCCAGAAGCCGGCGTCGACGGTGTTGTTGGTCTCGCCCGAGGCCAGGGTGTAGCAGCCGGTGAGGCCGCCGGTGCCGGCGTCGGAGTCGCTGGCGTCGGCGCCGACGTCGGCGGTGCTGAGCTGGTAGCCCGTCGGAGTCTCGAAGGCGACGATGTACTGGCCGGGGACGAGGCCGGTGAAGGCGTAGTTGCCGCTGGCGTCGGTGGTGGTCGTGGCGACCAGGGTGCCGGGGGCGCCGTCGACGCAGGTGTAGAGGCGCACGGTGGCGTCGGCGATGCCGGTTTCACCGTCGTCCTGCTGGCCGTTGGCGTTGGTGTCTTCCCAGACGCGGTCGCCGATCGCGGCCGTGGCCTTGAAGTAGCCGAAGTCCAGATCCGTGTCGCTCTGGCCTGACAGGAGCGTGACGGGGTCGGTGCCGGTCGGCGAGGCGTTGCTGTCCAGCGCGGCGTCCGTGCCCTGGCCGATCGGGCTGGACTGGAAGCCGGAGAGCGCGCCGGCGGGATCGAAGTTATCGGCATCGACGCTGACCTGGTAGATGCCCGGGGGCAGGGCGTCGAACAGATAGCTGCCGTCGGCCGCGGTAAGCGTGTTGCGGACGATGACCTCGCCGCTTCCTGTGGTGCCGGTCAGCGTCAGGCGGACGCCGCCGATCCCGGCCTCACCGACGTCCTGGATGCCGTCGGCGTCCTGGTCGTTCCAGACGAAGTCGCCGACCGAGACCGGCTTGTAGAAGCCGGCGTCGATCGTCTTGTTCCATTCGCCGGCCGAGAGCACGACGACGTCGGAGAGCGCGCCGTCGCTGTCGGCCGCGTTGCTGGCGCCCTGCTGGCGCGGGCTCGCGGCGTCGAAGCCGGTGGGGGTGAAGAACTGCACCTGGTAGTCCAGGCCCGGCGCGAGGCCCTTGAAGACGTAGTTGCCGTCCGCGTCGGTGGTCGTGGTGGCGAGGACCTCGCCCGCGCTGGTGAAGGCGCCGTCGCCGTCGCGATCGTGCACGAGGCGCACGACGGCGCCGGCGATGCCCTGCTCGGTGTAGGCGCCGTCGCCTCCCACGTTCTGGATGCCGTCGGCGTTCACGTCGTGCCACACGCGGTCGCCCAGCGCGGCGGACTTGACCATCACGATGAGCGGTTGCTGGACGACCTCATTCGCATCGCGCACGCCGTTGTTATTGCTGTCCTTCCACAGGTCCAGCAGCAGGCCGATCTCGTCGTTGTTCGGGTTGTCGTCGGTGATGTCCGGCGCGAAGCCGTCGTTCTGCAGGGCCAGATCCACCAGCGTCTGGACGCGCGTCGCGTCGGTCCCTGGCAGCAGGGTGGCCACCCGGTCCTGGTCGCCGAGCAGGGTCCACAGCGCGGCCTGTACTTCGTTGGTCGTGTAGGGGCTCGCACCGACCGTGAAGTGCTGGTTCAGCAGCCAGTTGGCTTCATCGAGGTGACCAGGAAGCTCGATTGACTGGAAGGCAGCGGGGATCGCGCCGTAATCGTAGCTGGAATAGAGTCCCGCCTTGAGTGTGAGCGAGTAGACGCCATTGACGGGGCCGACCACATCGAGAGGGATGTCGGCATCCGCGCACCAAGCATCGTAATAGCCTGACCCGAAATCCGATGCTCCGAGGAACTGGAGGTCGAAAGTGCTCGGTTCGAGGAACTGGTCGGGATAGGTGACCTTGATGCTGAGGATGCGCGAGGTGGACATGATGATGGACTCCCTGGGATTCTGAGCCGTCCGGGCCCTTGCTTGCAGGCCTGGACGGATTGCACGGGGATATGGGCCCCCGCTGCGTGTGGTACTCGGGCCTTACTTCTTGTTGCGCAGGCGGCTGGCGAGTACGCCGACGAGGCCGACCGCGATCAGGGCGAGCGTCTCGGGTTCGGGAAGCGGCTGCGAGTTGGGAAAGGCAAAGGCCGGTGCAGAAAGGGCAGAGAGCACGGCGATGGAAAGCAGGGTGCGCATGGCGAACTCCTCGATCGGGTTGCGGAATGGGTACGATGCTCCCGGATGGGAGCTGTCCTGCGCCTGCAAATAGCGTGCCATTTCTCAGGCATCAGGATTTGCCTGGAAAAGTTAAATTTGGAGAAATGTAAATTCATGCTTATGTAAGTTTTGTCGACATTCGCGAAAAACAACCAAAACAAGGAAAGACAGTTATTTCATGGGCTTGCCATCTTTCGAACGCTCCCGCAGGTCTGGTTCAAGTGTAAAAAATTCCGACATCCGGGCTGGAGGGCTGGCGGATACGCGCCTGCTGCTCCTCAACAAGCCCTTCGGCGTGCTGTGCCAGTTCACCGACGAGGCCGGCCGCAGGACCTTGAAGGACTACGTTGCGGTGCCTGGCATCTATCCCGCCGGACGCCTGGACGCGGATAGCGAGGGGTTGGTGCTGCTCACGGGCGACGGAGCCTTGCAGCACCGCATCGCCGATCCGCGCCACAAGCTGGCCAAGCGCTATCTGGTGCAGGTGGACGGGGAGATCGACGAAGTTGCGCTCGTGCTCCTGCGTGCGGGGCTGGACCTGGGCGACTTTCGTACGCAGCCATGTGCAGCACGCCGCATTCCGGAGCCCGACTGGCTGTGGCCACGGGACCCGCCGGTGCGCTTTCGCAAGTCGGTGCCGACGAGCTGGGTGGAGATCGTGCTGCGCGAGGGCAAGAACCGGCAGGTGCGCCGGATGACGGCGAAGGTCGGCCATCCCACGCTGCGGCTGGTGCGGGTGGCGATCGGGCCGTGGTGCCTGGACGGGCTGGGGGTGGGCGAGTGGCGCGAGGTCGCGCGCGAGGAGGTCGGCGTGGTGCTGGCCGGCGGCGGTACGGCCGCGGTACGCGGAAATCGCCTGCGACGCTAGAATCGGGCGTCCCGAAGAGCGCTGCAGGAGGCGTCCGTGAAAGTCATTGTCGATCTGTGCGTGGTCCCGCTCGGCGTGGGCCTGTCCGTTTCAGCCCACGTGGCGGCCTGCGAGCGGGTGATCCGCGAGGCCGGCCTGAAGTCGCAGCTCCACGCCTACGGCACCAACATCGAGGGCGAGTGGGACGAGGTGATGGCCGCGGTCAAGCGCTGCCACGAGGTCGTGCATGCGATGGGAGCGCCGCGGATCACGAGCTCGATGCGGCTGGGTACGCGCACTGACCGCGAGCAGACCATGGCGGACAAGATCGCCAGCGTCGAGCGCGCACTCGACAGCGCGGCGAGCGGCCCCGGTGCGTGACGGGCCCGGGGCTGCGCTCGGGACTGCAACGCGTCAGCCGGTGTGGCGCGCGAGTTCGTTGCGGCGCAGCTTTCCGGTGTCGGTGCGCGGGAAATGGTCCACGAGGTGGATTTTCTCGGGGCGCTGGTAAGGCGGCAGGCTCTCGATGGCTGCCTGGGCGGCGGCCAGCACCTGTGGTGGCGGCAGGTCGCCGGGAATGGCGAAGAGGTGCAGGCGGATCATGTCCGCGTCCTCGCCCTGCGCCGGGATCACGCACACCTCCTCGGCCTTGCCGCGCATGCGTTCCTGCACGGCCTGCTCGACCGCGACCACGTCCACCCAGCGGCCGAACACCTTGACGAGCTGGTCGCTGCGGCCGGCGAACAGCCAGCCTTCGCCGTCGGGCGCACGGCGGAAGACGTCGCCGGGGGCGAAGTGGCCGTCGGCAAAGCGTGCGCTGTCGTGGGTGACGACACGCGAATAGCCGAGCGCGACCGCGGGGTGAGCGAACCACAGCCGCCAGGTTTCCACCTCGCCGCTGGTGAGCTGCTCGGGGTGGATGGTGGTGAGCGGCGTGGGGTGCGCGGACTCCATCTCCGGCGTACGGTAGAGCACCAGCGACAGCGTCTCGGTGGTGCCGTAGCCATTGACCAGCGGCACCCCGGTCATCGCCTGCCATTCGCGTGCGAGCGCGGGCGGACAGGCCTCGCCGGCGGAGACCGCGGCGTGCAGGCCGCGGAAACGCACGCCGGCGTCGACCAGGCGGCGGTAGAGGGTGGGCACGCTGAAGAAGATGTGCGGCTGGTGGCGCTCGACCATCGCCGCGACGCGCGCCGGGTCGGGCCATTCGGGGTCGAGCACGACGGTGGCGCCCAGGCGCAGTCCGGCGAAGAAGGCGTTGGCGAGCGGGTAGGCGAAGAACAGCTTGGAGCTGGAGTAGAAGCGGTGCTCGGGGCGTGCGCCGAGAATGTCGCGGGCAAACACATGGGCGTCGCGGATCGCCCGGTGGGCATGCAGGATGCCCTTCGGGCGGCCGGTGGTTCCGGACGAGTAGAGCAGGAAGGCCGGGTCGTCGTCGGCTGCCGGCGCGGCCGCGGGCGTCGCGGTCGCACGCTCCACCCTGCGGCGCCACTCGCCGAGAGCGATCGCGCGCTTGTCGCCCAATGCACGCGCGGCCCCGTCCTCGAGCAGCGCCGCGGCGGCGCCCGAGTCCAGCATCAGGTCGGCGATCTGCTCGGATGCCGTGCGCGGGTTGATCGCGATCGGTCGCACCCCCGCCCACAGCATGCCGATGAAGGCGGTGGCCCATTCGATGCCGTCGGGCAGGGCGAGCACGCAGGCGTCGCCCGGGCGCAGGCCGGCGTCGAGCAGGGCCGCGGCGCTGCGCATGGCGTCGGCACGCAGGCCGGCGTAGTCGATGCGGACATCGCCCTCGATCAGCGCGATCCGCGCGGGCTCGCCGCCGAGCAGCCATTCGGCGGCGTTCATGATGCCGCTCCGCAGTTGTTCGCGCGGGGCGCGGGAGCGGGCTGCCGGCCCGCCAGGGGGATGACGAACATCATCGTGGTGTCTCCTCGACCGGATTCCCCTTAAGGGGCGGAATTTATTGTTTTGTTGGGTTCATTAAATTCCTCGCGGCGATGCTGCACAATACAAATGAACGGATTACCTTTATCGACGCTATCAATAACCCTCGACCTGCATGAGCCTGCGTGACTTCGACCTGAACCTGCTGCGGATCCTGCTCGCGGTGTACGAGGCCGGCAGCGTGAGCCGCGCGGCGCAGGCCCTTGGACTGAGCCAGCCGACGGTGAGCAGCGCGCTCGGTCGCCTGCGTCGTGCGCTCGGCGAGCCGCTGTTCATCAAGACCGCGTCGGGCGTCACGCCCACCGCGCGCACGCATGCGCTGGCGAGCAGCGCGCGGGCGATGCTCGCCCGGCTGGAGGCGGATTTCTTCGTCGCCGACCGCTTCGATCCGGCGAGGTACGAGGGCAACCTCACCGTCGCGCTCTCCGACGTGGGCGAGATGGTCTTCCTGCCGCGCATCCTCGACAGCGTGCGCCGGATCGCGCCGCTGGCCATGCTTGATTCGGTGACGCTCGCGCCGGGGGAACTGATGCGCGCGATGGAGGATGGCGAGGTCGATCTGGCGATCGGCTATCACCCCGACCTGGATGCGGCCGGCTTCTACCGCGAGAAGCTGCTCAGCCATCGCTTCGTGTGCCTGTTGCGCGCCGATCACCCGGTGCAGGATCACCAGCTCTCCCTCGAGTGCTTCCTGTCGCTCGAGCACGCCGCGGTGCGCGCCAAGGGGCGCAGCCAGGAGATCTTCGAGAAATACCTCGAGCGCCTGCGCATCCAGCGCCGCATCGTGCTGCGAACTCCCCACTTCATGAGCCTGCCCGGCATCATCGGGCGCTCGGACCTGGTGGTGACCCTGCCGCATGCGATCGGCCAGTACTTCACGCGCGTGGGCGAGCGGGTGCGCATGGCCGAGCCCCCGCTGGCGATCCCGCGCATCGAGCTCTTCCAGCACTGGCACCGGGGCTTCCACCACGATCCGCGCAACCGCTGGCTGCGCACGCTGGTCGCGGGCCTGTTCTCGGAGGAGCAGGACGAGTGGCCGTATCCCTTCGCCTGAACTGCCCGGGGAGGGCGGCGCAGGGGAGCAGGGGGAAGGTTTGCAGGCGGCTCTGACGGCGGTTCGGGGCCGGGCGAGTGTTCAGTCGGTGCGCCGGCGCGCGTCGCTCAGCGGCATGACGTCGGGGGCCTCGAAGCGCGGGCGCTCGCGGTCGCCTTCGCGCAGCGGGTCGCAGGGCTTGAGGGTGGCGAGGCTGCGGCGGGCGAGGTTCTGGTAGCACTCGGTGCCGATCACCTTCCATTTGCGCTCCTGTTCGGTGAGTTCGCGCAGGACCTTGGCGGGTACGCCCGCGACGAGCACGCCGGGTGGGATCTTCATTTCCGCCTTCACGAAGGCGGCCGCCGCAACAATGCTGCCTTCGCCCACCTCCGCGTGGTCCATCACCACCGCATTCATGCCGATGAGCGCGTTGCGGCCGACCCGGCAGGCGTGCAGCACCGCGGCGTGGCCGACGTGGCCGTTGGCCTCGACCACGGTATCGATGCCCGGAAAGCTGTGCAGCACGCAGCAGTCCTGCACGTTGCTGCCCTCCTCGAGCACGATGCGGCCGAAGTCGCCGCGCAGCGAGGCGAGCGGGGCGACGTAGCAGCCGGCGCCGACGAACACGTCGCCGATCAGCACGGCATCGGGGTGGACATAGGCGGTGGGATGGACGACCGGGCGGACGCCGTCGATTTCGTAGCAGGGCATGGATTGGCTCCGGTTGGATGAGAGGCGTGCCGCGAGGACAGTATCATGCCCGTGCGCGACGGGCGTGGACGTTCGCGTCGACGGGCAGCATGCAGGTCGAGGGCAGGTCTCGGCTGCGCCATGCGGCGACCGGGGAGGGCACGGCACGCAAGCGGGGTTGCAAAAAGATCGCTTTTGTCTTGATATGGCGCAAGATCGCTATTGATCGACTGATCGGTCGGACTTGTTGCCGGGCACAATCCGGCTGCCGGCGATCGAGCGGAAAAACCGGCCCGCATGTGTGCGCTCGAGCACCACGGAGCGGCCGCAGCAAAGGACGAACTACCCGATGGCCAGAGGCAAGGCCCCGACCTTCCAGGTGCAGCGCGCGACGATCCTCGATGCTGCCGCAGGGCTTTTCGCGGCGCGGGGCTTCCACCACGCGTCGATGGCGGAGATCGCGCGCGAATGCGGCGTTTCCAAGGCGCTGCTGTACCACTACTACCGCGACAAGGAACACATCCTCTACGACATCGCCGCAGGCCACGTCGAGGAACTGCTTGCGATCGTGGCGGAGGTCGAGGCCGCGGCGGCGGCGCCGCGTGAGCGCCTGGAACGCCTGATCCTGCGCTTCATGCAGGCCTACGAGGGCGGGCGACGGCAGCACGTCGTGCTCATCCAGGACGTCAAGTTCCTCAGTCCCGAGCAGCGTGCGCGCATCCACGAGCAGGAGCGCCGGGTGGTGCGCGCCTTCGCGCTCACGATCGAGGCGGTCGAGCCCGGCCTGCGCGGCGTGGCCCTCGACAAGGCGGTCGCGATGGTGTTGTTCGGGATGATGAACTGGACCTTCACCTGGCTGCGCCCCGAGGGGACGCTGTCCTACGAGGCCCTGGCAAGAGTGGTGGCGCGGGTCTTCGTGCGCGGCATCGCGGGCCTTGCGACGGAGGCGGTGCAGGCACCGGCGGGAGGATCGGAGGCCGCGCTGCCGCGAGGTGTGTGCGAGCGCTCGTGATGCCCGGCGCGCGCGTATCCGAGCCCGCGCATCGGCGTGTCGCTTGTTGACGTTTACGTTAGCGGAGCTTCTGTGCAATCATCCGTGTCGTCTCGGGATGGATTGCATGCGTGGCATGCGTACGTCGCGTCGTGCGAGCGGCGCGAGGCGAGAGCGATGCAGGAGCGGGCATCGCGACACGGAGAATGAAATGAACGAAGAAATCGCCGGAAAGGCAGTGCGGATGCGCGAATCGGCGAATGCGACGACGTATACGATATCCGATCTCGCCAAGGAATTCGACATCACGACCCGGGCGATCCGCTATTACGAGGACCAGGGCCTGATCAGCCCGGCCCGTCGCGGCAGCCGGCGCATCTACAGCCGCCGCGACCGCGTGCGGCTGAGCCTGATCCTGCGCGGCAAGCGGCTGGGTTTCTCGCTGCAGGAGACGCGCGAGCTCTTCGATCTCTATGACAACGCACCGGGCGAGCAGGCACAGATGTCGCACTTCATGGAACTGCTGGGTGCGCGCAGGGCGATGCTCGAGCGCCAGATGGAAGACATCCGCGCCATCCTCGACGAGATCGACGCGGCCGAGAAGGAGGCGCGGCGCTCGATCGCCGCGCGCGCGCTCGAGCCGATCCCGGCGATGAGTCCGAGCGCCTGAGCGGGCGCAGCCGGGGCAAGGGACGGCCTCCCTGGCGGAAGCCCCTCTGCCGCGGGCGCGCCGAGTTCAGCCCTCTTCCGCTCCGTCTCCGTCCCCCGCTTCGGCGCGCTTGCGGCGCGGCGCGGTCTTCGGATCGATCACGATCGGCTGGTAGATCTCCACCCGGTCGCCTTCGGCGAGCACAGTGTCGAGCGGCTTGATCTTGCCGAAGACCCCCACCTTGTTGCGCGTCAGGTCGATGTCCTCGTAGCGCCCGAGGATCCCCGAGCGCTCGATCGCCGCGCGCAGCGTGCAGCCTTCTTCGACGTCGAGGCGCACCCACGCCGGCTTCTCGGGATGCGCGTAGCTGACACTGATCTTCATTCGTCCTCTCTCCCTGGCTGTCCATGCATGGGCTTCGGCGATTCCGCCCGGCTCAGGTGCCCGCCGTCATCGCGGCGCCCGCGCCCTCGCTGCGCGCCCGGGCGCGGGCGAGCATGCGCTGGCGGGCAGCGACGAGGAAGCCGAGGGCGAGGAAGCCGCCCGGCGGCAGGATCATCAGCAGCACGCCGCGGTAGCCGTCGAGCCGCAGCTCGAGGAAGGCGAAGTGCTCTCCGAGCAGCATCGAGGCGTCGGCGAACAGCGTGCCCTGGCCGATCGCCTCGCGCACGCCGCCCAGCACCATCAGGGCGAGGGTGAAGCCCACCCCCATCATCAGGCCGTCGAGGGCCGCCATGCCCGGGGCGCGCTTGGACGCGAAGGACTCGGCGCGACCCATGATGGCGCAATTGACCACGATCAGCGGGATGAACAGGCCGAGCACCTTGTGCAGCTCGTGCAGCCAGGCGTTCATCGTCATGTCGACCAGGGTCACCACGGTGGACATCAGCAGCACGTAGATCGCGATCCGCACCTCGCGCGCGATCACGTTGCGAAACAGCGAGACCAGCACGCCCGAGCACACCAGCACGACCGTGGTGGCCAGGCCCATGCCGAGCCCGTTGGTCGCGCTGCCGGTGGTGGCCAGGGTCGGGCACATGCCCAGCATCTGCGCGAAGACCACGTTGTTGTCCCACAGGCCGTCGCGGACGACCCTGCGCACCTCGCTCATGTCGGGCTCCCCGGTTGTGCCGCCGCGGCTGCGGCGCCGGCCGGCGCGGCGAGCAGGTGCTCGCGGTGCGCGGCGAAGAACTTCAGGCTGGCGTGGACCGCCCCCACCACCGCGCGCGGGGTGATGGTGGCGCCGGCGAACTGGTCGAACTCGCCGCCGTCCTTGCGCACCCCCCAGCGCGTGCCGGTGTCGAGCCCGCGGCCGTCGAAGCCGCGGATCCAGTCGGACTTGCGCACGTCGATCTTGTCGCCCAGGCCCGGCGTCTCGCTGTGCGAGAGCACGCGCACGCTGGCGATGCGCCCGTCGCGACCGATGCCGACGGTGAGCGTGATCGGCCCGCCGTAGCCGGCCTCGCTCACCCAGTTGAAGGCGACGCCGTTGACCTCGGCCGCCATGCGTGCGCGATACACCGTGACGCTGCGGCCCGCGTCCTCGACCGCGATCGTGTCCTCGGCCGGATTGTTGTCGTGGGGCACGGCGGAGAGGGTCTGGTCGAGGGCGTGGCGCAGGTCATCGGCCTGGCGCTGGCGGATCTCCTCGCGGGTGGCGAGGTCGCCGGCGCCGAGCATCGCGCTGCAGCCGAGGGCGAAGGCTCCCAGCAGCAGCCCGGGGCGCCGGCGCAGGCCGGCGGCAAGGGTCGAGCTCATCGGCCGTCCTCCTTCGGGGCCAGGGGGAGGGGGGCGCCCGTACGCAGGCGGCCATAACGGCGCGGACGCACGAGGCGATCGATCAGCGGCGTCGCCGCGTTCATCAGCAGCACGGCGAAGGCCACGCCCTCGGGGTAGCCGCCCCAGGTGCGGATCACATAGATCAGCGCGCCGATGCCGGCGCCGAAGATCGCGCGTCCGAGCGGGGTGACCGGCGCGCCCACCGGGTCGGTGGCGATGAAGAAGGCGCACATCATCGCGCTGCCGCCGAGCAGGTGGAGCAGCGGCCCCGGGTAGTGCGCGGGGTCGATCTGGTTGAACAGCGCGGCGAGCACGGCGAGGGTGCCGAGCAGGGCGGCGGGGATCTGCCAGGGCACGATGCGGCGGGCGACCAGCAGCGCGCCGCCGGCGAGGAGCGCGAGCGCGGAGGTCTCGCCCAAGCTGCCCGGCACCGTGCCGAGCGCGAGCGCGAGCAGCGCCTCGCCGGCGGCGAAGTCGCCGCCGAGCTTGAGCGGGGCGAGCGCGGTCGCCGAGCTCACCGCGTCCGGCAGGGGACCGCCGCCGAAGGTGATCGCGAGGCCTTCCACGAGGCCAGGGGAAGCGGCCGAGAACAGCGGCTGCGGCGCCACCCAGGCGGTCATCTCGAGCGGGAAGGACACCAGCAGGGCGACCCGCGCCAGCATCGCCGGGTTGAGCACGTTCTGGCCCAGGCCGCCGAAGACCTGCTTGCCGACCACGATCGCAAAGACACCGCCGAGCAGCGCCAGCCACCACGGCGCCCACGGCGGCAGGCAGAGCGCGAGGATGAGCCCGGTGACCACCGCCGAGCCGTCGGCGAGCGTATGGCCTACCGGCCTGCGCCCGATCGCCAGCGCGGCGGCCTCGGCGGCCACGCAGCCGGCGATCGCCAGCAGCACCGTATTGAGCGCCGGCCAGCCGAACAGCCAGACGCCGGTCGCGGTCGCCGGCAGCAGGGCGAGCAGGACCGTGCGCATGACCTGGGGGACGTTGGCGCGCCCATGCACGTGGGGTGCGGCCACCGGGGAGCGGTTCGGGGTCCACGTCGTCATGATTCGGTCTCTGCCTTCTCGGTCGTGCGGGCGGGGCGGCGCGCAGCCTTGGCCGCGGCTTCCGCGGCCAGCCGCAGCCGGCGCGCCTCGGCCAGCTTGCGCGTCTCCTCGGCCTTGCGTTGGGCCTCGCGGCGCGCGGCGATCTCGCCCTTGGCGTAGTTGAACAGGTGGGCCAGCGGCAGGTGCGCCGGGCACACGTAGGCACAGCAGCCGCAGGACAGGCAGTCGCCCATGCCGAGCTCGGCGGCGTCGTCGATGCGCCCGGCGCGCACGCGCGCGGCGAGTTCGAGCGGCACCAGGCCGACCGGACAGACATCGACGCAGCGCCCGCAGTGCAGGCAGGCGCGCTCGCTCGCCGCGTGGGCCTCGGCGGCGGTGAGCGCGATGATGCCGCTGGTGCCCTTGACCACCGGCGCCTCCAGTCCGGGCAGGACCTGCCCCATCATCGGCCCGCCCATCAGCACGCGGGTCGGCGTCACGGTGAAGCCGCCGCAGAACTCGACCAGGTCGGCCGCCGGCGTGCCGATCGGCACCACCACGTTGCGCGGGTTGCGGATCGCGCCGCCGCCCACGGTGACCACGCGCGACACCAGCGGCTTGCCGAAGCGCACCGCGCGGCACACCGCAAGCGCGGTGCCGACGTTGTGCACGCTGACGCCGATCTCGGCCGACAGCTTGCCGGCGGGGATCTCGCGCCCGGTCACGGTGGTGACGAGTTGCTTCTCGGAGCCCATCGGGTAGCGCGAAGGCACGCGCAGCACGCTGATGCCGGGGTGAGCGGCGGCGGCGACGCGCATCGCCTCGAGCGCCTCGGGCTTGTTGTCCTCGATCGCGATCACGGTGCGCTTCGCCCCGAGGCCGTTGGCGATCAGGCGCACGCCCTCGACCACGTAGCCCGCGCCTTCGCGCATCAGGCGGTCGTCGCAGGTCAGGTAGGGCTCGCATTCGCCGCCGTTGATGATCAGCGTGTCGATCGGGTGGCGGTTGCCGGCGTCGAGCTTGACCGCCGCCGGGAAGGCCGCGCCGCCCAGGCCCACGATGCCGGCGTCGCGTACGCGCGCGGCGACCTCGGCACGGGTGAGCGAGAAGGGATCGACCGCCGGCTCGGTCTCCACCCAGCGCTCCTCGCCGTCGGGCTCGAGCGTGATCGTCTGCACCGGCAGGCCGGAAGGGTGGGGCGCCATGTGGTCGCCGATCGCGATCACCGTGCCCGAGGTGGGCGCGTGCACCGGCGCCGACACCGAGCCCTGGTGGCGGGCGAGGCGCTGGCCCTTGAGGACATGGTCGCCGACCTTGACCTCGGGTGCGGCCGGCTCGCCGATGTGCTGCTGCAGCGGGATGTACAGGCGCTTGGGCAGCGGCAGGCGGGCGATCGGGTGGCAGGCGGTGGGATCCTTGTTGCCTTCGGGGTGGATGCCGCCGCGGAAGCGGAAGATCTTCATGGCGTGTGGGGTTCCGGTGTGCTTGGCGTGGGCGCTCAGGCGTGTCCCACGCCCGGCTTGTGCCAGCGCCAGTTGCGCAGGGTGACCGGGATGCCCTCGAGGTCGATGCCGCCGGTGGGGCAGACCTCGGCGCAGGCGCCGCAGCCGATGCAGGCCTCCTCGAGCACCACGTGGAGCTGCTTGGTCGCGCCCAGGATGGCGTCGGTCGGGCAGGACTTGATGCAGCGCGAGCAGCCGATGCAGTAGTCGGTGCGCACGCGCGCCAGCAGTGGGCCGCGGTCGGGCAGGTTGCCCGGGTCGAAGGTGGTGCCGAGGATCTCGGCGAGCTTCTCTGCGACGACGCGGCCGCCTGGCGGGCACAGGGTGACCGGCGCCTCGCCCTTGGACAGCGCGATCGCCGCCTGGCCGCAGCCCGGGTAGCCGCACTGGCCACACTGCGAGCCGGGGAGGGCCTCGGTGAGGCGCTCCACCACCGGGTCGGTGGTGGCGCCCAGCCACTGCGAGGCGAGACCGAGCAGCCAGCCCAGGCCCAGGCCCAGGGCGGCGACCACCGCTACGGAGAGGATCATCGTCATCGTCGTACTCCTTGCGTGTCCGGAGGAGAGGAAGGTTTCAGCGCACCGGCAGGCCGGCGAAGCCCATGAAGGCCAGCGACAGCAGGCCGGCGGTGATCAGCGCGATCGGCGTCCCGGCGAAGGCGGCGGGAACGTTGGCGAGCGCGATGCGCTCGCGCAGGCCGGCGAAGAGCAGGATCACCAGGGTGAAGCCGAGCGCCGAGCCGGCGCCGTAGAGCAGGCTCTGGATCAGGCTGTTGTCCTGCTGCAGGTTGAGCAGCGCGGTGCCGAGCACCGCGCAGTTGGTGGTGATCAGCGGCAGGTAGATGCCCAGGGTGTGGTGCAGTACCGGGCTCGCCTTCTGGATCGCCATCTCGGTGAACTGCACGACCGCGGCGATCACCAGGATGTAGGTCAGGATGCGCAGGTGCATCATGTCCAGCGGCTGCAGCAGGGCGTGCTCGACCACCCAGGTCGCGCCCGAGGTCAGCGTGAGCACGAAGGTCGTGGCCAGGCCCATGCCGAGCGCGGTCTCGAGCTTGCCCGATACCCCGAGGAAGGGGCACAGGCCGAGGAAGCGGACCAGGATGACGTTGTTCACCAGGGCCGTGCCGAGCAAAAGCAGCAGATATTCCTTCATGTCGGGTTCCGGTTCCTGCGATCGGTTCGGGGAGCGTGCGAGTTCATGTTAATTGACGTTGACGTTAACGACAAGTAGTATTCGCTTCGTAGCGTCGCAATCCGATCTGCGCTCCGCAGCACCCCGATGCCTCCGTGCACGGACTGCGCGGAACGTTTCCGAACGTCGCAGCAACGCCCCACCCGAGCCGCAGGAGCCCGCCATGCCCAACGTCACCGCCGTCATGTCCACGCCCAACCCCCTGGCGAACAAGTTCATGCTCGACGCGCCGCTCTACACCGGTGCGCCGCGTCACTTCCGCGTCGGTGTTCCCGTCGTCGGCGACACCCTCGGCGAGAGCCTGCTGGCGGTGCCCGGCGTGGTCGACATCTACTGCACCGGGGGCTTCATCACGATCACCCGCGACCCGGGCACGCCCTGGTCGGCGATCGAGCCTGCCGTCACCGAGCTGATCGAAGGGCACAAGGCGCGCCGCGTCATCGGCATCGCCAACCCGGCCGGGCCGGGAGGGGCTCCCGGCACGGCGAGCGGCGGTGACGAGGCCGCGGGCGAGGAGGCGGTGGAGGTGGAGGCCGACGATGCGGAGTTGCTGATGCGCATCAACCAGATCCTCGACGAGCACATCCGCCCCTTCCTCGACCAGGACGGCGGCGGCCTCGACGTCGTGAAGCTGAAGGAATTCACCCTGACGGTGCGCTACAAGGGGGCGTGCGGCGGCTGCCCTTCGTCGTCGACCGGGACGCTGTTCGCGATCAACAACCTTTTGCAGAGCTACGTGGACGACCGCCTGCTGGTCGAGCCGATCTACTGATCGC
>ERZ795053.4591-NODE-4591-length-14839-cov-3.736404_pt1 | contig 14839 bp, 10 predicted proteins | sample MGYA00375137_ERZ795053 | MGnify/ENA primary metagenome ERZ795053 (study PRJEB30182, sample SAMN05720284) | activated sludge metagenome | isolation source: Anaerobic digester | place: Hong Kong | collected 2014-12-17 ... | reverse complement strand
CTGAAGAAGGTGTGGTGCGAGCACAAACTTATGCCGATGTTACCGATATTTTAAAACAAGCGGACCAAAATCCTGAGAACAGTAACCAAGTCTGGCTGGTTTATACGGAACAGGGTAGGGCAAAATTGGATTTTCAAACAGGGGCATCCAATGTTGGTACTTGGAATAGAGAGCATACATTCCCGCGTTCAAGGGGTGGTTTTTATGATAGGGATGGAGACTCCGATGCCAATGGGCCTGATGTTTTTTGGACCACCAATGCCGATTCCATCAGACATGGAAATTCTGATGCTCATCATATTCGTGCGGTGGACGGCCCTGAGAATAGCTTGAGGGGCAACCAGCATTATGGGCAGTACAATGGGCCTGTAGGTAATGCGGGGAGTTTTAAAGGTGATGTTGCTCGTGGTCTGTTTTATATGGAAATTAGATATAACGGATTGCAACTGGAAAATGGCTATCCGGAAACGCTGGGTTCTATGGGAGATTTGGCAACGTTGTTGAGTTGGCATGAGTTGGATCCTGCCGATGATTTTGAGATGAATAGAAATAATGTGGTCTACACTTGGCAGCACAACAGGAATCCTTTTATAGATTACCCGGAATTAGTAGATTATATTTGGGGAGACTTGGTTGGACAAGCTTGGGATCCTTCTCTTAGTGTAGAGGATTATGGGCTTAGTGAGGTCAAGGTATTTCCTAATCCAGTAAGGCATCAATTGTTTGTTTCAAACCTGAAAACTGAAGCTGTAGCCGAAATTTATTCAGCTGATGGCCGACTCGTAAAAACTCAAAAAGTAGTCAATCATAGGCCCATTGAAATGAATATGGAAAGTGGCGTTTATTTTCTGAGGATTATTTCAGAAGATAAATTGATTACAAAAAAAATTATGGTACAGTAAAAAAGAGCCCCGGCAGATTTGTCGGGGCTCTTTTTTGGTTGATTGATTTTACGGCTTAATTACTCGTGTAAATTTTAATGACGCCGTCCTTGGCTTTGTCCCCATATTTTTCAATGGCTTTGTCACCTTTCAAAACATCCATGCGTTCTATCTTTTTAGAATCCAGCTTGTTCATTTCTTCTTTAGTGGATTCCTTGTCATTAATAAAAATCAATGGATCTGAATCTGTGCCACTAATAAATACTTTATTGTTTCCGGGACTTAAGACTTTGACTTCATCTTCGTCTGTCCATTGTAGGCTTTTCCCATCGGAATCTGAAAGCACAATAACTTTTACTTCTTTTTCAACATCATTATCAGAGTCGGAATCTGAATTTGCATTAACTTCCTTTTTCACAACAAAGACATTGCCGTCACCTTCTTTAAGTTCTATTATTTTGTCATCATCATCTTTCAGTTCAATGACTTTTACATTTTTTTTAACAGACATACTTTGTCCGCCTGATGTTGTAAAAACATAAGCGCCATCTTCAGATTCATTGTCATCAATTTCAACAATAACATTATCTCCATCTTTTGAAGTAAATGCCACATTTTTGCCCGAAGAAAAATGAATATTCTTACTATTGCCAATTGATAACTGGTCTTCGGTCTCATTATAGTTTATTAAAATACTTGAAATGGGGCCTTCGTTGTCTATGGAATAGTTTGCATTGCTCTTTTCCCCCGAAGCGTTAATAGTGATGGCCGTAATTTCATTATTGCTATTTCTCTTTATTTTTTTGAAAGAAGCCTTGACACCGTGGGCTTTCAACTTGCTTTTAACATCTTCCAGTTCATTATCGTCACTATCTTTTGAAATGGCAAACTCAGTAACTTTAAGATCAATGATTTCAGTGTTTTTTTCCTTGTTCTTTGATTGGGCTATGACCTTGGTGTTGAAGGTAAGCATAAAACCAGCCAATAGCGGAATTACCAATAGCAGCTTCCATTGATTTCTCTTGTGTGATGGATTTTTGTGTAACATAACTATTCGTTTTTTGATTAATGAATTATAAAAATGATTGGCAATAGCCAGTTGATTATTGGGAACGCTGGTTTTAAGTAGCACGTGTTGGTAAGTTTTTGAGCACTCCGAATGCCCTTGAGCCCATTGATCGGCTATAAACTCCAGGTTTTGTTGTAGCTCTTTTTTGTAAAACCATACAAGCGGATTAAACCATAATAAAATGCAGACAAGTTGGGCTAGCATCACATCCAGTGAGTGCCACTGGCCTGCATGTGCTTTTTCATGAGAGATTACATGTCTTAATTCGCTTTTGTCAAACATATTTGGATTGTAAACAATGATGTTGAAAAAGGAGAAAGGGGATATTTTCTTGGATGTTTCAAGTAAGGTGTATTTAGAATCTTTACGTTTCTTGCAGTTGCTTAAAACCTGTTTCAGTGAAATAAATTCTGTAATGGATTTGAGTAGTAAAACGACCACGCCGGCTAGGTATGCAAGGCTCAAAACCTGGGAATAGTCAATTTTGGTCGTGTTGTTTATCTGCTTTGGGGCAGCTTCTATGGTTGAAGTTACCTCAAGATATATGGGCTCATTTTCTACGTAAATTGGAATGATAATAAACGGAACGATAAAGGCCAGGAGTAATCCCGAAACAAGAAAGACTCTGTTGGCTGAGAAATAGGTCTCTTTTTCCAAAAATAGCTTATAACTTATATAGAATAGCGTTACGATGGCAGCCGATTTCAGTAAATACTCCATGTTTATTTCTTGTTTTCAATGAGTTCAATAATCTCCTTTAGCTCTTCAATACTTATTTTTTCTTCTTTTGCAAAAAAGGAGACAACATTCTTGTAAGAGTTGTTGAAGTAGTCCTTAATGGCCGAATTCATGAAATTGTTTCGGTAATCTTCCAAGGCTACAATAGGATAGTACTGATGGGTTTTCCCAAAGGCATGATACCCCACATAGCCTTTCTCTTCCAGATTGCGAATAATTGTAGAAAGTGTATTGTAGTGAGGTTTTTCGTCTTTGATTTCGGCCAAAACGTCTTTCACAAAGGCTTTTTTAAGGCGCCAAAGAATGTGCATGATTTCTTCCTCTTTATTGGTCAACTTTTGCATTTAACTTTGTGTTTTAAGTGTACTCCAAACTTATAACTATTTTTCTAGTTATGCAACTAAGCATATAGTTATTTAACGAAATTTTTAGTTTTTGCATAAAAAGAAAACACGCCTTTTCGGCGTGTTTTCCATAACTAACATGAAAAATTACTATTTAGTGCTAACTATGAGTGCACCGTCTTTAGCCTTGCTACCATAGATGCTCATGGCCGTTTCCGGCTTAAGGGCGTCTACAGCAACAATTTTCTTCTCGTTGGCAAGCTTGTTAAGGGTTTCAAAATCACTTTCCTTGCCATCTATAATAATAAGTTTGTTGGTATCGGGATCGTCAATAAAACTATATTGACTAGAGTTGCCAAGGGCGTTCATTTCTTCTAGCATTTGCTTTTCCAGTTCATCAAAATTTGCAGTGGAGCCATTAAAGGCCATGCCTGCAGATGGATTGTTGAAGAAATCCTGAAGATTGAATTTCTTGAGCATTCCAAATTGTTGATCAAAAATGGAGTCGTTGGCAAAAAATGGTGAAGCACCATTGATAAATGAAAAGCCTTGCATGCCCTCATTACCTTCTTGGGTAATAAAGAGCCTGCCGTCTTTTCTTCCAAAGGAAATGTTTGAAATTGGAGAGAAACTGGAAATCTGGCTCACGGCTTTACCATTGGATTTATCGCTTAATTCAATTCTAATACCAGTGATTTTTCCTTCGTTGTTTCTTTGAACGTTTGAAAATTTGACTGCAATGTTCTGTTCTTTTAACAAATGGGTCATTTGGTCCATATTGTCTTTGGAGGCATTGCTGTCCATGGTCATGGTAACATCGGCTCCAGGTTCTTTAAGAGTGGTTTCCTGTAGTGTGTTACCATCATTGGTAGTGGGAATTTTTGTTTTTTGACTGTGGGCAAATGTTTTGTAAGATGCGAGCCCAAGTCCTACTATCAATACAAGACCTAGGCTGAGCTTAAGGATACGCATAGTTCTCATAATAATTGTTTTTTAGTTTTTCTACATCAAAGTTAGGGTATTATGGGGCTTGTTATTCGGCTTTAACTAAACTTTAAAACAGAATGCTCTGTAATGTTAAATTATTGAAAAAATAATCGCCTGTTCAATTCTGGGATAATGTTATCTTCGCAAAAAAAAAATCATATGAGTATACTTTTGGTAGTTCTGGGTTTGATTCTTTTGGTGATTGGTGGTGAGTACTTGGTAAGATCTTCAGTGGCACTTTCCTTTAAGCTCAAGATTTCTAAATTGGTTATCGGTTTAACGGTGGTTTCATTTGCTACTTCGGCTCCGGAATTGTTGGTGAGTTTGCAAGCGGCCTTAAACGGCTATTCCGATATTGCCTTGGGAAATGTTATTGGGTCTAATATAGCCAACATTGGTTTGGTCTTGGGTATTACGGCGCTTATTTCACCGTTGGCAATAAATAAGGATTTTTATAAATTCAATTGGCCTGTGATGATGCTCGTTTCCATTATGCTTTATGTGTTTTTGAAAAGTGGTAAGGAATTGAATTTTCTGGAAGGTATGGCATTGTTTGTTTGTTTGATAATTTTTTTAGTTGTCCTTATCAGGAATTCCAGAAAAGATGCTCAGATGGATTTGGAAGAGGTGGATGATAAGTTACAGGCGGTTAGTTCCTTTAAAATTACGTTGTGGATGCTCATAGGTGCGGCGGCTTTGTATTTTGGCAGTGAGTGGTTGGTAAGAGGAGCTAAGGATATTGCCGAGTCATTGGGAGTTAGCCAGCGAGTCATTTCGGTTACCATGGTCGCAGTGGGAACAAGTATTCCTGAATTGGCAGCTTCGGTCATTGCGGCTTTAAAAAAGGAAAAGGCCATTTCATTGGGAAATCTGATAGGTTCCAATATTTTTAATATTACCTCGGTGTTGGGAATTACCGCCATGATACAGCCCATTGCTGTAAAAGATGAACGCTTGCTTACAAGTGATATTTTCTGGATGTTGGGCTTTGCATTTGTATTGATCCCTTTGGTGTTCCTTCATAAGAGATTTCAATTATCTAAACTGGAAGGCTTGATTCTTTTTGTGGGTTATGCTCTTTTCGTTTTTATGGCGTTTGTTTAGCACAAAAAAAGCCTGCGACTTGCAGGCTTTCTATATAATGGTTTGTTGTTGGTTTTAAACTTTCGCGCTTTTTACGGTATCAACGATTATTCCTGCTACTTTATAAGGGTCTGCATTTGAAGCAGGGCGTCTATCTTCCAGCCAGCCTTTCCAACCTTTTTCTACGGTCATGATAGGGATTCTTATAGAAGCACCTCGGTTCGATACACCATAGCTGAAATCGTGAATGGAAGCTGTTTCGTGTTTTCCGGTTAAACGCTGGTCGTTAAATTCACCGTAAACGTCAATATGATCTTTGGCTACCGGTCTAAAAGCTTCGCAAACTTTCTCATAAACTTCTTTGCTTCCGCAGGTTCTCAACAAAGTGTTGGAGAAATTGGCGTGCATCCCGGAACCATTCCAGTCTCCTTTGACTGGTTTAGGGTGGTATTCAATATAGTAACCGTATTCTTCGGTAAGTCTGTCTAGTAAATATCTAGCAACCCAAACTTGATCTCCGGCATTTTTGGCGCCTTTGGCGAAAATTTGAAATTCCCATTGTCCGCAGGCAACCTCTTGGTTAATCCCTTCAAAATTGATACCGGCATCAAGGCACATGTCGGCATGTCTTTCTACTAGATCGCGTCCATGGGTGTTCTTTCCGCCTACAGAGCAATAGTAAAGTCCTTGTGGCCCTGGGTAGCCGCCTACGGGAAATCCTAAGGGCAATTGAGTAGCAGTATCCATGATGAAATACTCTTGTTCAAATCCGAACCAAAAATCATTATCTGCATCATTAATCTTGGCTCTAGCGTTTGATTCGTGAGGGGTGCCATCAGGATTTAAAACTTCGGTCATTACCAAATAGCCATCTATGCGAGCTGGATCAGGAAAAATGGCAACGGGTTTAAGCAAACAGTCGGACGAACCGCCTTCAGCTTGTTTTGTTGACGAACCGTCAAATGCCCAAATAGGGCAATCTTCTAATTTTCCACTAAAATCCTCTTCAATTTTAGTTTTACTACGCATGTTTTGTGTTGGGTAGTAACCGTCTAGCCAAATGTACTCAAGTTTAGATTTTGCCATTTTCAATTTTGTTTTAAAATAATTTGGGCAAATATATATACTTTTTCAATTCACCCTATTTTTAGCAGGGTTGTTTTTGTTAACAATTTGAATTTTATAATTCAACCCCTATTTTTTAAGGGGATACTGATAATTATTATTAAATAACATTCGTTTTTTGCTAATTTAGCAATAGGTATTGTTGATAAGTAAAGTCGTATTTCAGGTTTATTTTGATAGATTACCTATATTATTGTGTAATAATTAATAACAAAAATTAAAAGTTATGTCTACTTTACGCTTTCATGCAATTAAAGAATCCCTTGATAGAAAACCTTTAAGTATAGCAGAGGATCAAAGAAGGTCTTCTATTTTTGGAGAAAATGTTTTCAATGAAAAGGCTATGAGGCAATATTTAACGGCAGCAGCCTTGTCTGCCATTATGGATGCTACTCAAAAAGGAACTAAAATTGATAGAAATGTTGCCGATCATATTTCTACAGGTATGAAAGAATGGGCTATTTCAAAAGGGGCCACGCACTATACGCACTGGTTCCAGCCGCTCACGGGAACAACAGCTGAAAAGCATGATGCGTTTTTTGAGCCCATAGGAAATGGGAATGCGATAGAAAAGTTTGGAGGCGATCAATTGGTGCAGCAGGAACCTGACGCTTCAAGTTTTCCCAATGGAGGCATAAGAAACACGTTTGAGGCTAGGGGTTACACGGCATGGGATCCAACTTCACCAGCTTTTATTTTTGGCACAACGCTTTGTATACCAACGGTTTTTGTGGCCTATACAGGAGAAGCCTTGGATTATAAAACCCCGCTTTTAAGAGCGTTACAGGCTATTGACTTTGCTGCTGTGGCTGTTTGTAAATATTTTGATAAGAATGTTAGGAAGGTTAACGCTTCCTTGGGATGGGAACAAGAGTATTTTCTGGTTGATAGAGCTTTGGCGTTGTCAAGACCGGATATTGTTTTAACGGGAAGAACCTTATTGGGGCATTCAGCAGCGAAAGGACAGCAGTTGGACGACCATTATTTTGGGAGTATTCCCAGTAGAGCCTTGACCTTTATGCGTGATTTGGAGCATGAGTGTATGCTGTTGGGAATTCCTATAAAAACGAGGCATAATGAAGTGGCTCCCAATCAATTTGAGCTAGCACCAATTTACGAGGAAGCAAATTTAGCCGTAGATCATAACTCTTTAATCATGGACGTGATGGATAAGGTGGCCGAAAGACATCAGTTCAAGGTGCTATTCCACGAAAAACCTTTTGCGGGTGTGAATGGTTCGGGAAAACATAATAATTGGAGTTTGGGAACTGATACGGGGGTTAATTTGTTGAGTCCGGGAAAAACGCCCATGAGCAATCTTCAGTTTCTCACCTTCTTTATAAATACTATTAAAGCTGTAAATGATAATGAAGAACTGCTAAGAGCGTCAATTGCATCGGCGAGTAATGACCATAGGCTGGGTGCTAATGAAGCACCGCCGGCAATCATGTCGGTTTTTATAGGTCAACAGTTAACAGCTGTTCTGCAGGAACTTCAGAATGTGACCAGTGGTAAATTGTCACCTGAAGAAAAAACGGAATTAAAGTTAAATGTGGTAGGTAAGATTCCCGAAATACTTTTGGATAATACTGATAGAAACAGGACTTCACCTTTTGCCTTTACGGGAAATAAATTCGAATTTAGAGCGGTTGGGTCAAAAGCCAATTGTGCCAATGCCATGACTGTTTTAAATGCGATAGTCGCCAAACAACTCATGGATTTTAAAGATGAAGTAGATGTTTTGATTGAGAAAAAAGACATGAAAAAGGACGATGCTATTTTTAATGTGCTCAGGGAGTACATCAAGAAATCCAAGGCTATTTTATTTGAAGGAAATGGTTATAGTGAAGAATGGGAAAAGCAGGCTAAGAAAAGAGGGTTGAGTAACAACAAAACAACCCCGGAGGCACTCAAGGTAAAGCTCTCCAAAAACAGCCTTGAGCTTTTTGGCGGTTTGGGCATTATGAACGAGGTGGAGGCGAAAGCTAGATATGAAATAGAAATGGAGGGATATGTCTTGAGGATCCAAATAGAGAGTAGAGTACTTGGGGATATTGCGCGAAACCATGTGGTCCCTACGGCTGTAAAATATCAAAATCTTTTAGTCGAAAATGTGAAAGGGCTTAAGGAAATTTATGGGGCTTCGTTTAAAAAAGTGGCGCAGGAACAATTGAATTTAATTGAAAATATTTCAGGCCATATTGAAGCAATAAATTCCAATGTGACGGCAATGACCAACGAAAGAAAACTAGCAAATTCCGAAAGTTCTATAGATAAAAAGGCTGAGCTTTACAGTAATAAAGTTAAATCTTTCCTCGAAGCTATAAGATACCATTGTGATAAGTTGGAACTTCTGGTGGATGATGAATTATGGCCGCTAACCAAGTACAGGGAGTTGTTATTTGTACGCTAGAAAAGGGAATTTTCGGGCATTCAATCTCGATGAATAATCGATGAAATGCACTTCATCTGTTAATTGAGTATCTATATCGAATTTAGAAAAAAAAATGCTTTTTGTTTTTTGCAGTGTAGTTGAATGTAGTATTTTTGTAGTGCTATTAATCCATTCAATTCAAAATAATGAAAAGACTCATCATCAGTGTCTTGATGCTTTTAGGAGCGACCCTCATTTTTTCACAGGGAAACAAATCCGATTCAAAAGAGGTGAATTCACAAACCAAAGTTGTGAAAACAGAGGTTCAGGCATCCAAAGTATCTTAAGCTGATATTTTTTTGTAAAAGTAATAACCCCTAAATGTTTTTAGGGGTTTTTTAATGCCCGTCAATAAGACATTATTCCTTATTTTTGCACTTTCTAAACCACCATCTTAATGAGTAATGAAATAAGCAAAAGATATGCTAAGCGTGGGGTTTCAGCCTCTAAGGAGGATGTGCATTCGGCTATAAAAAACATTGACAAAGGATTATTTCCCAAAGCGTTTTGTAAAATAGTGCCTGATTATCTAACCCAGGAGGACGACTATTGCATTGTGATGCACGCCGATGGCGCCGGAACTAAATCATCATTGGCCTATATGTACTGGAAAGAAACCGGAGATTTATCGGTCTGGAAAGGGATTGCCCAAGATGCGCTCATTATGAATATAGACGACTTGCTTTGTGTGGGTGCTATTGACAATATCATGCTGTCATCAACCATTGGGAGGAACAAGAATTTGATTCCGGGCGAAGTTATTTCGGCAATTATAAATGGAACCGAAGAGCTTATTCAGCAGCTTCGAAATCATGGTGTAAACATCTTTTCAACGGGCGGCGAAACTGCCGATGTTGGGGACTTGGTAAGAACCATAATTGTAGATTCCACCGTTACGGCAAGACTCAAGCGAAGCCAAGTTATAGACAATGCCAAGATTCAAGAGGGCGATGTGATCGTGGGTCTGGCCTCCTTTGGACAAGCTTCATATGAAACCGAATATAATGGAGGTATGGGAAGTAATGGGCTGACTTCGGCAAGGCATGATGTTTTTGATAACTATTTAGCCCAAAAATATCCTGAAAGTTATGATGCGCAAGTTCCTGAAGAATTAGTTTATTCGGGGAAAATAAAACTCACCGATTCTGTGGAAGGTTCTCCATTGGATGCTGGAAAACTGGTGCTTTCGCCTACGAGAACCTATGCGCCCATAATCAAGAAAGTGGTGAGCTCAATAGATAGGCAAAAGCTGCATGGTATGGTGCATTGCTCAGGTGGAGCGCAAACCAAAGTGCTTCATTTTATAGAAAATCTTCATGTGATAAAAGATACTATGTTTCCGGTTCCGCCGTTATTTAAACTTATCCAGGGGCAGTCTGGAACGGGATGGGAAGAGATGTACCAAGTGTTTAATTGTGGGCATCGTATGGAATTGTACGTTGATAAAACCGTTGCCGAAGAGGTCATTTCTATTTCCAAGTCTTTTAATGTGGAGGCGAAAATTATTGGTAGAGTAGAAAAAGCTCCAGTAAAAAAACTAACCATAAAGAGCGAGTATGGCAAATTTGAGTATAATTAAGAAAAGTCCGTTTCCATTTTTTATTGTTATCTTATTTCTGATGGTTGCCCAAGCGGTACAGGCGCAACCAGATTCCCTTTTCTTGGAACCTAAGTACAATACCGATAAAATTCCTTTGACGCCTGTTTGGCTCAAAGAAAATAAAGCGGTGTTGGATTTCAATGAAGTTGCTTTTGTAAATTGGAATAGTGGTGGAACCAACTCTATTTCTGCCTTGTTGGGTATTCAGTTTGCGAGAAATTATGCGCTGCGTCACTTTACTTGGAACAACACACTTAGGGTTAGATATGGAATCAATGCCCAAGAAGATCAAGTGCTTCGAAAAACAGATGATCATTTTGAAATCATTTTCAATGTGGGCTACCGTGCCGATACATTGACCAACTGGTTCTACTCTGCAAGGTTTAATTTCAGAACACAGTTGTCTAATGGATATTCTTATCCTGATACATCAAATCCTATTTCCAGATTCATGGCTCCAGGTTATGTGTTTTTGGGTGGTGGTATTGAATATGGTAAGAACATAGAAAAATTATCCCTATACTTTTCTCCTTTCACGCTAAAATCAACCTTTGTTTTGGATGAAAAATTGGCCAATGCTGGTTCCTTTGGTGTCAAGCCAGCCGTTTTGGATGACGATGGCAATATTTTGGTGCCAGGCGAGAAAACCAGGTTGGAATTGGGTATTTTGCTTTCCGGAACCCATGAAACGCCAGTTATGGAAAATGTGGTCATTAACAACTCGGTGAGCCTTTATACAGATTACATCAACAATTTTGGGAATATTGATGTAGATTGGGTGTTGAGTGCCGAATTTAAAGTCAATCAATTCATTCGGGCCAGTTTGGGTTCGCATCTCAAATATGACGATGATGTCAAGACTTTTGAGCCGTCCCCAACAGAAGGCGAAGAGCTGGTTGAAAAGGGAGCCAAAGTTCAATGGAAACAACTTCTCGGTGTAGGTGTCGTAGTCGATTTTTAAGACACGTTTTTTCTGGTATTGGGATTCGTTAAAGTTACATTATTTGTTAACTTTTTGATGTTGATAAATTGTTAAAATATTAACAATCAATTAATTAACACAATTTCCTTGATAACTTTATGATTTTTATCATTTTATAATTGCTCAATTGTTAGTAAGTTCACGCTTCGAAAACAACAAGGCTGTTAATGAATGAAAATCTGAAATTATTATGAAAATTGCCACACAACCAACTTCAAAAAAAACCTATACTCAAGAAGATGCAGTCAAAGCTTCTTTAGATTATTTCAAGGGCGACGATTTGGCCGCCAGAGTTTGGGTCAATAAATATGCCCTCAAAGATTCCGAAGGCAATATTTACGAACTGACTCCAGACGATATGCACTGGCGCATTGCCAAAGAAATAGCCAGAATTGAAAACAAATACCCAAACCCATTGTCCGAACAGGAAGTGTTTGATCTAATCAAGAACTTTGAATACATCGTGCCACAAGGAAGTCCCATGGCCGGTATTGGAAATCCCTATCAAATTGCTTCCTTGTCTAACTGTTTTGTCATAGGCAATGCTGGTGACTCCTATGGTGGTATCATGAAGGTTGACCAAGAGCAGGTGCAGCTTATGAAGCGACGTGGCGGCGTAGGCCATGATTTATCCCATATTCGTCCCAAAGGTAGTCACGTGAAAAATTCGGCGTTGACTTCTACGGGAATTGTGCCATTCATGGAACGCTATTCAAACTCTACCAGAGAAGTGGCGCAAGACGGCCGAAGAGGTGCTTTAATGTTGTCTATTTCCATAAACCATCCAGATGCCGAAGATTTTATAGATGCAAAGATGGAACAAGGTAAGGTAACAGGGGCAAATGTGTCTGTTCGTATGGACGATGCTTTTATGAAGGCAGTGAAAGAAGGTAAAGACTATACCCAAAAATACCCCATTCACAGTAACGATCCTAAATTTTCAAAAACGATAGATGCAAGTGAAGTTTGGAAGAAAATAGTACACAATGCCTGGCAATCGGCCGAACCCGGAATCTTGTTCTGGGATACCATTGCAAGAGAATCGGTACCTGATTGCTATGCCGATTTAGGGTATAAAACAGTTTCTACCAATCCTTGTGGGGAAATTCCTTTGTGTCCTTATGATTCTTGCCGTTTGTTGGCTATCAACTTGTTCTCCTACGTAGAAAATCCTTTTACTCCTGAAGCTAAATTCAACTTTGAATTATTCAAAAAACATGTGGGCTATGCACAGCGAATTATGGACGATATTATCGATTTGGAGCTTGAAAAGGTTGATGCCATTCTTGAGAAAATTGATGCCGATCCAGAGTCGGACGAAATTAAATCGGTGGAAAGAAATCTGTGGTTAAATATCCGAAACAAAGCACAGGAAGGGCGAAGGACAGGCATCGGTATTACCGCAGAAGGTGATATGCTGGCGGCATTGGGAATTCGTTATGGTTCTAAAAAAGGCAACGCATTTTCGGTTGAAGTCCATAAAACCCTGGCAATTGCTGCCTATCGTGCATCTGTCTATGCCGCCAAGGAACGTGGCGCTTTTACCATTTTTGATGCCGAAAGAGAGAAAAACAATCCGTTTATTCTTCGACTTAAAGAAGCCGATGAAAAACTGTATTATGAAATGTTGGAGTTTGGAAGAAGAAACATTGCACTCCTTACCATAGCGCCCACCGGAACCACCAGTTTGATGACGCAAACCACGTCTGGAATTGAACCTGTATTCTTGCCGGTGTATAAAAGACGAAGAAAAGTAAATCCAAACGACAAGAATGTACGGGTTGATTTTGTGGATGAAGTAGGGGATTCTTGGGAAGAATATGTGGTTTTCCACCACAGGTTTAAGCAATGGATGGAGGCCAATAACATTGATGTCGCCAAAAATTACAGTCAAGAAGAATTGGACGCCATTGTTAAGCAATCGCCCTATTACAAAGCAACTTCCAATGATGTGGACTGGCTGAGCAAGGTGCAAATGCAGGGTGCTGTTCAAAAATGGGTGGACCACTCCATTAGTGTAACTATTAATTTGCCTAATGATGTGACCGAGGAACTCGTGGGCGAGCTTTACTTGAAAGCTTGGGAAGTAGGTTGTAAAGGTGTTACGGTGTACAGAGACGGTTCGCGTTCGGGGGTTTTGATTTCCAACGACGAGAAGAAAGACGATGAGGTTGAAATGCTAACCAATTTTCCAACCAAACGGCCACAGGTCTTGGATGCCGACGTGGTACGTTTCCAAAACAGTAAGGAAAAATGGATTGCCTTTATTGGTTTGATAGATGGAAAACCTTATGAAATTTTCACAGGTTTGGCCGATGATGAAGACGGCATCCTAATACCACGTTGGGTAAATGATGGTGTGATTATTAAGAACAGAAATGAAGATGGTAGCTCGCGTTACGATTTTCAGTATAAAAACAAGAGGGGTTATAAAACCACTATTGAAGGGTTGTCTTATAAGTTCAATCCAGAGTTTTGGAATTATGCCAAGTTGATTTCCAGTACGTTAAGACATGGTATGCCTATTGAAAAAGTGGTAGACTTGATTAATAGTTTGCAACTGGATAGTGAATCCATCAATACTTGGAAGAATGGAGTGGCACGGGCCTTGAAACGTTTCGTTGAAGACGGTACACAGGCAAAAGGGCGTTGTTCCAATTGTAATTCTGATAAGTTGGTATACCAAGAAGGGTGTTTGACGTGTCAGGATTGCGGTTCCTCTAAGTGCGGCTAATAAACTGTTTATTTGTTATTTAAGCGTTGGCGGTTTGCCCTAAACTGCCTTCGCTTTTTTTATGCAAAATTATTAAATAGCAATAAGTAAGAAGTGCTTATAAGCCAATCAATTGCAAGAGCGCAAGAGAAAAGTTTGAGTGCCGAAACACCAAAATTTCTATAGAAATCAAGTTTTCTTTTAGCAGATGTTTCGTTCACTAAGTACCACAAAAAAACAGCCAGAAATGCTTTGGTAATAAGTACCAATCCTATATTCACATTAAAAAAACCAAGTATAATGGTAATTGACATAGACCAAAGGGCAACGGTTTTATAAAAGGACCATATAACTAAAAACTGACGCATAACCATATAGAAACATAACGATTGGCGTTTTCGTTTTAGTATGTTTTCAAGTGTAAACCTAATTATTGCAAATCGAGAAAATATCGTATTTTTGCCCAACAATTTTTTTAATGTATGTTAGATAAACTCAATATAGTCAAGCAACGATTTGATGAAGTGGGAGACTTGATTATCCAACCCGATATTATTGCCGATCAAAAGCGTTACATTCAACTCAATAAAGAGTATAAGGATTTAAAGCAAATCGTTGATAAGCGTGCAGAATATATGACCCTTTTAGATAATCAGAAAGAGGCCAAAGATATTATTGCCGATGGTGGCGATCCTGAGATGGTTGAAATGGCCGAACTTCAGTTGGAAGAAGTAGAAGGGAAATTACCAGACTTGGAAGAGGAAATCCGCTTTTTACTGATACCAAAAAGTCCGGAAGACTCAAAGAATGCGGTGGTTGAGGTACGTGCAGGAACAGGTGGTGATGAAGCCAGTATTTTTGCAGGCGATTTGTACCGTATGTA
>ERZ795053.4587-NODE-4587-length-14853-cov-12.068320_pt1 | contig 14853 bp, 9 predicted proteins | sample MGYA00375137_ERZ795053 | MGnify/ENA primary metagenome ERZ795053 (study PRJEB30182, sample SAMN05720284) | activated sludge metagenome | isolation source: Anaerobic digester | place: Hong Kong | collected 2014-12-17 ... | reverse complement strand
GCGATGTTTGTCGTGGTCTGGAGCGATTTTTCCGAGCCCTGGCAGCCGGCCGAGGTAATCCGGCGCGTTTTCCGCCGCGAACTGGGGGGAGCGGGCGGAGAAACGGCCGCCGCGGAGAACGCGGCTCCCGGGTCTGAAGCGGCCGAAACAGCGGCGGCGTCCGCCGGGCCGGCGGACGACGGCATCGTGATCCGCAACGGCAAGCGCTACCGCCGGGTGCGGGTGCGGCGGCGGTCGTCCCGTCGGAACCACCGGCGGAATCTCGGGCCGTCGGCGCTCGACATTCTGCTTTCCTTTGGCCAGTGGGTGCGCTATTCCGTTCGCTCCTGGCTGCTGACCCGGTAGCCGGAAGAGTCATTCCGGCCTGCCGCAACGGTCCTCAACCCCCAACCCGATCGAACCATGAAAAAGAAGGAACATGTCATTCCCGGCGTCCCGGTTCCCGTGCCCTACGGCGCGCACGTGGTGGACCAGGGCGTGCACTTCAGCCTGTTCAGCCGCCATGCCACGCGCGTGTGGCTGATGCTGTTCAACCATGCCGGCGACGAAACGCCGGCGGAGGAATACGAGCTGCTGCCGGAGCGCAACCGGCTGGGCGACCTCTGGCATCTGCACGTGCCGACGGCGCATCCCGGACAGTATTACGTGTACCGCGCGGACGGCCCGCGGGGCGGGCCGGAGGGCCATGCCTTCGATCCGGAGCAATGGCTGCTGGATCCCTATGCGCTGGCGGTGACGGGGCAGCAAAACTGGGGCGACTGCGAGGGAATCGCGCCGGGCCGCCCGGTCCGCAACGGACGCTGGTTCCCCAAGGGCATCATCCTGAAGGAGGACGGCTTCGACTGGTCGGGCGACCGCACGCTGCGGGTGCCGCTGAACGAATCCGTGATCTACGAGGCCAGCGTGCGGGGCTACACCGCCCATGCCAGCGCGGGGACGGAGCATCCGGGCACCTACCGGGCGCTGATCGAGAAGATCCCGCATCTGCAGGAACTGGGCGTCACGACGCTGGAACTGCTGCCCGCGCAGGAGTTCAACGAGATGGAACTGCTGTGGGAGGACGGCCCGCGGCGGAACCTGCGGAACTTCTGGGGCTACAGCACGCTGGCGTTCTTCGCGCCCAACGGCCGTTTTGCCTGCGCCAACCAGCGCGGCGAGCAGGTGCGCGAGTTCAAGGAGATGGTGCTGGCGATGCACCAGGCGGGCATCGAAGTGATCCTGGACGTGGTGTTCAACCACACGGCGGAGGGGGGGATGGGCGGCCAGACCTATTCGTTCCGCGGCATCGACAACGCCATTTACTACATGCTGGAAGACGACGGGAAGGCCTACAAGAACTTCACCGGCTGCGGCAACACCGTCAACGGCAACCATCCGGTGGTGCGCGACTTCATCCTGCACTGCCTGCGCTACTGGGTGCTGCACATGCGGGTGGACGGCTTTCGCTTCGATCTCGCCACGATCCTCGCCCGCGGGCGCAACGGCGACCTGCTGGCCAATCCGCCGGTCATCGAACAGATCGCGGACGACCCCGTGCTGCGCGGGGTGAAGATCATCGCCGAAGCCTGGGATGCCGCGGGCGCCTATCAGGTGGGCTCCTTCCCCAGCGAGCGCTGGAGCGAATGGAACGGGCGCTACCGCGACGACATCCGCGACTTCTGGCGCGGCGGCTCGACGCTGAGCACGTTCGCCACGCGCCTGTGCGGAAGCCCGGACCTCTACGACCGGCCCGGCCAGGCCCCCCACAAGAGCGTCAACTACATCGCCAGCCACGATGGCTTCACGCTGGCGGACATCGTCAGCTACAACGAGAAGCACAACCTGGCCAACTGCGAAGACAACCGCGACGGCGACAACCACAACCACTCGGACAACGGCGGGCACGAGGGGCCGACCGACGATCCGGCCATCCGGGCGAAGCGCCTGCGCCGACAGAAAAACCTGCTGGCGACGCTGTTCCTGTCGCAGGGCGTGCCCATGCTGCTGGGCGGCGATGAATTCGGCCGGACCCAGCAGGGAAACAACAACGCCTACTGCCAGGACAACGAGCTCTCCTGGGTGGACTGGAGCCTCCTGCGCCGCCACCGCGAGCTGTACGACTTCACCCGCCGGGCCATTGCCTTCCGCCAGGCCCATCCCGCCCTGTGGCGGACGGTGTTCTTCCGCGGCGAGGCTTCGGACGGCGGCCTGCCCGACATCCGCTGGTATGGGCCGGCCGGCGGCCCGCCCGACTGGGAAGGGGGCGTTGCGCTGGCCTGCCGGCTCGACGGCCGCCGCGATCGCATCGGCGGGGACCGGGACGACGACGATCTCTTCATCCTGTTCAACCGCGGCGACAAGCCCCAGGCGTTCGACCTGCCGCCCAACGAAGACGGCCGCCCCTGGAAGCTGGCGCTCAGCACCCAGGACCTGACGCCGGTGTTCAGCGGCCGCTCCGGCGGCATCCTGACCGTGGACGCCCAGAGCGTGACGGTCCTGCTTCACGGCCGCTGAGTCGATGCGGCGCCCGCCGGGCGCGGCGGATCGGGGTCGAACAGCCGGCCACGGATGGTACGGATTTCGGATCGGCTTTGGAGTGCGGCGGCAAGACGCCGCTTTGGGGCCGCGACATGTCGCGGCCGGGAAAGCGCGGTCATGCCCGCGCAGTCCAAACGGAACAGCCGAACAGCCAAACTACGAAAGACGCGAAAAGCGCGAACAGGGGATTGGGAAAGGCAGGGCGGTCTCGCCGAGACCGCCGGAATCGAACAGCCGGGACAGCCAGCTACGGATGGTACGGATTTCACGGATTTGAACCCATGGCCGTTGGATCGGATCCGTATAATCCAGGTTCCATCCGTAGCGAAATGGGTTTGGATGAGATCGAACAGCCAAAGCGGTGCCGCGGCCGTTGGCCTTGTCACCGCACTCCCAAAGGAACCGCCGGGCTGCAGACCTGCCGCGCGGGCGGGCGTGGAGTGCGGGGAATTTTCCATGGCGTGGAAAACCGGCGGACATATTTTCCATGGCGTGGAAAATCCGGATGGCGGGCGGGATTTTCGTGGTCCGCCGGTCCCGGGCGCCCCGTCCCGGCGTCAGTCCTGGCCGGGGTCGGGGAAATGAATGGGCAGATCGAGGAGCTTTTTGGGTTTGCCGGCGGCATCCTGCAGGATCTGCCCGGCGAAGACATGGATGGTGTAGCCGTAGTAGGACAGCGGCGTTCCGCCGGTGCGGGCTTCGAGGTTGCGGGCGCCCTGCGGGACGACATAGGTGGCTTCGAAGGCGGTTCCGGGGCGCAGCCGTGAAACGGCCCCCAGCACGATGGGGGAGGGCGTGGTAATGGCGCGGGTGGGCCGCGGGTCTTCGTCCGGTGCGTGGTCGTAGAAGGTCACGAACACCTGGACCAGGGCATCCTGGAACAGGCGTTCCTCCGGGCTCACTTCCACCGCGCCGTTCAGGATGCGCATTTCCGCCACGTCGGCATCGGCCGGCAGGCGCTGGATGTCGGCCGAGACCAGGCGGATGTCGCGGGGCAGGCGGTCGGGATCCATGGGGGCGGGGGATTGGATCAGGCGGGTTTGCAGGGCGCGCAGGTCATCCAGGCGGCGGGTTTGCTCCTGGGCCTGCCGGCGAAACGGGGAGTCCGGGGCGGCCAGGCCCAGAAGAACTCCCCACCGCTGGCGGGCGGCATCCAGGTCGCCGCGGGCTTCCAGCAGGCGGGCGTGTTCGACGTGGGCGGGCAGAAAACCGGGCTCGAGCTGGTGGATCTGGTCCAGAATCCGGAAGGCGCCGGCGTAGTCGGCGAAATCGGCGGCGGCCACCGCCTGGGCGAGCAGGCGCTGGGCTTCTTCGATGCGCGGATCGGCAGCGGACACCGGCGGCAGGTCCACCAGGGTCGTGTTGGTGTCGGCGGGCGGGAAGTCGGCGACTTCGAGCACCTGGAGGATTTCCTCGGGGGCCGCGGCCACCGCCGGAGCGGGACCGGTGGATACGGCGACGGGGGGGGCCGAGGTGGAGGCCGAGGCGGTGCCCGGCAGGCTGACGATGGATTCGGCCCCGGCGGGAGTCTCGGCCTTCTGCTTCGCCAGGGCCTGCGCTTCGGCCTCTTTGGCGGCGCGATGGGCTTCGGCAAAAGCCAGGTCGGCGGACTCGATGGCCGGCCGGAGGAGATGGGCGGGCCAATCCGCGAGATAGGCCAGCAGGAGGATTTCCACCGCGAGAATGGCGGCGGCCGCCAGAATCGTGACCGGCTGCATCAGGCCGGAACTGGGGCGGAGACGCGCCTGAGGCGCAATGAGTTCCTGGAAAACCAGGCGGATGCCGCCCAGGTCGATCTCGTCGTTGTGGGCCAGGCGGACGGCTCCGGTGACCGGCTGGCCGTTGCGCCGCACGGAATGATCCGGAGACAACGGGGACAGGTAGATGCCCGTGCCGCGCTCCTCCAGGCTGGCGTGACGGGGCGCCATGCGCTCGTCGCCGTCCAGCACCAGGTGGCATCCGGGATCGCGTCCGGCCACCGTCAGGGCCTGGCGCACCACAATGCGCTTGCCTTCATGGCGGCCGGATTGAAAGACCAGTCTGTACATGCCGGGGGCCAGTCTGCGGGATGCCGGGGGGCGATGGCAATGCCGAATTCCATTCCATTCCATTCCATTGTCGAATCCGGTTGCTTGCCGTCCGGGAGGGGGATAGAATAACGGCGCGAAAATGGAGAGGATTTCATAGGCATGGGCGCATCCTGGATTACCGGCATCTGCGTGAAGCGGAATCGCCTGGAATGGACGGTGTTGCGCCGCGCGAAGGAAGCGTGGGATGTGCACTCCCGGGGGGAGGCCGAATGGCCGGGCCCGCCCGGGGGCGAAGGCACCGGCGCCGCGTTGCGTCCGCAGATCAAGGGGATTCGCGGACGGCTGGCCATCGCCCTGCCGGGCGACCAGGCGCTGCTGCGGGTGGCGCTGCTGCCCAGCACGGACCCGGATGAACTGCGGGGCATGTCCGAACTCCAGACGGACAAGTATTCACCGTTTCCCGTGGAGACCATGGCGCTGGGCGCGGAAACGCTGGAAACGACCGAGGCCTCGTCGCTGGTGGTGATGGCGGCGGTGCGCCGGGATCTGGTGGACGCCTGGGGTCGCACCATCCAGGAGGCCGCGGCGCTGCCGGACCGGGTGGATGTGGAGCCGCTGGGCTGGTGGTGGGTGCTGAAGCAGAGCGGGGCCGTGCCGGCGCTGGGGTCCCAGCTGCTGGTGCGCCAGGACGGCGCGAATGTGGACCTGATCCTGGCGAGGGACGGCGCGCCGCTGCTGTTCCGATCCCTGCCGCCGAGGCCGGAGGCGGCGGATGCCGCCGACCTTCAGGCGTGGATGGCGGAGTGCGTTGAGGAAACCGGCTATTCGCTGACCTCGCTGGAAACGGAGTGGGGCGAGGCGGCCGCGCCCACCCTGCACGTGTTTCATGCGCCGGACCAACCGGCGGACTGGGCGGAATCCCTCCGGGCCGCCCTGGGTCTGGAAGCGCTGTTTACGCATTCGCTGGCCGAGCTGCCGACGGTGTCGGAAGGCCTGGCGCGCCGCGCCGCGGAGCCGGCGCAGCCCCTGGCGCTGGATCTGGCGCCGGCGGAATGGCGCGAGGCCGACGCCGAGCGCGCGGTGCGCCGCCGCCTGCTGCGCTCGGTCACGGTATTCGCCGCCGCCTGGCTGCTGGGGATCGGACTGTTCTGGTCGCTGCTGAATGTGCAGCGCGGCCGTCTCGAACGCCTGCAGGCCGAGGTGGAAGCGATGGAAGCCCCGGCGCTGGCGATCCGCCGCCTGCGGGCCAAGGTGCTGGAGTTTGCGCAGTATGCCGACCGCACCTATTCCGCCCTCGAAAGCCTGCGGGTGCTGTCCGAGTATCTGCCTGCGGGCGCGGATCTGACGTCGTTTGTCTATCGCAAGGGCAGCACCCTGGCTCTGCGCGGCGAAGCCGACGCGCCGGACAAGGTGTACGGGTTCATCCAGGCCCTGGACGAGACCGGTCATTTTCCGGAGGTGAAGTTCGAAGGCGTCAGCACGCGCAATACACCGCAGGGGCCGCGCTCGCAGTTCAGCGTGACCATCCGCCTGCCGGGAGCGGGGGAGGACCGGCCGTGAAAATCGCCCCCCGCGAATTGAACCTGCTGGCGCTGACCCTGGCGGTCGTGGCACTGGCGCTGACGTATCTGGCGCTGGAACCGAAGTTCGCGGAATGGGCGGAGTTCGCCGAACGGCGCGAGGATCTGCTGGCCCGGCGCGAGGCCGCCCGGCTTCTGCTGGACAGCCGCGAAACCGTCGAAGCCCGGCTGGCCGAATTCCGCGACACCCTGCCGGTGTTCCCCGCCGGCAAGCAGGCCGAGGCCGAATTGCTGCTGACCCTTGAAAAGAGCCTGAACGGCCTGACCCTGACCCGCAGCGAGGCCGAGCCGGAACGCGAGGCCGGCGACCTGTTTGAAACCGCCATTACCTGCTACTGGGAGGGCGACCTGCCGTCTCTCGTGAATTTCCTCTTCGCCCAGCAGTCCCAGGGCGCCGTGTCGGATGTCCGCCAGCTGTCCATTCAGCCGGCCAGCGGCCGTAACGAGCCGCCCGGCCGCCTGCGCGGAACCTTCACGATCGATTACGCCTACCGCCGGGATGCCGGCGCCCCGCCCCAGACCGAATCCCCGGCCGCTCCGCCGCCCCCGGCGGACAGCCAAACCCCAACGGACACGCCATGACGCCTATCCGAGACAGCCTTTTCGCCCGCGGCCTCACCTGGAGCCTGGCCGCCGCTTTTCTGCTGGCATCGGTTCCGGCCCCGGTGTTCGCCCAGGAGGCGGATGCCCCGTCGCGGGCCGAGACCCTTCGCGCCCGGACCGCGCGCCTGCGCCCGTCGCGCCGCCCCGACGCCCCGGCCCCCGCGGCGGCCGCCGCTCCGGCCCCTGCTGTCGAGTACGAAGCCGCCCCCGCCGTGCTGCGGGACGGCGAACTGGTGAAGGATCTCAAATGGCAGGAAAACGCGCCGCTCGAGCTGCTGCTGGAAATCTATTCCAAGGAAACCGGGCGCACCATGATCAAAGCCCCCGGCCTCAACGCGACCTTCCCCAAGTTCGAAGGACAGAAACTCACCCCGGCGGAAATTCTGCAGGCGCTGGACAGCCATCTGACCATGGCCAACCTGACCCTCGTGCCCCTGGGCGACCGGTTTTTCCGCGTGGTCCAGACGGACAAGGCGCCGGCCGAAGGCATGGCCATCCAGCGGACCCTGCCCGAGGGCGGACACCCCGATAGCGATGCGCTGGTCAGCCAGCTGGTCGGCCTGAAGTACATCGAGATGGAAGACGCCGTGAACATCGTCCAGCCCATGCTGCACGGCTACGGCAAGGTCCAGCGCTTCGACCGCATCAACAGCCTGCTGCTGACGGAGACGTCGTCCAATCTCCGGCGCATTTTCGAAATCCTCGAGATGGTGGACCAGCCGACGGAGACGCGCGTCGAGACCCGGGTCTATGAAATCAAACATGCCAAGGCCTCCGAGATTGCGTCGCGGCTGAACGAATTGATCAGCGACAGCGAGAAGAAGGAGGAGGTCGCGCAGGTGGCCCAGCCCGTGGCCCCCGTCATCCGCCGCCCGGCCGGCATGATCCGCGCGCGCCAGCCGGCGGCCGAACCGTCGTCCGCCCCCGACAGCGCCGCCGCTCTCGAAGCCGCCATGGCCGAGCGCGGCATCGTCCAGGGCAAGGTCAAGGTCCTGACCGACGAACGCACCAATATCATCATCGTCATCTCGCGGCCGTCGAATTTCACGTTCTTCGACAAGATCGTGGCGGTGCTCGACCGTCCCGTGGATCCCGAAGTCATTGTCCAGGTCCTCGCGCTGGAATACGCCGACGCCGAGGAGATCGCCGGGCTGCTCAACGATTTCATCGGTGCCGCGAAGTCCGAATCGGAGACCGCCGGCCGGACCGCCGCCGACGGCGCCGCGGGGACGGCGGGCGGCGACACCCGCGCCCGCGCGCTGGAGGATTACGTGCGCGCCCGGGCCGCCGCCGCCGACCGCGTGCGCCAGGCCGTGGGGGAGGAAGCCGCCAGCAAGATCGGCCAGCTGTCGCCCAACACCAAGATCCTGGCCGACAAGCGCACCAACACCCTGCTGCTGATGGGCACCAAAAGCGATATCGCGGCGCTGGAAGGCGTCGTCGAAAAGGTGGACATCATGCTGGCCCAGGTGCTGATCGAAGCGGTCATCCTCGAGGTGAACCTCAACAACAACATCGCCTACGGCGCGGGCTGGCTCCAGAAGTCCATGACCTCCTACAACCAGCGCCAGGCCGGCGGCGTCACCGTCCGCGAACCCATCGCCTCCTGGGGCGGCGCCTTCGGGCAGAACGATTTCACCCAGGTCGCCGGCGAGACCGTCACGCGCGCCTTCGGCGGCGGCCCCGGCCTCAACTACTTCTTCACGTTCAACGACCTGAACCTTGACCTGGTCATTGACATGGTGGCGTCCACCGGCGAAGGCCGCGTGCTGGCCACTCCCGTCATCCTGACCACCGACAACACCGAGGCCAGCATCATCAGCGGCCAGCAGATTCCCATCCGGACCGGCGACACCTCCAGCGGCGGCACCTACTACTCGGACTACGAGTACAAGGACGTCGGCGTGCAGCTCAAGGTCAAGCCGCGGATCAATCCGTCGCGCTACGTCACGCTGGAAATCACCCAGTCGGCCGATACCCTCGGCGATCCGGTGGACGTGGGCAACAACAGCCGGATGTATGCGATCAACAAGCGGGAAATGACCGCGTCGATCTCGGTGCCGAGCCGGGCCACCATTGTGCTGGGCGGGCTCGTGCAAACGGACTATTCGCTGTCCAGCGCGCGCGTGCCCATTCTCGGCAGCATCCCGGTCCTGGGCGCGCTGTTCCGCAACGAGGACAAAACCCGCAAGCGCACCGAACTGCTGGTGCTGATCACGCCCTACGTGCTGATGAGCCCCGAAGAGGCGCGCATGGAAACCCTGCGCCTGCACCAGGCCTCCAACGTCGCCGCCGAGGACTGGTACCGCGGCTGGTCCGACAGCTCGCTGGCGCCGTTTTCCGCCGCCCGGCTCCATGAAATGGAGCAGGAGAAGAAGAAGGAAGACCGGCGCCGGGCCCGCGCGGTGGCCGCGGAGTCCGATGCCGTTCCCGTCGCCGTGATCGAACCTGCCGATTCCACGCTCAAGCCCACCCCGGAAGCCATGGATCCGGAAGACTTCGGCCGCGAAGTCGAGCGCATGATGAGCCAGCAGGCCGTCTCGCCCGATGCCGCTCCCGAAACGGTCCCGCCGCCCAGTCCGCTGCCCATGCCGGCCGAACCCACCACCAGTGCGCCGTTTACCTTCGATCCGGCCGCGCCCGTCGAAGGGGAAGCCGCCCCGGAAGCCCCTCCGGAGGCGCCGGCAAAGCGCAAATCCCGCCGTTCACGGCCGCCGGCGGAGGAACCCAAGCCGTCCCTGTATCCCGCCCCTGTCCCTTCCGAGTCCGAAATCCCTGGAGGTGCCCCGTGAATCCCAACCCCATCCCGGATCCCGACCAGACGGAAATCCGCGAAGGCGATATTCTGTTTGATTGCCCGCACTGCGGGAAAAACATGGCCATCGAGGCCGCCGGCGCCGGCCTGATGGTGCCCTGCGCGGCCTGCGGCAGGGATGTCCAGGTGCCGATTCCCGATGCCGCCACGCCCGAGGTGCCGGTCGCGGCCGTCCCGCGCCCGCCCCTCGACAACGGCGAATCCCCGGAAGAAACCATCCGCCAGCTCGACGCCGCCCTGGCCATGGCCAATGAGCAGATCGACCGGCTCATTGCCGAAAAGGAATCGCTGCAGGAACGCCGGGCCTATCTCGAACAGATTCGCATGGCCAATACCGCGCGCTATGAACAGATCGCCGCGGAACTGGCCACGCTCCAGGATGCCCTGGACCGCGCCCTGGTTCTGCTGGCCGAGGCCCGCGCGGAGAAACCGGCCTGACCCATGGCAATCGCGGCATCCAACCGCCTGGCGGCGCTGCTCGAGGCCACGGGGCTCTTCTCCCCGTCGCAGGTCGAAGAGCTGGCCATCAAGCAGCGCGAAAACGACGGGATCCTGACGGCGACCGTCGTGGCCCTGGAGTATGCCCGCGAAGACGCGTTTCTGCGCGCCCTGGCCCAGGCCATGCCCGTGCCGTTCGTGCGCATCGGCGATCAGCCCATCCCGGGGGAAATCCTGGAGAAGATTCCGACCAAGGCGGTTTTCCAGTACAACGTCATTCCCGTGGGCATAGAGAACGGTACGCTGCGGGTGGCCACCAGCGAACCGTTCCGGCCCGGCCTGGCCGACGCCCTGCGGCTGGCTTCCGGCCTGCGCGTCAAGTTCGCCCTGGCCCCCGCCGCCGACATCGAAAAGGCCGCCAAGAAGCTCTACGGCGTCGGCGCCGATACCCTCGACCGCCTCATCGCCGGCAACCAGCTCGATCTCGACGAAGACCTCGGGCCCGCCGTCGGCGACCTGAGCAATCTCGACCAGGAAGCCAGCGTCGTCAAATTCGTCAACCAGATCATCTGGGAATGCCATCACGACCGCGGCACGGATATCCACATCGAACCGCTGGAAAACGACCTGCGCATCCGCTACCGCATCGACGGCGTGCTGCATCCCACGCCCCTGCCGCCGCAAATGAAGCGCTTCCAGTCCGCCATCATCAGCCGCATCAAGGTCATGGCCGGCATGGACATCGCGGAAAAGCGCCTGCCGCAGGACGGCCGCATCAGCCTGCGCGTCAAAGGCGAGGAGATCGACGTGCGCGTGTCCACCATGCCCACCGTCTACGGCGAAAGCGTCAGCCTGCGCCTGCTGATGCGCTCCAGCGGCATGTACGGCATGGACAAGCTGGGGCTGTTTCCCGACGATGCCGACATTCTCCACCGCCTGATCCGCCGTCCCCACGGCATCCTGCTGGTGACCGGTCCCACCGGCTCCGGCAAGTCCACCAGCCTCTACGCCTGGCTGCACACCATCAATTCCGTGGACAAGCGCATTCTCACGGTCGAAGACCCCATCGAATACGAGATGGCCGGCATCAACCAGATCCAGATGCGGCCGGAAATCGGCCTGACCTTCGCCGTCGGCCTGCGCCACATCCTGCGCCAGGATCCCGACGTCATCATGGTCGGTGAAATCCGCGACCAGGAGACCGCCGACATCGCCATCCGCGCCGCGCTCACCGGCCATCTGGTCTTCAGCACCCTGCACACCAATGATTCCGCCGGCGGCATCACCCGGCTGGTGGACATGGGCATCGAGCCGTTCCTGGTCGCCAGCTCGGTGGAAGCGCTCGTGGCCCAGCGCCTGGTCCGCCGCCTGTGTCCGGCCTGCAAGCGTCCCTGGAAAGTGGAAATGCCCTTTCTCGAAAACATCGGATTCCCTCTCGACCGCCTCTCCGAAGGCGTCATCTGCGAACCGGTCGGCTGCGAGGAATGCCGCGGCACCGGCTATGCCGGCCGCACCGGCATCTACGAAATCCTGCTGGTCAGCGATGCCATCCGCCAGATGATCGTCGAACGCCGCTCCGCCGCCGACATCAAGATAGATGCCCTCGAACACGGCATGCGCACCCTGCGCATGGACGGCTGGCGCAAGGTCCTCGGCGGCGTCACCACCCTGGAAGAAGTCCTCCGCGTCACGTCGGAGGACGAAGCCTGACGCGGGCAGCCATGGCGCAGTTCCGCTACATTGCCAAGAGCCGGGCCGGCGAACGCCGCGAAGGGGTGCTGGACGCCCCTGACCGGCGCTCGGTGATGCTGCTGCTCTCGCGCCAGGGTCTGGTGCCCATCTCCGTGAGCGAAGGGGGGGAGGGGGCGCTTCCCGCTCCCGCGGCGGACAAGCCCGCCGCCCGTTCCGGCGACGGCAAGCCGGCCCGGTCCGCTCCGGCGGTTCCCGCCGCCAGGGCCCCGCGAAAAAACTGGTTCCGCTTCGAGCGCCGTTTCCGCGCCCATCCGCGCATGAAGATGGGCGACATGCTGCTGTTCACCGGCGAACTGTCCGACCTGCTGGCTTCGGGCATGACCCTGGGCAGCGCCCTGCACGCGCTGGCCCAGCGGTCCACCGGCAAGCCCCAGGATGCCATCATCGTGGATCTGCGCGACGAAATCGTTTCCGGCGCCAGCCTGTCCGCCGCGCTGGCCAAGTGGCCCGAGTCTTTCCCCGCGCTGTTCGTCAGCATGGTCAAGGCCGGCGAAGCCAGCGGCCAGCTCCCGGGCGTGCTCGAACGTCTCGTCACCCACTACGAACGCGTGCAGGCCGCCCGCGAAAAAGTGGCCATGGCGATGGTGTATCCGCTGATCGTCACGCTCGTCGGCGTCGGCGCCATGATCTTCATGATGGTGTTTGTCGTGCCGCGGTTTTCCGCCATGTTCGAGGAACTCGGCGGCACCCTTCCGCTGCCGACGCGCATTCTCATCGGCCTCAGCAAGGGGCTGATCCGGTACGGCTGGGCGCTGGTTATCGGGGGCTTCTTCCTGGCGGCCGCCGTTCGGCGCGCGCTGAAGACGCCCGCGGGGATCGAATGGAAAGACCGCGTCCTGCTGCGCCTGCCCGCCCTGGGCCATATCGTTCGCGCCAACGCCTTCGCCAACTTCGCCCATACGCTGGGCACCCTGCTGGCCAATGGGGTTCAGGTGCTGCAGGCCCTGTCCATCGTCGAGCATACCGTCGGCAATTCCGTCATCGCCCGTGCCGTGCGGTCGGCCCGGGACCGCGTGACCGACGGCTCGACCATCTCGCGCCCCCTCGCGCAGGACGGTGTGTTTCCGCGCCTGCTGACCGACATGCTCGCCGTCGGCGAGGAGTCGGGCGACATGGCCGGCGCCCTGGAGCACATCGGCCGGCGCTACGACAACGAACTCGATCGCGCGGTCAAGCTCTTCACCACCATTCTCGAACCCGCGATGATGGTGCTGATCGCCGCCGGGGTGGGGTTCATGGCCATCAGCATGCTGCTTGCCGTCTTCGAACTCACCAGCGGCCTCAACGCCTGAGCAGGGGTTGTCTGGAATGTCCGCTTCGTTCAGTTCTCCGGCATCCGGCGGCGCATCCGCCGCGCCGGACTGGCGCCGCGTGTTTGATCCGGACCGGCTCTACCGCTGGGCCACGCTGCTGGTGCTGCCGGCCTTCGTGATCTGGCCCGGGTTCAAGAGCGAGGTCTTCACGATCTATGCCGTGCTCTTCGCCTTCCAGGTCTGGCGCAACGGCTATCTTCGCTGCGGGTTGGAGCCCTGGCTGCTGGTCGGCCTGCTGGGCCTGGCGGCCAGCGCCCTCGACGTGCGCGACGCCGAGGTGCCCCGTCGCGTGCTCCAGACCGCCCGGGTGGTGTGCCTGCCCCTGATGATGTGCCAGTTCCGCCCCGTGCCGCGCCTGGAGCGGATCCTGGCCGGCGGCTTTTCCCTGCTCGGTCTCTACGGCCTCGGACGCCTGCTGTTCGCCCCGATCGTAACCGGCTACGCCCAGGACCGGCCGTACTGCTTTTCCGACTTTTTCATGCATTCGTCGGTTGTCGCCGTGTCCGGCTTCCTGTTTTTCCTGGTGTTCTTCCTTCGCTCGGATCGCCGCGATGCCCGGATCTTCTGCGGCGCGAATGTCCTGCTCTTTGCCGCGCTGATCCTGATGCACCGGGTTCGCGGGTCCTATCTCGCCCTGCTGGTGCTGACGCCCCTCATCCTGGCGGTCGAATGCCGCCGGAAGGCGCTGGCCGCCCTGGCTGTCCTGGCGCTGGCCGGCGTCGTCGCGGCGGGCGCGGTTCACGCCCTGCGCCCCGATCTCACGGCGGTGGCGGTTGGACGCGTCCGTTCCATCGGCGACCGGACCGACGGCAGCAACCGCGGGCGCCTCGTGATCTGGTCGCGTGCCCTGGAGGTGTTCCGGGAGCATCCCGTCAACGGCATCGGCTACCGCCGCTTCAACCGCGAACACGTCCGGCTCGGGAGTCGCGAATTCGAGTGGTCGTTCTGGCACGCCCACGGCGAATACATCAGCATGCTGGCCGAGACCGGCCTGGCCGGCACCCTGGCCTGGGTCGTCTTCAAGCTCGGACTGCTCTCGGTGCTGTTCCGCCATCGCCGTTTCCCCCTGGGGGCGTTTCTGTTCTGGCTGGCCCTGGCCTTCGAACTGCACAATCTGGTGGAGACCTACCACTACGAACGCACGGCCTACATCTATGTCTATCTTCTCCTGGGCCTGGGCCTCAACCAGCTGGTTCCGAAAACCGGAGCGATCCGCCTGACGCGCGCGCGGGGGAGGGGGCACGCATGAGCCGCCCCGCCATCAGCGTCATTGTGCCGTTTCATAATGCCGCCGCCACGCTCGGGGATGCGCTCGAGAGCCTGGCTGCTTCCTCCTGCCGGGAAATCGAAGTGCTGGCGGTGGACGACGCCAGCACCGACGGCGGCGGAGAGGTTGCCCGGGGATTCGCCGCCCGCGACGCCCGCTTCCGCTGCCTGCGCAATCCCGGCAACCGGGGGGTTTCCTTTTCCCGCAACCGCGGACTCGACGAAGCCGCTGGCGACCGGCTGGCGTTTGTGGACGCCGACGACCGGGTATCGCCCGACTGGCTGGCCCATCTGCTGGCCGATGCCCGGGAAAGCGGGGCCGAAGTGGTGATTGGCCGTTCCCTCCGCGTATGCGGAGGCGCGGAGAGCGGCTACCGCATGGAAGGTCTGCGCCGTCGCGGATCCCTGGATTTCCGGCAGATCGTTTTCAAGGACAACAGCGTGGTCTGGAACAAGCTCTACGCCGCTTCCCTGATCCGCCGACTGCGCCTCCGGTTCGACGAAAGCCTTTCCATCGGGGAGGATCTGCTGTTCAACTT
>ERZ795053.4586-NODE-4586-length-14858-cov-6.995339_pt1 | contig 14858 bp, 13 predicted proteins | sample MGYA00375137_ERZ795053 | MGnify/ENA primary metagenome ERZ795053 (study PRJEB30182, sample SAMN05720284) | activated sludge metagenome | isolation source: Anaerobic digester | place: Hong Kong | collected 2014-12-17 ... | reverse complement strand
ATTGCGTATATATTGCATACAAATCTATCCTACCTATTTGATAAATCCAAATTATTTAGTGGTGAAATTGTATCATCTTTCATCTATCATTTACGCAGGTGAAGATTACTGTAGTCTTACAAATCCTCAATACTTCCTACTCGACTTAAGCAGTCGCTCAAGAGTGGCATTCATTTGTTTTAAATCTTGATTTTGGAGGTTAATCACCGATTTGATATCATCTAATTCGTTTTCTTTGGAATTACGGCTATTGCTTGGGCTATGCAAGAATGTGCTGATTTTTGAATCCAGCCTCCATATTTCTAAGATTTCGTGACTGGGTATGCTTATTTCCTCATAAAAATCATTTTCGGAGTAGAGCACGAGGTGATGGCTTTCACTTGGATTGTTGATCACTCGTTTTATCAGGATTTCACTTTTTGTTACGATGACATACACGAAATTATTCCTAATAGATTGGAATTGACCGTCATGGATTATTTTACTACACACCAGTTTATCTCCAGAATATATCAAGGGCTCCATAGAGTCTCCTTGAGCTTCGAAACATCGGTATTCTCCAGATTGATATTTGATGTCTGGAAGTGAAAACTTTAAAAAATGCTCGTCGTGATTACCTTTCGCTACAAAGTCAAGGTAGTGAGCATGAGCCTTGGCTGGAACAAATAAAATGTTTGATAAGCCTGTAGTTTCATGATTTGGATTCCTTTTTCCCGTGTCTAGCAAGGGATTTCCTACACCTAGGAGCAAGAAATCAGAATTGATAGGGTAAGTGTCTGCCAGCTTTCGCAATAGTTCAATAGAAACATTTCTTTTGTGATTTACGATTTCGCTGATGGCTTGTGCATGAGAGTCTAATGACAATGCAAATTGCCTGCTTGATTTCACAATGCCCCTGTCAATCAAGGCATTATGACATTCGATAAAATTTTTGGTTATAGGGTTGACCATTGCATATCATTATAACGATGGCAAATATAAAACTTTTTCATATATATCAAAATATTTAATATGAAATATTTGCTACCTAAATCTCAAGAAAATAAAAATTGAATAATAAAAGCTTCCTATAAAATGGATATCAATCTAGATTCCGGCTTTCAAGTCGAAGGAAGATTTTGCATAAAAATTAATAACTCGAATTCAACCCTGTACTTTTAGACTTTCTGATAGACAAATTGTTATTTTTGCCACTATAAAAATATTTTGGCATCAAATCAAAAGATTTAACTTACGATAAGAGGGGAGTGTCCGCCTCGAAAAGCGAAGTACACCAAGCCATCCAAAACATGGATAAAGGCTTGTTTCCTAGTGCATTTTGTAAAATTATTCCAGACTTTGTAGGTGGAGATACCCAATATTGCAATATCATGCATGCCGATACTGCGGGTACCAAAACCAGTCTGGCCTATATGTATTGGAAGGAAACGGGCGACATATCGGTATGGAAAGGTATCGTAGAAGATGCCATCGTGATGAATCTCGATGATATGGCATGTGTGGGTTGTATAGATAACATCATTTTCTCGAGTACCATCGGTAGGAATAGACATTTGGTGAGTGGCGAGGTGATTTCGACTTTAATCAATCATGCCAACCACTTCGCAGATAAGTTAAAAACTTTGGGTGTCAACATTCATCTTTCCGGAGGTGAAACCGCCGATGTGGGGGATATCGTCCGTACTGCGGATGTCGGCTACACGGCTTTTGCAAGAATGAAAAGAGAGGATGTCATCGACCCAGATATAAAGGCCGGTGCCGTGATTGTCGGTTTGGCTTCTTATGGACAAGCCAGCTACGAGACATCATATAATGGTGGGATGGGTAGCAATGGATTGACCTCGGCGAGACACGATGTATTTGCACCCATTTACCGTGATAAATATCCCGAATGTTATGACCCTAGTACGGATAGAAATTACATTTTCTGTGGTTCTAAGAAATTGACAGATACCATTATGATTGATGGAGAAGAAATGCCGATTGGAAAATTGGTTTTGTCACCGACTCGGACCTACCTTCCAGTGATTAAAGGAGTATTGGCTAAGCATGGGGACTCTATTCAGGGCATGATACACAACACGGGAGGAGCTCACACGAAGGTCTTGAAGTTTTGTAAAAATCCAGTCAAAATTATCAAAGATAGCATGCCTGAGTTGCCTCCATTATTTAGGCTCATAAAGGAGGAATCGGGTGTTGACATGCGAGAAATGTATCAAGTATTTAACTGTGGTATTAGGTTAGAGTTTTATGTCGAAAACAGCTCAGTCGTGGAAGAAATAATGCAAATTTCGAAATCCTTTAACATTGATGCCTTCATCATTGGAAGGGTAGAGGAAAGCGAAAAATTAGAACTGGATGTCATGGGTAACCGGTATTAATTCATGAATTATTTGGCACACTTATTTTTATCCTGTAATCGCAACGAGGTTATGTGTGGTAATTTTTTGTGTGATATGCTTACTAGGAAGGAGCAAGATCTTCTTCCAGCAGGGGTCATGGATGGCATCAAGCTCCATCGAATTATTGACAATTATACGGATGAGCATCCCCTAGTAAAAAAGGCAAAAAAGATGGTTGCGTCGATTCAGGGAAAATATGCCGCGGTCACCGTAGATATTTATTTTGATTATTTTTTGAGCAAAAACTGGAATAAGTATAGTGACGAACCTATCGAAAACTTCGAATCCAGATGCTATTCCATTCTCAATTCTCAAATAGACACCATGCCCACTCGTGTCAGACCTAAAACTGAGAGAATGATTCAGGGGCAATTTTTAAAATCTTGTACCAATTATTATAACCTTGGACGTACTTTTCATATCGTAGCGAATCGTGCAAAATTTGACAATTTCTTTCACTTGGCCACTTTGCAACTTATTGAAAATGAAGAACAACTAAACGAATTATTCAATGAATTTTTTCCCGATTTAGTGGGTCGGGTCAATACTTTTTGCCGTGAAATCATGTGATTTCAGGGTCTATTTTATGCGTTAGCTTTGATATGGCTCAAGCAATGATTTATGGATTCCAACCAATGTGGAATTTTTGTATCTAGCACATTTTTAACTTTCTGTAGGTTCAATTTACTCCATTCAGGCCTTGGTGCTATCAAGTTAAATTCGGCGCTACTTATGGGAATCAACTTAATGTTCACATCCGCAAATCGAAAGATTACTTTTGCAAAATCATACCAACTGATGGTGCCTTCATTGGCAAAATTGTAAACCTCCGTTGTCCGTTTTTCCTCTCGATTATAATGATATTTTATCAACTCCATACTTGCTTTCACTATGTCAAAAGTATAGGTGGGGCAGCCAATTTGATCGTTTACGATTTTAAGTTCGGTATTATCCTTGCCAAGTCGGAGCATGGTTTTGACGAAGTTTTGACCAAAAGGACTGTAAACCCATGAAGTCCTCATTATCAGATAGTTGTCAGCATATTTCGCCAATTCAATTTCACCCAGTAGTTTGCTTTTGGCATAGATGCCCTTAGGGTCAAGGGGGTCGGATTCTTTTAATGGCATTGCACATTCATTGTGATAGACATAATCGGTTGAGTAATGTACTATCATACTCTCTTGAAACACTTGAGCAAGATTTCTCACACCATCCACATTGACCAAATAGGCTAGATCCACTTCCGTTTCTGCGAGATCTACTTTTGTGTAAGCAGCACAGTTAATAACCACATCTGGAACGATATCCGATTTTAATTGTTTGAGCCTTTCTACATTAGAAATATCGGCTACATTGCTAGAATAAAAATGAAACTGAAATTCATCTCGATAGTCATTTTCTAAATACTGAAAAGTTCGCCCCAATTGTCCATTTGCTCCGAAAACAATTACATTCATCATGGCTTAAAGTTTTTGTTCATTGAAGTTTTTAAGCCTCATGTCTTTATCAGAAATAATGATTTTATCCCGGTCAATCCGCCAATCAATGCCTAAATTTGGATCCAAAACATGGATTCCGCCCTCGTGCTGCGGCGAATAATAATTGTCGCATTTGTATGCAAATATCGCTTCGGGACTCAACGTAATATAGCCATGTGCAAAGCCTCGTGGTACATAAAGCATTTCTTTTTCTTTGTCATTAAGGATGATGGTGAAAATCGAACCATAAGTTCTTGAATGCTCTCTTAAGTCCAAAACCACGTCCATGACCTCGCCGAGTATGACCCTCACTAGTTTAGACTGTGCTGCATCGCCTGTCTGATAATGCAGACCTCGCAATACTCCATAAGTGCTTTTAGATTCATTGTCTTGAACGAATGGTCGTTTTGTAATAAAGTCAGGTAATTTACTCTGATTGTAGGTCTCCACAAAGTAGCCTCTTTTGTCAGGGAAAATTTTTGGTTTTAATACCAGCAGCCCTTCCAGTCCGGTTTCTATTATCTCCATTACTTCTCTCTAAAAAATATCGCAATCGGAACTCCTGAAAAGTCGAAATTTTTCCTCAATTGATTTTCGAGGAAGTTTTTGTAATCAGCCCTGACATGACTCGGATGATTACAGAAAAAAGCAAACGCTGGATAATGAACCGGCAATTGTGTGACGTATTTAATTTTAATAAATAGCCCTCGATAGGCTGGTGGTGGAAACTTAGCAATGGCATCGAGCATGACATCATTGAGTACCGAGGTTTTGATTTTTTTGGTTCTATTATTGTACACCTCCATGGCGACCTCCACGGCTTTGTAGATTCTTTGTTTTTCGAGTACACTCGTAAACAAAATAGGAACATCATTGAATGGGGCGATTTTATATTTTATTTGTTCCTCATATTCCTTAGCGGTATTGGTCTCCTTTTCTACCAAATCCCATTTGTTGACAAGAATTACGAGACCTTTTTTACGGTTTACGATGAGTTTGATGATACTCATATCTTGCGATTCAATGCCAGTCTGGGCATCAATCATTAAGATACATACATCTGCTTCTTCGATGGCTTTTACTGCTCTGATAACAGAGTAAAATTCTAAATCTTCGTGAACTTTGTTCTTTTTCCTAATTCCGGCGGTGTCAATAAGAAAAAACTCATGACCGAACTTATTATATTTCGTATGAATGGAGTCTCTAGTAGTACCGGGAATATCCGTGACAATGTTTCTTTCTTCACCAAGAAGGGCATTGGTCAGTGATGATTTCCCCACATTTGGTTGTCCTACAATCGCCAATCTAGGAAATTCTGGAGTATTTTCTTCTTCGTCATTATCAGGTAGTAAATCTGTGAGTTGATCTAATAATTCCCCGGTTCCACTGCCGCTTATGGATGAGATGAATATCGTATTCTCAAATCCGAGACTCCAGAATTCATTGGCTTGAAGCATGCGTTCGCCATTGTCAACTTTATTAACGACACACATCACAGGCTTGTCTGCCCTGCGGAGCATGGCCGCGATTTCGTCATCGAGATCTGTAATCCCTGTTGTCACATCGACGAGGAATATAATGACTTCAGCTTCGTCTATGGCAATAGTGACCTGACTTCTTATTGCGGCTTCAAATACATCATCTGAATTTTTTACAAAACCACCAGTATCAACTACAGTAAATTGCTTTCCATTCCAATCACTGAATCCATACATTCGATCGCGAGTCACCCCGCTAAAATCATCAATGATGGCCTTGCGTTCACCGATCAACCGGTTAAACAAGGTAGATTTTCCTACATTAGGTCTCCCTACGATAGCTACTATATTAGACATAAATTTTTTTTGACTAAATGAATTGTAAAGTTAAGGGCTTATGCTTGATAGCCAAAATGTTTTAGCATTTTGTCGTCGTCTCTCCAGTTTTCTTTCAATCGTACATTGAGCTCTAGGAACACTTGATTGCCTAAAAATTCCTCAATTCCCTTCCGGGCTTCAATTCCCAATTTTTTAATGGCTTCGGCATTTTTACCGATTAGTATGCCTTTTTGAGTTTTACGAGAAACATAGATGTTGGCATATATTTCGGTGAGCGGTTTACCATTTTTTTCTCTTTCTTTAAATCTTTCTACGACCACTTCGCACGAATATGGAACTTCTTGCCGATACTGTTCGAGTATTTTTTCACGGATGATTTCTGATACAAAAAATCGTTCACTTTTGTCAGACAATATATCTTTAGGATAGTAGGCAGGTCCTTCAGGCAGTAAATTTAAAATCGTATCAAAAAGTGGCTCGAGATTTATTTTTTCTAATGCCGAAATCTCAAAAACATAATCAAATTTTGCCAATTCAGCCCATTTCACTTTAAAAGCTTCTCGTTTTTGCTCATCACAAAGATCAATCTTATTAATGACAAGGATTTTAGGTTCTTCCAATTTTTCAATAAATTCGAAAACCTTTTCTGTGCCATTATAATTTTCAAATGGGTCGATCACAAAAAGCAGTACATCAGCATCTTCAAAACTCGAATATGCAAATACATTCATGGCACTTTGCATTCCGTAGGCCGGACTGTCAATAATACCAGGGCTGTCAGAATACACAATCTGAAAATCCTCCCCATTCAATATGCCGAAAATCCTATGTCGGGTGGTTTGAGGTTTACTCGTGATAATACTCATTTTTTCACCTACCAATGCATTGAGCAAAGTAGATTTACCCACATTAGGATTTCCTATGATATTGACAAAACCGGATCGGTGTGGTAAACTCATTTAGATTCGGGAGTGGCATTGAGTGATTCCGTCATGTCTTTTGAGATTGCTTGCTTTACGAAGTCAATAAACACTTTTTCATTGACATGAAGCGTCACAATATTACCTTCAATTTTACTGATTTTCCCAATCATACCACTAGAGGTCACGACTTCATCTCCTTTTTTCAAATTGTCTAAAAAGGCATTTTGAGATTTTTGTTTTTTCGCTTGTGGCCTGATGAAAAAGAAGTATACAATGAATAAAACAATGACCATCGGCATCAAACTTCCAAAAGGACTTGCACCGCCTTGACCCTGAAGAATTATTAAAAATTTACCCATTTAAGTTTGGTTAATTATTGTTTTGAATAAAAAAATACTATTCATCTAAAAATGCGAAGATAGTATGTAAGTTTAGCATAAACATAGAAAAACACTCTTTTGTTAGAAAAATGCATCATTTATTCATCTAAATTTTAAAAAACTGAATTACAAGTTGGTATTTTTACATTTTATTTGGTTTAAGGCTTACAAATTGGAATGATAGACTAGTATTAATTGAAAAATTTGATGCGTTGACTTTGTGAAAATTCAATAGATTTTTTTTAAAATTTTATCTAAGTATTGAAGGATGGATACAGCAATTTTTTTTGAAAAATGGGATAGGGAATTACTGCTTAAAGTTGCGGCAAAATACGATTGTCCGGTGTACGTTTATAGATCCAATATTATTAGTGATCAATATCATCGCCTTAAATCATCCTTTGATTATGACAGGCTGAAAATAAACTATGCCTGCAAGGCTCTGACCAATATCAATATATTGCGGTATTTGAGGGAACTCGGCTCTGGTCTCGATACGGTATCAATACAGGAAGTGAGATTGGGATTATTGGCAGGATTTGCACCCAAAGATATACTTTATACACCCAATTGCGTTGCCATTGATGAAATCGACAAAGCCGTAGAATTAGGCGTGAGAATCAATATTGACAATATATCCATACTAGAACAATTCGGTGCTAAACACCCTCATTATCCCGTGGGTATCCGAATAAATCCCCACATTTTAGCCGGGGGCAATTCAAAGATATCAACTGGACATATAGATTCTAAATTTGGAATATCTTTTCATCAACTGCCACTGCTTAAGCGGGTAGTCGATACTTTTGGTATTAAAGTTGAAGGCTTGCACATGCACACGGGTAGTGATATTCTTGACTCGGAAGTATTCCTCCAAGGAGCAGAAATCATATTTAATGTTGCAAATGAATTCAGAGACTTGGATTACATTGATTTTGGAAGTGGATTTAAAGTTTCTTATTATCACGACGGCATCGAAACCGACGTTGAGGATTTGGGTTTAAAAATGACCAAACGATTCAAAGAATTTTGCAAGACCTACGGAAAGGAAATTGACCTGATGTTTGAGCCGGGAAAATTTTTAGTGAGTGAAGCCGGAGTTTTTTTGGTCAGAGTGAATGTCATAAAGCAAACCACTTCGACGGTATTTGCGGGAGTCGATTCAGGATTAAATCATTTGATAAGGCCTATGCTCTATGATGCCCATCATGAAATCGTGAATGTATCTAATCCTGATGGTCGCTACCGGATATACACCGTGGTAGGATACATCTGCGAAACCGACACCTTTGGGGTGAATCGCAAATTACATGAAGTCAGCGAAGGGGATATTTTGGCATTTCAGAATGCAGGCGCTTACTGCTACATGATGTCATCAAATTACAATAGTCGCTATCGACCGGCCGAAGTTTTGATTCATAATGGAGAAGATTACTTGATAAGAAAAAGAGAAGAATTCAGTGATTTGATTAGAAATCAAGTTGAAATTAACCTTTAATATCGGGATGATGAAGCTTTCAATAAAATATTATTTTCTATTTTTAATTTTTCTTTTTAGCTGTAAAAGCAACGAAGAAAAGCGTGGACATACTATTGATAAAATCGAAAGAGATGTGGTGTCTCTTAATGATAATGGTGGAAAAATTGACTATTCGAAGGCTTCGAAGGTTTGGATATTGTTAAGACATGCCGAAAAGGACACGACGGAAGTCAATAATCCGCCTTTGACAGAAATAGGAGAAAATAGGGCAAATCGACTAGAAAATATTTTGAAAGGCACCCAAATTGATGTGATTTATAGCACACTTTATCAGAGGTGTTTGAATACAGCGGCACCGACTGCTCAATCAAAGGCTCTACCCACGAACATCTATCAACCCGCAAAATTTAAACCACTCATTGATAGTTTAGAGAATGACAATAATTCCAAATACATTCTCATTGTAGGGCATTCAAATACGGTGCCTGCAATGGCCAATATTATCTTGGAAAATAATGAATTTAGTAAGGCTTTTGATGATAATGATTATGACAATTTCATACTGATTACAGAACAAAGCACGGAGCCTAGCAAGACCATTTATAAATTGAAATACTAAAATTGACATGATAGATACGAAATTTAATCCAACAGAAGTAGAAGAAAAATGGTATAACCACTGGGAGAAAAAGGGTTATTTTAAATCAGAAATAGACGATCGAGAAGCTTACACCATTGTGATTCCACCGCCCAATGTCACAGGAGTATTGCACATGGGACACATGTTGAATAATACGATTCAAGACGTACTGATTCGAAAAGCAAGGATGGAAGGCAAAAATGCTTGTTGGGTGCCGGGTACAGATCATGCCAGCATTGCCACAGAAGCCAAGGTTGTACAGATGTTGCGAGAAAAGGGCATTAAAAAGTCGGATCTGACAAGGGATGAATTTTTAAAATATGCATGGGAATGGAAGGAAAAATATGGTGGCATCATCTTGCAACAGTTGCGAAAACTGGGTGCTTCATGTGATTGGGATCGTACTGCATTCACCATGGATGAGACCCGTTCAAAAGCCGTAATAAAATCATTTGTTGATTTATACCATAAAGGAAAATTGTACCGCGGAAATCGCATGGTCAATTGGGATCCTGTGGCACAAACTGTTCTCTCTAACGAAGAGGTTTTATACAAGGAGGAAAATTCCAAACTATTTCATGTAAGATACAAAGTAAGTGGGGAAGATTCTTATATCACCATTGCGACCACTCGTCCCGAGACGATTCTGGGAGATACCGCTATTGCCGTACATCCTGAAGATGAACGATACTCTTCCATGAAGGGTAAATCAGTTGAAGTGCCGCTGGTAGGCCGTGTAATTCCGATTATTTTTGACGATTATGTGGACAAAAGTTTCGGTACGGGAGCTTTGAAAGTAACACCAGCTCACGATGTCAATGACTACGAGATTGGGATGAGGCACAATCTAGAAATCGTCGATGTATTCAATGCCGATGGCACGATGAGTGAGGCGGCTCAGTTCTTTATAGGTAAAGATAGGTTTGATGTAAGAAAACTGATAGAGAAAGAATTGGAAAATTTAGGTTCTTTAGTGAAAGTCGAACCGTATAGAAACAGTGTGGGACGATCAGAAAGGACGAACTCTGTGGTAGAACCAAGGTTGTCATTACAATGGTATGTATCGATGGAAAAACTGGCGAAACCGGCACTAGAAAATGTTATGAATGACAACATTCAGTTTTTTCCAAAAAACCAAAAAAACCTCTACCGCCATTGGTTAGAGAATGTGCGAGACTGGTGTATAAGTAGGCAATTATGGTGGGGACATCAGATTCCGGCATGGTATTATAATGATGAAGTCTTCGTTGCAGAAAACAAGGAGGAAGCATTTCAATTGGCTTTTGCGAAGTATCCCGATGTAGGTCTCACCATGGAGCACCTCACCCAAGACCAAGATGCTCTAGATACTTGGTTTTCTTCTTGGCTATGGCCAATAAGCTTATTCGATGGGTTTAATGATAGTGATGAGTTTAAGTATTATTATCCGACGGCTGTGTTAGTGACGGGTTGGGATATTATCTACTTATGGGTGGCTCGGATGATTATGGCCGGATATGAGTGGGCTCAAGAAAAGCCATTTGATAAGGTGTATTTTACAGGAATGGTAAGGGACAGTCAGGGTCGAAAAATGAGTAAGCAACTCGGTAATAGCCCAGATGCTCTAGGATTAATCGAAACATACGGTGCCGACGGGGTAAGATATGGCATGATGAGCTGTAGTCCTGCTGGTGGAGATCTACTTTTTGATGAAAAACTGTGTGAAAACGGTCGAAATTTTTCCAATAAAATTTGGAATGCCATGAGATTGGTCACTGGGTGGGAAGCTGATAACAATATGGTAGAGTACGAATCTGATAAATTGGCAAGCCAGTGGATTAATGAAAAATTCAATATGGCGATGAAAGAGGTAGTAAAGAATTTCGAAGAATTTAGGTTGTCAGAAGCTATCACGAATCTCTATTCTTTCATTTGGAATGACTTCTGTTCATGGTATCTGGAAATGATCAAACCCAATGAAAATAAGATACATCCAAATACCTTAAACACCTGTGTCGAGGTATTTGAAAATTGCTTACGAGCATTGCATCCCTTCATGCCCTTTGTTACAGAAGAAATTTGGCATCAATTGCGAGAGAGAAAGCCAAATGAAGATTGCATGATGCAGGCTTATCCTCATCCAAAAGAGGTCAATGAATCACTGGTAAAATCAGTTGAAAATGTAAAAGAAATAATCTCGAAAATAAGAGAAGTACGATCTAAGTACAATCTAAAAATGCGAGAAGAATTGGATTTATATGCGGTACAGTCAGCGGTTACTTCACAGCTCTTAGACAATGCACCTTTGGTAGAATTATTGAAAAAAATGGCATACCTTAAAACTTATGGTACCGTAGGCGACACTCATTCAGATGGCGTGGTGTTTATATTGGGAAAGGACAAATATTTTGTCATGTTTGAGCAAGAAATTGATGTCGAAGCTGAAATTGAATCAAAACAAAAAGAGCTTGATTATCAAAAGGGTTTTGTAAAGTCCGTAGAATCAAAATTGGGTAATGAGAAATTTGTCAACAATGCTCCACCAGCGGTCGTAGAAAATGAACGCAAAAAACTGGCCGACGGTCAAGAAAGGATAAGAATTCTCGAAGACGAAATCGACAGATTGAAGAAAAAGTAAGGAAGTTTTGGGTACAAATCAAGAAATTAGAACTTGTTATTGAAAAGGCGGTTGCGATAGCGTTGGATTTGGAAAAAATGTATTACAATTCAATTGGCAGCAACATGGTAGCCTTAAGTTTTTTTAATTTCAAAATAGTCGTGGGTATGAAATCTAGAAATTCCATTTTGATATTCAGTGTATGTGCTCTGGTTTTGAGTCTGACTTCTTGTGGTAAAGAAGAAATTATTCAAGAAAATAATGATAGTGTGCTTAATTTGCCTTCCACTCCATTTGATTATGAGAACATTAATCTACCCACTCATTTTACTGTGAACTCGGCTGGTTCACCATTACCTACTTCGATAAACGGAATTGATAATACTCCCGCAGATAACCCGATTACAAATGATGGTGCCACTTTAGGAAGAGTATTGTTTTATGATAAAAAATTAAGTGCAAGCGGAACTATTTCTTGTGCCTCTTGCCATAAGCAAGATAAGGGATTTTCTGATGATGAGGTCTTGAGCCTTGGTTTTGATGGAGGGACAACCCGCCGGCATGCCATGACCCTTATTAATGCAAGGTACTACCAAAGAGGACGTTTCTTTTGGGATGAACGAGCAGCAACATTAGAAGAGCAAGTCTTGATGCCTTTTCAAGATCCCGTCGAAATGGGAATGACGCTAGAACAATTGGTCAATGCAGTGAAAGAGCAATCCTACTATCCTGAATTGTTCGAAAAGGCATTTGGAACTTCAGAGGTTACTTCTGATTTAATTGCCAAAGCACTGGCACAATTTGTAAGAAGTATTGTTAGCTATTCGAGTAAATATGATGAGGGTAGGGCGATGGTAAATGCACCGGGAGCCAATTTTCCGAATTTCACTGCAGAAGAAAACCTTGGAAAAAACTTGTTCTTACTTCCGATACCAAATGGTGGAGGAAGTTGTGTAGGCTGTCACACTACCGAGGCCTTTGTCAGTGCCAATCCTGGACCCCAGAACAATGGTCTTGATGAGGTGTCAAGTACCGACCGAGGAGCAGGAGAAGTATTTCCAAATCCAATTTTTAACGGCCGATTCAAAACCTCCAGCTTGCGTAATATTGAGTTGACTGCACCTTACATGCACGATGGTCGTTTTTCTACGCTAGAGGAGGTAGTTGAGCATTACAGCACAGGGATAAAAGCTCATCCGACATTAGCGCCTGCATTGACCGATCCCAATGGTAATCCCGTTCGTCTCAATTTTACTGATTCGGAAAAAGCTGCATTGGTTGCTTTTCTCAAGACACTGACAGATGACAGTGTGAGTACAAATGAGAAGTGGAGTAATCCGTTTTAATGATGACGTTTAGTAATTTGACTTGGTTTTTTGGTCTTAAATATAGGCAGTATCTTTTGGTGATAGAAATTGATATTGTAAAACTTCTACTAAAAAATCGCAAAGAATGAGAAATTAATCGCATTTAATGAGTACAATGTTTGTAAAATTCACTTTAAGATGAAAATAAAATAATAGTCAATATGAAACGAAAAGATTTTCTAAAAGCAATGGGTGTAGCGGGTATAGGCTTAACTGTTCCCATTAAAGCAAGCTCTGGGTCGCTTAATAGTGGATCTTGCACACCTCCTGCATGTGTATTGATTCCTACAGAAACTGCAGGGCCATTTCCGCTGGATCTAACAGAAAATAGTGCTTATTTTCGTCAAGATATACGAGAGGATCAAGCAGGCGTTCAATTAAACCTAAAGCTAAAAATTAAGGGCTTAGAAAATTGTGCTCCCATGCCAAATTTGAGGGTCAATATCTGGCATTGTAATAAGGATGGTCTATATAGTGGATATAGTCAATCAAATAATCAGGGTCAAACTGGCAAGACGTATTTGAGAGGTTATCAATACACTGATGCCAATGGTGAAGTGGACTTTGTGACGATTCTTCCTGGGTGGTATAATGGTCGTATATGTCACATTCATTTTCAGGTTTATGTGAGTTCGAGTTATGCCGCTATATCTCAATTGACTTTTCCATTAGATATCAAAAACCAAATATTTACCAACAACTCTTCACTATATACAAAAGGTGCAGATCCTTTGAGCTTCTCTCAAGACAATATATTTTCAGATGGTTATGAATACCAACTTTCTACACTCACACCAAATGAAAATGGTAATGGGTATGATGCCTATTTAGAAGTCACGATAAAGGGTGAAGGGGTACTTGGTGTGAGTCATGTAGAGAAACAAACGGCTAAAAACATAGTACTCGAACAGAACTTTCCTAATCCATACATGGATCAGTGTACAATTCCATTTTCAGTTTTAAAATCTTCTAAAATTACTTTGCAATTATGGGATTTATCTGGTAGAAAGGTGGCGATACTTATTGACAAAAAACTATACCAAGTTGGTAATTATATTTTTGACATGAATAAAGAAATATTTGACATTAGTAATGGAAGTTATGTCTATGAAATTATTGCCGAAAATTCTGACGGAATATTTAAGACAAGTAAAATGATGACGAGGGTTAAGTAGATCATAGAACAGGAGAGTCGATTTGAGATTCTCCTGTTTGTTTTAGTAATAAGTTATAGTAAGAATCCAGTCAATAAAATTCATTCATATTCGAGGCACCATCATAATAATTTATATTTTTGAAGCATGAAAAAAGCGATAATTGTAGGTGCTGGGCCTGCGGGTTTAACTGCTGCGTATGAATTACTCATCAAATCAGATATAAAACCCATTGTGTTGGAACAGTCCGGTGATATTGGAGGTATTTCTAAGACCGTGAATTACAAAGGCAATAGGATTGATATAGGTGGCCATAGATTTTATTCCAAATCCCAAACCGTGATGGATTGGTGGACGAACATCATGCCTGTAGAGGAAAATCATATTGATAGTCCTAGCCATGACATCGATGAAGGTAATAAAGATGACCTGAAAATGATGGTCAGGAATCGGGTGTCTAGAATTTATTATTTGCGAAAATTTTTCGACTATCCCATTCAATTGTCAAAAAAAACGTTGTCTAACCTCGGTCTAGTAAAAGTCTTTAAAATCGGTATTTCTTATTCAAAAAGTCAATTGACACCCAAAAAAGAAATCAACTCACTGGAAGATTTTTTCATT
>ERZ795053.4585-NODE-4585-length-14861-cov-5.039106_pt1 | contig 14861 bp, 10 predicted proteins | sample MGYA00375137_ERZ795053 | MGnify/ENA primary metagenome ERZ795053 (study PRJEB30182, sample SAMN05720284) | activated sludge metagenome | isolation source: Anaerobic digester | place: Hong Kong | collected 2014-12-17 ... | reverse complement strand
CCACCATCCGTCATAACGGCGGCGTGGGCGATGTGGAACCATTGGACGTTCCACATCGCCCGGCCTGATTTCCATTGGCGTCCGGTCTCTTGCGCCTGGCGCTGCCAGACATCCCACCCTTTCGGCCGACTGTCTCATCATGCGAAACGCATCCACGCTTTCCAATCACTCATCCTTGACCGTCAAGAAGCTGACGAAACTCGACATTATTTATGCTTGTGATCTTGCTGTGAGCCGATCGGCAGCGCTCCGCGTTGCATCTGAAGCAGAGGCAGCGTCGAAAGCCGGATACGAAGTCGGACTGCTGCACCTTCCTGACGCCGGTGTGGGCGCTATCATTGCACCGGAAGTATCAGCCGTGGCGCGGTTGTGCGGCTTGACAATTCTCGATCCGGAAGAAGAGGCGATCACGCGGCTGCTGTGCCTTCACCTGCAGCACGATGTCGACAGGGCTTTAGCACAGACATCACGGATCGCGGCCGATCGCACGGTCGTCGTGTCGGATCGGCCGGTGATCCATCAGGGCGGCACGCGCAAGGAAGCCGCGGCGAAGATGCTTTCGGTTGTGCCGGCAACGGCAGACATCTCCGGACCCCTGAGCGATACGCTGAAGGTGGAACGCGAGACCTGGCCAGTCATCGCCAGACATCCGAAGAAGCCTTCCCGGGGCACCGGACACAACCCACTTCGAATTGGCTTCCTTGGCACGCATCGCAGTGAGGGGGATCTGGCTCGCATCGCTGCGCGATCGACGTTCGAGAATGGCAACCTGATCCTGTGGACCGCGCGGGGCGAGGCCGAGTTCCATGTCCCCTCCCAGTTCCTGTGTCTCGAGGGCGAGCGGACGTCGCTGGAGTGGTTCCTGCGGAAAATCGATGCGCTCGTGATCATGGACACACAAACCGACAGCCCGTCGATGGAGGCGCTCGTGGCCTCGGCCCTCGCTGCCGCCAAGCCCGTTGTTCTGCCGACGAGGCTGCAGAAGCGTTTCGGCACGGCAGTCCTCTATGGCGAGCCGGAAGATGCCGTGACACTGCTCCACGGGTTGGCATCTGATCCCAAGGCGGCCGCAGCCCTCGCCCGGCGGGCCTTGGCTTTCGCGGCCCGGCAGTATTCGCCGGAACGCTATGTGAAACGGTTGCTGAAAATCGTCGGCAAGCCCAAACGGCGCAAGGCTGAGGAACGAACGGCCTCGGCGCAACGTCTGCCGCGCGTCCTCTTTCTGCCCAAAGGCGGCGTGGGATTGGGTCACGTGGCGCGCACCCTGGCCGTGGCCCGTCACGCCGGCCGTGCCTACGCTCCTGTCTTCGTGACGCTCGCGGAGTCCGCCGGCATGATCGAAGGGCTCGGCTTCCGCGCGGAATATTTGCCGTCTGCGGCTTACGCGAATATGTCGCCGGATGACTGGGATCCATGGTTCGAAGCCGATCTCACCCGCCTCATCAATGCGTACGATGCTGAGGCGATTGTCTTCGACGGCAGCGATCCGTCACCCGCATTGGTCCGCGCCGCGGCCTCCCGTGAGGGATGCAAGCTCGCCTGGATCAGGCGCGGCATGTGGGAGCAGGGCTATGACCCATCCCTGCACCTGTCACCAGCCTTCGATTGCATACTGGAACCAGGGGAGCTGGCCGCCGAACGGGATCGTGGAGCGACGGCCCATGTGCGGCATCAGGCCGAGCAGGTCGCACCAATCACGCTGCTTGACCGTGAAGAGCTGCTGCCGCGAGAGGCCGCCGCTGAGGCTCTGGGGCTTGATCCGTCCCGTCCCGCAGTCCTTCTGCAACTGGGCTCCGGCGAAAACCGAGACATCATCGGGACGCTCGACAACATCATCACGTTGCTCAAGGACTATGACGGTCTGCAGATCGCGCTGGCCGAGTGGTCCAACGCGCCGGGTTCCCTTCGGCTGTGGCGCGGCATCAAGCTGCTGCGCGGCGCACCGCTCAGCCTCTACTTCAAGGCGTTCGACTTCTCTGTCGCCGCAGCAGGTTACAACACTTTCCACGAAGTGATCGGCTACGGCCTTCCCACCATCTTCATGCCGAACACCGCGCCCGGCATGGACGATCAGCGCGCCCGCGCCCAATTTGCCCAGGAAAAGGGCGCCGCCATCGAGCTGCCGCAGACCGAGATCGGTGAACTGTCCTCGATCATCGACCTGATGATGAAAGATGCCTTCCGGGATGTCATGCGCACGAATTGCGAGAGCCTGTTTGCCGGAAACGGTGCACGTGCGGCAAGCGCCCGCATCGCCGAACTCGTGAACTGACGCGGGGAACTCAAAGATGAATGACCAGACCCTCAAGCTCGTCGGCGCTCAAAGCCTCGGACTCTCTGAACTCGCGCCTGAATGGCCCGGCCATGACGGGCCGCAGGAGACGCAGGACCTGCTCGACCGCATCGCCCTGCAGGCGCGCAAGATCGAGGCGCTCGAGCGCATTCTGTCGCAAGACGCCGACGGTGCAGTCCCGTGCGATGTGGTCACGCTGCCGCCCTGGCGTGCGAGAGCGTCGAGGGCCGTCGTTGCGCCGGAAGGTGATGGCCATGCGCCGCCGTGGTGGCCGATGGCACACATGCCAGCCGACGCGCTCGACCCGCCACCGGGGCGCCGATGCCTGCATCTCAGAGAGGCGAACACCAAGGTCATCGCCTTCGCCATGTTTGGGCTGTCGGGAGAGCCACTGGAACGCGAGGTCAATCGCATCGCGCTCCGCCAGATGAAGCAGGGTGATTTCGTTCCGCTGTTCCTCACCGATACGAAAAACCATGAGATCTTCGTCCGTCACCACTATGCCTTCGAATATTTTCCTTCACCGGGTTCGAAACGGTCCGTCGACGTCGAGGCCATCCAGCCGCGCCTCGAATTCATCGAGAGCAAGTGGGGCGTGGATCTGTTCATCAACCTCGGTCTGCCCAAGGGCGAGTTGATCCGCCGCGAAATCCGGCCGGCGCGCGAGCGCTACATGCTGGCGAAATCGCACTTCATGCTGGGCAACTACAAGCAGGCCCAGCGGCTGATGAACGGCTTCACCGAAGCGATGGTGAAGCAGGCGGCCTACAGCGTTCACGGCAAGCCGCTTCCCGCGCCGAGAGCCAGCATCATCGTTGTGAGCCATCGGGATCATCCGGGTGTCGAGCAGGGCCTGCGCAGCATTGCACGCCAGGTGAAGGGCGAAAGCCTCGAAGTCATTCTGGTGGACAATGGCAATGGCAAGCTCGGCAAATATGGCAAGCGTCTGTTCGGAGCCTTCGGTCTTGCTGAACCCGGTTTCAATTCCGGCTGCTCCGCCGCCCGCAACCTCGGTGCAAGAGTCGCCCGCGCGCCATATCTGATCTTTCTTGATGACGACGGCATCACAGCGGATGGCTGCGTCGATTCATTGATCCGCTGCATGGACGAAACCAATGCGGTCGCCGTGCGAGGCCGGGTCAATCCCCTGACATCGCGGGAGCTGATCGGCAATCACTACGACCTCGGCAACACGCGTATTCCCGCGCTCAATACCACGGAAGGCGTGTCGATCTGGAAACGCGATGCGTTTATCGAGGCTGGCGGATTTGATCCGCTGTTGGCGGGCCACGAAGGCGTGGAACTGTGCAGCCGGCTGTGGCCGTTTTACGGGCCGTCGGCCTTTGTTTATGAACCACAGGCCTTGCTGCTGCACGACTATGCACCAAGCACCACGGCATCGAGTGCCAAGTCAGCGCGTTACCAGGCCAACATCGGATACCTTGAGTTTCTCGGCAGCCACTACAAGGCGATCAATTCGGGCCATCACCGCTTCATTTCCGATCCGGTGCTTGGATACTTCGCGCTCCAGAAGCCGCAACCGGTTCCGCGCGCCAAGCGTCAGTCGGTGTCGATCCTCACAACCGCCAAGAATGGCGCGCATTTCCTCGAGGAATACACCCGCTCGCTCCGCCTGCAGACGGACCAGGACTTCGAGGTGATTTTCGTCGATGACCACTCGACCGACGGAACCGCGCTGCAGATTGCGGCCCTGTGGAAAAATGATCGCCGCCTGAAACTCGTGGCGAACCCGGGCAAGGGCCGCGGCGCCGGCTTGAATGCGGCGTTGTCGCACGCCACAGGCGATATCTGCATCATTGCAGATGTTGACGACCTCAGCGCGCCCGAACGTGTTGCGCTCACCCGCAACGTCTTCGCGGCGAACAGGACACTCGATTGCATGTCGTTCATCGCCTACAACGAGCGCAATCCCTTCCGGCTTGGCGGCCTTCGCACCATGTTCGTGCGCGACGTGGCGATCCGCCAGTTGTTCGGCATGCCCGTGTCCTTCCCGGCCTTCGCCTTCCTGCGCAAGGACTTCGACCTTTCCTTCGACGAGGAGTTGCTGGGCGGCATCGACTGCAACTGGCTGCACCGGCGCAGCCAGCAAACGCCGCTGAAGGGCGAGGTGGTGTTCTATCCCGCGGTTTATTACCGTGAACATGACGGGCAGATCACCGCCACGCGCAAGGCGACACAGCTTCACGTCCGCAAACTTGCCATTCACGAGGCCTATGCCCGCGTGGTGGGCGACATCGGTGGAGAGGTTGCCGAGTATATCGACATCCTGTCGGACACGCGGCAGGCCACGAAAGCGCAGAAGGCCGAGCTCGAGAAATGGACCGCGACCTTCCTTGCCCAGAACCGAGCGCGTCCGGTCTACGACCCGGCTCTACTGGACCAGGCCATGTTCGAGGCGCTGCGTGACGTGAAGACGATCGCCGGCTAAGTCTGAACCATCTGCCGGAACGGCCTGATCGTCTCCGGCTGCGGTTGGGGCGCGACAGTCATTGTCGAATTGGACCGGGTTCGGCAAGTTCCGAACATTGGATAGAATTGGCTTGCCGCTAAGCTCCAGCGGCCGGGACCCTTGACATTGACGCCGTCAAGGTAGACACTGAATACAATTTCATTATCAGAATATATATGCTGGCGTGAGCCGGCAGGACTGGACCGTGACATGCAAGACCAAAACGTCACCTTTGACCTCATTATTGTCGGTGCCGGTATTAACGGACTGGGCATAGCCCGCGATGCGGCCCGGCGGGGCTTGCGGGCCATCGTATTGGAACAGGATGACATCTGCAGTGGGGTGTCCGCGTGGTCTGGACGGCTGGCACACGGCGGCCTGCGCTACCTGGAACACCGGGACTTTGCACTGGTCCGGGAGTCGCTTCGCGAACGCGAACGCATGATCCAGCTTGCTCCTCATCTGGTGAAGCCGCTGCGGCTCCTCATGCCGCTTTACGCCCACAACCGGCGCCCCGCATGGCTGATACGCCTCGGTATGATCGTCTACGACATTCTCTCCTTCGACAAGAAGACGGGTGGCCACGAAGTTCTCAAACTTGACGGCACCTTGAAGCGCTTCCCCGGCATTGCCCGCGGTGGGCTGGGAGGAGCCACGGTGTTTACCGAGGGACAAGTGGAGTATGCCGAAAGGCTGTGCGTCGAAATCGCCGTTGCCGCGGCGAAGGATGGTGCCGTGATCCGCACCAAGGCGCGCGTTGAAGAGCCCCTGCTGGAAGGCGGCAAGGTGGTCGGTGTGAAGTATCGGGACACGCAGACCGACACGATGCATGAGGCGCGTGCACCCATTGTGCTCAATGTCGCCGGACCGTGGATCGACAGGATCTTCCGCCGCGGCGCGCCACCTCAGAAGCGGCTCAATGGCGGTACCAAAGGCAGCCATTTGATCGTCGATCCCTTTCCTGGCGCACCCAAGGACGTCGTCTACTATGAGTCAAAGACCGATGGCCGGCTGGTGCTCGTCATTCCCTGGATGGATCGCTACATGATCGGCACCACCGACCTCCGCTTCGAAGACGATCCCGATGAGGCCCGCTGCAGCAAGGCCGAGATGGATTACCTGTTGGGCGAGGTGAACCAGCTCATCCCCGAGGCGAATCTCACGCCCGGCGATGTGCTGTTCACCTTCTCCGGCGTTCGGCCATTGCCTTATGCGCCTGGCGTCGTGGAGGCGAAGATCCCGAGAAGTCACGTGCTTCATGACCATGCGCCCGACATGCCAGGTCTGGTGACCGTCGTCGGCGGCAAGCTGACCACCTTCCGGCAGCTCGCAGAAGTCGCCGTCGACGACGTGTTCAAGCGGCTGGGGCGCACCAGCCCCGGCTGTGAAACCGCGAAGCTGCCATTCCCCGGAGCGGCTTTCGATGCAAGCGAGATGCGCCGTTACCTCGCAGGAAGTGGGCTCAGCGCAAGAAGCGCCGATCGCCTGATCGATCTCTATGGCGCCAGAGCCCGTGATATTATCAAAGAAACCACGGATGACGCCGACTTGCTGCAGGTCGTGCATGGGCCGACAGGCGCCATCGGTGCGGAGATGGTCTTCGCCATGCGCCACGAGTTTGCACGGACGCTCGCCGATGTCATGGCGCGCCGGGTGCTGTTGGCCTTCGAGCCTGGTCACGGGCTGGACGAGATCAACGACATCGCAGGCTTGCTGGGAACAAGATTCGGTTGGGACGGGCCGCGGCAGGCCGCTGAAATCGCCGGATATCGTCAGTGGCTTTCACACCTCGCGGTGCCGGGACGCGAGCAATTGGGGGAAGGTGCCAACCCGTGAGCAAGCAATATGTCATGGCTCTGGATGAGGGGTCGAGCAGCGCCCGCGCCGTTCTTGTGAACCCAGAGGGCAAGATCGTCGCCGAAGCCCGCAACCCTATCATCCCCCAGTTCCCCAAGCCGGGCTGGGTCGAGCTCGATCCGAAGGCGCTGTGGGAGGCCCAGCGGGCAAGCATGGCCGCCGTCATAGCGAAAACCGGGGCCACCACAGATGACATCGCGGCCATCGGCATCACCACGCACCGCGAGACATGCCTTGTTTGGGATCGCAAGACGGGTGAACCCATCTATCCCGTTCTCATGTGGATGTCGAAGCAGACCGACGACATCGTGGCGCGCTGGCGAGTCGATGGCATTGATCAACTGGTGCGGGAGCGAACGGGGCTGTTCAACGACTCCTTCTTCAGCGCTGCGAAACTCGCGTGGCTGATGGAGAACGTGCCAGGTGCCAGGGCCCGCGCGGAACGAGGAGAACTGGCAGCCGGAACCGTCGACACCTGGCTTCTGTGGAACCTCACTGGCGGGCGGTCTCACTTCACCGACCATAGCGAGGCTTCGCGCACGGCGCTCTTTGCGCTCGAAACACTCACCTGGGACGACGACATCTGTGCGGCTTGTGGTGTGCCCATGCCGCTTCTTGCGCCGGCACTGAGTTCCAGCGCCGAATTCGGCGAGATGGGGCCACAGGATGTGGGTGTGTCCGGTTCATCGGCCGTTCCCATTACAGCCATCATGGCGGACCAGCAGTCCGGCATGTTTGGTCAGGCCTGTTTCGAGCCGGGTTCGGTGAAGAACACCTACGGCACCGCCGGCGTGCTCACCGCGAACACGGGTAATCGGCCCGAAATTCTCGATGGCCTCACGGCCAGCGTCGGCTGGACCGTCGGCGGGCGCACTGACTACGAGGCTGAAGGTGTTGTCTTTCACAGCGGACAGACCATGCAGTGGCTGCGAGACCGGCTGGGTGCGCTGGGCCCTGGCGATGACATCGAGGCCGTCGCATCGAGCGTGCCGGACAATGGCGGCGTTTACATCGTGCCCGCCTTTGCCGGCATCTGCGCGCCGCATTGGGTACGCGATGCCAAGGCAGGCATCATCGGCCTGACGCTGGAGACCGGCCGCGCCCATGTCGTGAGGGCGGGGCTGGAGGCGATGGCCTACCAGACCCGTGACAATGTCGAAGCCCTCAAGGCCGGTGGCCTGCCCATTCCGGAACTGAAGGTGGACGGCGGCGCGACGCGCAACAATCTTCTGTGCCAGTTCCAGGCAGATATCCTGGGCATCCCCGTTCGGCGTCCGCTCGAACTGGAGCGCACCGCCCTTGGTGTCGCCCACATGGCTGGCATGGGCGTCGGCCGCTGGAAGCAGAGTGACCTCGCTGAGAGTTGGCGGGTCGATCGCGTCTTCGAACCCCAGATGTCGGAGGATCAGAGGGAGTCTCTTTGTGCCGGCTGGCAGGCCGCGGTACGCATGGTGACCGGCAAGGACTCGTAACGCAAGCCTTTGTTATTTGAAAGCAATTTCCTTTGCGTTGGGCCTGCGAACTCAATGGTTGCATAAAAATTCAAGATATGTATATTTAGCAAGGCATCCAGCAAAGAGGATCAACTTCTGACGTGCCGGGGCCCAAAGAGGGATTTTGAGCCGTGAACATGTCCTTGCCCAACCTGTCTGACCCGACAAACCTTGAAGGACTGCGTCGCGACCTCAGGCTGCTCGATCCCGAAAGCCGGTTGGCACCCCTGGACATGTTGCGGGTTACCATTTCCGATGACGCCCACCTCCATGTGAAGTCCGCCGTCGCCGAGGCGCTGGTCTCCTCAGGAAAGGCCGGGCGGGCCGTGGTCGTTGTCCTGACCGACACCACTTCGATCCTGCGGGATGGCGCGCGGCTGAGTCTGCTCGTCGAAGATCAGTTGTCGGATCAATTCGATGTCCGTACCGAACAGCTCGATGATGGCCATGAAAAGCTCCACGCCAACGATACGGTGCTCGATATGGCAGCCGCCGTCGTCAAGGGTGCTGACGCGATCGTCACGATCGGAGGCGGCACGATGACCGACATCGGCAAGATCGCAGCCCAGCGCAACGGCGGCATCCCGCAGGTGGCGGTGCAGACCGCGGCGTCCGTCGATGGTTATACGGACAATGTCTCCGTCATCCTGCGGAATGGCGTGAAGCGCACGGTCCCGTCGCGCTGGCCCACCACCGTTCTGGCTGACGTGGTGACCATCGCCGGCGCACCCCGCGAGATGAATACAGCCGGTTTCGGCGAGGCCATTTCACTCTTCACCGCGCCCGCGGACTGGTATCTCTCTTTCCTGCTGGGCCTTGATCACACGTTCCACCCGGCATCCATGGCGATGCTGAAGGCCGCCGCCGCCGTTCCGCCGGACTGGTCTGCTGGCATCGCCAAGGGTGAAATCTCGGCAACTCGCGAACTGACGCGGCTTCTGGCGCTGCGCGGCATCGTATCAGGAATTTCCGATACCACGGCTTGTCTCTCCGGTGTTGAACACGTCATCAGCCACATGCTTGACCTCCATCATGGTGCCAACCATCAGCCCATCGGCCTTCACGGCGAACAGGTAGGTGTTGCCAGCCTGGTCGCATCGAAGCTGTGGCGCCACGCCATCGAGAGCGATCTGGTCCGGCCCGAATTGCTCGGGAAGCCCGATCTCGCCGACCTTCAGTCGCGCATCGCCGCCGCCTTTGGCCATCTTGGCGAGAATGGCGTCATCGCTGCCGAATGCTGGCGTGATTGCCAGACGAAACATGCAAAGCTCGATCAGAATTGGGCGCGGCTCACTGACGTTCTGACGAACTGGAAGCGCAACAGTGTTGAGTTCGACAAGATGGTGATGCCGGCCGAAACACTGCGCCCGGCGCTCGTCGCATCCGGCGCTCCGTCCACGTTTGCCGGCCTGAAATACGCAGTCAGCCCGCAGCTGGCGCGCTGGGCCGTGGCCAATTGCCATCTCATGCGCAATCGCTTCAACCTCGTTGATCTTCTGGACCTCCTGGGCCTGTGGACCCAGGAGCGCGTGGAATGGGCGCTCGACGGCGTGCTGGGAGACGCCGCATGACCAAGGCTGATCTGGTCATTGGCATCGACTGTTCGACAACGGCCAGCAAGGCGGTTGTCTGGGACAAGAATGGCCGCGCCGTCGCGATTGGCCGCCAGGGCTATGGTCTCAATCATGTGCGCTCGGGCTGGGTCGAGCAGCATGCGCCGGACTGGTGGACGGCGACAGCTGCGGCCATCACCGATGCCGTCAAGGCGGTCGGAGCGTCGCGCATCGCTGGCATGGCCATCACGCACCAGCGCGAAACCTTCGTGTGTCTCAACAGTGACGGCGAACCGATCCGTCCGGCCATTACCTGGATGGATGTCCGCGCCACCGCCGAAGTCGAGCAATTTGGTACGGCCGAAGTCCACCGCGTCACCGGCAAGCCTCCGAACCCGACACCGGCATGGTACAAGCTCCTGTGGCTTGGCAGGCATGAACCGGAAACCATCGCCAGCACTGCCCACGCCGTCGATGTGGCGGGCTATCTGGTGCGGAGGCTGACCGGCGAGTGGGCAACCTCATGGTCTTGTGCCGATCCGCTAGGCCTCGTCGATCTGCAACGCTTTGACTACGATGACGCGCTTCTGAAACAGGCTGGTCTTTCGCGCGACACAGTGAGCCGGCTTCTTCCGCCCGGTGCCATCGCAGGTGGGCTCTTGCCGGATGTTGCCAGCTCTCTCGGTCTTCCTGCCGGTCTCCCCGTCGTAGTGGGCGCAGGCGATGGACAATCCGCCGGTCTCGGCTGCAATGTCACACGCCCTGGCCGCGCCTATCTCAACCTCGGAACGGGTGCGGTGTCCGGCGTCTATGCCGATGTCTACAGTCATGATACGGCCTATCGCACGATGGGCGGCCCCCTGCCCGGCACCTACATCCTCGAAACGTTCATCGGCGGCGGCACGCAGAACGTCGTGTGGTTCATCGAAAATTTCGCCGGTCTCGAAAAGCAGAATGCCAGGGGCAAATCGCCGGAACAGATCATGGAGCTTGCGGCGGCAGAGATTCCGCCGGGTGCGGGTGGATTGCTCTGCCTTCCCTATTGGACCGGCGCCATGACACCCTATTGGGACGGCCATGCCCGTGGTGCCTTTGTCGGACTCTCGGGTCTCCACGGCAAGGCGCACATGTATCGCGCCATCCTCGAGGGCATAGCGCTGGAACAACGCCTGTTGACCAGTGGCGTGGAAAAGGCGACGGGCGGCACGATCGACGAGATCCTCATGCTCGGCGGTGGTTCGCGCAGCCCCCTCTGGTGCCAGATCATCGCCGACGCGCTGGGGCGCAGCGTGAAGCTGGTGCGTGAGCAGGAAAGCACCGCACTGGGAGCAGGTATCCATGCTGCGGCTGCCTTGGGCTTCTATGCCGATCTTCGCTCTGCCGCCGATGCGATGACCGGAGTTGAGCGTACCTTTGAACCGGATGTTGCGGCTCACGAACGCTACGCTCAAATCTTCGAGGCTTATCTCGACATCTACCCGAACCTCCGGACGACCTTTGCGCTGATTGCGGAGAATGTTCGATGAAACCCCAGCTCGCTGCATCGGCTGCAAGACGGTTTTCCGCGGTTGACATCGAGCAGCTGCGTCTCATGACCAGGGCCGCCCGATTGCATCACATTCAGGGTGCCCGGCAGATCGAGATTGCCGAGAAGATGGGAATTTCCCAGGCCGGCGTGTCGCGGCTGCTGCGCATGGCGGAGGAGCACGGCATCATCCGCAAGATCGTGGTACCGCCTGAGGGGCTCTATCCGGATCTGGAAGAGGGACTGCTCGAGGCATTTGGCCTCGATGCGGCTTATGTCGTCGATATCGAAGGCCCCGAAGATGATATCCCGCAGATTCTCGGCGCCGCCGCCGCCCGCTGCCTTTCCACCGCACTCGACGGCGGCCCGGTTCTCGGCTTCACGTCATGGAGCACGACATTGCGCGAGATGGCGCGGGCCATGGGGCCCCGTCAGCACAGCACGATCCGGCATGTGGTAGAAACGCTTGGCGATCTCGGTTCTCCCATGCTGCAGCACGAGGCGGATGTCGCCACATTGCAAATTGCCCAGGCCTTGCAGGCGGAAGCCGTGTTCCTGCGCGCGCCAGGCGTTCTGCCCACTGCGGTACTGCGTGATGGTGCGCTGTCGGATGTCCATATCCGCAAGGCGATCCACCATCTCGATGAAGTCGACATCGTGCTGGTGGGCATCGGACCTGCAGACTTCCACGGTCCCCTGGAAACAAGCGACAACTTCTTCACCAAGGAACAATTGGCCGAGGTCAGGGCCGCCGGCGCCGTTGGGCAGCTCCATCAGCGCTTCATTGATTGCGACGGACAGCCCGTCGATACGCCGCTCGACGATCTCGTCATCGGGATCACGCTGAGCCAGCTGCGCAATGCCGGCCGCAGGATCGCGGTGGCCGGCGGCAGGGAGAAGCATGAGGCGCTGGCAGCTGCGCTCGCAGGCAAGTGGATCGATGTGCTGGTGACCGATGTCGATACCGCCAATTATCTGCTGGCCCAGGCCGGCGACCAGACCAAGCAATCGAAAGGCAAGACATGACAAGGCCGAATGACCTTTTGCTCGAGATGCAGCGGCGCATGTTGCGCATCCGGCGTTTTGACGAACGTGCCTCCAAGATGGTGAAGCGCGGCGAAATTCCGGGCACCGTCCACACCTCGATCGGCCAGGAAGCCCAGGTCGTGGGTGCCTGCATGGCGCTGGGCGAAGGCGACTACATGACCGGCAATCACCGCAGCCACGGCCATCCCATCGGCAAGGGCGCGGCACTCGGACCCCTCATGGCTGAACTCGTCGGCAAGGCCACGGGTGTCTGCGGCGGCAAGGGTGGCTCGATGCATCTCGCCGATTTCAAGGTCGGAAGCCTGGGCGAATCCGGCATCATCGGCTCGTCCATCCCGATTGCCACGGGTGCTGCGCTGTCCAGCAAGGTCCTCAAGAACGGCAAGGTCGCGCTCGCCTTCTTTGGCGACGGTGCATCAAACCAGGGCTGTCTCTACGAAGCCATGAACCTCTCGTCCGTTTGGGGCCTGCCCATCATCTTCCTGTGCGAGAACAATCAGTATGCCTTGTCGACGCCGGCTCATACGGTGACGGCTGGTGTCATTGCGGATCGTGCCACCGGCTTCAATATGCCGGGCGTACGCGTCGAAGACGGGCAGGACGTGCTCAAGGTCTATGACGCGGTCAAGACTGCCGTCGACCGGGCACGGCGCGGCGAGGGCCCGAGCCTCGTCGAGGTCATGACCTATCGTTTCAACGAGCATTCCGAAGGTTTGCGGATCGCCGTCGACTACCGCGATCCCGTCGAAAAGGAAGCATGGCTCAAGCGCGATCCTGTGAAAATGTTCCGCGCCTATCTGGAGCAACATGGCATCGCCGATGCTGCTGTGCTCGACGGCCTTGAAGCCGAGGTCGCAGCTGAAGTGGAAGCCGCCGTCGAATTCGCCGACGAGAGCGACTACCCCGATCCGTCCGTCGCCTTCAAGGACCTCTACACCGAACCGTTTGGAGTCACGCAATGAGTGTCATGAGTTTTCTGGGGGCCATCGGTGCCGCGCAGCGCGAAGCGATGGAAGCCGATCCGCGTGTCATCATCATGGGCGAGGATGTGCAGGCCAACGTCTACGGCACCATGGGTGGCAAGTCGCGCGCCGACAAAGGTGACTTCCTTCAGATGTTCGGGCCTGAGCGTATCCGCAACACACCGATCTCCGAAGAGATCATGGTCGGTGCTGCCGCTGGTGCCGCAATGACTGGCCTCAGGCCGATTGTCGACCTGTCCTACTCGAGCTTCCTCTATCTGGCGATGGACCAGTTCGTGAACCAGGTCGCCAAGAACCGCTACATGTTCGGTGGCCAGGCCTCGCTTCCCGTCGTGTTCCGCTCCGCCATGTTCTATGGCCTCAACACCGGCGCCCATCATTCAGACCGTCCGTATCCGATGTTCATGAATGTGCCGGGTCTCAAGATCATGGTGCCGGCGACACCAACCGACGCCAAGGGCCTGTTGCGCACGGCTGTCGACATGGATGACCCCGTTCTCTCTTTCGAGGCCTGCATGCTCTGGGGCCTGAAAGAAGAGGTTGAGGATCGTGAGTACAAGATTCCCTTCGGCGTGGCCCGCACGGTCCGTGAAGGAAGTGATGTCACGGTAGTTGGCATTTCTACGGGCGTCCATGCGGCGCTCCAGGCGTCTCAGAAGCTCGAGGCCGAGGGCATCTCCATCGAGATCATCGATCCTCGCACCATGGTGCCACTCGACTCCGAAGCGATCCTCAATTCGGTTGCACGCACCGGGCGGCTGGTGATCGTCGATCCGGCGCATCAAACCTGCAGCGCCGCCGCCGAAATTTCGGCCATCGTCGCGGAGAAGGCCTTCGACTGCCTGAAGGCGCCGATCGTGCGGGTCGTCACGCCGGACACGCAGATCCCGTTCAGCCCGGCGATTGAGAAGCAGCTCTATCCGGATGCCGTGAAGACCATCGCCGCCGTTCACAAGGTGATGAACAGCAAGTCCCGCGCTGCCGCCTGACACCAGACAATTCGACACACACGAGGAAGACGAAAAGACATGGCGCGCATCAAGGTATTGCTCCCGCAATGGGGCATGGGCATGAGTGAAGGCAAGATCGTGAAGTGGCTGAAGGCCGTTGGCGGTCAGGTTGCGGAAGACGAGCCGCTTGCCGAAGTTGAAGCCGAGAAGACCTCCGAGACGCTTGAGTCGCCGGGCGCCGGCAGGATCACCGAAATTCTGGTGGCTGAGGACGAAACGGTTCCCGTTCGCACCGTTGTCGCCATCATCGAAAAAGCCTGATCCCGAAAGGAATACAAGAATGCCCTGGACTGATCCCCGCAAGCTGATCGAGGACGCGCGCGCTGGCGGCTATGCGGTTGGCGCCTACAACATGCACAACATCGAAACCACCGAGGCGCTGGTGTGGGCCGCCGAGGAGGCAAATTCCCCCATCTTCCTGCAGGTCGGCCGTGCCATCGTTCCCCACATGGGCGTGCGCAAGGCCTTCGAGATGACAAAGCGCGTCGCTGAGGAATCCAACGCCCAATTCGTGATCCACCTCGATCACGGCCCGTGGGACGAGTGCCTCGAAGCGATCAAGCTGGGCTTCAACTCGATCATGTGCGATTTCGCCCATCTTCCATTCGAAGAGAACATCAAGATGACGAA
>ERZ795053.4583-NODE-4583-length-14866-cov-33.022686_pt1 | contig 14866 bp, 8 predicted proteins | sample MGYA00375137_ERZ795053 | MGnify/ENA primary metagenome ERZ795053 (study PRJEB30182, sample SAMN05720284) | activated sludge metagenome | isolation source: Anaerobic digester | place: Hong Kong | collected 2014-12-17 ... | reverse complement strand
TCTTCCGATCCTTGTAGGCTTTGGTCACTTTACCCGGATGCGCCTTCAATGCCATATCGACGGCCTGTTCCTTGGTGATGCCGGCGGTCGCCGTGGCGGCTGGCGGACTGGTGCTTGGCGTGGCATCCTTGGTTTCGGCGGCGAGGGTGGCGGCGGCAAAGGTGGTGGCAAGCGCGAAAGCGACGGTGCCGAGCAGGGATGTGCGAGCGATCATGGAGCAATACCTCATCAATTAGCGAATGGAGTTGGTAACGACAGTCCGAGTCGTCGGTTCGGATCGACGCGTCCTTGCGAGTTGAGGCGCACTGTACGGAACGCGCCTGAAACCAACCTTAAAATGTTCTGGAAGCCGTGCTCGGAGATAGACGAAATCGTCATGGGCACGGCAAGGGGTCCGCTCGGTCGCAATGCGCCAAGAGCCGGGACTCGGATCGAAAGCCTGCGATCGGTGCGGGCAGCGCCGGTTCGATATTGGTTTTTTCGGCGCCGCCATAATAGACTTGCCCGCCCATCGAACCCATCTTTCAATCACCATCACCAGGAGTTCTACCCGTGGAGATGAAAAACATCGCGCAACTGCTCCAGTCGTTCCGGAGCGATCTGCCCGATGGCAGCAAGACCGCCGCCGCCATCGACCGTAACGCCAGTCTGGAGGAGATTTCCGAACTGGCCGAGGGAGAAGGCTTGCATAAGTTGGCCTCGGTATTGTTCGAGGCCGAGCAGGAAGCGCTGCGGAGTGGCTCGGCGACATTGGAAGATGCCGCGGTGGCCACCGATACCTTCATTCGGGAGGCTCGCCAGGATTTGCCGGCGGGCAGCAAGACCGCCGCCGCCATCGACCGCGGCGCCGCGTGGGAGGAGATTTCCGAATTGGCCGAGGAAGAAGGACTGCACCAGATTGCGTCGGTGTTGTTCGAAGCCGAGCAAGAGCGCTTGCGCAGCCCCTCCTGACGTTGTTTGAACCGCCGGTTTCGACCGGCGGTTGTCGTGCCGATCCATCTGTCCTCCGCTCTCCGAGCGTTCTTCCACCGCTTGCATATCCTGTCGGTGGCGCTGTCGAGCCGGATTTCGGTACGGTGCCTCGCCAAATTCGATATCCCGCTATTCTCGCTATTAAAGTGCCGGATATCGATTAAAATGCCTGCGGTCATCCAACTGTCACATCTATTACCGGCGTGGTGGTATTTTCCGCCGGCTGGATGCTCCGGTCGCCATCGCGCAACACGCAACACGCAACTTTCCGATCGATGAGCGGTTCTCTGGATTTTACAACTAGGTAGGGTATGAAACGTTTGGTGAAGGTGTTGATGCAAAACCCCGGCGCCGCGTCACTGGCGTTGTTCACTCGGGAAATCTGGGCCAACCCACGCGCCATGGGGGCGGCCTGTCCCAGCGCGCCGGCGCTGGCGAGTTGCATGGCCTCGCGGGTGCCGCTGGATCGGGACGGGCTGGTGGTGGAACTGGGTGGAGGAACCGGCGCGGTTACCGCCGCGCTGCTCAAGCACGGCCTGCCACCGTGGAAACTGGTGGTGATCGAGCGTTCGTCGACGCTGGTCAACCACCTGCGCCGGCGTTTTCCGCAACTGCGGATCATACAGGGAGATGCCGCGCAACTGGCGCAACTGCTGGGCCACGACCGCTCGCGAGGGGTCGGTGGCATCGTGTCCAGCCTGCCTTTGCGTTCGCTGCCTCCCGCCGTCACCCACGCCATCAGTCACCAGTTCGAGACCCTGCTCGATGCCGGTGGCCTACTGGTGCAATACACCTACGACCTGCGCGGCACCCAGTCCGGGCTGCTCCCTCATTTTCGGCGGCGGTCCAGCAAGATCATCTGGAGCAATCTGCCGCCGGCTCGGGTGGAGGTGTTCGAGCGGGAGTGAAAGTTCAGCGCCGGGCGGCGCGCTCCCGTTCCGCCGCCTGTTCGGCCTGAATCGCGGTCAGGGCGATGGTGAACACGATGTCTTCCACCAGCGCGCCGCGTGACAGGTCGTTCACCGGCTTGCCCAAGCCTTGCAGCATCGGGCCGATGCTGATCACGTCGGCGCTGCGCTGCACCGCCTTGTAAGTGGTGTTGCCGGCGTTGAGATCGGGAAAGATGAACACCGTGGCCCGGCCGGCGACCTGACTGTCGGGCGCCTTGCTTTGGGCCACCGCCTTGATGGCCGCCGCGTCGTACTGCAAGGGGCCGTCGATCAGCAAATCCGGTCGCCGCTCGCGGGCGATGCGGGTCGCTTCCTTGACCTTCTCCACGTTGCTGCCGGTGCCGGAGGTGCCGGTGCTGTAGCTGAGCATCGCCACCCGCGGCGTGATGCCGAAGGCCTGGGCCGACTCGGCGCTCTGAATGGCGATATCGGCCAGTTCGTCGGCGTTGGGGTCGATGTTGATGGCGCAGTCGCCGTAGACCAGCACCTGTTCCGGCAGGCACATGAAGAAGATCGACGACACTAGTTTGACTCCGGGCGCGGTCTTGATCAGTTGCAGGGCCGGACGAATGGTGTTGGCGGTGGTGTGCACCGCGCCGGACACCAAACCGTCCACTTCGCCCAGTTGCAGCATCATGGTGCCCAGCACGACCGAGTCGTGCAGCTGTTCCTCGGCCAGTCCGGGGCTCAGTTCCTTGTCCTGGCGCAATTTCACCATCGCATCGATGTAGCGCGGATCGATTTGGGTGGGATCGATGATTGCGATACCCGGCGGGATGGTCATGCCGCGGCGGGCCGACAGCCGATGCATGCGACCGGCGTCGCCCATCAGCACGCAGCGGGCGATGTTGCGCTGGTGGCAGATGATCGCCGCCTCAATGGTGCGTGGTTCGTTGCCCTCGGGCAGGATGATGCGCTTGTTGGCCCGGTGGGCGCGCTCCACCAGCATATGGCGGAAGGCGGGCGGGCTGAGCCGTCGTTCCTCGATCGTGGTCAGTAGCGGTTCCTGCCATTCCAGGGTGATGTGCGAGGCGACCGTCTCCACCGCCCGCTGCATGCGGTCGTGGTCGTCGAGCGGGATTTCCAGGTTGATGTAGGGCAGATACAGCACCGATTGCATGGTGCTGTAAGGGATGGTGAGTACCGGCAGGCCGGCGGCGAACGCCGGGTCGCACAGCTTCCAGACTCGTGGGTCGGGCTTGATGCCGCCGGTGAGCAGCACGGCCGCGACGTGGGTGCCACCGATCGCCGCCATGCAGGTGGCCAGCAGCAGATCGTCACGGTCGCCGGGCATGATCACCATCGCGCCGGCCCGCAGATCCTGACAACTGTTGGCCAGGGTGCGGGCGCCCAGCGCGACATGGGTGACGCGGCGCTCCAACTGGCCTTCGTTGAGGACTTGCGCGCCGATCATGTGCATGATGTCCTGCACGCGCGGTGCGATCAGGTCGCGTTGCCAGGGGATGCAACCCAGCAGCTTGAAGGTCTCCGGCCAGCGTCGGGTACACTCGGCTTGCAGATCGGCCGCGTGACCCTGGTCGGGGATATCCTCGGCGCGACTGAAATCGAAGCGGATATGGCCCGTGGGATCCACCGGCGCGTCCAGTAGGTTGACGATGCAGCCGATCATCCGTTCGTGACGGATGCCGCCGTAAGCCTGGGCCACCACTTCCACCAGTTCGGCAACCTGGCGCGGGTTGTCGCGGCCGGGAGCGGCGACGATGATGATCCGGGCATCCAGGCTTTGCGCCATCTTGGCATTGAGATGGGTACCGTAAGACCGTTCCTCGGTATCCACCAAGCCTTCGACCACCACCACGCTGGCTTTCTGGGCCGCGCGCTCGTAGCGGGCGATGACCTCCTCCAGCAGGATGTTTTCCCGATCATGGCCGAGCAGGTTTTCCGCTTCGGCGGCCGGCATCGGTTCAGGCGGGTTCAGGCTGGTGACGGCGCGCGCCAGCCGGGTCGAGCGTTCCGGTCCGGTGTCGGTGGCGTGCGGTTGGCCGATGGGTTTGCAGAAACCGACCGGAATGCCCTTGCGATCGAGCGCATGCACCAGGCCCAGGGCGACGGTAGTCAGCCCGACGCGTGGTTCGGTGGGGACGACAAGAATTGCGATGGCCATGACCATTCCCTCGTGGGCGTAGCGATGTTGCGATGCAGCATAGCATGGATCGGCCTGGTCGTGAGTATCTGGCGCGGCTTGAAGAAAACAGGATCGAAGCGTGGGCGCGCTCGGATCCATGCGCCGCAAGGGGCGGGGGTCAGTGGATTTTTTGGTCCAGCCGAGTGGCCAGTTCGCGCAGTTCCGGGGCGATTTCGACCGGATAGGGCGGTTCGCCGTGACCGGCGCGCAGGGCGGGCGGTAGCGCCGCCAGTTGCATGCGTACCCGATCACGAATGATGTCCAGCGGTTCCGACGGTGCCAGTCGGTGGCCGTGTTCCATCACCTTGACCAACAAGGGTTCGCCCGTTCGCGGCATATCCTCCAGCCCCAGGCAGTCGCCGGTCAGCGCACCGTTCGCCGTGCGTTGCCGGTAGATCTGTTTACGGCCGGGCCAAGTGGCCTTGCCCTCGGAACGCTTGCGTCGGGGTAGGCCGGCATATTCCTGGAGCTTGTAAACCAGATCCAGCGTCGGGGCGTCGGTGGACGCGTCCAACCGGGTACCGATGCCGAAGCCGTCGATCGGCGCCCCCGCGGTCAGCAGTTCGCGCAGGCGGTATTCGTCGAGATCGCCGCTGGCCAGGATGGTGACTTGCGCCAGGCCACCGGCATCGAGGATGCCTCTGACCCGGCGGGCATGTTCGGCCAGGTCGCCGCTGTCGATGCGCACGCCCCTGATCTGGATGCCGCGCTCGCGCAGATGGGGAGCCAACGCGACCAGCTTGCGAGCGGCGGTCTCGGTATCGTAGGTGTCGAGCAGTAGCACCACGTTGCCAGGCTGCGCGGCGGCGAAATGTTCGAAGGCGTCTTCCTCCCGGTCATGAGCCTGGATCAGCGAATGCGCCATGGTGCCGAACACGGGAATATCGAAGCGCATGCCGGCCAACACGGTGGCGCTGCCGGCAAAACCGGCCAGATAGGCCGCCCGGGCGGCGAACAGGGCCGCCTCGGCGCCGTGGGCGCGGCGCATGCCGAAATCCACCAGCAGTTTGCCGGGCGCGGCCAGCACGCAGCGGGCGGCCTTGGACGCGATCAGCGTCTGATAATGGAGCAGGTTGATGAGCCGACTTTCCACCAGTTGCGCCTCGGGCAGCGGAGCGACGACCCGCAGGATCGGCTCGTTGGCGAAGAACGCCGTGCCCTCCGGCAGCGCATGCACCGAGCCGGTGAAGCGAAAATCTTCCAGCGAAGCCACGAATTGCGGGCTGAAGCCGCCGTGGTCGGCCAGCCAGTCCAGTTCCTCGGTGGCGAACCGCAGGTTTTCCAGGTAATCCAATGCCTGCTCCAGGCCGGTGGCGAGCAGGAATTCCCGCTCAGAGGGTAGCCGGCGGGCGAACAGTTCGAACACGGCTGTTTCCCGCATGCGTTCGGCATGGTAGGTCTGGAGCATGGTCAATTGGTAGAGATCGGTCAGCAGTACGCTGTTTGCGAGGTTCATGAGCTTGCCTGTGGTCGAGGTTTCGGCTGATGCCGCTATTCAGCCGAACAATTGTCGGCCTTGGGGTTGGCGAGGCCTACGATCCCCCTGCGTTCGGTAGCGTCAGGGTTCGAATCAGGTCGGAGAGCGAGTCTGCTTCCAGTTTTTCCATCACCCGCTTACGGTGGATTTCCACTGTGGACAGACTGATGCCGAGTTCGGCGGCGATCACCTTGTTGTACTGACCGGCCGCCACCCGCTCCAGGATCTCCCGCTCGCGTGGCGATAGCCGTGCCAGCCGTGCCGCCGCCTCGCTGCGTTGGGCTTGGCGGCGAAGCTCGCGGGCATCACGTTCCAGCGCTTCCCGGATTCGTGCCAGCAGCACTTGCCCCTGAAACGGCTTTTCGATGAAGTCGAACGCGCCGGCTTTCATCGCCCGGGTCGCCATGGGTATGTCGCCGTGGCCGGTCATGAAGATGATCGGAATGTGATGCCCCTGTTCCTGCATCTGCTTTTGCAGATCCAGGCCGCTCATGCCCGGCATGCGCACGTCCAGCAGCAGGCAGCTAGGTCGACAGATGCCGTCGGATTTGAGGAAGTCGGTGGCGCTGGCGAAGGATTCCACGATCAGCCCGGTTGCCCGCAACAGCAGGCCGACCGCGTCGCGTACTGCCTGGTCGTCGTCGATGAGAAAAACGGTGGGAGCGATTTCGTTCATGCGGGCACGGGCGATTGTCGGTGGTGAGTGTACACCGGCAGGCTGAAATGGAAGGAGACCCCGCGATCGGGCTGATTGGGGGTGGCCCACAATTGCCCGCCCTGGGATTCGATCAGCGAGCGACTGACCGATAGCCCCAGTCCCATGCCTCCGGACTTGGTGGTGAAAAAGGGTTGGAACAATCGTTCGAGCGCTTCCGGGCTGAAGCCTGGTCCGGTGTCGTGAACGGTGGCGAGTACGGTACCCGTGTCGAGCGGCGCCGTCCGTAGCAGTAGCTCGCGTGGCGTGTCGTCCGCGTCTTGCATGGCCTCGATGGCGTTGCGCACCAGATAGAGCACCACCAACTGGATTTGCATGTCGTCGGCCAGGATGGCTGGCAGCGGTTCCGTCAGTTCCAGTCGCACCGTGATATCGGCCTGGCGCAGCTCTAGTTGCGCGTAGTGCATCACCGCGCGGATCAAAACATTGAGATCGACTTCGGTCTGAGCGGCCGGGTGTTTCTGTACCAGCCCGCGCAGGTGGCGGATGATGCCGCCGGCTCGCAACCCCTGATTGACCACTTCCTCCAGCGTACCGGTCAACTCGCGGGGGTCGGCGGTGTCCTCTCGCAGCAAGGTCAGGCATGCCTGGGTGTAAGCCACGATGGCCGCCAGCGGTTGGTTGAGTTCGTGAGCCAGGTTGGAGGCCAACTCGACCGCCAGGCTGAGCCGCGACATCTTGGCCAGCTCCACTTGCTGCCGTCGCAATTGGTCCTCGGCCAGCTTGCGGGTGGTGATGTCCTCGGCCAGGCCGGCGATGCGGTACACATGATCGGTCGCGTCGTGGATCGGAAAGCCGCGATCCCAGATCCAGCGGACCGCGCCGTCCGGGCGCACGATGCGGTACTCTTCGTCGAACCGGCCCGATTCCAGCTTGGCGGCGTGCGCCGCCTGAATGCGCGGGCGATCGTCGGGGTGGACGGCTTCCAGCCAGTCCAGTGGGCGTTCCTGAAAATTGTGCACGGCGCGTCCCCAGATCTCCGCGTAGGCCGGGCTGACGTACAGCAGCCGTTCTTCCACGATACCGTACACCCAAAATACCTCGCGGATGTGCTCGGCGAGCTGGCGAAAGCGTTCCTCGCTGTCGCGCAGGGCGATTTCGGTTTGCACGCGGGCGGCGATCAGCCGTTCCAAGGTCCGATTGGCGGTCACCAATTCGGCGGTGCGCTCTCGCACCCGGCATTCCAGCTCGTCGCGGGTGCGCCACGCCTGTTCCTCGGCTTGCTTTTGCGCGGTGATGTCGCGGGCGATGCCGATCACGCCGATGATGCGATCGTCGGTGTCCCGATAGGGCCATTGGGTCGATTGCAAGATACGCCGGTCGCCGCCGATGTCGAAGGTATCTTCGCGGTTCAACAGGTGGCCGTTGGCGATGACTTGACGGTCCGATTCCATCAGTTTCAAGGCCATGTCGGCGGGGAACAGCGCGCGATCGTCCTGACCCAGACATTCGGTCAGCGGTTTCCCGACCAGGCGCGCGCCCGCCGAGTTGAACAATAGGTAACGACCGTCGCGATCCTTGATGAAGGCCACGTCGGCGATCGTCTCGATGAATTCGGCCAGCCGCGTGTCCTGGACCAGATGGGCGTGGTGCGCCGTTGCGACATGGACGCTCAGCAGGCGGTACAGCAAGCCGCCGCTGGCGGCGATCAGCAGGGCGTTCGCGAGCGGCCCCAGCGTGGGCGACAACTCCGCGCCGGCCAACCAGGCGCTCAGCAGCGGGTCGCCGCCCAGCACCCAAAGCAAGCCGCCGCCGATGTAGATGGCGGTCATGAGCGCGGGATCGGCGATGAAACGGCGCCAGCGCATACGCCGCGAGTCCGACGGCGGCGCGGCCGATTTTTCCGAGACCGACAAGGCCTGGGTCCGGTCTCGGAAGCTGCCGTGGGGAGCGGCTTTGTTGGAATGCGCCATGGTGTGGTTTTCCGGCGGGACTCCCGTGGGTTAGTAGAGGGTCACTTCCACCCGTTCGGGGCGATGGAGCCGGGTGGCGGCGGGCAAGGTAAAGTGGAAGGTGGCGCCGGCGCCTCGATTGGGCGTGGCCCATAGCCGGCCGCCGTGAGCTTCGACGATGGATTGACTGATCGACAGCCCCAGACCCAGGCCGTCGGGCTTGGTGGTGAAAAAGGGGTGCGGTAACTGTCTGAGCAGGTTTGGATCCAGGCCGGGACCGTTGTCCTGAATCGCAAGCTCGACGCCATCCGGGCCGAGGTGGGCGGAAAGGAGGATGGCGCGTGGGCCGTCGACCGTGCCCGTGGCGTCCACCGCGTTGCGCACCAGATTGAGAATTACCTGCTGGATTTGCAGGGGGTCGGCCAGTACGGGCGGCAAATCCGGGCCGATGTCTTGACGGAGATGGACATGATGGCGGCGGGTTTCCATGTCCAGGAAGTCGGCGATATCGTCGAGCAAGGCGCTGACCCGCACCGTGAGGTATTGCGGTTTGCTTTGGCGGGCGAAATGGCGGACCTGCTGGATGATGGCGTGGGTCCGGGTGCTTTGCGCGGCGATTTTTTCCAGCGTTTCCCGCAGTTCGGCCGGATCGATCGGGCCGTTGCGCAAGCGGGCCAGGCCGGTCTCGGCATACAGGGAAATGGCGGTGATCGGTTGATTGATCTCGTGCGCCAGCCCGGAGGCCATTTCGCCCAGGGTGTTGAGGCGCGAAGCGTGGGCCAAGAGGGTCTGTTGCCGCTGGGCGGTCGCCGTCATCCGCTCCTGTTCGAGGGCGCTGCCCACCCAGCGGGCCATGAGCTGGATCAACTCGCGGTCCACGGTGGTGAACGGCGCCGACCGAGGCCGGAAGCTGGAGAAGTTGAGCGTGCCGTAGACGTGCTCGCCGACCCGGACCGGTACGCCCAGATAGGCTTCCAGTTTGAGTTTCAGGTAGCAGGGATGCCGGCACCGGTCGCTGGCCGAGGCGTGTTCGAAGCCCAGCGGTTCCTGGGCGCGCAGGGTATCGCGGCAGTAGGTGTCGTCGAGAGCGAAGATATCTCCTGGGCCGATTTCACCGCCGGGCGTGATGGCCTGGACGATTTCGTAGCGATCGGCTTCGACATGCGACAGGATACCGATCGCCAGCCCGAAGCGCTGGCAGCCCATCGCCAGCATGGCTTGGACTTGGTCGATGGGGTGGCGGCGTGGGGTGGAAATGACCTCGTACAGCTCGCGCATGGCCTCCACGCTGCCCCGCAGCGCCGCCTGTTGCTCGGCCAATTGCTGGTTGCCGGCCTCGGCCTGTTCCTTGGCGGCGGCGAACGATTGAGCCAGCCCGGCGTTTTCCAGCGCCAGCCGTAGCGAACGGACCAGCGTCTGGTGGTAGTGCTGGGCGGTGCCCAGCGCCAGCAGCAGGTACAGGATGCCGGTGGCGCCCATGGTGGCGCGCAGCGGGTTGTCTTGCAGCAGCAGCCAGAGTACCGGCGGCAGGCTCAGCGGCAGGGCGTAGGCCACGTAGGTGACCAGCACCGGCGTCATGGTCAGCACGCCGCCCATCAGCACGCCGCCCAGCACCAGCGCGGTGAAGCTTTGGTACACCAGGGACGGCGTGAGGATCAGCAGGACGATGCAACCGCCCCAGCAGACGCCGCTGGCGGCGCAGGCCCAGGTATAGCGCCTGGCCCAGCGCTCGGTGTCGATGTCGGTGTCCGCATCTCGGCGGCGGAAAGCGGCGATCAGCGCCAGCCGAGCCAGAACGGTCGCTTCCAGCAAGCCCAGCCAGCCCAGCAGTATCGCGCGTGGCACGATGTCCCAGTGGACGAGCGCCAGCAGGGGCGCGATCAGCAGACTGGCGATCGTGCCGAGCGGAGCCTGGACGTAGAGTAGCCGAACCTGCTCGGCGAAGATGCGCCGGGCCAGTGGTTTGGCCGTTGGGGCGGCGTTCACGGCGCGCGGCGCGACGCGGCGGCGGATCGCTCCGCGGCTTCGACCGGCGCTGTCCGGCGATCCTCCAGCAAGGGTCGATCCGGTTCCACCGTGTATTCCCCGTCGATGAAATCCGGGGCGGCTTGCTGCGCCTGACGCGCCAGTCGGCGGAGTCGCCACCACAGCCAGCCACCGGCCACCAGCCCCGCCGCCAGCAGGACGACGAACAGCACCGAGGCAACGGCAAAACCGACCGCGATCACCAGCACCGAGGTCGCGGCCAGTCCCAAGCGGTTTAGCCAGGACGGTTTGGCAAGCGGCGGCGGCTTCATGGGCGAACCAGCCAGAACCACCAGACGATGAGGGCGATCAGCCCCAGTCCGGCCAGATTGACGAGGAGTGCGGTCATGTCGATTTACCTCGCGGCTGGAAACCGCGCAGCCGGTTGGCGTTGCTGACGACGGTAAACGACGACAACGCCATGGCCGCGCCGGCCAGCATCGGGTTGAGCAACAATCCGGTCGCGGGGTAGAGCGCGCCCGCCGCGAACGGAATTCCCAGAGTATTGTAAAGGAAAGCGCCGAACAGATTTTGTCTGATGTTGCGCAAGGTGGCGCGCGAGAGCGCCACGGCGTCGGCGATGCCATGCAGGGAGCCGCGCACCAGGGTGATGCCGGCGCTTTCGATGGCGATGTCGGTGCCGGTGCCCATCGCCAGGCCCACGTCGGCTTGGGCCAGCGCCGGGGCGTCGTTGATGCCGTCGCCGACCATGCCGACCACCTCGCCGCGCGCTTGCAAGCCGGCGATGACGTCGGCCTTCCCGGTCGGGGGCACCTCGGCGTGAATTTCCTCGATGCCGGCCTGCGCGGCGATGGCGCGGGCGGTGGCGGTGTGATCGCCGGTCAGCAGCACCACGTTCAGACCCAGTTCCCGCAGCCGGCGAATGGCGGCGGCGGAGTCCGGCTTGATGGGATCGGCCACCGCGACGATACCGGCCGGCCGGCCGTCGACGGCGACGAACACCGGCGTCTGTCCCTGGGTGGCCAATCGTTCGGCTTCGGCCTGGAGTAGGGTGGTGTCGATGCCGTGGGTTTCCAGCAAGCGGCGGTTGCCGGTCAACACCGCCCGACCATTCACCTCGCCGCTGGCGCCGTGACCGGCGATGGCTTCGAAGCGCTCCACGGGAGGGATACTTAGCCCACGGTCGCGGGCGGCGTTCAGAATCGCCTGGGCCAATGGATGCTCGGAGCCGGCTTCCAGGCCGGCGGCCAAGGCGAAGATCTCGTCCTCCTGAAAGCCGGGCAGGACGGTCACGCTGGTCACCGTCGGCCGTCCGGCGGTGACGGTGCCGGTCTTGTCCAGCACCACGGCGGTGAGTTGGCCGACCCGCTGCAAGGCTTCGCCGTCGCGGATCAGGATGCCGTGCTCGGCGGCCTTGCCGACCCCGACCATGATCGAAATCGGCGTGGCCAGCCCCAGCGCGCAGGGGCAGGCAATGATCAGCACGGTCAGGCTGGTGACCAGGATATAGCCGATTCGGGGTTCGGGGCCGAAATTGAACCAGGCCAGCGCGGTGAGGACGGCCACGATCAACACCGAGGGGACGAACACGGCGGCGACTTGGTCGGCCAACCGGCCGATCGGCGGCTTGCTGTTTTGCGCCTGCCGCACGCTGGCGACGATGTGGGCCAGTACCGTGTCCTCGCCGACCCGGGCGGCGCGGAACACGAAGGTGCCGGTCTGATTCACCGTGCCGCCGGTTACGGCATCGCCGGCTTGCTTGACCACCGGCAGCGGTTCGCCGGTCAGCATCGATTCGTCCACGGTCGAGTGGCCGTGAACGATGTCGCCGTCCACCGGGATTTTTTCGCCTGGCCGGACTCGGATCGAATCACCGATCCGCAGGGTTTCGATGGGGACATCTCGTTCTTGATCACCCGCGACCAAGCGAGCGGTTTTCGGTCGCAGGCCGAGCAGGCGCTGGATGGCGGTCGAGGCTTTGCCGCGCGCACGGCTTTCCAGGGCGGAGCCGAGATTGATCAGGGCGATGATGGTGACCGCCGCTTCGAAGTAGGCGTGCTGGGCCAAACTGGGCACGCTGCTGGGAAACAGGGCCACCAGCATCGAGTACGACCAGGCGGCGCCGGTGCCCAGCGCGATCAGGGTATCCATGTTGGCGTTGTGATGACGAAACTGGCGCCAAGCGCCGCCGAAGAAGTGACCGCCACTGTAGACCATCGCCGCCAGGGTCAGCAGGCCGGTCGCGATCCAGAACCCGCGACCGTCAGGACTGGTCAACGTAGGCAGCCAGCCGGCCAGTTCGGCCAACATCAGGGGCGCGGCCAAGGCGCCGGCAACGACGGTGTTGCGAATCAGACGGCGATAATGAGCCTGTTCGGCGGCGTCGTGCTCGGCTTCGGCGGCGGCGTCGCGTAGTTCGGCGGCATCGTAACCGGCCGCCCGCACCGCCTGGATCAGCGTCGCGGCTTCGGCGTCGCCGGCCACCTGAGCGGTGCGCTCGGCGAAATTGACGTTGGCCTCGGCGACGCCAGGCGTCCCGCGCAGGGCGGTTTCCACGGCGGCGACGCAACCGGCGCAACTCATGCCGGTGATGGCCAGACGCAAGGGTTGAACGGGCGATCCGGGTGTCATTGCATGAGTTCTCCCGACACGTTTAAAGTGAAAAATGTATTCATGCCGACGATGGCATGCTCCGATGGAATACGAAGAGCAGGTCCTAAAGTTGCCATGTTATGACTTTCGGCGACCACGCTCCGTTCGCGTTCGGACCATCGATGGCATGGTCGACCCGCCGTGTTGATCGGCAACCGGTACGATATCCGCATCAAGCTCAAGGGCCGGGCGTATAATCGATTTTCGAATTTGCTTTAGCCTCCTGAAACTCGAATTGGTTGATTGTAAACATGCAAAGCTCCGAGGCTGCTCCAAAATCCGAGATCCCAGACCCCTCGGTACCGCTTTTCTATGTCGGCATTGGCGCCTCGGCCGGCGGCCTGGAGGCGCTGGAAGCGTTCTTCTCGCAAATGGTGGCCGACAGCGGCATGGCCTTCATCGTCATCCAGCACCTCTCGCCCCACTACAAGAGCATGATGGTCGAACTGCTCTCCAAGCGCACCGCCATGCCGGTGCAACGGGCCGAGGAAGGCATGCGGGTCGAGGCCAACTCGGTTTATCTGATTCCGCCCAAGAAGAACCTGTCCATCTTCCACGGCAAGCTGCTGCTGAGCGAATCGGACCACGCGCGCGGACTGAATCTACCCATCGACGTATTCCTGCGCTCGCTGGCCGACGATCAGGCGGAAAAGTCGATCGGCGTGATCCTCTCGGGTACCGGCAGCGACGGCATGCGCGGCATCCGGACGATCAAGGGAGCCGGCGGGATGGTGATGGTGCAAAGCGAGGAGTCGGCCAAGTTCGATGGCATGCCGCGCGCCGCGATTTCCACCGGGCTGGCGGATTTCACCCTGCCTCCCGAGGAAATGCCCCAGAAGTTGCTGTCCTTCGCCCGCCATCCCTATGCGGCCAAGGCGGATCGCCCGCAAACCCTGCTGCTCGACGAGGACAATCTGGCCCGAATTTTCGCCCTGTTGCGGGAGCGTGCCCGGGTGGATTTCACCTTCTACAAACCCAGCACGGTGATCCGGCGCATCGAGCGGCGCATGACGGTGAACCAGGTTCACGATTTGCGTGAGTACGTCCGCTTCATGGAGGACTACTCCGGGGAGGCGATGACCCTCTATCGGGAATTGCTGATCGGGGTGACCAGCTTCTTCCGGGATCGGGAAGTGTTCGAAGCCCTGGAAACCCAATACTTGCCGGCGTTGTTCAAGCGGGTCACGGACTGGGAAATTCGATTTTGGATCGCGGCCTGTTCCACCGGCGAGGAAGCCTATTCGTTGGCCATGCTGAGCCGCGAAGTCCTGGAACAAATGGACAAGCGGCTGGAAATCAAGATCTTCGCCACCGATATCGATCACGACGCCATCCTGCGCGCCAGCAGCGGTCTCTATCCCGAAAGCATCGCCGCCGACCTGTCCCCCAAGCTATTGGCCAAATACTTTCACCGCCGGGACGATCATTATCAGATCGACCGTTCGATCCGCGAAATGGTGGTGTTCGCCCAGCATAACCTGGTCAAGGACCCTCCCTTCACCAACATTGAGCTGGTCAGTTGCCGCAATCTGTTAATCTACCTGCAACCGGTGTTGCAGCGCAAGGCGATGGAATCGATCAACTTTTCGCTCAATCCGCAGGGGTTGCTGGTGCTGGGGAGCAGCGAGACCACCGGCGAACTGGCCGATCTCTATGAACCGCTGAACCAAGGTTGCCGGATTTACGCTTCCAAGGGCAAGCGCCATCAGAGCGGCGGATCGGATTTTTCCACCATGCCAGAGACGGTGCCTTGGCAGCATCGCACTCGGTCGATCCACGGCGTTTGGCCGCGCGGGCAAGACGAGGATCGGTTCCTGAATCGCATACTGCAATCGTTGGCCGGTGACTACATTCCCTTGATGGTGGTGGTCAACGAGCAGATGGAGCCATTACATATCCTGGGGAATTCGGATGGTTATTTTCAGCGCCCTTCGGGTTTACAGACCAACGATGTCACCAAGAATGTGGTGAAGGACTTGGCCATTCCGCTGGCGACCGGTTTGCAAAAGGTGTTCAAGACGGGCGAGGAACTGAAATACACCAACATTCGCATCCACTGGCGCGATGAATTGAAAA
>ERZ795053.4582-NODE-4582-length-14871-cov-6.537392_pt1 | contig 14871 bp, 10 predicted proteins | sample MGYA00375137_ERZ795053 | MGnify/ENA primary metagenome ERZ795053 (study PRJEB30182, sample SAMN05720284) | activated sludge metagenome | isolation source: Anaerobic digester | place: Hong Kong | collected 2014-12-17 ... | reverse complement strand
TGCCCGACAAGGCCATCGACCTCGTCGACGAGGCCGCCTCCAAGCTGCGCATCGAGATCGACTCGCTGCCCACCGAGATCGACGTGGTCGAGCGGCGCATCCGCCAGCTCGAGATCGAGCGCGTCGCCCTGGCCAAGGAGACCGACGCCGCGTCCGTCGAGCGCCTGGCCTCGCTCGACAAGGAGCTGGCCGACCTCCAGGAGCAGTCGATGTCGATGAAGGCCCACTGGCAGGGCGAGAAGGACGCCATCGGCCACATCCGCGAGCTCAAGGAGCAGCTCGAGGCCAAGCGCACCGAGGTCGAGCGCGAGCCCGACCTCGAGAAGGCGGCCGAGATCCGCTACGGCCAGATCCCCCAGCTCGAGCGCGAGGTGGAGGAGGCCACGGCGCGCCTCGCCGAGCTCCAGGGCACCCAGCAGATGCTGAAGGAGGAGGTCGACGAGGAAGACGTCGCCGAGGTCGTCTCGAAGTGGACCGGCGTCCCCGTCACCCGCCTCATGGAGGGCGAGCTCCAGAAGCTGGTCCGCATGGAGGAGGTGCTCCACGAGCGGGTCATCGGCCAGGACGAGGCCGTGGTGGCCGTGGCCAACGCCATCCGCCGCTCCCGCGCCGGCCTGTCCGACCCCCACCGACCCATCGGTTCGTTCCTGTTCCTCGGGCCCACCGGCGTGGGCAAGACCGAGCTGGCCCGCACCCTCGCCGACTTCCTCTTCGACGACGAGCGGGCCATGGTCCGCATCGACATGTCGGAGTACATGGAGAAGCACGCCGTCTCCCGCCTCGTGGGCGCGCCCCCCGGCTACGTCGGCTACGACCAGGGCGGCCAGCTCACCGAGGCCGTGCGCCGCCGGCCCTACGCGGTGATCCTCCTCGACGAGATCGAGAAGGCCCACCCCGACGTGTTCAACATCCTCCTGCAGGTGCTCGACGACGGCCGCCTCACCGACGGCCAGGGCCGCACGGTCGACTTCAGCAACACCGTGCTCATCATGACCAGCAACCTGCCCGGCGACCCGCTCACGCTGTTCAAGCCCGAGTTCGTCAACCGCATCGACGAGATCGTGCGGTTCCGGTCGCTCACCGCCGACGACCTCACCCACATCGTCGACATCCAGCTCGCCGGCCTGCGCGAGCGCCTCGCCGCCCGCCGCATCCGCCTCGAGGTCACGCCCGAGGCCGAGGCCGCCCTCGCCCGCGAGGGCTTCGACCCGGCGTTCGGAGCCCGGCCGCTCAAGCGGGTCATCCAGCGCGAGGTCGGCGACCAGCTGGCGATGCAGCTGCTGGAGGGCTCGGTGGCCGACGGCGACACCGTCAAGGTCACCACCGACGCCGACGGGGCCATCGCGATCGAGGTCTGACCGAGCGCGGCGATCCCCCGATCGAGCGAATCCGAGCGAACCCTCGGTTCCAGCTTGCCCCGGGGTGCTCCCCGCCACCATGCTTCCGCCGCGGCGACCGGGGGGTCGCCCGGAGAGGGGACAGCGATGGCGGAGCACGCCAGCGGTCAGGGGCGTCGCGGCGGACGGGCGATCGCGCTCGTCGTCGGGGTGCTGATCGGCACCATCGGGCTGGTGGGAGGCCCGGCGCGAGCCGACTCCACCACGACCTGGAAGAACACGACGGCGATCTCGATCCCCGATTCGGGGAGCGCCTCGCCGTACCCGTCGGCCATCACGGTGGCCGGCGCCGGCACCGAGATCACCGACCTCAAGGTCGTGATCCGCAACACCAGCCACGGGTGCGCCAAGGACCTCGACGTGCTCCTCGTGGGCCCCGACGGCACCAAGACCACCCTGTTCTCCGACAACGGCCACGCTGCCCTGCTGCCGAACTGCTCGAACCTCGACAAGGCGTCGATCACCATCGACGACAGCTGCCCGGACTTCTCGAACTCGGTGCCCGGCGGCGCCGACATCTGCGTCCGGCCGTCCGACAACGACTCGCTCGGTCACCAGGGCGACTCGTGGCCCGGGGTGGGCGACGAGTTCCCGGCCCTCAACCTCTCCACGTTCGACGGCACGAACCCCAACGGCACGTGGAAGCTCTACGTGGTCGACGACTCGGCCGACGACAGCGGATCGTTCGCCGGCGGCTGGGAGCTGCAGATCACCACCACCAACTCGCCGCCGCAGGCCCAGCCCCAGGTGTTCGACGTGAACAAGGGCGCCGCCAAGGCGTTCACCCTCGGCGGCAGCGATCCCGACGGCGATCCGCTCACCTGCATCGTCCCCGGCACCACCACCCAGGGGAAGGGCACCCTCGCCGGCAGCGGCTGCGCCCGCACCTACACGGCGGCACCGCGGACCGCCGGGACCGACGGCTTCGCCTTCCGGGTCCGCGACCCGCTCGGCCAGCAGAGCCCGAACGCGTCGGTGGTGTTCAACATCGTCAACCGGGCGCCGCAGGCCACCGACCAGACCATCACCGTCGGCCGCAACGAGCGCACGGCCATCGCCCTCGGCGGCACCGACGCCGATCCGGGCGAGGGCCTGGCGCTCACCTGCACGCCGACCCTCGGCGCCACCTCCCTCGGCAGCGTGTCGGGCAGCGGGTGCAACGTCACCTTCGCCGCGGGCAACGCCAACGGCACGACGAGCTTCGCCTTCACCGTGCAGGACGGCTTCGGCGGGCTCGACAGCGGCACCGTCACCGTCGAGGTGGTCGATCCGAACCTGCCCGGCTGCGCACCCGGCGAGAGCAAGAACGCCCGGTACGTGTGCCGCGTCTACAACGACCTCCTCGGCCGCGCCCCGGACCCCTCGGGCAAGGCCTTCTGGCTCCGCAAGGTGGACGCCGGCGAGAGCCGCGTCGGCATCATCCGGAGGTTCCAGACCACCCCGGAGTACAACCGCCGGGTCGTCGACGCGGTCTACAAGACGTTCCTGCAGCGCATCCCCGATCGCAGCGGCCAGGAGTACTGGGCCGGCAAGATCCGCAAGGGCGCCAACCCCGACGAGGTGCGGGCGCAGGTGATGGCGTCGAACGAGTACTGGAACAAGTCCGGTGCGTCCGGCGCCGGCTTCGCCGCCGCGATCTACCAGCAGGTGACCCGCACCCCGGCGACCCAGCAGCAGATCGACTCGGTGGTGGCCCAGCTCGCCGCCGGCAAGAGCCGGGCGTCGATCGCCGCCGCCCTGCTCGCCACCCCGGCCGGCGACACCGCCACGGTCAAGGCCATCTACGAGGCCTACCTGCGCCGCACGCCGCCGTCGAGCGAGATCACCTACTGGGTGAACAAGCTCCAGTCCGGGGTCACCGAGCTGAAGATCGTCGAGTCGACCATCTCGTCGAACGAGTACTTCAACCGGTCGTAGGCGGCGCCGAGCCGGGTCGCCCCATGAACGGGGGTGACCCGGCTCGCTCCCTACGCTGGGACCGAGGTGGTCCGCCGAGCCCCCGGCTCGTCGCCGTCACCCCCCCACCTCGGAGAGCTCCCCGCCATGACCGACGTCCCCCCGCGCGGCCCCCGCCGTCCGCCTCGACCCGGCTCGCCCGGCCCCTCGCCCGCCGGCGGCCCGGCCCGTCCCCCTCGACCCGGCGGCGCCGCCGGGGGCCCGGCTCGACCTCCCCGGCCCGGCCGGGCGCCGGGAGCCCGGCCGGCGCCCGGGGGCGCGCCCTCGGGTGCACCGGGGTCGAACCTCCGTCCGCCGGTGCCCGGCCGGCCGTCGGGTGCGGTCGGTGGCCCTCGCCCGTCGTCCACGGTCGCCGGGCTGGCCGACGCCGCTCGTGCCGACCGCCGCCGCTCGGCGCGCCAGCGCGAGGTGGCGCGCAACCGCCTCCTCGCGGGCGGCGCCCTCCTGCTCGTGCTCGCCCTGGTGGCGTGGGGCTGCTCGAGCGTGCTCGGCGGCAGCGACGCGACCTCGACGACGGCGTCGAAGGACGGCTCCTCGGCGGGCGATGGGGACGGCTCGTCGGGAGGCAGCGGGTCCGGCGACGGTTCGTCGGGGGGCACGTCGAAGCCGGCCGCCGACGGGCTCGCGCCCGAGCGCGACTACGACGGCTGGGTCGACCCGGCCAGCTCGGGCCAGCCGTGGAGCTCGGAGGTGAAGGGGCAGATCACCTTCCGCGGCAACCCGACGCGGACCTACTACGGCCTCGGGCCGGTGCCGAAGGACCCCAAGGTCCTCTGGACCTACCCCGAGAGCGGCGGCATGTGCTCGAACTCGCCGGTGGGCGGGGTGGCCAAGACGTGGTGCGGCTCGGGCTGGACCGGCCAACCGTCGCTCTGGGAGCAAGACGGGCGCACCTGGCTGAGCTTCGGGGCCTACGACTCGAACATCCACTTCATGGATGCGGCCGACGGGTCCGACATCCTCACGCCCTTCCCCATGGGCGACATCATCAAGGGCTCGGTGACCCGCGACCCCGACGGCTACCCGCTGCTCTACTCGGGCAGCCGAGCCGACTTCCACATCCTCGCCATGGACCGCCCGAACGGTGAGCCCGAAGACCTGTGGTCGATGGACGGCGACTCGTTCACGCCGCGCAAGTGGAACAACGACTGGGACAGCTCGCCGCTCGTGATCGACGACTACCTGTTCGAGGGCGGCGAGAACGGGCTGTGGTTCGTCATCAAGCTCAACCGCACGATGGACGACGCCGGCCTGGTGCAGGTCGACCCCGAGATCGTGTTCCAAGGCGTCGGCTGGGACGACGAGCTGCTCTCGGACCTGGCCGGCTCGGGGGCGCGCGTGAACGACGTGTCGGTGGAGAACTCGCTCGCCATCTCGGGCAACACCGTGTACTTCGCCAACTCCGGCGGGCTGGTGCAGGGGTGGGACATCTCGGGCGTGAAGGACGGCAAGGACCCCGAGCGGGTGTTCCGGTTCTGGACCGGCGACGACACCGATGCCTCGGTGGTGATCGACGGCGACGGGATGCTCTACGTGGCGTCCGAGCGCGAGCGGGCCTCGACCTACGCGCGCAGCGACGCGGTGGGCCAGCTGATGAAGCTCGATCCGTCGAAGCCCGACGACCCGCTGGTGTGGTCGGTGCACGATCCGGCGAGCGACCCGCCCCAGGGGGCCTGCGAGGAGGTCAACTGCTACGGCATCTGGGCCACGCCGGCGCTGTGGAACGGGATGGTCTACGTGGGCACCAACCACGGCCGCGTGCTCGGCGTCCGCCAGGACACCGGCGAGGTGGTCTGGGAGAAGAAGCTCCCCGGCCCCACGTGGCAGTCGCCGGTGGTGGTCGACGACGTGATGATCCTGGGCGACTGCAGCGGCGTGCTGCACGCCTTCGACGTGTCCGATCCCGACGTCGATCCGCCCGAGCTGTGGACGGTGCAGCTCGAGGGCTGCATCGAGTCGACCCCGGCCGTGTTCGAGGGCCGGATCTTCGTGGGCGCCCGCGGCGGCAAGTTCTACGCGATCGGCGACGAGTAGCCGGGCGGACCGCCCGGCCGCTCGCCGCCGACGGCGGACCTACTCCGAGGCGATGGCGTCGAGCACGTTGAGCTTGGCCGCCCGTCGGGCCGGGCGGATGGAGGCGATGACCCCGAGGGCGGCGCCGAAGACCACGACGATCACGATCGACGTGGGCGACACCGAGAACTCGGTGATGCCCTGGCTCGCCAGCGCCCGGACCATCGTGTAGCAGAGCCCGACGCCCAGCAGGGTGCCGATCACCGTGCCCATCAGGGCCACGATCGTGGCCTCCCATCGCACCGACGAGCGCAGCTGGCTGCGGGTCATGCCCACCGCTCGGAGCAGGCCCAGCTCGCGGGTGCGCTCGTGGATGCTGAGCGACAGGGTGTTGGCGATGCCGATGAGGGCGATGATGATCGAGACGAACAGCAGCGCGTAGATCACGTTGAGGAGCGTGCTGATCGACTGCACGATGCCCGAGGTGAACTCGTCGCGGTCTTGGACCTTCATGGTGGGGTACTGCTCGAGCACCGCCTTGATCGGAGCCCGCAGGGATGCCGCGTCCGTGCCCGGCGAGGCGAGGATGCCGAGCTGGTAGTCGGCCGGCTCGGTGGACAGCTCGTCGATGCGCTGGCGGCTCACGGTCCACTGCCCGAGCAGGGCCGGGTCGTCGCTCAGCACCTCGACGGTGAGCGTGGCCGTCTTGCCGCCCACGGCGACCACGTCGATGGTGTCGCCGATCTGCAGGTCCTGGTCCTTGGCCACCGAGCGGTCGACGATGATGCCGTCGTCGGTGAGGTCGGCGAGCGAGCCCTCGGCGAGCTTCACCGAGAAGACGTCCTCGAACGTCGTCGGGTCGATGCCGCCCAGCACGGAGTTGGGCTGCTCACCGTTGGGCAGCGTCAGCTGCGCCGGGACGATCCCGATGGAGGTCACGGTCTCCACGCCGTCGACCTGGCGCAGCTGGTCGCTCAGCTCGGGGCTGACCCCGGCGAAGGTGAACTGGTTGATGGGCAGCACGATGTAGTCGCCCTTGAAGCCCGAGCCGATCGCCTGGTTCACCGACTTCTGGGCCGAGCTGGCGAAGATGGTGATGAACGCCACGAGCGCCACGCCGATGATGAGCGCCGAGGCGGTGGCCGCCGTGCGCCGGGGGCTGCGGACCGCGTTCTGGCGGGCGATGGTGCCGGTGACGCCCCGCAGCAGGGGCAGCGGCGAGCCGACCAGGCGGGCCACCGGCGTGGCGATGGTCGGCCCGGCCACGAGCACCGCGACGATCAGCAGCAGCAGCCCGCCCCCGACGCCCGGGATGACCTTGGACGTGGGATCGGGCCGGAACGCCGGCAGGATCGACACGACGCCGAGCACGAGCAGGACCACCGAGGCGACCATCCGCACCTTCGAGTGCCCGGTGGTGTCGATCGCCACGTCGCGCAGCGCCGCCATGGGCGGGACCCGGGTGGCGCGCACCGCCGGCCCGACCGCGGCGATCGTGGTGATCAGCAAGCCCGCGGCCATGGCGTAGGCCGCGATCAGCGGGGTGACCGACAAGGGGGCCTGGGGCAGGCCGAAGCCGGCTTGGTCGAGGCCGAAGAAGGCCAGCTTGGCGAGCCCGACGCCGCCGAGGAAGCCCAAGATGGCCGAGACCACGCCGATCACGACGGCTTCGAGCAGCACCGACCCGAGCACCTGGCGGCGCGACGCACCGAGGGCTCGGAGCAGGGCGAGCTCGCGGGTCCGCTGGGCCACGAGGATGTTGAAGGTGTTCGAGATGATGAACCAGCCGACGAACAGGGCGATGCCGGCGAAGATCAGCAGCATCGTCGAGAAGAAGGAGAAGCCCTCCTTCACGTCGCTCGCGTTCTCGTCGGCCGCCTGCTGGCCCGTGACGACGTCGACCTTCGGCGCCAGGTCGGCCGCCTTCAGGTTGGCGACGAGCTGGTCGGGCGTGGTGCCGTCCTCGGCTCGGACGGCGACCGAATCGACCTTGCCGGGCTGGCCGGCGAGGTCCTGGGCCTGCTCGAGCGTGGTACCGGCGAAGATCGACCCGCCGGCGGAGTCGGCGTCGCCGAAGGCCGAGATGCCGACGAGCTCGAGCGACACGGTCCCCTTGGGCGTCACCATGTCGATCTGGTCGCCGAGCGAGAAGTCGCCGTCCTCCACGCCGGCGCGGTCGACGATGACCTCGCCGGTGCGCTCGGGCGCTCGGCCCTCGACCACCTGGTAGGAGCTCAGCTGGTCGTCGGGGTCCCAGGAGCCGACGATGGTGGGCGGACCGAAGCCGCCCATCGGGTCGCCCTTCGAGTCGAGCAGGGTGATCTGGGCGGTCTGGATCGAGCCCTCGGCGTTGGCGACGCCGTCCACGTCGCGCACCGCGCCGATCACCGACTCGTCGAGGAAGCCGCGCTGGACGCCGCCGAAGTCGGACTCGAAGAGCACGTCACCCCGCACGATCGCGTCGACGTTCTTGCCGAGGTCCCCGAAGAGGTCGTCGAACACGTTGTTGACCGTGGAGGACAAGACGAGCGTGCCGGCCATGAAGGCGACGCCCAAGACGACGGCGATGCACGTCGAGATCAGCCGTCGCTTGTGGTCCCAGAGGGAGCGGAGGGTGTGGCGGACCACGTCAGTCCCCCAGGTGCTTCATGGCCTCGACCACCGAGTCGGTGGTCGGCTGCTGGATCTCCTGCACGATCTTGCCGTCGGCGAGGATCAGCACCCGGTCGGCGTAGGAGGCGGCGACGGGGTCGTGGGTGACCATCACGATGGTCTGGCCGTAGTCGTCGACCGCTCGGCGCATGAACCCGAGGATCTCCGAGCTCGAGCGCGAGTCGAGGTTGCCGGTGGGCTCGTCGGCGAAGATGATCGCCGGCTTGCTGGCCAGCGCCCGGGCCACCGCGACGCGCTGCTGCTGGCCGCCCGAGAGCTCGCTCGGGCGGTGCGAGAGGCGGTCGCCGAGGTTGACGGTGGACACCACCTGGTCGACCCACGCCTGGTCGGGGGAGGCGCCGGCGAGCGACATCGGCAGGACGATGTTCTCCTCGGCGGAGAGCGTGGGGATCAGGTTGAAGGCCTGGAAGATGAAGCCGACCCGGTCGCGCCGGAGCTTGGTGAGCTCCTTCTCGCTGAGCGAGGTGAGGTCGGTCCCCTCGATCCACACGCTCCCGGCGGTGAGGTCGTCGAGCCCCGCCAGGCAGTGCATGAGGGTCGACTTGCCCGAGCCCGACGGTCCCATGATCGCCGTGAACTGGCCGGCGGCGAAGTCGACCGTCACCCCGGCGAGGGCGTGCACGGCGGTCGCGCCGTCGCCGTACACCTTCTGCGCGTCTTGGGCGCGGGCGGCGATGGCCGTGGGGGTGGGCGCCGGGGCGGGCTCGGACGTGGTGGTGCTCATGGGGGTCCTCGGGAGCTGGAGGGGCGTGCGGGTTCGACCGATCGGAGGGCCGGGACTCATCGGCGGCAGAGGGTGAGCGCCCGCCGACGTCCTCCGCACGCTAACGCGGGGGTCTGACGACGAGGCCGCCTTTCGCTCACCCGGGCGGGGGGGCACCCCGCCCGGGTGGGCTCACTCGGGATCGGCGGCGAGGACCTCGTAGAGCCGGCGGCGGGCGTCGGTCAGGATCTCGACGGCCTTGGCCTGCTGGGCCGGGGTGCCCACCTTGAAGACCTGCTTCACGGCCGACATCGTGCTGCCGAGCACGTCGCGCAGCTCGAAGACGGCCGGGTCCACGCCGCCGGTGACCTCGTCCCAGGGCGACGGCCCGTCGCGCTCGTCGACGGCGGTGCGGCCCTCGGGGGTGAGGGTGAAGCGGCGCTTGCCGTCGACCTCCTCGGCCGAGACCAAGCCCTCCTCCTCGAGCATGGTGAGCGTCGGGTACACCGAGCCGGGGCTCGGCTTCCAGGCGCCGCCCGTGCGGGCGTCGAGCTCCTGGATCATCTCGTAGCCGTGCATCGGCCGCTCGACGAGCAGGGCGAGCAGGGCGGCGCGCACGTCGCCGCGCCGGGCGCGGCCGCCTCGGCCCCCGCGAGGCCCTCGACCGCCGGGGAAGGGGCCGCCGCGACCGCCGCGGCCCCGGAAGGGGTGGCCGCCGCGCTCGTCGCGGTCGGGCCAGGTGTCGTAGGCCGCTCGGCGGCCCGGGTGGTGGGTGGGATCGAACATCGATCGCTCCTTGGGTTGATGTATCACGATGCGCTCACGATATATCGGAACCGATCGCTCAGCAACCCACCCCCTCGAACTTCTGGCGCTGGGGCGCCCGGAGCGGGCGCGAGGGCGCCAGAAGTTCGAGGGGGTGGGGGGGGGGGTGGGGTGGGGGCGGCCTGGGGGCGGGGTGGGGGCGGCGGGCGCAGTAGGCTCGCCGCTCGGTCTGACCGCCGTCCGTGAGGAGCAGGGCCGTGCCAGCGACCGTCGTGGTCGGTACCCAGTGGGGCGACGAGGGCAAGGGGAAGTTCACCGACCTCGTGGCCAAGGAGATGCAGCTGGTCGTGCGGTACCAGGGCGGCCACAACGCCGGCCACACCCTGGTGGTCGACGGCGAGAGCTTCGCCCTGCAGCTGTGCCCGTCCGGCATCCTCTACGACCACATCACGCCCGTCATCGGCAACGGCGTCGTCGTCGACCCGCGCGTGCTCATCGCCGAGATGGACATGCTGCTGGCGAGGGGCGTCGACCCGAGCCGCCTGCGGGTCAGCGGCAACGCCCACCTGATCCTCCCGTACCACCAGGAGATCGACCGGCTCACCGAGCGCCGCCTCGGCAGCCGGAAGCTCGGCACCACCAAGCGCGGCATCGGCCCGGCCTACGCCGACAAGGCGAGCCGCGTGGGCCTGCGGGTGCAGGACCTGCTCGACCCGAAGATCTTCCGGGCCAAGCTCGAGGTGCTGGCCAAGGAGAAGAACGCCGTCCTGGCGAAGGTCTTCAACCAGCTGCCGCTCGACCCCGACGAGATCGCGGACGAGTACCTCGACGAGTGCCGGCCCCGCCTCGAGCCCCACATCGCCGACACCGTGAACCTCGTGCACGAGGCCCTCGAGCGCGGCGAGCACGTGCTCTTCGAGGGAGCCCAGGCGACGTTCCTCGACCTCGACCACGGCACCTATCCGTTCGTCACCTCGTCGAACCCGGTGGCGGGCGGCGTCTGCACCGGCGCCGGCGTGGGCCCGCGCTACATCGACCGGGTGATCGGCGTGGCCAAGGCCTACGTCACCCGCGTCGGCACCGGCCCGTTCCCCACCGAGCTCGCCATCTCCGGCGAGGCGGTGGGCGGCAAGGACCGCGAGCTGGCCGACGAGGCGGAGATCGCGCTCGGCGACCACTTCGTGGACGTCGGTCGGGAGTACGGCACCAACTCCGGCCGCCGCCGCCGTCCGGGCTGGTTCGACGCGGTGATGCTGCGCCAGGCGGTGCGGCTCAACTCGCTGTCGGAGCTGGCCATCACCAAGCTCGACATCCTCGACGCGCTCGACACCGTGAAGGTGTGCGTGGCCTACGAGATCGACGGCCAGCGCGTCACCCACCTCCCGTACCACCAGAGCGACCTGCACGCCGCGGTCCCGGTGTACGAGGAGCTGCCCGGGTGGAAGGCCGACCTCTCGCAGATCACCGAGACCCACGAGCTCCCCGCGGCGGCCGAGGCCTACCTCGCCTTCCTTGAGGAGCAGGTGGGGGTGCCGGTCACGCTGGTGGGCGTGGGCCCGGGCCGGGAGCAGTTCGTCCACCGCAACGCCTGAGGGCGGGGAGGTCGCGCACGTGAAGGTCGTCGTCGTCGGATCCGGTGGGCGCGAGCACGCGCTGGCCGAGGTGCTCGGTCGCCACGCCGAGGTGGTCGTGACGCCGGGGAACCCCGGCATCCCGGGCTCGGTGCCCACCCCGGTCGAGGAGCTGGTCGAGGCCGGCGACGTGGATCTCGTGGTGTTCGGGCCCGAGCAGCCGCTGGTGGCCGGCCACGCGGATCGCCTGCGCGCCGCGGGCGCGCGGGTCTTCGGTCCCGGCTGGGAAGGCGCCCAGCTCGAAGGCTCCAAGGCCTACATGAAGATGGTCGCCGAGGAGGCCGGCCTCCCCACCGCTCGGTGGGCCGCCTTCACCGACGCCCGCGAGGCGGTCGACCACCTCGCCACCATGTCGCCTCCGTACGTCGTCAAGACCGATGGCCTCGCGGCGGGCAAGGGCGTGCTCGTCACCGATTCGCTCGGCGATGCCGTCGCCGACGTGCGCGGCAAGCTGGAGGGCGAGCGCTTCGGCGCAGCCGGCGAGCAGATCGTGATCGAGGAGGGGCTCGTGGGCCCCGAGGTGAGTGTCTTCGCCGTCTGCGACGGCCAGCGAGCCGTGTGCCTGCCCGCCGCCCAGGACGTCAAGCGCGTGGGCGACGGCGACACCGGGCCGAACACCGGGGGCATGGGGGCGTGGTCGCCGCTGCCGTTCCTGCCGGAGGGCTTCGAGGACGAGGTGAACCGGGTGTTCATCGAACCGACCCTCGCCGAGCTGCGCCAGCGAGGGATCGACTACCGCGGGTGCCTCTACGCCGGGTTCATCCTCACCGACGAGGGCCCGAAGCTCCTCGAGTACAACGTCCGCTTCGGCGACCCCGACTCGCAGGTGGTCCTCCTGCGGATGACCTCCGACCTCGCCGAGCTGCTCGCCGCCGCGGCCGACGGCGACCTCACCCGCGTGCCAGCGCCCACCTTCGCCGACGAGACGGCGGTGCTGGTCGTGGCGGCGTCGGAGGGCTATCCCGTCAACCCGCGCACCGGCGACGTGATCGACGGGCTCGACGCAGCCGGCGAGGTCGAGGGGGCCACGGTCCTCGCCGCAGGCGTCGGCCAGCGCGACGGCGCGCTCACCACCGCCGGCGGCCGGGTGCTGAACGTGGTGGGCACCGGCACCGATGCGGCCCGCGCCCGAGCCGTCGCCTACGACGCCCTCGCTCGCATCTCGTGGCCCGGCGAGCACCACCGCACCGACATCGCGGCACCGGCGTAGCTCCGCCCCCCATCGCCAGAAGCAGACTTCGTAGGTTTCCTCGATGCTCGGGTAGCGTCGACGCGTCCGCCCGCAGCAGAGGAGTGCAGCGCCGTGCCCTACAAGGTCGCCATCATCATGGGATCGCCGAACGACCGCTCGAAGATGGAGCCGGCCGCCGAGACCCTCGCCGGGTTCGGCATCGAGGCCGACGTCCAGGTCATGTCGGCGCACCGCACGCCGGCCAAGGTCGCCGAGTTCGTGGGCTCGGCGCGGGCGAACGGCTACGCGGCGATCATCGCCGGCGCCGGCATGGCCGCCCACCTCGCGGGCGCGGCGGCTGCGCACACCACCCTGCCGGTGATCGGGGTGCCGCTGTCGGGTGGCGCGCTCAACGGGGTCGACGCCCTCTACGCGACCGTGCAGATGCCCAAGGGCATCCCGGTGGCGACGGTGGCGGTCGACGGTTCGATCAACGCCGCCCTGCTCGTGGTGCAGATGCTGGCCATCGCGGACGAGGACCTGCAGGCGAAGCTGGTCGCCGACCGCGAGGAGCGGGCCGCGGCCCGCTGATCCGCCGAGCGGTCGCCCGTCAGGCGACGGGCTGGTCGGCGCCCTGGGGCGCGTAGCGCGACGTCGGCATCGTCATGTGCTCGGGGGCGGGCACGTTGCTGCTGCGCGCCGCGTCGGCCGACGGCGGCGCCAGGGCCTTGATCGCCGCCTTGGCGGCACGGGCCTCGGCCTTCGCCAGCCGCTTCTCCTCGCGCCGGCGGTTGCGCTCCTCGCGGCGGTCGGTCGGCGTGGCGGCCGACGCGGCCACCGGCTTGATCGCCTTGTTGCGGACGCCCGAGGCGGTGAGCGCGCAGCCGATGCAGTACGGGGGCTTGTCCGGGCCGAACGCGAACACCAGGCAGCGGCCGCAGAACGGCCGGTTGCAGGTGCGGCAGTGCGCGACGTACGGCTCCTCGAAGTGCCGCATGCAGTGGTTGGTCGCGAGCTGTGACACGGAACGCCCCCCTCCGGAACGGTGCCCCCTCCCATCGGCACGGCGCGGCCCGCGCTGAAGGGATTGGCCCTGCAGGCCGCCGCGGCCGGGGGACTACCGTCGCCCGGGTGAAGCCTGCGGTGCCCAACGTCCTCGCCTCCCGGTACGCCAGCGAGCCGATGGCCGAGCTCTGGTCGGCCGAGCACAAGGTCGTGCTCGAGCGGCGGCTGTGGCTGGCGGTGCTGCGCGCCCAGCGCGAGCTCGGCGTCGACGTGCCCGACGGCGTGGTCGAGGCCTACGAGTCGGTCGTCGACCAGGTCGACCTGGCCTCCATCGCGGCGCGCGAGCGCGTCACGCGCCACGACGTGAAGGCGCGCATCGAGGAGTTCTCGGCCCTCGCCGGCCACGAGCACATCCACAAGGGGATGACCTCGCGCGACCTCACCGAGAACGTGGAGCAGCTCCAGGTGCGCGACGCGCTGGTGCTGGTGCGTGGCCGCATGCTCGCCGGGCTCGCCCGCCTGGCCGAGCGGGCGGCCGAGCACGAGACCACCGTGATCACCGGGCGCAGCCACAACGTGCCCGCCCAGGCCACCACCCTCGGCAAGCGGTTCGCCAACGCCGGCCAGGAGCTGCTGGTGGCGCTGCGCCGGGTCGACGAGCTGCTCGACCGCTACCCGCTGCGCGGCATCAAGGGCCCGGTGGGCACCCAGCAGGACATGCTCGACCTGCTCGGCACCCCCGAGCGGGTGGCCCGCATGGAGGAGGCGGTGGGCGCCCACCTCGGCTTCGCCGCCCGGCTCGACAACGTCGGCCAGATCTACCCGCGCTCGCTCGACCTCGACGTCGTCGCCGCCTTGGTGCAGGCCGCCGCCGGGCCGGCGAGCCTGGCCACCACCCTGCGGCTCATGGCCGGCCAGGAGCTGGTCACCGAGGGGTTCAAGCCCGGCCAGGTGGGCTCGTCGGCCATGCCCCACAAGATGAACGCCCGCTCCTGCGAGCGCGTGTGCGGCTTCGCCGCCATCTTGGGCGGCCACCTCGCCATGGTCACCGCCCTCTCCGGGGGGCAGTGGAACGAAGGCGACGTGAGCGACTCGGTGGTGCGGCGCGTGGCGCTGCCCGACGCCTTCTTCGCCATCGACGGGATGTTCGAGACGTTCCTCACCGTGCTCGACGAGTTCGGCGCCTATCCGGCGGTCATCGCCCGCGAGAACGAGCGCTACCTCCCGTTCCTCGCCACCACCAAGGTGCTCATGGCGGCCGTGCGCCACGGCGTGGGCCGCGAGGTGGCCCACGAGGCCATCAAGGAGCACGCGGTGGCCGTGGCGCTGGCCATGCGCGAGGGCGGCGACAACGACCTCGTCGCCCGCCTCGGCGCCGACGAGCGCCTCGGCCTCGACGAAGGCGACCTCCGCCGGGTGCTCGCCGACCCCATCGAGTTCGTCGGCCTGGCCCCGAGCCAGACCCGCGCCTTCGTCGCCGCCGTCGAGCACCTCGTGGCCGACGACCCGGCGGCCGCCGCCTACCGCCCGGGCGACATCCTCTAGCTCCGCGGTCCG
>ERZ795053.4580-NODE-4580-length-14872-cov-4.531754_pt1 | contig 14872 bp, 11 predicted proteins | sample MGYA00375137_ERZ795053 | MGnify/ENA primary metagenome ERZ795053 (study PRJEB30182, sample SAMN05720284) | activated sludge metagenome | isolation source: Anaerobic digester | place: Hong Kong | collected 2014-12-17 ... | reverse complement strand
TACTGCTTCATGTCGGGGAACAGTACCCGCACCTTCACCTTGTAGGAGCCAGGGCGGTGCATCGCATATTGGGAATTGATGTAAACCTTCAATTCATAGGACTGACCAGCTTGGAGGACCACCGGCTTCGCGCTGGGATTTCCCTGTTCGGGAATCATGAGTTGACCGTCCGGTCCGATCACTTGGAACTCAAGCCACCGCAGATCCCCCGCATCCGCCAGAGCAAGGTCCCGTCCTGCTCGGTTCACCAAATAGAGGGTGCCGGCGATGGGCTCGTAGGTCATATAGGCCGTTTTGTCCGGCTTGAAGGAGATTTGCATCTGGGCCCGTCCGCTTTCCGGAAGGATCAATAGACCGACGGCGGCCAGCAGCCCGATCAATCCCACCCAAGCCCGGGAAACCGGTCGGCAGAAAAGTAAGGGAGTTTGCCGGAGGGGCTGCTTCACAAGGGTTAGAGTTGAAAGGGGTCAATTGGCAGAAGGCGGGGCGGCAGGAGGGTCCGCTGCCGGCTTGACGGGAGCTTCCGGTGCCGGCGTCGCCGGGGCATCGGGAGTCGGAGGTGCTGCTGGCGCTGTGGCTGGAGCGGGAGTTGAGGGAGCCGGAAGATTCGATCCCGGAGGCGGCAGATCCTTGGGATCCTTGTCACTGACCGTCCGGAAACCAATGGAAAGCTTGCGGTCGTCAGCGGAGTCGGAGGGACGTCGATTTTTCAGCTCAAAGTCCTTCGACGTCGTGTAAGAAGCGCCTCTGTAGTAGGGCACTTTTTTGTCGGGATTGTCAGGATGCACATCCCAGGAGCCCGTCCACTCGCTCACATTTCCGGCCATCCCGACCACAGTGTAATCGCTGACATCGGTGGCGATGGCGTCCACTGGATTCCAGTAGCGGTAGCCATCCTGCCACCCCGGCTCCTTGTCGCCGTTTTTGGTGGAATCAGCACCGGAATTGAATTTGAGCAGATCCAACGTGTCGCCCCATGGAAACACTTTGTTGTCTCTGGCCCTTCCAGCGCGCTCCCATTCGATCTCGGTGGGTAATCGGTGCCCCCTCCAAGTTGCGTAAGAGTAGGCATCCCACCAATCCACCCCCATCACCGGGCAGTTCAGATCAATATAGCTTCCGTCATATTCGGAGCCTTTTTCGGCCAGCTCATAGTACGTGTCCCAATTCAGGGGTTTGTGGTCCTTTTTGGTCTCCGGTTGCTCGGCGTGGGACACGGATTTGAAGAGATCCGGATCCGCCTTCAATGCTTCCAAAAAGTCGGCGTACTGGGAAATGGTGACTTCATAGAGCCCCATCCAGAATTCGTTGACATGCACTTTATCCCCGTCCTGGTAGGCAAAGTCGCCGGCCGGAATCAGGGCCATTTGGTTGAGGTTGCGGACTTCCGGACCCTTGTCGAGCAGTTTCAACGCCACCAGTCCGGTAGCCAGGATCGCCACCCCGGCAATGATGCCGGTTTTGATGGCTTTGCGGTTTTTTTCGCGATCCAGCTCGGCTAGATAGTCACTTTCAGCCTCGGCTTTTTCAACCCGAATCAAGGCTTCGATGAGTTGTTTGACATCCCGGATGCCGTCGGCTCGGTCGTTGTTCTCCATGCGCAGGAGGACGTCGAGAATGCGTTTCTCAAGGGAGGTTCGTTTGCCTTGCAACACCGGCCGCAGCGCGGCAGCGAGGATGCTCATCTGCTCGCCCGGTTCGGTGACCACGGAGGCAGAGTTTTTGACGGGGTTGGCAATGCGGGCGGTGTCTCCGGTGACGAAAATGCCCTCTGCGGTCAATGCTCGGAATCGGACTCCGCTGCCTTCGAGATAGCGCAGAACTTCGGCGCAGCTGGCGAGCACTTCGTAGGCCATTTCATCATCCAGCTTTTCATCTGCATCGGCCATCGCTTTGAGCGACGTGCCATTGATCATTTCCATGGTGTAGAAGTTGACTCCGCGCTCTTGGGCGGCTTCATAAACCAGGGAAATGTTCTGATGGGAGATCAGGGCGCGCGCGCGGGCTTCCTCGGCGAAGGCATTTACCCAGGCCGGATCCCGCCGGTGTTTGCGGAACAGGGTTTTCAAGGCCACGCGGCGCTGCATGGAAATCTGCTCGGCTTCGTAAATGGCGATGTCGTCATCCGCATGAATCACCGAAATCAGGCGGTAGTCTCCGAGAAGGGTGCCGGGTTCAAGGGCCCCTTCGGGCAGCTCTTCAAGTCGTGGGCTGTCCTCCGAGGCAGGTTCATCGGCGGTGGGGGAAGAGGCATCCACTGTGGGGGGAATCTCTGCGGCGGTGGCATCGTCCGGTGACGAGGTGGGGGGCTCCGGTTCGGTCGGCTGGACATCCTCTTCAACCATTCCGGGTGCCGGGGTCTCCTGGCGCCGGGCCGCGACCCTGGCTGCGACTTTGGAGAGCCAGGCGGTGAATCCTTCTGGATCCACCGGCTTGTGGAAGAGTTTTTCTCCCCGCATCTGTTCAAAATAGGGCACCATGTCGAAACCGGCCGACAGCGCCCCTTCCAAGGTTTCGAAATGCTCCAGCAAAATGTCCCGGAATTGGAAGGCCGCAGAAAGGGAGGCCTCCTCGACTCCCAAAACCACGGCGTGAAGTTCCTGCAGGGTGTTGGCGATTTCCCAAGCCGTGTCTATGTCCCCGGCCAAATAGACGTGGCTGGCAATTTCTCTGGCGGGCAGTTCGAGTGACTTCCGTTGTGCTGGATCTTCCTCCACAATCAGCACGGAAAGGATCGGAGAGGACTCTGGGGGAGGTTTCGGAAGGTTATTCATTCGGAAAAAGGCTGCTGTCTGGACCCTGCACCGGTGGCTTTTTGGCGGAAGGACGCTCCATTTCTTCGAGCAAAGTCGCAGGATCCGCCACTGTGTCTTGCAAAATGTCGCAATAATACATTTCGATGGCGTATCCGTAATATTTGCGGCGCCCTCCGTCTTTAATTTCTTCGGGCGTGAAGGCTTTCTGATGGTAGATCACATTGATCACCTCCCGTGCTTCATCTTTCCAGTCATAAGGCTGTGAAATGAACTCCTCCTCCACCGTGGCGGTGGACTTCTCGACTGCGCCGCCTTCCAATTCGTCGAAGAACTGAACTTTGATGATCATGTCCTCGCCCTTGGGGGTGGCGCCGTCGAGCGCCAGAACGGGAACCGAGAGGGACCATATTTCTTCACCTTCTGCGGCATCCTGGCTCTGATGGGCCCCAATTTTCCCCAACTTGAGTGTTTTGGGTTTCATCGTGTCTCCTGCGAGAGGGTCTCCCTTCAAAGCCATGGTCGCGAGATCATAAAAAGCACCAGCCTTTTCCGGTCCGAGGGCCTCGATCCGGTTCCAATAGGATGAAGCTTTGGAGGTCAATCCCATCTGGTTCAGCGTGACCGCGAGCTCCTGAAGCACCCGTGGATGCTCGGGCAGGCTGACTTCTAGTGCCCTGAGCCTTTCCAATGCCTGCACGGTGTCACCGGTGGAACGCAATTCCAAGGCTTCTGCCATGATGGATTCGAGCTGGGGAGTTCCCAACTGGTGTGCCGGATGAGTCTCACCCGGTGAGGGGGGCGCGAGGGAAGCCGCCACGCGTGTAGAGGGAGGAGGTGCCGGCGAGGGGGTGGTTGTCGTCGGGACGGGGATGTCAAGAAAAGCGGTCACAGCGGCCGCTTCGGCCTCTTTGGCGGATGAAGACAAGGCTGGCGCGGAAAGGAGAGGCATTTCCAGCGGCAGAGTGCCCACGCCCGCGGTCAAAGGAGGCACAAAGCCATTTGAGGCCATGGTCTGAGGAGGCGCTGCCGGACGGATCGGGGCCGGCAAGGCAGCATTGGCCGCAGGAAACACCGTGCCGACAGTGACTGGGGTGCTGGGCAGGGAGGTGGGACGGCGCAAGACCGCGACCGCGACTGCCAACACCTGCAGAAAAAGGCATAACCCGAGCACCCACATGGCCGTGGAAAAAGTACGCCCATGAAGTGGAACGCTGTGGGGAAGCCGAGTGGCCATGGGTATGGAAAATTACCGGAAAACAGCCGGATGACAAAACCCTTACGATAAAGGAAATGCCTCGGAATGTCAACGAGGCTCAGGGGGGTGGCGAAAGGGGGAGGCGTGAGGTTTCAGCGGTGGAACTATCGCTTGCTTCCCTGCGGACCGGGCGGTTCAATAGTGGCATGTCTGCTCCCCACCCCTTTCTTGACGACCGCTTTCCCATCGCCTGGTCACGGCTTCAGCCTGCAGCTCTGGGTCCTGACATTTCCCTGGCACTCGATGAAGCCCAAGGCCGCCTTGATTCTTTGGCGGAATGGGACGGAGTTTCCCCGCTGACCTTCGAGAACACTTTGATCGCTCTGGACCAGTCCACCGAAAAACTGACTGATGCCTGGGGTTTGGTCGAGCTGTTGCAGTCAGTGCGCGACCAACCCGCGCACCGGGCCGCTTTCAATGAGATGCTGCCCAAAGTGACGGAATTTTACGCCCGCATTCCTCTCAACGAGGCTCTTTGGCGCCGGCTCAATGCCTATGCGGAGACTCCTGAGGCCCGACAGTTGAGCGGAGCCCGCAAACGCCTTCTCGACGAAACGATCGCCCAGTTCCAGCTCAGCGGTGCCGACCTATCTCCCGAAAAAAAGCAGCGGTTTGAAGCGGTGCAGGCCGAGTTGGCCAGCCTGACGCAGAAGTATTCGGAGAATGTCCTCGATGCCACCAATGCCTGGGATCTCATCATCGAAGACCCGGTCCGCCTTGCCGGACTTCCTGCCTCTGCTCTCGCCGTGCTGCGGAAAGAGGCGGTAGCCAAGGGGCTGGGCTCGGATGAAAAACCGGTCTGGCGCATCACCCTGAAGCAACCCGCCTTTTTCCCGGTGCTCGAGTATGCCGAGGACGACGACCTGCGCCGCGAGGTCTGGGAAGCCTCCAGCGCATTGTGCCGGGGTGGAGAGTTTGACAACAGCGGGCTGGTCTGGCAGATCCTTGCCCTGCGGAAAGAAAAGGCCGCCTTGTTAGGCAAGGCCGATTTTGCCGAACTCGTTCTGGAGCGCCGCATGGCGCGGGATGGCAAGGCGGCGTTGAAGTTTGTCGGAGATCTCCGGGACCGGACCGCCGAGGCCTTCGCCCGGGAAAACAAAGAACTGGAGGACTACCGCGCGCAGGTCACTGGAGCGATGCCGGAACCATTCCAGCCCTGGCAGGTTTCCTATTGGGCTGAAAAACGCCGACGGGCGGAATTTGATTTTGATGAGGAGGACCTGCGACCCTACTTCCCTGTCGATGGGGTGCTAGCCGGCCTGTTTCAGTTGGCCGAACAACTCTTCCGGGTGCGGGTGGTCGCCCGGACCACCGCCTTCATTGAGCCAGGTACCGAGCCTGAAAAGCCACTTCCGGAGGGAGTGGTCGAAGTTTGGCATCCCGAGGTCAAATGCTATGATCTCATCGATCAGGCCACCGAGGAACTCCTCGGCAGCTTTTTCACCGATTGGCATCCCCGCGAATCAAAGCGCGGAGGTGCCTGGATGAGCCGGCTTCGCACCGGCAGTCCCCCTTGGGAAAGTCATCCCCGGGAACCTCATCTCGGACTCATCGCGGGCAACATGACTCCGGCCACGTCGAACCGACCGGCTTTGCTCTCGCACAGTGAGGTGGAAACAGTGTTCCATGAGTTTGGCCACCTTATCCATCATCTTTTGGGGGATGTGGACATCAAAAGCCTCAACGGAATAGCCGTGGTTTGGGACTTTGTGGAACTACCTTCCCAGATCATGGAGAATTTCTGCTGGTCCCGCAAAAGCTTGGACCTTTTCGCTCGGCACTACGAAACCGGGGAGGTCATTCCAGAGGAGCTGTTCCAAAAAATGATCGCCGCCCGCAATTACCGGGCAGCTTCGGCCCAGATGCGGCAGTTGTCCTTTGGCAAGCTCGATCTCGAGCTGCATGTCAATTACGACCGGTGGAAAGGCCGGGATCTGGACGAACTGGGAACGGAGCTTCTTGAGGGATATCTCATGCCGCTCAAGACCCGGCCTCCCAGCATGACCCGCCGGTTCACGCATTTGTTTGCTGATCCCACCGGTTATGCGGCTGGCTATTACTCATACAAATGGGCCGAGGTGCTGGACGCGGATGCTTTCACCCGTTTCGAGGCCGCCGGCGTCATCTGCCCCCAAGTGGGTTCGGAGTTCCGCGCCAAAGTTCTGAGCAGGGGCAACGCGGACGATCCAGCCAATCTCTTCCGCGATTTCATGGGGCGCGACCCCGACCTGAATGCCCTGTTGATCCGGAACGGATTGTTGTCATGAAAACCCCCACTGCTGAAACCGTCGTCCTTGTGGGGGCCAGCGATGATCCTGAACGCTACGCCCACAAAGCACTCGTGAGCCTCCTCAAGCACGGGCACCATGTAATTCCCGTGCATCCCAGGCTTACGGACATCGGAGGCCTTCCCGTCTTGGCCTCCTTGGAGGAAGTAACCGGACCAGTGGACACGGTGACTTTGTACGTGGGCCCAAAGATTTCTGCGGGACTGTTGGGGGATTTGGTGAAGCTCTCGCCACGCCGGGTCATTTTCAATCCCGGAGCCGAAAATCCCCTGCTCGCCCAGGAACTTGCCAAGGCTGGCATCGCCAGTGAGGAGGCCTGCACGTTGGTCCTACTGGCCAGTGGTCAATTTTCCAACCCATGAAAACGCGACTCTTCTCATCGTCCGCCGTGCTTTGGATGATCCTCGTTCTGGCGGGAAGTATGCTGCTTTCTTGTGATCGTGGGGACAAAAAGGAGAAAAAAGCACCACTGAAACAGTTCCCCACTCCAAAACGCGTCCAAGCGGGTGCGGATGGCTTGGTGCGTTTGAACGGACAGACCGAGCCTTACACCGGTCCTGTCATTCTTTCCGACGAGGCGCTCCACCTGCGTTACTTTGCTTATTATCACCAGGGCAAGCTTCATGGGCCGGAAATCCGTTACTATGAGGATGGGACGATGCGGAAACTTTTCGACTTCGAGCATGGCGAAAAAGTGAGGCACCGCGAATGGTTTCCCAATGCCCAGGCCAAGACCGACGCCATGATGGTGGACGGTGTTGCCTACGGTCCCCACCGGACTTGGTTCGAAGATGGTCGTCCCCGATGGACGGGGACCTTTGTCGAGGATCTGCTTTGGCAGGGGCATATTGTAGACTATGCCGAGGACGGCAAACTCATGTGGGATGCCATCTTTGACAAAGGCCGCTACCTCAGTGGGACTTATCCCGAAGCGGAACAGGAAAAACTGATCGCCAGCGGATTGCTGAAGCCGGAAAACGCCGTCTATCCACGCAAGCCCTCAACTCCCGAGGGGTCGCCCCCTGTTCAACCAGCTCCCTGAAATGCTCCGGCAGCCCCCTGAGAAAGTCTATTGGATCATCTGGGCCGCTCTCTTCTCGGCCATTGCCGTTTATGCGCTGCTGGCCTTCTCGGGAGTCGCCGGTACTCCCGAATCCTCCGATGCTTCGCAAATTGAAATTCTTGCGAAAATCTTGGGAGGAATCGCCGCTTTGAATCTCCTGATTGCTTTCAGTGTCCGACGATGGGTATCCAATCGGGATGCCATTGCGGAGGAAGTTTCTTTGTCCCGCTCGTCCTTTTCGTCCTTCGCAGCGCACATGGTCAGCTGGGCGCTCACCGAATCAGTCGCCCTCTTCGGACTCATCCTCGCTCTGCGGGGAGCGCCCCGGGAATGGTGGCTCTTGCTCATGGCGGGTTCGGCCGTTGCCATGCTCCTCCTTCGCCCCCATCTGCCAGAAGATAGGGAGATTTCCCCCCGCTGAAGGCTCACGGGACTTTCCCCTTGCGGGACGGCGTTTCGCGTCTACATTTCGGCCCTTTTTCGCGTTCGGCCTGTTTTGGCGCCCCGTTGGGCCGGACGTTTTTCATTCGGGGCACCGTCGGCTGGCTGAACCAACCTAACAACCCAACTCAAACCCACACACCACATGTCCACCCTACCAAACGTCAACCCAGCCTTGCTGGCGCTGATTGAATCCTCCTTCCGCTCTTTCCGGGAGAACTCCATTGTCCGAGGCCGCATCCTGGAAATCAAATCCCAGGTCGTTGTGGTGGACATCGGCTACAAGTCCGAAGGCGTCATCAACATTTCCGAGTTCGAGGACGAGGAATTCGCCGTGGGCGATGAGGTCGAAGTCCTCCTGGAGCGCCTTGAAAACGACGAGGGCATGGTCATTCTTTCCAAAGAGAAAGCCGCCCACAAGCAGAATTGGGACAAGATTTACAAGGTCTTCCAGGATGGCGGCCTCGTGAAGGGCAAGGTCAAAGGTGTCGTCAAAGGCGGCCTCACGGTCAATGTCGGGGTCGAAGCTTTCCTTCCCGGTTCCCAGATCGACATCATCCCGCCGAAGGATCTCAACGAATACGTCGGCAAGGTGTTCGACTTCAAGATCGTCAAAATCAACGACGAGCGCAAGAATGTCGTCCTGAGCCGCCGTGAAGTCATCGAAGCCGAGCGCGCCGAGCAGCGGTCCCGCTTCCTTGAGACGGTCAAGGCCGGCGATGTCGTTGAAGGCATGGTCAAAAACATCACCGATTTCGGTGCTTTCGTGGACCTGCAGGGCATGGATGGCCTCCTTCACATCACCGACATGAGCTGGGGTCGCATCAACCACCCCAGCGAAATGCTGGTCATCGGCCAGATGGTCAAGGTCGTCATTCTCGACGTGGACCGCGAAAAAATCCGCGTCTCTCTTGGTCTCAAGCAGCTTCAGAACAACCCCTGGGAAAATATCGAAGCCCGCTACGAGCCCGGCACCAAGGTCAAAGGCCGCGTCACCAAACTGGTGCCCTACGGTGCGTTTGTGGAGCTTGAACAGGGCGTCGAAGGCCTCATCCACGTTTCCGAGCTTTCCTGGACCAAGCGGATCACCCGCCCCAGCGATGTGCTCACCGTCGATCAGGAACTGGAGGCCGTCGTCCTCGCCATCAGCAAAGAGGAGCAAAAAATCTCCCTCGGTGTCCGTCAGCTCGATTCCAATCCTTGGGACGAGATCGAACAGCGCTACCCGATCGGCAGCAAGATCAAAGGAGAGATTCGCAACCTCACCGCCTATGGCGCCTTCGTGGAGCTGGAGGAGGGCATCGACGGTATGATCCACGTCTCCGACCTCAGTTGGACTCGCAAGATCAACCACCCGAGCGAAATCCTCAAAAAGGGCGACGAAGTCGAAGCCCAGGTCATCGACATCGACAAGACGAACCAGCGCATCAGCCTTGGCATCAAACAGCTCGAGGGCGATCCATGGTCCGAGATCGACAAGAAATTCAAAGTCGGCGATCTCGTCAAGGGAACCGTCGCCAAGATCGCCAGCTTTGGCGCCTTCATCCAGCTCCAGGACGATATCGACGGTCTGGTCCACATCTCGCACCTCAGCGAGGAACATGTGGCCAAGGTCAAGGATGTTCTCAAGGTCGGTGACGAAGTCGAAGCCCGGGTCATCAAGGTCGACCGCGCTGAACGTCGGATTGGTCTCTCCATCAAGGCCGCCGACTACTCCGAAGACCAGCTCAAAAAGGAGGCCGCTTCCTTCGAGGCGCTTCGTCCGAGCACCGACCTCGTCGGTCTGGAGCAGGCATTCAATCTCGCCTCCGAAGATTGGAGTCCGGGACAGGGGCAGCCGACCGAAGAATAAGTCAGGCCCGGTAGGTCAAGCCGCCTCCTTATCCACATCAATTCCGGAAGGGCGTGAAAGACTGCAGCGGCAGGTTTTCACGCCCTTTTTCGTTTTCTCATGAGATCCAACGGAGGAGTTGGATAGGTGGCTTCCTTGGAGGGTCCAAATGGGAGCCAACGGGAAAATTGCCGTCTGGGTTGTTCGCGACCACCGGTGCTGTCTGATCACGCACTCTCCTTGTAAACCCATCTGGATGCAGGGGGATGGACCGGAGGCCCCCAAACTGCGAAAGGGTCCAGGTTTTTGCGAAGGATCCTGCCAGCGCGCTCTTGCATCCCGACACAGACCGTGGTTCCCTAGGAGAATGTTACCGCGCGCCCTGCTGGTGGTTGTCTTGTCCTTGTTTTCTCTGCCCTTGGGCAGCGAAGCCGCTGGCAAGAAATCACAATCCTATTATTTCACGCTGCATCTCCAAGGCTCTCCAGACCAAGGGGCGAAATTCGTGGCTCCCGTTAAATTGGGATCGGAAGCGCAGCAATATTACTTCTCGGTTATTCCGGAACTGACTGACAACCACGTTGCGGCCATTTATCCTTTCATCTCCAAAGATGGTGCCTCCTTCGGGGTGGCTTTCATCTTGAATGAAAAAGGCCGCGAACGACTCTCGGGCCTGACCCTCCAGAATCAGGGGCGTCTGGTGGGGGTTCATGTCCTTGGCACCCACAACAGCGCCTTGTATGTCGATCACACCATCGACGACGGTGTCGTGGTGGTGTGGGAAGGCTTGGGGAAATCTCAGGTGAAGGACCTCTCCAAGAAATTCCAAGTGGTGGAGGCGCATGCGTCCAACCAGTAATATGGCATTGAGGATCCGGGCCCGTCCCACCGCGTCCCTGTGGTGCGCCGGATTGCTGTTCTTGGTCGTCTCCGGGATGGCCTTTGGACAGTCGGTCCAGCTCGATCTCGGTCTGCCGACGGACAATGATGCCCTATTTTCCGACGACCCCTCGCGGTTTTACATGTACGTCGACCGGAATTTTGAAGGGGTGCAGTCCAAGCCATGGAGCGGTGGTCGCTTCGGATTCGTGCGGGATCAAAAACGTATCGGTTCCAACATCATCTTTTCAAAATTTCACGAGGGTCTCGACATCCGTCCGGTCAAGCGCGATGCGGCGGGAGTACCTTTGGACGAAGTCCGTTCCATTGCGGCCGGCAAAGTGGTCTATATTAATGAAACTCCCTCACGCTCCAATTACGGTCGCTACATCGTGGTGGAGCATCAGTGGGGGGAGGGACCGCTGTATTCTCTCTATGCCCATCTCGCGAGTGTCAAATCGGCGGTAGGGCAGGACGTGGCAAAAGGAGGTGTGCTCGGGATCATGGGATATTCCGGCGAAGGCATCAACCGGGAGCGTTCTCATGTGCATTTGGAATTGGCGTTGCTGTTGAGTGACCGTTTTCCAGAATGGCACGCGCGTCATTTCACTTCCCCCAACCATCATGGTCTCTACAATGGCCTCAACCTCGTCGGAATGGATGTTTCCGGTCTTTACCATTCGCTGAAAGCCGACCCCACCATGACGGTATCGCGCTTTGTTCCGCTGACGTCCCCCTATTATAAGGTTTTGGTGCCGGGCACGGTAACGCTCGACATCGTCAAGCGGTACCCTTGGCTCATCGCCCAGGGCTCGGCCGGAACTCCGTTGCCGGTTTCCTGGGAAATCACCTTCACCGATTTCGGTCTGCCTACAGCGATCAAGCCTTCCACGCAGAGTGTGTCCCTGCCGAAACTCTCCTGGGTCAAAAAATCGCCCATCAATCACACCTACAACACCCTCTCCCGCGTCAGCGGCATCGGAGAAACCGGTGCTTTGACGGAATCTGGACAGCGCTATCTGCAACTGCTGACCGGGCAGTTTTGAACGTCGAACCTACTACTTCTAAACCATGAGGAATCGAACCGGCATGCTTTGGGGATGGTTTGTGATGGGATTTCTTTCAACGCTGATGGGTCAAGAGAAGCCGGTCGCTGGTTATCCTCCAGGGGTGGTCGACCTGCTGTATCCCAGCCCCGGGGACCAATCCGAACAGCACACGCTCTTCTGGGCGCCGGAATCCAAAAAAGGCCCGGCCCCCCTGTTGGTGGCCCTGCACACTTGGTCCAGTGACTACCGTCAGGCTGAGCGGGGCTATGCCGACTGGTGTCAGGCCCAAGGGTGGGTTTTTCTGCATCCTGATTTCCGTGGACCAAACAAAACTCCGCCAGCGATGGGTTCCGAACTGATGGTGGCCGATGTCCTTGGCGCGGTGGCTTGGGCACGGGAGAAGACCCCTGTGGATGCCGACCGGATCTATGTCGTGGGGGTTTCCGGCGGCGGGCATGCCGCCATGCTGCTGGCGGGCCGGGCGCCTGAGCTCTGGGCCGGGGTATCGGCTTGGTGCGGCATTTCTGACATTGCCCGCTGGCATGCTCAACGGGGAGGGGACAAATATTCGAAGGACATCGAAAAGGCCCTCGGCGGGAATCCGGGCACCGATCCGGAGAAAGCCGCCGAGGCGGCGCGCCGGTCTCCCCTGACTTGGCTGGCCAAGGCTGCCGGGGTGCCTCTCGACCTTTGCCACGGAGTGCAGGACGGCCGGACCGGAAGCGTGCCCTTCTCGCACAGCCTGAATGCATTCAATGCTGTCGTCCCCGTTGGCGACCGCTTGGCTCCAGAGTGGATCGAAGGAGTCTATGCCCGGCCGGAGCAGCTTGGTGATCCCTTGCAGGACACACTTTACAGTCCACGCGCTGTCCGGTTTCGCAAAATTTCCGGCAACACCAGAGTCACACTTTTTGAAGGCGGACACGAGATTCTGCTCCAACCCGCCTTGAACTGGCTCGCGGCGCAGCGGCGGGGGCAGCCCGTTGTCTGGGATCCTCCCGCCGTGGGGAAGGCTACCGGTGCCACGGAGTCCGGAAAGTGACGTGCGTTTTCCCTAGAACGGGTTATTTTCTGCGGGCAACCCATCCCCATGCTCAGCGTTCTCAAGATCAAAAATCTCGCCTTGGTTGATGACCTCGTGTGGGATCTTGGCAACGGTCTCGTCGCTGTGACGGGGCAGACCGGCGCCGGGAAATCCATGATCGTGGGTGCTTTGAAGCTCATTCTTGGAGAGCGCGCCAATCATGACCTGATCCGGACAGGGGAGAGTGCCTGCAGCGTGGAAGCCATCTTTGAACTGAGCACCAATCTCCCCCGGGTCAACGCCCTGCTGGAGGAAGCCGGGGTCGATCCTTGTGAGGGCAACACCCTGGTGGTAAAACGGGTTTTCGGGTCCGGCGGGGGCAACAAACAGTTCATCAATTGTTCCCCGGCGACTTTGGCTGTGCTAAAAAATCTCGGTGATCACCTCGTGGACCTGCACGGGCCTCATGAGCACCAATCCCTGCTCTCCCAAGAGCGGCAACTCGCGATGCTCGACGCGTATGCCGGCGCGGCCAGGGAGCGTGCGGCCTATGATCTGGCTTACAGGGCATGGCAGGCGGCGGAGCGCGAATTGGGGGACTTTCAAGGCATGCGTCAGGCGACAGGCCAGGAAATCGAACTCCTCCGGCATCAAGTCACGGAGATCTCTCGGGCCGGGCTGGATCCGGTCGTGGTGGAGGAAATGGAGGCCCGTTATGAAGTGGCCCGCCACAGCGCCAGGTTGGTCGATCAGGCGCGGCATGCCATGGATGAGCTCGCCGACCGCGTGCTGCCGGCGGCAGTGGAGATCTCAAGAGCTCTCCGTGAGTTGGAGCGATTCGATCCAGGAGCCTCGGGATTCCGGAACAATTTTGAAGACTCCCATGCCAGTCTTGAAGAGCTCGGCCGTCAATTGGCAAAGTACCTCGACCGGGTCGAGATTGATCCCAAGGAATGGTCAGAACTGGAGCGTCGTATCGACGAACTGGAAGGACTGAAGCGGAAATATGGCCAGACCGTGGGAGAAATTCTGCAATATGGGGAGCAGGCTGCCCGGCGGCTCGGAAAAATCGATTCCCGGGATGAGGAGCTGGCCCGGCTCGAAAAAGGAGTTGCCACCACCCGGGCGAAGGTCGAGCAATCCGCGCAAGGGTTGTCCCAAAAACGAGCTCCCGCTGCTCCCAGATTGGCCCGTGAAATCGCTGGTCACTTGGAAGATCTGGGATTCAAACAAAGCGCGTTTTCCCTTCGTCTGGAACCACTCCCGGCGCCGGGACCTCAGGGAAAGGAGGCCGCCGATTTTCTGTTTGCTCCCAATCCCGGAGAACCTCCCAAGCCTTTGCGGGTCATTGCCTCGAGTGGCGAAATGTCACGGGTCATGCTCGCCGTGAAGAGTGCCCTCGCCAGTGAGGATCAAATCCCCCTGATGGTATTCGATGAGATCGACGCCAATGTCGGAGGGGAGATCGCACATGCCGTTGGAGCAAAAATGGCTTCGCTGGGTGAAAAGCACCAGGTTGTGGCGATCACCCACATGCCCCAGGTGGCGGCCCGGGCCCATTTTCACTACGTCGTGACCAAGGAGTTTGGCGATGCCAAAACGAGATCGCTCCTCCGCAGAGTCGAAGACGGGGAGCGCATCGATGAGCTTGCCCGGATGCTCGGTGGTGGTGGCAAAAAAGCCCGGGCCTTGGCGGAAACCATGTTGTCAGGCCAGGAAGGCAGGGAGTAGGTTTGTCTGGTGTGCCCCTAAGGTTCGATCGCGTTCTCATGGGGCCAATGTTTGCGCCATCCCCTCGGAAACCGGTTGAGAAACAGATCTCCCGGGCGGATGGGTAGTATCTTTCGAAGTTATTGTGGCACGTTGTTTCCCATCGCTCTTAACGCGTAGACCGGGGTTCTCCGGCAGTGCGTTGGCATGGTTGACGTGCTCCTTGGGCGCCCTGCAACTATGGGTGTCCGGCCAGGATGTGGTCCCACCCGGTCCTGCGGCAGGTGCTTCCAAGCCGGCGGAGACCAAGAAGGAAGGGGTGGTGGAATCACCTTGGTCCGCAAGTGATACCAGGCTGGCCAACCAGTACATCGCGCTGCTGCAGCAGCAGCCGGAATACGGAAATGTTCTCGATCTTCTCTGGAATCTATATCAAAAGCGGGGACAAGGGGAATTGCTGCTGCAGTATTTCGAGTCCACCGCTGGTCCTCAAGGGTCTCCGCTGGGCCATTTGCTCTACGGACATCTCAGATCGGAAGAGCACACGTCTGAACTCCAGTCACGTTCGGTTATCTC
>ERZ795053.4577-NODE-4577-length-14877-cov-6.183511_pt1 | contig 14877 bp, 15 predicted proteins | sample MGYA00375137_ERZ795053 | MGnify/ENA primary metagenome ERZ795053 (study PRJEB30182, sample SAMN05720284) | activated sludge metagenome | isolation source: Anaerobic digester | place: Hong Kong | collected 2014-12-17 ... | reverse complement strand
GTCTGAAATCATCTTACCTGATGAGATATCACTCTGTCAACTCAATTCGCTCAGGTCCTTTTTTTGAAAGATAAACTCCTGCAGAAAAAGACGTTTTTGAAAAGAATGGGCATCAATTCCCCATATCAGTCCTCATAGACCTTTGCATTTTACCCCTTTCCGGACGCTTTCCGCAAGCCTCTGCTCACGGTCCTGAAAAAAATCCTTTTCTCCCTCACCCGGAAGGAGCCTTCATCTGGGCCGGAAAAGTGCGGAGATCGGCCTGAAAAGAGGCCCCTCTCCCCATATTTCTATTGAATTACCGTCAGGACAATTTATACTGTCTTTATGCTGAAAAAAGGACTGCTCTCTTTACTGCTTCTCATCTGGTCGCTCTCCCTTCTTCAGGGGGCCTCCTACTTTAAAAACAAGTATTACCCCGAAAACATCACGTGGATCGAGGTCAAGACAGAACATTTTCGTATTCTCTACATGAAAGGGCATGAGTATCTCCTTCCCCTCACAGCCCAGTTCTCCGAGGATGCCTACGATTTCAACAATGACATCTTTACCAGTGAGATCGATAATCCCATCTATCTGATCCTCTATCCGTCACCCCAGATGTTTTCACAGACTCAACTCGTCTCGACCATCCTCCCGCCCAACGTCGGCGGGTTTGCCACCTTCAAAAAGGATCGCGTGGTCATCCCTTTTAACGGGGATGTGACCTATTTCCGGGAACTCATCTACCATGAGGTCTCGCACATCTTCCAGTATCACGCCTTTTTGAAAAATCCCCTGGCGGGCCTTCTCGCCGAGAGGATAAACCTCCCCACGTGGATCTTTGAGGGATTGTCTGAACACGCCGCGGGCACGTGGAAAAATCCCAAATGGATGGTTCTCAAAGACACTGTCCTTTACGGCCGTATCCATGATCCCGATTATTTTCTCAAAGCCGGGACCATCGATTATCTGGGATATCAGGAAGCCCACTCCCTTGAGAGTTATCTCTTGAGCAATTATCCCGAATACCAGATGGATGACTTCCTGAAGGAACTCAACCTGCGCCTGGATATGGACGAAGCCCTGAAAACAGTCTACAAGATCGACTTTTCAACGCTCTACCGCCGGTGGCGGGAGGCGCTGACCTCGGATGTCCAGGCCTGGGCTTCCCAGCGCCCCACTCTCTTTTCACAGGAGACGCGTCTCTTCCCAGAAGGAAGCCTCTTCGTCTTTCCCGGGGAGCATTTCTACATCACAGCCGAAGAAGGATCTCTTGTCCGCAGGATCGCCGACGATGACGACTACAGGGAAGTCCTCTATACCCCCTCGCCGTTTACCCTTCTTCTCACCGACAGGTCCGCCATGGCTCTGTCTGATGACCGCGGGAAATTTGCCTTCATCTTCTACAGGAACAGCCGCTACCATGCGGGGATCTATGATTTCTATTCACGCGCAGTGACCAGTGTCCCCCTTCCCGATGTGACCGCTGTTAAGAGGATCTTTTACCATCAGGGAGGACTTTACCTCCTGGCCAAGGAGGGAATGACTGCAGCAGGCTATATCCTCAAGGGAGGAGCCTTTCAAAAGGAAAACATTCCCGTGGACCAGGCCGATGACTGGGTCAAACTGGGAAAAGAGGACCTCTTCTTCAACACCGTAGGAGGACAGACCTATCTCCATGATGGGAACCGTATCTTTTCCGTGGACGGGACCCTTCTTTCAACGGCTCCTTTCTCGGAAGATTCGGTCTTTCTTCTTCTCACCCAGGGGCAGGACAATATCCTCTGTCACTATAACCGCAAAAACAACTCTTTTCAGAACTTCAAAGCCACACGGGAGACCGTCCTCGATTTTTCGTTCACCGATCACGGCATGGTCCGCTACCTCTATGTGGACGGCGGGACCATACCGGCACTCACGCCTCTTCCCGAACTGGGAGATCGTCAGGAAGGAGGGCAGGTCTATACGGCTCCGGACCTCACAGATGCGGTCTATTACGATACGAGCGATTTCGATCCCGTCAAATTCGTGGATACCCTCACTCTGGGAGGGCTGCTTTACGGTGCGGATATTACAGAGAATAAATATGTCCGCCTGTCCACCGGTATGGCCATGGACAGCATCCTCAACGAAAACCAGCTCTTCTTCGTTATGAGCTATCACGTGAACGGGTCCGGGGAGTTGGATTTCGGCCTCTATTACCGGAGATCGGGAAACCGTCCTTCATACATGGCCACTCTGGAAAAATCGACAGTCCACAGGAACGGAGAGGAATACAACCTGTCACAGCTCTCGGGAGAGGTTCTGTGGCCCTTCTCCCTCACAGACAGTGTGATGTTTCAGGGCGGTGTCCGTCTGGAAGGATTCCTGGGAGAAGGAGAAGAGACTCGTCCCTATGCCGGCCTGGCCTTGATCAGAGACACGGCCTACGGGCGGCTCTATCCCGATTACGGGATCAGGGCTTATCTCTACGGGGGGCTGACGTTCGGTTCAGGGACAGAAACTGAGATCCAGGCTGATGTCCGCTTCTATGTTATGCCCTTCATGCTCCGGCTCTTTTATCAGGACTCCGCTTCCTCCTACAGGGACGACAACTATCTCAGAGGATACCGGGAGACCTATTTCCCCACCCGTCACAAGCTCATGGCCAACATGGAAATGCGAAGCCCCATGATCTGGATCCTGCCCGGATGGAAAAAACCCTTCCAGCTCCCTCCCCTTTCTCTCTTTCTCTTTGGAGATGCGGGGCTCTTTACCGATGACTTGTCTGATATCACCTGGACTGAAGAGGGACGGCTGGCCGATCCCCTGGCCTCTTTCGGGTATGGGGTGACTCTTCATCTGGGGCAGAATATGAACCTCGACATGACCTTCTCGCATAAGACCGACTTCAAAGAGGCCGAAAAGAAACCTGTCCTGGAATTCTCTGTCAACAAACTCTTTTACTGATTCTGCTTGAATGTCTTCTTGCGAAGCATTTTAGAAGCCAGGGGAAACCCCACAATGAAGAGGACCATCACGGCGATCCCGATTACCGGATGAGTTTTGAACCCCGAGAGGAGAGCCACGATCCTGTCCCCCATCTTATACCCGAGAAAGACAAGAAGAGGCGTGAAAAGGAGATTGGCCAGTGAATCATAGAAGAGGAATTTCCGCAGATTCATGCGCATGATCCCGGCAAAGACAAAGGTCTGAAAACGGATCCCCATAATGAAACGGGCCACGGGGATGGACATCACTCCGTAACGGTTAAACCAGAGACGCCCGAAATAGAGCGTATCCTGATTCAGGACCTTTTTCAGAAAAGAGATCCTCTTCAGCCCGTGATGCATCCCCCAGCCGATAAAGTAGGCCAGAAGATCCGCGGCGATCACAGCGGCATAAGCCACAAGGATCGAGGGAAAGAGGTGGATGACATCCCGGGAGACAAGAACACCGGTCCCGATAAGGACAAACTCCGATGAGACGGCCAGAAAAGAAAAAAAGGCGATGAAGATGAAAAGCCCCAGGTAGGAGATGGACCCGATAATGGCGATGAGTTTCAGAAGGAGCAGTTCCATGGGTGAGATTACCCTTTCGACGAGAGGAGCCCGTCCAGGAGCTCTGCAAGGGGAACGGCACAGATCGAGGCAGCGCCTTCGTTCCATTCTGTGAGCCAGTTTTTATAGATCTGCTCTTCTTCGGGAAAAACAGAGCCTTGAGAGACCGGAAGGGCAAGAGGAGCCAGGACATCCTCGCGGATGGGAAGGTGCGCCATAAAAAGGGGAGTCTCCTCTGTCACCACCACATCCTCCGGACGGTCGAAAAGGGCCGCATAGAGGATGATATGGATGATGGATGCCTCATCGGTGAGGGTCACGGCAAAGACTTTAAAAGCCAGAAAACCCTCTTTATACGGAATCGCATAGAGTGCGCCGGTGTTCATTTCTGGTTTTCCTCCCTCATCTCAGGATAGAGCATATCCAGAAGAAAGGCAAGAGCCTTGACTGACCGTTTCCGGGCATGCATACACAGGACGCCTCCTCCCTTGCGGAGAAAACGCACAAGGCTTCGTCTCAACACCCATTGGGGGAGAGGCAGAAAATCCCATAGCATCATATCCCAGGGGCAAAAGGGCGTCCCGCGTTCGGCAAGAAACCGCACAAGGGAGCAGGTATGATAACCGTGAGGTGTCCTAACAGGGGGACGGGAGACTCCAAAAGAAGCCAGGAGATCCTCATTACGCTCCAGGTCGTTTTCAATCACCTGCCGTGAAACGGGATAAAAAAAGTAGTGGCTGAACGAATGATTGCCCACCTCATGTCCGGCAGCCATGATCTTTTTCACATCAGCTCCGTGAGGCCGGCAGCGTGACCCGTTGACAAAAAAAAGCGCGCGCACTCTGTACTGTCCCAGCAGCGCAAGGATCTCATCCAGAGAAGACGAGGGGACATCATCGATGGTTATCGAGACAAAGCCTGTCTCCGGCCTGTGATAAAGTGAAGCACAGGCCTTTTTTTTCAAAGTCAGTGACCAGGACCATCCCAGGTAGAGGAGAAGTCCCAGCGTTATGATCATGACAGGATCCATTGGTCTCCTTTCAGTATTTGCGCCCTTTCCATTCCACCTCGCCGGAAAGGAAGAGAAAGAGGATTCCAGACAGAATCGTATAGATAATATGGAAGAAAAAGTAGAAGGGAAAGAGGTAGAGCAGTTTGATGCGCCGAAAGCGTTTGAGAAGCGTCCGGAGGAAAATATACTGTCCCGCCGCTGCAACGATGAGGTAGAGGGGATGGAGCAGGAAGAGAAGGTGAGAGACAAAGATGAAGGAGAGGAAGACAAAGAGGCGCAGATCCAGGCGATATCCCCCTTTAAGCCAGCGGATCCGCTGGCGGATGAACTCTTTGGCTGATGCGTAGCCGCGTGTTTTGATCACCGTATCGGGGTCAAAGAAGAAGAAGGAATCGCCCCACCCCTTCTTGTAAAGGGTGTGAAGCAGAAGGGTATCCTCGGTGAGGGAGTTTTCCCCATCCAGCTCATCCAGAAAGGTCTCGTAGACATCGCGGCGGACCACCAGGTTCCCTCCGGCACAGCTTGAAGGAATACGGAAAAAATCCAGCCCTGCGGCGATACCGATGAGCATGAACATATCCAAGGTAAAAAAGGAGCTCCCTTCGATCTCCACAAATCCGGCAAACAGAAGCGCGTCATCATGGACTCTTTTGTTCAGTGTCTCCAGCCAATTCCACTTGGGGCTGCAATCAGCATCGCAAAAGACGAGGTATTCTCCGTTGGCCACGCGGCTCCCCTTGGCCAGGGCCGCCAGTTTCCCGTACTCGTCATAGAGGTGGAGGAGGGTCAGCTCCTTCCCCGTAAGAAGCTCCTCTCCCCCGTCATCGGAGTGGTCATTGACAAAGATAAACTCACGGTCCCGGTGACTCTGCTTCTGAAGGGCATCCAGGAGAGGGCCGAGATAACGTTTTTCATTTCGAAACGGGACCACGACGGAAAAGAAGAGGTTCTGATGACGGCGTTTCACGGGATAGGCTTTAACAGCCAGGGCCAGGACGAGAAAGACAAAAAAATAGAGCAAAGAGAGAAATATCATCTTCGTATCTCCTCTCTTCCTTCACTCTTTCCACCGGTATCCCCGGACCACAGCCCAGAGCGGCATGGCCAGGAGATAGGGGACAAAGAGGAGGCGCGCCGGAAAATACCAGAGGAGGGCTGAAAGCTTCCCGTACCCCTTCAGGGCTGTGGCAAGAAAAAGAAGCTCCACACATGCTGTCACACCCCATCCCGCTATTATAGTATATCCCAGGCCGGGAATCAAGAAACCCAACGGGGAGAAAAAAAAGAGGAGATAGAGGAGGTAGACCGCTCCTAATGCCAGCCTCGCCGGGAATCCCCAATGGAAGACTCCCGAAGCCCATCGGGCCCGTTGATGAATAAAGGAGAGAAACGAGGATTGGGCCCTTGTCCTCACAAAGTGGCAGGGTTTCCAGGCAAAGGCAAACCGTCCTCCGCCGACCCGGCCCATTCTCTGGATCATCAGGTCATCGTCCCCCGTCTCGATCCGTTCAAGCCCCCGGAACCCCCCTGCACGGTAAAAAAGCTCTCTGCGGTAGGCCAGGTTATTCCCTGTGGCAAGAAGAGGCTGCTGCCACCCCATGGCCCCTTCTGAACAGGCAGCCAGCGCCAGCATCTCCAGGTTCATGAGCCGGTGATACCACTTCTCTTCTTCATAGAGAGACCCTCCGGCGATAACTCCCGTCTCCCGGGAAAAGAGAGACGTCATGCCCTGAGCCCAGCCGGGCCCGGGAATGCAATCGGCATCGGTGAGAAGGATGACCTCCCCGCCTGCTGCCTCGATTCCACGGGTCAGAGCTCGTTTTTTCCCCTGAACCGTTCCCTCCTCCTCTGTGAGAGAGAGAGTCACCGCTCCCGGATAGTGCTGCATAAGCTCTCCAGTCCCGTCTGTGGACCGGTCATCCACGAGGACGACTTCACAGGGAAGGGTCTGCTCTTTCAGTGCCCGGAGTAAAGCAGGAAGAACCCCGGCTTCATTCCTTGCACAGACGACGATGGAGAGAGAGGGAAGAGAACCGGCTTTTGTCCCGGATATCCTGTTCCTGACCACTCCTGCTGTGAGAAACAGCAGGGCGAGGAGATAAAAAAAAAGCAGCCCTCCTGCGGCAGCGAAAAAGAGCGTCATCAAAAAGCATCCCTGAACGCCCGGACATGCTCCGGGCTGCCGTCTTTTTCAAATGCCGAACCGACAACGATGATATCAGCACCCGCACGGGCGGCGCGTCCGGCCTTCTCAGGAGTGTCGATCCCTCCCCCGCAGATCAGAGGCAGCTCGACACTTTCTCTGACAGCGCGGATGAGGGCTCCGGGAACAGCCTCAGCGGCTCCGCTTCCTCCTTCGAGGTAGATCATCTTCATGCCGAGCATCTCGGCAGCCATGGCATGAGCGGCGATGATATCTTCTTTGTCTCTGGGAAGAGGGAGTGTATGGCTCATATAATGGACAGCGGTTATTTTCCCGGAATCGATAAGAAGGTACGCTGTGGGAACAGTATCCAGTCCGGCTTTTCGGATCAGCGGGGCGGCTCTCACATGCTCTTCGATGAGAAATTGCGGATTCCTCCCGCTTAACAGGCTGAGAAAAAGGATCCCGTCTGCCTTGCGCGAAACCTGCTGTGAAGAGGAGGGAAAGATATAGACAGGGAGGGAGGCAGATTCTTTGACCCTCCGGATAGTCTCATGGAAACGCTCTTCCATCATCAGGCTGGTTCCCACAAGGATGAGGTCAACCCCTTCATTTTCACATACTCGGGCAAAGGCCCCCGCTTCTTCGGGCTTCTGCTTGTCCGGATCCAGAAGGGCCCATAACATTTTTTTCTGTGATGCTCGGGCTGTCCCGACCCGCTCGTTCAGTGAGATCATGAGAAAAACGCCTTTCTGATCAAAGCGAGGACCGCTTTATTCTCTTTGAAGGCTGCTTCCAGGATCCCGGCAACGGTCACACGGCTGGGATCGATCTGAGAAACCAACCGGATCATATTGATAATATCCTCATCGGCAAACTTGACAAAAGGCTCTTTGATCCGGTAGAACTTTTTCGTCGTATGACCGATGGAACGCATAAGCCTGTGTTTATAAGGTTCCAGTGATTCCCGGCTTCGTGTGCCTTTCTTCAAGGCTTCGACAGCGGTCTGTCCCGCAAGGGCTCCGGACTCCAGGGCATTGCCGATCCCGGCCCCGGTAAGGGGGTTGGCCAGCCTGGCGGCATCCCCGACGATCATAAAGCCCTCTCCGCAGACTTCCTCCAGAGGCTCGGAAGCCGAGACAGCCCCGGCGACTGTTCTGATGACAGACGCCCGGGGAAAGCGTTGTGCCACAAAGCGGTCCAGGTAGAAACGGGCATTGAACCCTGCCCTGGAACGGCTTCCGAGGAGCCCCAGGCCCACATTAGCCCGGGTCCCTCCCTTGGGGAAGATCCACGCATAACCTCCCGGAGCGACCTCATTCCCGCCGGCCATCTCGATGAACCCCTCCTCATGAGGAGCTCCCTCAAGGGTGTATTGCAGGCACATCTCAATGTCAGAGGGAGCCAGGGATGTGCGGATCCCCAGCTGCGGCGCCAGGCCGGATTCGATCCCGTCAGCAAGGATGAGGAGTGATGTTTTGAATTCCCGGTGAACATGATGATCCGTCCGGATGATAAAAAACTCCTCGTACGGATCGATCTTTGTCACGGCGGCCCTGGTCAGCAGAAAAGCTCCGCTTTGGGCGGCTTTCCAGGCCAGGTCCCGGTCGAAACGGGCCCGGTCGAGAATAAATCCTTTTTCGGCGTAATGCATCACCGCTTTGCTGCCGTCGGGAGCGCGCAGGATGGCTCCCTTGACTTCAGCCTCGACCCAGGACTCCTCGACTCCGGTATGCTTCAGAAGCCATTTTTCACTCACTCCTTCAGCACAACGCACCGGGGTTCCCACTTCCTGGCGTTTTTCCAGCAAAGCGACAGAAAAACCGCTCTCGGCGATATGACGGGCCGCCAGGGAACCGGCAGGGCCCGCCCCGGCCACGATGACATCAAAGCACGTCATAGTCCTCCCCATAGTCAGGGACTCCGGGCCAGAGGGCCCCCACAGGACAGGCATTGACACAGAGGCGGCAATCGTTACACCGCTCAGGGATAAGGCTCAGATGAAAGGCCTTCATCTGAAGCGCCCCCCGGGGGCACAGAGCCACGCATCCGCCGCAGGAAATACATCGACCAAAATCTATACGGACAGCCATAATCCTCCCATCCCCATAAGAATGGAGATCTTCAATACCAGGGACGCTTTCCGGTAAGCTCCTTTTCTCATGGCGGACAGAGCAACACCATTACAGATATTGACGCCGCCGATGATGAACAGGGCGTAAACAACTCTCTTTTCCACTATGAGACTCCCCCACATTGTAAATCCCGCTAAAATGAAAGTCAACACCCAAAGAAAGCGAAGCCCCCACGTTTTTCCCGCGATGATGGGAAGCGTTGCACGGCCGGCCTTGCGGTCTCCGTCCAGATCATCAAAATCCTTGGCGATCTCTCTCATCCAGATGATGAAAAAAGAGAAGAGAAAGGCCAGCCCAAGGGACGGGGTCCATCCTGTGAATAACATGACGGCAGGAAAAGGAGAAGACGTGGCCAGGGCCACAGCCACATTGCCCAGGACAAGGCCTTTCCGTGGCACAAGAGCATAAAGAAAGAGAAGGAGCCCCAAGAGGAGAAAGAAGAGAAAAAGGCGGAGAGGAAAGGATAACGCGAAAATGACTGCCGCCAGGGCGAGGATCATGATCACATCACGTGCTGTTTTGTAAGAGAGCCCCCCGGAAAGAGGGCGCTCCGGGCGGTTCACAGCATCAGCCGCCCTGTTACAGAGATCGTTGAAACCATACCCCGCTGCGGCCAGGAAGATCCAGGCTGCAGCAGGCAAAAGGCCTTGGGGGAAAAAAAGCTCCCCGGCCAGGTGAAACGCCAGGAGAAATGAAAGAAAAACGATCCCCAGATTCAGGGGACGGACCAACTTGAAAACCGCGGATGCCCTATTTTGTCCCGGTATGGCCAAAGCCTCCCCCGCCCCGGCCGGTCTCGTTCAACACGTCACACTCTTCCCATTGAGCTTCATAGACCCGGCATAAGACGAGTTGAGCGACCCGGTCTCCTTCTGCAACGGAAAAGGGCTCTTCTCCGCCGTTCATGAGGATGACCCCCACTTCTCCCCGGTAATCGGCATCAATCGTTCCCGGAGCGTTGGGCACAAGAAGACGATGCTTCAGCGCCAGCCCGCTCCTTGGGCGGACCTGCAGCTCATATCCCGGAGGCACTTCGACATAGAGACCCGTCTTGACAAGAGCCGTCCTGCCGGGAAGGATCTCGACACCTTCAGCAGCGCGGACATCCATCCCTGCTGCATGCCGGCTCATATAGCGCGGCAGTTCCACCTTTTTCCCTTTTACGTCGCGGAAAACTCGGACTGTAACTTTTTCCATGTCTCTTCGACATCCTTCTTTCTGTTTTTTCCGTAATAGACCAGGCCGCACTCTCCTGAAAAGATAAAATCCCTGATGAGCGCCCGGATATCATCCAGGGTCACATCCTCAATAAGAGCCTTGGTCTGTTCAAAATCGGGAAATTCTCCGTAACGCCGCAGGAATGTCCCGTTCTTCTCCATAATATTATAGATGATATCCAGGGAAAAGACCAGTTTTGAAAGAACATAATTCTTTGCAATGGTGAGCAGTTCCGGCGAGATCCCGTCTTTTTTCAGAAGGCTGAATATCCCGCGAAGTCCCTCTTCCACCTCTTCCAGGCGGGACGGGTTGAACCCCGCATAAAAGTAGAAGACCCCGTTCCCCGGGAAAAGGATCAGGTCGGAATAGAGGTTATACGCCAATCCCCGGCTTTCCCGGAGCTCCTGGTTGAACATGGAAAAATCAGCGGCTCCCAGTAAAGCATTGAGGACAAAAAAAGCATACCGCCGTTTATCGAAATGATCCACAGCCGGGAAATAGAGCACCAGGTGAGCCTGGCGGAGGGTACTGTTCCGTTGATATTTCAGGCCGTATTGCTCGGGAGCCCGGCTCAGTTCAACCGCTTTCTTCCCCGTGGGAAGAGATTCAAAGATCTTCAGAGCCTCTTTCAACTCTCCGGGATCCACTTCTCCCGCCACGGAGAGGGTGGCGTTGGCTGCTGTAAAAAAGGCGTGGAAATAGTCTCTGGCCTGTCGTGCCGTGAGGCCTTCCAGACTCTGTTCAGTCCCGAGAATGGGACGTCCAAGGGGAGAACCCTGCCAGAGGAACGATGTCAGCATCTCCATGATGGCATCCTGAGGAGTCTCCCGGTACATCTCGATCTCTTCAAGGATGACCTTTTTTTCAGCACGGAAGTCCTCTTCCAGAAAGAGGGCTTCGCGGATGATCTCATAAAGGAGCTGTATGGCCTCTTTCCAGTAACGATTGAGGATCCTCAGTGTGACAGTGACTCCGTCATAACCGGTAAACGCATCATAATCTCCCCCCAGCCCCTCGATCTTATAGACCAGTTCACGATTGGTGTAGTGCCGGGTCCTTTTAAAGAGCAGGTGTTCGATGACATGGGTGATGCCGTTGAGGTGTTCCGGCTCATGAAACGAGCCGATACGAAAGAAAATACCGATGTTGAAGGAGTTAATAGAAGGGATCCGTTCGTACCCCACGGCCAGGCCGTTTTCGAGGACGAACAGATCCCGGATATTTCCCGAAGGAATCATACTACTCTTCTTTGAGCCTCTTGATGCTGATATTGATCCTTCCGAGGTCGTCGATCTTGATGACCTTCGCCTTGACCTTGTCACCCAGGCTCAGGACATCGGAGACCTTGGCGATACGCTCTTTTGCGATCTCGGAGATGTGAACCAGGGCTCCTTTTCCGTTGGGCAGGCTGCAGAAAGCTCCGAAATCAACGATTTTGGAGACGACACCTTCCACAATATCGCCCACTTCATACTCTTTGGTCATGTTGAGGATCCGCTCTGCAGCGGCCTCTCCGTCGGCTCTGTTATCAGAAGAGATCTGAATGGTCCCGTCATCATCGATCCAGATCTCAGATTTGAACTCTTCTGACATCCCTTTGATGTTTTTGCCGCCGGGCCCGATGACTTCTCCGATCTTGTCCACGGGCACTTTGATCATAATAATGCTCGGGGCATAGGGAGAATACTCTTTACGGGGCTCGGCAAGGACGGCTTCCATCTTCTCGATGATATGAAGGCGCGCCTTTTTGGCCTGGGCCAGGGCAGTCTGCATGATCTCTTTGGTGACCCCTTCGATCTTGATGTCCATCTGAATGGCTGTGACACGGTCACGTGTCCCGGCGATCTTGAAGTCCATATCGCCCAGGTGGTCTTCTGAGCCCAGAATATCTGTGAGGACGATAAAATCGTCTCCTTCTTTCAAGAGGCCCATAGCTGTCCCCGCAACGGTATCGCTGATGGGGACCCCGGCATCCATAAGAGAGAGAGAGCCGCCGCAGACAGTGGCCATGGACGAGGATCCGTTGGATTCCAGGATATCAGAGACGATCCGGATGGTGTAAGGGAAGGTCTCTCCGGGAAGGACAGGGGTGATGGCTCTTTCGGCGAGCATCCCGTGGCCGATCTCCCGGCGTCCGGGGCCGGTGACACGCTTGACTTCGTTGACGCTGAAGGGCGGGAAGTTGTAATGAAGCATGAACTTCTTTTTGGACTCCCCTTTCAAGGCATCCAGGATCTGCTGGTCACCTGCTGATCCGAGAGTCACTGTGGCCAGAGCCTGTGTCTCGCCTCGTGTGAAGAGGGCTGACCCGTGTGTACGGGGCAGGACACCGACTTCCACGGTGATGGGGCGCACCTCTTCAAAAGAGCGGCCGTCCACTCGGACCTTGGTCTTGAGCATGGACTGGCGGACATGCTTCTTTTCCACATTATGGAAAGCAGCGCCGATCTTCCGCCCGTCGATCTCAGGATCCTTTTCCAGGACGAGAGCCTTGGCTTCGTCAAAGAGAGCGGAGAGCGCTTTCTGGCGTTCCAGTTTTCCTTTGATGTTAAAGATCTCATCGATGCGGCTGCCCACAGCCTCATCAATAGCCTTTTCCATCTCTTCAGGGATGGCAAAAGGTTCATAAGTGTATTCCGTCTGACCGGCGGTTTTGACCAGCTCATGCTGAAGGGCACAGATCTTCTTGATCTCGTCGTGCGCCAGCAGGATCCCTTCCAGGACCTGTTCTTCAGTGAGTTTGTTGATAAAGCCCTCCACCATGGTCACGGCATTTTCCGTTCCGGCCACGATCATATCCATGTCGCTGCTTTCCAGCTGGGTGTGCGTGGGGTTCAGGACAAAAGCGCCGTCGATAAGGCCCACACGCACACCGGCTACAGGCCCGTTAAACGGAAGGCCGGAAAGCATGAGCGCCTGGGAGGCTCCGGTGATTCCCAGGACATCAGGCGTGTTTTCCTTGTCAGAGGAGATCACGCTGGCATAGACCTGGACTTCATTTTGAAAATCATCCGCGAAGAGCGGCCGTATGGGACGGTCGATCATTCGGGCTGACAAGACTTCTTCATCCGACGGCTTGCCTTCCCGTTTGAAAAATCCTCCGGGGATCTTTCCCGCCGCATAGCTTTTTTCCCGGTATTCCACTGTGAGCGGGAAAAAATCCATGGGCGACTGAGAGCGGCTTCCTACGGCGGTGACAAGCACCATGGTGTCTCCAAACCTCACCAGGCAGGAACCATCCGCTTGTTTGGCCATCCGTCCTGTTTCCAGCGACAGTGTCCGGCCGCCGATTTCCATCGTTACTTTATATGACATGTTACCCCCTAATTCCAAGATCGGCGATCAGTTCACGGTATTTGGCAATGTCGCGCTTCATCAGGTAGCGCAGCAGGCGGCGGCGCTTTCCGACCATCTTCAGGAGTCCGCGACGTGAATGATGATCTTTGGGGTGCTGCTTGAAATGATCCTGGAGATCATTGATGCGTGCCGTAAGGATCGCAATCTGTACTTCGGATGTTCCTGAATTGCTTTCGGAACCTCCATACTTCTTAATCAACTCGTTCTTCATCTCTTTTGAAATAGCCATATCTCTTCCTCCTTTCCCATTCCAAGCGGTGATTCCGATAATCACCCCTAGAGATGGGTGCTATTCAAACAACAGGTCTTCATCAGCCAGTATGTTCAAGGTGATATTTTTATCGATAAAGAGTTTCCTCTTGAGGACTTCAGGGTCCTCGAACTTTTCGTCATCCCGGATCTTCGCCACGAAAAAGACCTTCAGCTCTTCGCCGTATATCTTCTCTTCAAAGTCGAAGATATGGACTTCCACTTTCCGCTTCTCGCCGTCAAAGGTGGGGGAAAACCCGATATAGGTCATGGCGGGCCTGTACTCTCCCCGAAACTCCACATACGAAGAGTAGATCCCGTCAAAGGGAAGTTTTGTCTCGATATCATCCAGGTTCGCTGTGGGAAATCCCAGGTCACTCCCCCGTCCGTCACCGTTGACCACCACACCCTTGATGTGATAAAAACGGTCCAGAAGTTCTCTTGTGAGCCGCAGTTTCCCCTGGAGTATGGTCTGTCTCACCCAGGTGCTGCTGATCTTTGTCCCGTCATACAACACAGGCGTCACAGGACAGACTTCAAAATCATACTCGTCCCGGCGCTTTTCAAGAAAATGAAGGTCGCCCTGCTGCTTGTTCCCGAACCGATGATTATCGCCCATGACGATCACAGCCGCATGAAAGATATCCACCAGGACTTTTTTTACAAAATCCTCAGCGGACATCAATGCGATCTCATTGTTGAACGGGGCAAAGACCACATTGTCCACACCAAGATCCTTGAAAAGGGCGAGCTTATCGTCCCTGGTCAGGATCGATTTGGGCGGGTCCGCATTGAGCAGAACCCGGGGATGGACGTCGAACGTCATGATCAGGGTTTCCAGGCCCTTCTCTCTTGCCTTCTGTTTCATGGTGTGGACCAGTTTCTGATGCCCTTTGTGGACACCGTCGAACATCCCCACAGAAACGACATATCTCTTATGGCCTTTTAGATCATAGCCGTCAAAAACCTTCATTCATCATCTCCCAAAACAACATGATACTTAAAGTGGCCCATCTCGGACATCCCGATGGCCAGCACTCTGTTGTTTTTATTTACGATTCTGACAAATCCCGATATTTCGTTAAAAATATCTGTCTTCAGCTTCCCCCCATGCGATACTTTTCGGGCCATATCATCGTTGACGATCACGGTGGGAAGCTGTTCCGTGGCCTCTTCCAGGGAGATGGACAGTCGTTCTATGTCTCCCCGGGCTTCAATACTATCAATATTTATTGCTTTGTC
>ERZ795053.4575-NODE-4575-length-14885-cov-4.784019_pt1 | contig 14885 bp, 10 predicted proteins | sample MGYA00375137_ERZ795053 | MGnify/ENA primary metagenome ERZ795053 (study PRJEB30182, sample SAMN05720284) | activated sludge metagenome | isolation source: Anaerobic digester | place: Hong Kong | collected 2014-12-17 ... | reverse complement strand
ACATAAAACCCAATTTCATCTGTATAATCAAGATTTTCATAACGTATGTCGGCATTTGGGTTGTTTTTGCTGTAAAAAAATGCCAAATCAAACCCAAAAGAATTTGCGGAGCGCCAGTCTGTTTGAATCGAAATATCAGATGAAACTGCGAAATAGTCGTCAAAGGTGCCGTTTTCGTTATGGTCGCAAACTTCTGGTTGATAATCAAAAGCCAAGCCTAATGCGAGAATATTTTTTTTGCGAAGGTAGTTTTCGCTGTAAAAATATCCCTCTTCGGGATCAATAAAATTAAACTGAAAACGAGTTGTTATTCTTGGAATCGAACTCTCGTTTCGAGTATACTCTTTGCCTTCATCTTCGTATTGGAAACTCTTATTTCCCAATCCCTGAAAAAATCCAGAACGGTATTCAATAAGATTATTCAGAAGAAAACCTCTGATTAATATACCCGTATCACGTCCTTCCGGAGTATAAGTATAAGAAGGAAGTGCGTCATGATTTGCGCTTATTCCAACAGTAGTTGCTGGTGAAAGAAGCGCATTTCTTGATACGGGCGCAACCATTTTGCCCGCATATATTTGCACAGCTTCGTGAGCCCTATAGTGTAAAAAAGCATCGCTTGTGTAAAATCCGTTTGTGTTATCGATACTATCTTTTTTTACAAAATCATCTGTTTGGAAAAGAAAGAACATCTTTTCCGAAGTCTGTCCGTTAAAGATAAGCCGGTTATGTCCCATGTAAAAGGATTTGTAAGTCTCACTTTCATTAAAATCCATCGAATAACCAGTCTGTAAAAAATAGTGCATTTGTACCCAGCGATATTTACTGAGGGTCAATCTTGCTTTGGTAACATCTTCCTCCGGCGGGAAAGAGGCAAATATGGCAGTGGAAAGGGAAAAAAACGCCAGGAAAAGAAGCATTTTGAATTTCATTGGATCCTCCATAGAATTGTGTTTGCACCTTGCAGCACAAACGGTTCACCAAATGGTAATAAAACCACATGGTATTGTAAAATCGGGTACTGCCTATTTGGCAAGAAAAATTTTTGTTATTGGGGTTTGTTATGGTTGATTGTAGCTGTTTGGCAAAAAATAGTTGTTGAAACTATATTATATTAAAATAATGGTAGTTACCTTTATCTTGATTTTGGTAGCAAAAGCTGATCTGTGATTGTAAATGTGTGGAGAATGTTATGAAAAAGTGTTTTAAGGTTGTTTTTTTGTCGTTTTTATCTTTCGGGATTTTTTCTTGTACTACAGTGGATCCGTTAATTAAGGAAAATAATGATTTTCTGTCTCAAAGTAGTGGTGAAGCATTTCGCGTTGTGATGATGTCAGATAGCTATCTGGTGCAACAGAAGGCATATTCATCAAACATGTCCCGTCAGGAAGATACATCGGGTGACAGTTATTTTATGGAACGAATGAAAAAACTTGATGTTGTTAATGAAAAAAGGGAAGGGCTTATACGTGTTTGGGTTTATCCAGACAGTGGCCGGTTAATGAAAGTCCGTTTTCTTGAGTCGACCTATATACAGGAAATTGATAAACTAATTATTGATGATATTCAGCGCTGGACATTTCAATATAATCGTGGAATTTCTCCTCTGGTTTTTACGGTAAGATATCGGGTTGTATTAAGAAAAACAATGTCAGATGCTGAAATTCTTGATGAGTACGAAAAACATAAATAGTCGATATTGTTCAAATCTCATATAACGAAAAAAATTGTCCACGACATAATTGTTGTGGACATTTTTTTATAACTTGGTAAATTTCATGGAGTGTACTGTTTTGTGGATTAAGTTTGAACAAAACACCTGCTGTAAAAATTTTTATTTGCCGTTTATTTTTTTTTAAAATTATCTTCATGGGGGTTCCGGAAAAAAATTAGTTCGGAGCCTGTAACCGGGTTATTGTAATGGAAAACGAAAGCGTAAAAAATGAGGAAATTTGCGGGTTGTGCCGTTTTGCCCTCAAAGATGAACATCTGGTTCAGGCAAAATATGTTAAAAAAGAAGTTGCCCAGTCTTTTGAGGATGGCAGGGCTTTCAGTTTTTCGGTTAATAAAGAACTGATCGATGATATGCGTTTCGAACGCTTTGTTGCAACATATCATGAGAGAATCATAGATATTCGTAACACAATTTATGACAAGGCCGGGGAAGAAGATGAATATATAAAGTCACGTCTTGTAAAGGACACGCGTCTTGCCGAGCGCCTATATAATGCGGTGTTTTTTTTACATAAAGCACTGGCGGATGATGATTATAACTCTTTGCCAGAGAGAAGGTTTGTTATACTAAAGGAGCGTCCTGGGTCTCCTACAATTTATCATATATCCAATGAAACAACTGTTATCTCGCATGTTGGTCAGGGGCCATACTGGCAGGAAATTCCGACACTATATCTTGGATTAAAAACCTTTGATATTCTTGATACAGAATATAAACGAGGCGAAACTGAGCTTTTTGAGGCCTTTAAAAAATTGTTAAAAATTGAAGAGAGGGCAATCGAGACAGGATTTTCACACATAGAGGTTTATCCCGCTGATTACTCGTTGGCACTGAATAATCTTGTTAATTCTCTTATAGAATACACTGGGCAGACAGAACTTAGGGCTCACGAGCCTGCTGAGAAAAGAGATGTTAAGCCTTTTGCACAAAAGATTCGTGAAAAGTATCTTGAAATGCTTGACGCGCGTTATTATCACGATCCAGGTCACTTCGATTATGCTCAAAATCTTAAGGCAGTAGAAGGCATAGCTCGTTTGGCTCGCCGTTATAGAATAAACGGTGATCGTGAATCACTTCATGAATGTGTCAGGCTTCTTGTGTCTGCGTCCGGTCATGATATTCACGAGATTCGCAATAGAGCAAATATCGTACTTGAAAGACTTTTTGCCCCCAAGCAGTACGATGCCCCCCTCGCTACAGTGTTCTACAATCTGTTGGCTGGTGATACCTTTGAGCTAACGATAAAATTGCCTGAAGCAAAAAATGGATATTTTGTGCGAATATATAACTATTCATGTGATGAAGATTTCTTTGTAGATGATGATATAGATTACAAAGATTATCCCATGACCAAAGAGGATGAAGTATATGCTGTTTCGATTCCTCTTAATCGTTACGGCCATTATGATTTTCTTGTATTTAAAAAAAGTTCCAAAAAAAATGAGTGGGTTGAACAATATGGGGCGTCCGGTCGTATAAATGTTATGTCTGATGTGCGCGGTGAAGTTATACTCGAAATATTTACCGATATACATGGTCATACAAAGTTATACTGGCGTGATGAAAATGGTCATCCGGGATTGGTGTATAACGAGAACGGTGAGGTTATACGAACCGGAACTTTTGCCGACATTACTATGCATCTTGAAGATATGAAGCGGAGGTATTCAATTTCGACAATTTATATCCTTGGCTGCCAGAAAAGGGGAACCCATTCCGAAGATTGGGCTCAGGGCGCGACATCACCTTCTCCATTTTCTCCGGAAAGTTTGACTGAAATTGAAGAATCTCTTGGTGGCGCTGATCAGTTTGCCGAGCTTGTAAGACAGGCTCATCTTCATGAAATTAAGATTATAGTTGATATCATCCCTCATATAAATCGTCATAGCAGTGAGTTGTCAGATGAAATGTGGTTTTCTGTTATGGAGCTGATGGTGGTTTATACCCCCGATCGGCTACGGACGGACGTTATGGAAGCTGGGATGATGGGAAACTTCTAAATTATCGCCGTTTTGAGGTATGGGAGTGGGTTCATCGCTCAATTGATACGCTTGTTAACAAGTTTGGAATTGACGGTATACGCTTTGATTCGGCTCACGCTGTTCCAATAATGATGAAACGCAATAATTTTCCCTTTGTTTATGACAGAAGCCGGACCCACGAAGAGATGGTTGAAGGGCGTATCATCGTAAATGACCGGTGGGATGAGCATTTTATAACAACCGGGTATTACGATTGTCAATGCCGTGATTCCATTGCTGTTCCTTTCCATCAATATTTAATGTACGGAATACAGCGTACATTACGAAAGAATAAAAAAGATTTTTTTCTATATATAGCGGAATGTTTTTGGGGGCATGAGCGTTTTTTAGCTCGTTCAGGCATAGTGCCTTATAATGCTTCGCTGTTCAAGGTGTGCGAAAACATTTCTCATGGAAAATCCGATGTTAGAGAAATTTATCATATTTATGATTCGTATTATCCTTCCGTTTTGCCAAGGGGAACTGAACTTTTGGGGATTTTTGGCAATCATGATGAGCGTCGGGCACTTAATACTTTCGGCCAGCACGGCTTAAAAGCGGCAATATCGCTGACTTCGTTTTTAAGCAATATAATTATGGATTACGAAGGAAGTGCAGAGGGAGAAGGCTGGAAGGTCTTTCTTGACAATATTTACGTAAACTGGAATCAATTCGAATATGCTTCACATCGAAGTGTCGAGCGTTTTTATCGAGAGATGTACAGGTTTCATAGTGATAACAAGGGTAAAGGGTTTCTCCTCTGGGCGAATAACTCCATGGTCGCTGCGGCATTAAAACCTTCTGATTCAGGTTTCTGGATAGGAGCCTTCAATTTCGCGGATAGCAACCAGACTGCTTCTATTCAATTTGACAATCCGGTTTTAAAAATAGATGACAATGATTTTTTCCGTGTTGTTGATCCTGTATATTCTGGTATAACCGGGACATACAGCTATTTTACCGGTAAAGAGCTTAAGGTATCAAGAGTAAATACAATCATTTCATATGTTGATAGAGTTAAGTTGCTTAAGCTGGAACGTCAGAACAGTAAAACCATCGATTATCAGCTTTTTTTCAAAGATTCTTTTTTCAGGCTCTGCTCTATTTCATCCGGAGATAAATTTCTTTCTAATTTTGCTTTTTGTGAGCTCTCGAATGCGGCTGTAGATAGTACCAGTTTTGAAAAGTTCTTAATGGAAAATATATTGCCGGTGTTTTGGGATGAATCGCGTTATATGCTTTTTCTGGGATTAAAACGCGTAGTATATTATTTATATAAATATGATATAGTAAAAGGTGAGCAGATTTTTGAATTGATAGACCATCTTGTTAAGTCAGATGATCAGAGAATAGTGGAAATCGGAGAAGTTCTTCGCAAACAAAATTCTCGCGGAGAAATTGTGTTTATGTCTTCGGAAGCGGATCCGTTTTCGAAAAGTGGTGGTCTTGCAAATGTGGTTTTTGAACTTCCAAGAGAAATGGCTAAAATGGGCGAAAAGGTTTACGTAATAACCGGCTATTATCGAAATGGAGATTCGAAAGCAGTACTAAAAATGACCGAAAATGCCAAGAAATACGGTGTTACCTATTCAGGTAAAAATGTTCGTTTTAAGATAATGGGCTCTGAATATGAGGTTGGTGTACATATCGCAAATGTTAACGGTGTTACATATTATCTTCTGGACCATCATGAACTTTTTGATGGGCTTTATTGGGGTGTAACATCAGAAGAGAAGCTAAGACGCCGGATAGGGTTTGCCCGCGCATGCGCTGAGGTAATCTGCACTTTTGCCTTGCGTCCATATTTCACATTTACAAATGATGCTTTTGCTGCTCTTTTTAATGGGGTGGTGCGTTCTGATCCGAACTACAGCCAGCATCCCTCTTTCTCTCAAAACACCTATTTGCATATTATTCATAACGGGGGATGGCAGTATTTTGACGCATACGAACGTTATGAAAATGGTTTTGATCTTTTTTCACTTTTTAATCTGGACGGATGGAAAGCGGGTAATTTTCTTGATCCGGTTCATCCCGAACGTATTAACTGTATGGCTGCTGGTATAAGGTTTTCAGATAGAGTTATTACTGTTAGCCCGTCTTATGCAAGACAGATAGAGTATCAGAGTGATGGTCTTGAACATATTTTATCAAATGTTTTAGGAATCAGTAACGGAGTTGGCGCTGATCTTTACGACAGGATAAAATATCGTTTTGATCAGTCGGGTTTTGTTGATAGAAATTATAAAGGGTTGGTTAAGGCTGTAAAGGCTGATAAACATCTGTTAGAAATAGTAAACTCGAGGTTTCCGGAAATAATAAAAGGATTAAAAGCTGTTGAGGATATCAAGGATGATAAGCGCCGTTATATTGTTAGTCGCTATATGTATAAAATGATGCTTCAATTTGAAAGGGGATTTTACATCGATCCTGACAAAGTTCTCTTTTGCATGATTCACCGAATTACAGAACAAAAGGGGTATCAGCTACTTTTAGATACTTCGGAAGGTATTTTTAAAACTCTTCAAATGCAGGGAGTCTTGGGAGGTTCCGTTTCGTCTGGAGACAGATCTGGTGAAGAGATAGGGCATGGACTTTGGCTTTTAGGGCAGTATTATCCGAAGAGTGCCAATGTGGGTATAGGATTTCAGGATGTTAGTGTTCCTTTGATGGCTTCGGATATTTTTTGTATGCCATCCCTAAATGAGCCTGGAGGAATATCTCAACTTGAAGGTTTTCTTTGCGGTTGCCTTCTTGTAGCAAGAGCTACTGGGGGATTGCGTGATACGGTATTTCCAATAAGAAAGAATGGTGATGTTATTGAAGGAAATGGGTTTCTCTTCTCAGATTACACCGGGTGGGCTTTCTATGATGCTATGGAACGTGCTGTGAAATTTTTCCGTGAAAACAGTGATGATACAATATATGAGGCGCGTATGAATGCCAGAAAAAGTGTGTTTTACTGGGATATTGCTGCCTCCCGTTACATCGAAAACATTTATGATATGAAAGAAATTGTAAGAATCAACGATCGGGTTGTGAAACATTAAAACGGGATAGATCGGTGATGATTTGCTCGATTGTTTTAAACTCTTCATCACCTTCACTGTATGGACGACCTTTTATGGTCACGGTAGCTCTGTGTGTATTGACTGTAATACTTGTGATGTTGCCTTTTTTTGAAAATTTATTTTTATCAAGAAAATCACCAGATAGCTTGAACCCAAAAAGTTCTATGACAATTTTTCCTCCATTTTTCAATGAATCGAAGGGTGAAGAAAGAAATTCGGTAATGGAGGCCGGTTTATAAATAAGTCGTATAGTTAGTTTCTTGTAGTCACCGTAAGAAACGAGAGAGTTGTTGAAGTTCAGTACACCAAGAGCATTTACCCACTCCCTGTAGTACGCAATTTGTCTAAAAAAAATTATTTTTACAGTTTTATCTTTCAAAAATTCATTAATGTTCATTGATTTCCGTTTTGGATGAGTAATAGATTCATATTATTAACCTGATTCAGTTAGGGGGTAAACCACTTCCATGTCAAGCGGCTATTGCAAGGATGTTGCTTAACTAACGTTTTTAAAAAAAACACATTGACAATATGGGGTTATATTTTTCATTGGCACCAATGGTTCCTGTTTATGGAATTACCGGAGGGTGCAATGTTTATAAGAAAGTCCAAAATTGATATGATTATACAGAAGGAAAAACGTAAGGAGTTTTTACGCTCAAGTGCCGAATTTGAAAAGCTGCATAAAAAAACTGTCGCAGAGCTTGCGCAAAAGCAGGAGAGTGAAATAAAAGATATCACAAAGTATTATGAAAAAGAGCTTAAGCGTAAGCAGCAGGAGATACTTCAGCTTAGACAAGAAATATCTAAGAATCATGACCTTTACCAGAAGATTCGACAACGAGAACTTGAGCTGGATAATCTGAGCGCAAGTTTTGATACTGTACTTAATGAGATGAATATCAAGGTTCAGGAATCAATTCAGCCATTTTACCGTATGCGCGCAAAAATTGAAACTACAAAAAGAATATCTGATAAGCGTGACAACAAGGTTCAATCAATATTCCAGGCTATGTAGAGGGTGTTGGCCATTGTGATATTGAGCCGATAAGTTCGGTGTCTTTGCTGGTTATTCCTTTTTCTTTGAATTTTTTTAATAAAATTTCTTTTGCACGGGATAGTCTAGATTTTACCGTACCGACTGATGCCGATGTTTCATCAGATATTTCATCATAACTGAAATTTCTGTAAAAGAAAAGTATAAGTACTTCGGCATACTCTTCTGGTTCGATTGATAGCATTATATCAAGAATTTCTTCACGGATGCTGTTTTTTGTGAATTTCTCTTCAGGGTCTTCGTTTTCCTGCTTGTTGAGCGATAGTAACTTTTCTGAATTATCAGATTTTTCGGATTTTCTGAATAGATCGTTACAGTGGTTGATTACTATTCTTTTAAGCCATGGATAAAGCATCTCCTCATCCCTAAGACTATCGAGTTTACTATAGGCATGTAATAGGGCCTCTTCGACCATGTCTTCGGCATCAAAATGATTGCCAATTTTAAGATATGCAATTTTTAAAAGTGCCTTCTTGTATTTTGCTGCTTCAATAAAATAATGTTCTTTAGATAGCATATTTTCCTTTGATTGTAATGATTCAGTTATAATAGTTTCTGTTTTAAATACCGTTTATGAATATCAGAAACAATTGTAACACTATTTTTAGGTCTGTCAATCTCTATGCGTGTTAAATCGAAATAATTTAGGCACTACGAATTGAGAGTTATACGTTACATCGGTGTTTGGTTTTCCAAAGGATTTTTGAAGTTGATAATTATTTCTTGCCAATATTCAGCAAAATCGTAGAATAGGTATCTTGATGGAATTATCTTCATAATTATGGATTTTAATGTCTTTAAAAGTATAAAAAATATTACAGGATATATGATATGGCTTCAGTTTCCATAGTTGTACCTGCCTATAAAGAGGCTCAAAATATTCCGATTCTTGTCGAAAGGCTTTATACCGCATTTGATAGTAGTGATCATAGTTGCTCGGTGATTATTGTTGATGATAATTCTATGGACGGAACTGTTGAGGCAGTATCAAGGCTTAAAAAAAAATATCCTGTTCAATTACACGTACGTACTCAGGAGAGAGGGCTTTCTTCGGCGGTTTTGGCAGGATTTGCTCTATCAAAAGGAGATATATTTATCTGTATGGATGCCGATCTTTCGCATCCACCTGAAAAGACCGTGGAAATGTGTGACCTGATTGAAAAGGAAGGAGCAGATTTTGTAATAGGAAGTCGTAACGTAACCGGGGGATCGGCTGATAGTTTTAATCTTTACCGAAAACTTAATGCGTTTGTTTCGCGAATGCTTGCGCGACCTCTTGCAAAAACCAGCGACCCTATGGCGGGATTTTTCGCTTTCCGATCATCTCTATATACTGATCAACTGGTTTCGATGCTTAACCCCGTAGGTTGGAAAATATGCCTTGAAATACTGGTCAAAATGAAGCCTGAAAATGTACGTGAAATTCCGATCGTTTTCGCTGAGCGTTTATACGGTGAAAGCAAGCTATCATTAAAAGAACAGATTAACTATCTTGTACATCTTAAAAGACTTTACTATCATAAATTCAAGGGTTTAGCGCGCTTCATGGTCTTTTCTGTAGTTGGTGCAAGTGGAATAGTCGTGGATTTAACAATTGTTTTTGTTGTAACAGATATTGCGGGTGCTCCTTTCAAGTATTCACGTGTTGCCGGTATTGCGGGTGCCATGACAACCAATTTTATATTAAATCGTTACTTTACTTTTGAAGAAAGGCCGGCTCGTAATATTTTTGCGTCTTATGTTTCCTTTGCGCTAGTTTGTTCATTGGGTGCTGCTTTAAATTGGTATGTATCCATGAAGATGCATTCGGGTTTTAGTATGCACTACATAATTGCCTCGCTTACGGGCATTGTAGCTGGAACTTTTGTAAATTATGCCGGAAGTACATTGCTGGTTTTTCGGAAGTAGATATTTCTTGTTAACCGGTAAATCTTGGCGGAATTGAGGTTTCTAAACTTATTGATTTGGTGACTCATAATGAAAATATATAACATTCCACTTATATTGGAAGGTGGTGGTTTAAGGTGTGCATTTACTGCTGGTATTCTTGAATTCTTTCTGGATAACAGTATAGAGTTTTCACATATTTACGGAGTTTCGGCGGGAGCTTCTGTTGCTGCAAGTTATCTTGCAAAACAGAAAGGGCGTAATTGTCGTATAAATGTCGATATGCCTTCTGATCCAAGGTTTCTGGGGGTGTGTAATTTTTTTCGAGAGCGCAGCTTTTTCGGTATGAAATATTTGTACGATGAAGTTCCCAACCATATTGATCCTTTCGATTTTAAAACATTCTTTGAAACAAAAACCCGTTTCTTTACAGTTGTAACTTCTCTGCAGAGTGGTCTTCCCGAATATATAGAAAATAGCAGGCACGATAAGCAATTTTCAATGAAACTTCTTGCTGCAAGTGGCAGCATCCCACTGCTGTCTCCTCCTGTTAAACTTGACGGAAAATTCTATTATGATGGTGGTGTATCAGATTCTATACCTGTAAAAAAAGCTTTGCAACAACATGATAAGGCTGTTGTAGTTCTAACTAGGCTTCGCGGCTATCGTAAAAAAAGTCAGAAATTTAAAAAATATCTTAGATTCAGGTTCAGAAAATATCCCGAATTTGTTGATGTAATGTTGTCAAGAAGTGATCACTACAATTCAACGCTTGATTATATTGACGATATGGAGAGAAAGGGAAAAGTCCTCGTGATTGCTCCGGAAGATGCCGCTATCATGGTAGAGCGTATGGAACGACGACGCGATAAACTTAAGGCATTTTATGACCATGGATACGATATAATAAATAGGCGTATTAATGATCTTGATAAATTTTCCCTCTAATGCCTCCTGTTGATCTGGTTTTTTAGTTTGAATTCCCTCAAAACGTATTGTATACTGTTTATGTCTGGTTGTACGTGTTAACCGAAATATCTTAATAAGAAAAGTTATTTAATTTTTTATTACGAAGTATAGAGGTTTTCTTTATTATTTAATAAAACAAAGTTTCTGTTAACATATCTAAAAAGGGGGATTAAAATGAGTGAAACTATCTGGTGGCAATTTGACGAGGTTGAACGTTTTATGTATGAAGGCTTTAGAGCTATTGGAGTTCCAGATCATGAAGCCAAAGTTTGTGCCAATGTATTGATAACTGCTGACAAGAGGGGTATAGATTCTCACGGAGTAGGTCGTTTTAAACCGATATATCTGGATCGTATATGGGCTGGCATACAAAATCCGGTAACCAATTTCGAAATTGTACGAGAAACGGATACAACAGCGGTTGTGGATGGCCACAACGGTATGGGGCACTATATTGCAGTTAAGGCAAACGAGATGGCGGTTAAAAAAGCCAAAGAATCTGGTGTTGGAATAGTTGCGGTAAGAAATTCAACCCATTATGGAGCAGCATGTTATTATCCTTTAATGGCAATTAAAGAGGGGTGTTTCGGTCTTACTGCGACAAACGCACGTCCATCAATAGCTCCTACATGGGGGGTAGAGAATATGCTTGGCACAAATCCCATGACATGGGGGTTTCCTACGGACGAGGATTTTCCCTTTGTTCTGGATTGTGCTACCTCGGTCACACAACGTGGCAAAATTGAGTATTACGGTCGTCTTGATAAAGAACTTCCGGCAGGGTGGGTAATTGGTCTTGACGGTAAAGACCGTACTGATACAAAACAGGTGTTGGAAGATCTTACCAAGGGAAAAGCCGCACTTACACCTCTTGGAGGTTTGGGGGAAATGACCGGCGGCTATAAGGGTTACGGTTATTCCATAGTTGTCGAGATACTATCTGCTGCACTGTCTGATGCCGATTTCTTAAAGGCACTTAATGGATCAGATGAGAGCGGCAAAAAGATTCCGATTTTACTTGGACATTTTTTTATGGCTGTTGATATTAGTCGTTTTTTACCGGTAGAAAGATTTAAAGAAATTACAGGAACAATGATGCGACAATTACGTGATTCTAAAAAAGCGCCTGGTGCTGAAAAAATATATACACCAGGTGAAAAAGAGCACGAGGCCTGGCTTGAACGCAAAGACAAAGGGGTTCCTTTTAATGAAGCATTGATAAAATCTTTCCGCGAGGTTAAAGAGAAACTTAATCTAAAGATGGATATGCCTTTTTAATAGCTGTGGGAGTAAAGATGGGTAATGGGAAATATAAAAGATTTTGTCTAATGCTTGAGATGCTTGACTATGGCGAAAATTATCTTGAGGCAATATGGAAAAATACCATCAAAGAAGCCCGAGCAGCTGGAGTAGCTCTAATAATTTTTGTGGGTCAATTAATCGGTACTGGGAAGAGTGATGACGAGGTGCAAGCGGCACTCTTTAAATTAGCTAGGCGCCCAGTTTTTGACGGATATATTCTTTGTGGTACTGTGTTGAATCATATAGGAAAGCACAATTTTTCTCGTATAGGCAAAGAACTTGCTAATATGCCTGGAGTCGTAACTTCATTCGCTGTACCAGGGTTAAGTACAGTTTCAGTAGATAACGAGAGCGGCCTTAGAGAAGTTGTACGACATTTAATTAATGATCACGGATATAGGCGAATTGCATGTATCCGTGGCCCGAAAAACAATATTGAAGCCGATCTGCGCTTTAAGGTATGGAAAGAGGAAATAGAAAATGCGGGCTTGGACGAGAGTCTGGATCTACTGGTACAAGGTCATTTCAACTCAAGAAAAAGCCCAGATGTTTACAGAGACTTAAAATCATTAGCAGGTGGAATGCCACAAGCTGTTGTAGCTTGTAACGATAATATGGCAATACATATTATCGAACATCTTATGAAAGATGGTTACAGAGTACCCGAAGATATTGCTGTTATAGGTTTCGATAATATTGCTCACGGGCTCTATTTGCAATGTCCGCTAACAACTGTTCACCAGCCAATAGGTGATACGGCTGTTGTGGCTTTGCGCAAACTTATTGAAGAGACTACAAATGGATGCCCCTCTTCCGAGACGGTGTTGCCCTCTACACCTGTATATCGACGAAGTTGTGGTTGTGCAAACAAACATGATAACACTTCCGAGCCTTTACCCGGTCTTGATTCCGATTCTGATAAGCTAGAGACAATCTTCCGATCCGATGCGATGAACAAAACTGATATGGATTATGTTAGATCGGCCGTAGCCGGATTACACCAGAAAAACTGGGGTATACTTAATCTTCTTGAACTATTTAACTCGTTTATTCATGCTACGGCATTAATAGACTCTGTTAAGGAGCTAAAATCAATTTTACATCATTGGCTACCTCTTTTTGGTATCAAAACGTTTAGTGTCGGTGTATGTTTAACTGCAGATGGAAGTTACGAATCAGTAAAGATAAAATTAATGCAAGAAGCAATCATTGCCGAGCCACCAGAGAAATTTATGCTTGTTGCATGCGAACCACAAATAGACGGTGTTATTGAGGGAGTAACGTCTTATGACTCATGGGAACTGGCTCCAGTAGAGTGGCTTGATAATGTGGGAACTACTCCTCTTGTATGTCTGCCTTTGACTGTTAAGGATAGCTGGTATGGTATTGCGCTTCTTGAAATATCCGGTGGGGATTCCATGCTTTACACCAGTATTCAGAATCATTTGGCAACAATTCTTGACCGGGAGTATCGTCTTGAGAAAATAGTTAAAATGGCAATAGAAGAGCAGACACGAACTTATAATGAGCATGAGAAATTGACTTCTTTATCTTCGCTTGTCAGGGGAATGGCGCATGAGATTAATACTCCTTTGGGTATAGGTGTTACCAGTAGTAGCTATATAGCAGAAAAAACGGGTAGGCGACAAAAAGATTTTAGTGAAAACAAAATTACAAAAGCTGGACTTGAGGACTATTTAAAGGAGGTTTCGGATGCTTCAGAAATAGTATCCAAAAGTCTGAATCGAATTTCTAACCTTGTAAAAACATTCAAGGAAATTGCGGTTACTGAGTCTGACCACTCTAATCATAAGTTTAATTTATGTCATATTTTGCATCAGGCAATTGAAACAAATGAGCGGATTTTGAAAGCTGGCAATATTGTTGTTAAACTTGAGTTACCTGATGAGTGCACTGTTTTTTCTAGTTCGGATGCTTTTTGTAAAATAGTGGATCAGCTTATATGTAATGTTGTAGAGGTAAGTAAAGAGGCTAACAGAGAAATAATTCTTTTTGTTTCGTTAAAAGCATATTCTGAAAAAGATTCACTGATGATTTTAACATTTAAAGATAACGGATCTGGTATTAACGAGTCTGATTTGCCACATGTGTTTGAGCCTTTTTTTACAACGTGGAGAGGGAGCGGTCATAACGGGTTAGGTTTACATATTGTCTGGAATACCGTTAAGTATCTTTTGAATGGAGAAATTAGATGTGAATCCGAAAAAGGTAAGGGAACTATAGTTGAAATTGTATTTCCAAAAAAAGTATAATATGATAATCATACGAGTGGTAAAGAGATAAACTGTCAAGAAAAGCTGAAATAGGTTAAAAAACTTTGAATAAAGCGTTTTTTCGAACTAATATACAAAAAACCCTTGCCCACATAATCATGTTCATTAGGCCTAGTAACCGTAGTGAAAAACTAAACAAGGATGTATGATGGCTGAATTTATAAAATCGATTTTACTTCTTCTGGTGCTTTTGAATCCCTTTCTGGTTGTTATCTACTTGATAGATATTATTCAGAAACTTGACAGTAAACGCTTTCGCAACGTTTTGATACGGGCCGGATTTATAGCTGCTGCTGTATTTGTCTGTTTTTCAATATTGGGTACAGCTGTGTTTTCAAGTTTTTTCCAGGTCGACTTCGCATCATTTCAAATTTTCGGTGGAATCGTTTTTTTACTTATTGGTATACAATTTGTTTTTAAAGGTCCAGATGCTATTGAAGTGCTTCGTGGTGAGTCCGAACATATTGCTGGTGCTGTTGCTATGCCTGTACTTATAGGCCCTGGTACAATAAGCGCGAGTGTTGTAATTGGTGAAAGACATAATCTTGT
>ERZ795053.4574-NODE-4574-length-14887-cov-6.192220_pt1 | contig 14887 bp, 15 predicted proteins | sample MGYA00375137_ERZ795053 | MGnify/ENA primary metagenome ERZ795053 (study PRJEB30182, sample SAMN05720284) | activated sludge metagenome | isolation source: Anaerobic digester | place: Hong Kong | collected 2014-12-17 ... | reverse complement strand
CTTCCGATCTCCTCCCGGGCACCGCCCCGCCGCGCCCCTCCCGGGCACCGCCCCGCCGCGCCCCTCCCGGGCACCGCCCCGCAGCGCCTACGCCCGAGGCGCCCGACCGCTGCGGGGTGCGATCGTTCTGTGCGTGGTTCGTGCGTTGGTGGCGCGGGTTCGGGGTGGAGAACGCCGACCGCTGCCGGTGCGATCGTTCTGTGCGTGGTTCGTGCGCTGGTGGCGCGGGTTCGGGGTGGAGAACGCCGAACCCGGTCCGACTCGGCGACGAGGGCGGGCTCGCCGGTGGCGAGGTGGGGGACGCTCGGACCACCTGCGTCGGTAGCCTGCACGCATGGCCTGGCTGTTCCTGCTGCTGATCGTGGCGCCGCTGGTCGAGCTGTACGTGATCATCCAGGTGGCGCAGGTCATCGGCGGGTGGGAGACCATCGCCCTGCTGATCATCGAGAGCGCCATCGGGGCCTGGCTGCTCAAGCGCCAGGGCCTCTCCACGCTCGGCAAGATCTCCCAAGCGGTCGACCAGGGCCGCGTGCCCAGCAAGGAGCTCGTCGACGGCCTGCTCCTGCTCGTGGCCGGCGCCCTGATGCTCGCCCCGGGCTTCCTCGGCGACGTGATCGGCTACCTGCTGCTGCTCCCGCCCACGAGGGCGCCGATCCGCGCCCTGCTGGTGAAGCGCTTCGCCGCCGGCCGCTACGGCAGCTTCTTCGCGGCGTCGGGGCCCGGCGGCACCCGCTTCGTCGGCACCTTCCGGGCCGGCCGGGGTGCCACGTTCGACACGACCGGACGGGCCACGCCCGGCGCCGGCGGCGAGCTCGAACCGTGACCGCGCCCGGCGAGGTGGAGCTGCGCGACGCCGCCACCGTCCTCATCCTGCGCGACGGCGACGAGGGCCTCGAGGTCTTCATGCTGAAGCGCAACCTCAACTCGGACTTCGTGGGTGGCGCCTACGTGTTCCCCGGCGGCGCCGTCGACCCCCACGACCGCCACGTCGACCTCGAGCCCGTCTGCGAGGGCCGCACCGAGGGCGACGCGTCGCGCCGGCTCGGCATCGAGCGCGGCGGCCTCGCGTTCTGGGTGGCCGCCATCCGAGAGTCGTTCGAGGAGGCGGGCGTGCTGCTGGCCTACGACCTCGACGGCTACGTCGACCTCGACGCCGACCACTCGGCCGAGCGCTGGCGGCACCACCGCCAGCAGGTCGACACCGCCCAGCTCACCATGGTCGACCTGTGCCGCCTGGAGGGGCTGCGCCTCGCGTGCGACTCCATGCACTACTTCGGCCACTGGATCACCCCCGAGGGCGCACCTCGCCGCTACGACACCCGCTTCTTCCTCGCCGCCGCCCCGCCGAACCAGACGCCGTTGCACGACGATCGCGAGGTGATCGCCAACGAGTGGCTGCGCCCCGCCGATGGTCTGGCGCGCTGCGAGCGCGGGGAGCTGACGATGATGCCGCCCACGATCTCGAGCCTCCGGGCCATCGAGCGCTTCGCCACGGCGGCCGAGGCGCTCGATGCCGCACGCGAGATCGTCGACGTGCCCACCATCTTGCCGCGGGTGATCGCCTACGACGGCGGGGTGCGGATCGTGCTGCCGGGCGACCCCGACTACGACGGCCCCTCGGGCGTCGACGGGGCCGCGGAGCACCACGGCGATTGGATGCGCCTCGTCGACCACAGCCGGGTCACCGGGTTCGGCCAGGAGGCCGGCGCGTGACCGACGTCGTCGAGCCGGCCCGTCCCGACCTGGTCCCCGACGTCCCGGTCGCCCTCGACAAGCTCGTGCGGCGGGTGCTGTGCAACAACCCCGGGATGATGAGCGGGCCGGGCACCAACACGTACCTCGTCGGGATCGACGAGGTCGCGGTGATCGACCCGGGGCCCGAGGACGAGGGCCACACCGACGCGATCGTCGGCGCGGCGGGCGCCGACGCCATCCGCTGGATCCTCTGCACCCACACCCACCCCGACCACTCGCCGGGGGTGCCGGCCCTCCAGGAGCGCACCGGGGCCGAGGTGCTCGCCTTCGACGACCGAGATGGGCTCGTGTGCGACCGCCACCTGGCCGACGGCGACACCGTCGAGGCCACCGAGTTCACGCTGCGAGCCGTCCACACCCCCGGCCACGCCAGCAACCACCTCTGCTACCTGCTCGAGCGCGAGCGGATGCTCTTCACCGGCGACCACGTCATGGACGGCAGCACGGTGGTCATCTCACCGCCCGACGGCGACATGGCCGCCTACCTCGAGTCGATCCGCCGGCTCCAGGCGTGGCGACCGGCGCTGCGCAGCATCGCCCCGGCACACGGGCACCTGATCGACGACCCGGCGGCCAAGCTCGACGAGTACCTGACCCACCGCCTCGCCCGGGAGGCCCAGGTGCTGGCCGAGCTGGAGGCGTCGATGCCCGAGGGTGCCGGCACCGAGCTGCTGGTGGAGAAGATCTACACCGACGTGCACGAGCTGCTGCACCCCGTGGCCCGCCGCAGCGTGTGGGCCCACCTGCGCAAGCTCGGTGACGAGGGCCTCGCGGCCACCATCGACCGCGACGACCCCGACGCCACCTGGTTCACGCCCGACCGCTGAGCGTCGCGGCGGTCAACCGACCTGGACCGGTGCGCTCGGCCGGGCGTCGAGGCCCTCGACGGCGATGGTCGCCCGGTAGCGACCGGGTGGGAGCTCGCCGCCGGCCGGTCGGGCGAGCTCGGCGCGCACCTCGAGCCGGATCGCCTTGGACCCGCCGGGCTCGAGGGTGAGGCCCCCGTCGCACGGCCCGTCGGTGGCCCAGACCCCGTCGGGCTCGTCGAGCGCCCGCAGCTGGGCGGCGGTCGCCTCGTCGGCGCCGAGCAGGGCGACCGTCGCCCGGTCGAGCGCACAGGTCGGGTCGGCGATGGCCTCGGCGGTCGGGTTGTGCACCGTGAGCACGACGCCGAGGTCCTCGTGCGCGGCGACCCGTGGCTCGGCGGTCACCGTCAGCTCCAGTCCCTCGAGCGAGCCCTCGGACCCGGTGGGTGGCGGCGTGCCGTCGGCCGACCCGTCGATCAGCTCCTGGAGCGTGTCGGCCGCGGTGAGGGCGCGGTCGCGGTTCTGGGCGCCGGCGACGAAGCTGCGCCACCGCTCGGCCGACGCCGGACGCAGCGCCGCCATCAGCGCGAGGGTCTCCTCCTCGGTCGGTCGGGTGGTGCCGTCCTCGTCGATCTGGTGGCCACCGGGGGCCCGCACCGTGGCGCCCGGCCATCGGCCGAGGAGGTCGAGCGGCATCGGGATCGGCCCTTCGATGTCCGGGCCGAGCGACCGGTAGCGCAGGGTCGGGAGCGGCTGGCGCCCGGCGAGCAGGTCGGTCGGGCGGTAGGACGCCGAGAGCGCGATCGCCGCCCGGGGCGCCTGCAGCGAGTATCCGAGGAGATCGCCGGACGGGGCACGCAGCTGCACGTCCACGATCACGTCGGGGCCCACGGCATCGGGCTCGTCCCACCGCTCGGCCTCCTGCAGGCCGGGCACGGGTGCTACGGCGAAGGTCGGGTCGGCGTGGAGGAGGCGCGCCACGCCGGCGGCGAGGGCGGGATCGACGCCGATGGCGAACACGGCGGCTTGCTGATCGCCGTCGGTCCAGCGCACGTCCCAGTAGGTCGAGCCGGCGGGTGCGTTCATCTCGGCCTCGATGCCATCGACGACCTCGAAGGTGGACACGTGATCGTCGGGAGCGCTGGTGGCCGGCTCGACGCCGGGGGCGACGGCTTCGGACGAGGCGACGATCCAGCGTTCGCCAGCGGCGTCGCGCCAGACCACCTCGCGGCAGGGGCAGGTATCGTCGGACCGGGTGCTCTCCACCCGCAGCAGCGTCCAGCCGTCGGGGAGCCCTTCGGGCACGTACCAGCCGGTCGCGGCAGCGGGCGGCGACGAGGTGGCCACGCGTCGCTGGTCCGGTCCGCGGTGGACCAGCAGCGCGGCCGCCACGGCGCCGGCCACGAGGATCGCCGCGGCCACGAGGACCGGGCGGAGCCGATGACGGGGGGTGGTCGTGAGGCCGGCGACCTCGATGCCGCCGGCCTCGACCCGCCCGCGGATCTCGTCCCACGCGTCGGGGTCGGCCTCGTAGCGGTCGGCCACGGCGGCGAGGGTGCGGCGGACCCGGTCGGGGGTGAGGTCAGCGCTCATCGGCGAGGGCCTTTCGGAGGGCGGCGAGGCCGCGTCGGATGCGGGTGCGGATCGTCGGGTGCGGCACCGACAGCAGGTGGGCGATCTCGCTCGTCTCGAGGTCGGCCCAGTAGCGCAGCACGATCGCCTCGCGCTGGGCGATGGGGAGCGCCTGGAGCGCCACCCACGCGGTGCCGAGCTCGTCGGGGAGCGGCGGCTCGGCGGCGTGGACGGGCCTCGGCGCGGGCTGGGCGCGGACGGTGGCCGCTCGGCGGCCGTGGTCGCGGCACAGGTTGACGACGACCGTGCGCAGGTACGCCTCGGGACGGTCGAGGCCGGCGAGCCTCGGCGCGATGCGGACGAACGCATCTTGGGCGAGGTCCTCGGCGGCGCGGGGGTCGCCGACGAGCAGCAGGGCGAGTCGGACCGACGACGGATACGCGCTCCGGTAGAGCGCTTCGAGCTCGTCGGTCGCCGACGACATGGGATCAGGTCCTGGTGCGGGGTCGGTTCCCGCCACGGCGTGCATGCTCTCTACGACGGCTGGCGGTGCTCCGATGATTCACCACCGTCGCGGCCGGCTGCAGATGCGCTCGGTCGTACGGAGGGGTAGCGTCTTGACCGCGCGGTCAAGGGGCCTCGAGGCCGTGCGCGCACCTCCCACCCGCACCACCACCAAGGGGAAGACGGCACATGGCCGACTACCAGCTCTTCATCGACGGCGAGTACGTCGACGCCGCCTCCGGCGAGACCTTCACCACCTACGACCCGGCCACCGGGCAGGCCATCGGCGAGATCGCCAAGGCCGGCCGCGAGGACTCGGTCCGCGCCATCGAGGCCGCCCGCAAGGCCTTCGACGAGGGCCCGTGGCCCAAGATGTCCGGCCCCGAGCGCGGCGCCAAGCTGAACGAGATCGCGGATGCCATCGAGGCCAAGGCCGAGAAGTTCTCCGAGATGGAGGCCCGCGACGGCGGCGGCACCATCAAGAAGGCGATGTTCGCCGACATCCCCGGCGCGGCGGGCGCCCTGCGCTGGTTCGCCAAGCTCGCCACCGAGGAGGCCGACGAGGTCGAGCTGCCCGGCACCCCCTTCCCGCCGTCGCAGAACTTCGTCCGCTACGAGCCCCACGGCGTGTGCACCGGGATCATCCCGTGGAACTTCCCGTTCATCATGGCGGCGTGGAAGCTCGGCCCGGCGCTGGCCGCCGGCAACACGTCGGTGCTCAAGCCGGCCTCGTTCACCTCGATCACCGCGCTGATGCTCGGCGAGGTCTTCCAGGAGGTCGACCTCCCGCCGGGCGTCGCCAACATCGTCGCCGGCCCGGGCGGCACCTGCGGCGAGGAGCTGGCCCAGAACCCGCTGGTCGACAAGACCGCGTTCACCGGCTCCACCGAGGTAGGCCGGCGCATCATGCAGCTGGCGTCGGGCACCGTGAAGCCGGTGACCCTCGAGCTCGGCGGCAAGAGCGCCAACATCGTCCTCGACGACGCCGACCTCGACCTGGCCGCCGCGTGCGTGCTGTGGGGCACCTTCTTCCACAACGGCCAGGTGTGCGAGTCGGGCACCCGGGCGCTCGTGCACAAGAGCATCTACGACGACTTCCTGTCGCTGCTCGTCGACCGAGCCGGCAAGATCGTCATCGGCAACCAGATGGACTTCGAGACCGACCTCGGGCCGCTCGTGAGCCGCAGCCAGGTCGAGACGGTGGAGCGCTACGTGGCGCTCGGCCGTGAGGAGGTCGGCGAGCCGATCTGCGGCGGCGCTCGCCCCGAGGGCCTCGCCGAGGGCCTCGACCCGGCCGCCTTCTACACGCCGACGATCTTCGCCGGGGTCGACAACAAGGCCAAGATCGCCCAGGAGGAGATCTTCGGCCCGGTGCTGTCGGTGATCCCCTTCGAGACCGAGGAGGAGGCGATCGCCATCGCCAACGACTCCATCTACGGCCTCGCCGGCGGCGTGCAGTCGTCGAACGTCGAGCGGGCCATGGCCGTCGCCCGCCAGATGCGCACCGGCACCGTGTGGATCAACGACTACCACCTGATCAGCCCCGAGCGGCCCTTCGGCGGCTACAAGCAGTCGGGCATCGGCCGGGAGCTGGGCATCAACGGCCTGCGCGCCTACCAGCAGGTGAAGCACCTCCACGCCAACCCCGGCGGGACGCGCGACAACTACATCCACCTGTCGGCCCTCAGCGCCAACATCTGATCGGCGGCGGCCCCGCACGGGCGCCGCACCCCGAACGCGACGGAGCCCGGGCCCTCGGCCCGGGCTCCGCTCGTTCGATGCCGAGGCTCAGCCGCCGGTGATCGAGTCGACGGCCTCCTGGGTGCAGGTGTCGACGATGTCGTTCACGATGTTCGTGTACTTCTCCTCGTTGTCGGCGTCGATCTGCTGCTCCTCCTCGCCGGCGGCGATGGAGCGCAAGACGCCGTTGGGCAGGTCGGAGGCCTCGAGCTCGCGCCCGTAGCAGTCGAGGATGGTGTCGGCGCCGGGGGTGCCGTCGGGGATCTGGTCGGCGAACGCCGCCGAGAGGTCTTCGGCGCTCGGGCGCTCGCCCGAGTTGGTGTCGTCGCTGCCGCCGCACGCCGCAGCGAGGAAGGGCAGGGAGAGCAGGGCGGCGATGGTGAGGGTGCGCAGCTTCATTGGGGACTCCAGTTCGTCGGGAGGGTGGGAGCAGGCCGATGGCCGAAGCTCCCGCCCGGAGTCCCCACCCATCGGCGTCCGCAACCTAGGCCACCGGGGTGCGTGGTGCTCGGACCGCTCGTAGGCTCGGCGGCGTGATCGTCGAAGCCACCGACCGGGCGCGCCACGTCGTCGCCGAGATGGCGCAGCGCCGCGCCGGGACCCTCACCGTGACGATCGGCACCGGGTGCTGCGAGTCCACCGCTCCGTTCCTCTACGAGGACTTCTGGCCGGGCCCCGACCAGGCGCCCGTCGGCGAGGTGGAGGGGGTGGCCATCTACGCCCCCGAGTACCTGCGGTCGCAGTACCCCGGCGACGAGGGCGTGGTGCTCGACGTGGCCGACGAGCTGGGCGAGTCGCTGTCGGTGGAGACCGAGCTCGGGTGTCGCCTCATCCTGCGCGGCCCCGGGTTCGACTCGTCGACCGAGCCCCAGGCGTGCGAGGTCCCGGCCGTGGCGATCGATCGCGGGATCCGGGGCGAGCTGCCCGAGGCCCTGCGCGGCCTGCGGATGCGCTGATCAGCCCGCGGCCTCGACCTCGTCGGCTGCGTCGACGGCGTCGAGCGCGGCCACGGCCGCCTCGAGCATCCGCGCCGAGCACCCGGCCAGCTCGGCCGGTGGGACGGCCTCCTCCACCAGCGTGGCGGCGAGGTCGCGGAACGCCTGGGCCGCCGGGCTGTCGCCCAGCACCTCGGGCTCGCCGGCGTCGCCCCCGGCCGAGACCTTCGGCTCGATCGGGATCTGCCCCAGCAGCGGAACGCCGGCATCGTCCGCGAGCGCCTGGCCGCCGCCGCTCCCGAACAGGGCGTACGGCTCCCCGTGCTCGCAGGTGAAGGCGCTCATGTTCTCGATGACGCCCGCCACCCGCAGGTAGCTCTTGCGGGCCATCGACACGGCTCGGATGGCCACCTTCTGGGCGGCGACGGCGGGCGTGGTCACGACGAGCACCTCGGCCCGGGGCACCAGCTTGGCCACGCCCATCTGCACGTCGCCGGTGCCCGGCGGCATGTCGACGAGCAGGTAGTCGAGGTCGTCGCCCCACTCGACGTCTTGGAGGAAGTGCTGGACGCCGCGGTTGAGCATGAGGCCGCGCCACATGAGCGCGGTCTGCTCGTCCTCCACCAGGAAGCCCATGGAGACGACGCGCACCACGCCGGTGCCGAACGAGCGCTCGATCGGGGTCATCACCTTGCGCTCGCCGTCGGCCCGGCCGGCCAGGCGGCCCGTGACGCCCAGCATCCGTGGGATCGAGAAGCCCCAGACGTCGGCGTCGAGCACGCCGACCTTCAAGCCCCGGTCGGCCAGCGCCGCGGCGAGGTTGGCGGTCACCGAGGACTTCCCGACCCCACCCTTGCCCGAGGCCACCAGCACGACCTTGGTGGTGGGGGCGATCGAGGTGTCCTCCGGGCGCTGCGACACGTTGAAGCGTGCCTTGGCCATCGCCGAGCTCTTCTCGGCCTGGGTCATCTCGGTCCACTCGAGGTCGACAGCCGTCACCCCCGGCGCCGAGCCGACGCGGGTCCGGATGTCGCGCTGGATCTGGGCCCGCAGCGGGCAGCCCGAGGTGGTGAGCGCGATCGTGACCGTGACGCGGCCAGCATCGTCGATCGCGGCCTCCCGGACCATGCCGAGCTCCACGATGTCGCTGCCGAGCTCGGGGTCGATCACCCCGCGGAGCAGGTTGCGCAGATCGTCGGACGTGGGCACCAGCGAAGCCTCCTTCGTGCGTCGAGCCTATCGGCGACGAGGGTGGACGCCTGCTCCCGCACGTCGCGAAGGGTGCGTTCGCGCCGGTCGTTCGGTACGATCGCGAGGCCGGTCCCATCCAGGAGGAACACGCCGTGATCGCGCTCACCGACAACGCTGCTACGAAGGTCGCCGAGCTCATCCGAGCCGAGGGCGACGAGAGCCTCGCCCTGCGCGTGGCCGTCCGCCCGGGGGGCTGCTCGGGCTTCAGCTACGAGATGTTCTTCGACTCCGACATCGCCGACGACGACCTCACCGCGGTGAAGGACGGCGTGAAGGTCGTGGTCGACCCCTCGAGCGCCCAGCTCCTCACCGGCGCGACCCTCGACTACAAGGACGGCCTCCAGCAGGCCGGCTTCTCGATCGACAACCCCAACGCCCAGCGCACCTGCGGCTGCGGCTCGTCGTTCAGCTGATCCACCGGCGCTCCTGATCTCCACGAAGGCGGGCCTCCGGGCCCGCCTTCGTCGCGCCGCGGCTCAGCCGTCGAGCGACAGCGCCGGCACCCAGCCGACGCCCGGGATGCGGACGCCATCGGGGGCCACCGGGTCGGGCGCCAGCACGACGATCACCCGCTGGCCCCGCGGCAGGGCGAGCAGCTGGCGGTGCAGGTCGTGGGCCCGTCGCTCCGAGAGGTCGCGATAGGGCGCGGCGACCACGAGCGTGTCGGGCTCGTCGAGGTCGAACGGGGAGCCGGCGCCCAGCCAGAGCTGGGCGCGCTGGCGGTGGAGGAGGTCGGCCAGCACCGGATCGGCGATCGGCGACTCGTCGCCGACCTCGGCGCGCCACGCCGCCACCCACGCCATCCGCCGGGCGACCGCGGCTCGCTCGACGGCGCGCACCGCCGGATGCTCGTCGATCAGCTCGGCGACGATGCGATCCTGCGGGTCGTAGCGGTGGACTACCTCCTCGACGCGGAGCGGGTCGGCGCCCACGCCGGCCACCTGCTCCCACCGGGAGCGGGCCAGCTCGCCGTGGGCGCGGAGGCTGGCGTGGCCCGCCGGGGCCTGGCGGCGGGCCCGTCGCCAGGCCACCGCGCCACCGAAGGCGCCGACCGTGGCGATCGCGGCGCCCACCGGCGGGGCGACGAGGGCGGCGACTGCCACCCCGGCGCCGGCCGTGGCGACGCCACCCCCGGCCGACGTGCGCCGCTGGAGCCGCCGCCGCCGCTCGTCGCCGGCCACCGCGCCTTCGAGCGCCAGCTCGGCGGCCACCAGCTCGGCGGCCGCCCGCCGCACGGTGTCGGGGTGGATGGCCACGGTCGTGTTGAGGCGCGACGACAGGTCGGCCGCCACGGCGGCGCGCGTCCGCTCGCGGATCGCCTCGGCCCGACGCATGGCGTCGGCCAGTCCGTCGAGGTCCTGGGCCACCGCCCGCTGCGCGGCACGGCGGGCGAGCGCATCCTCGGTCTCGCGCCCGCCGACCGCCAGCTCGGCCCGCAGGTCGTCCGCGATGGAGCGCGCCGCGACCTCCGGGTCGGGGCGGACCATCACGATGAGTCCCCCGGCATCGCCGGGGGTGTCGGGGGTGGGAGGACCCGACGCCACTGGTGCTCCTGGGGTGGACGTGCGCGGGGTGGGCGAAGACGGCAGGGCAGGCCCCGAGGGACCTCATCCCGTTCTACTCACGGGGTCGGGCTCGGACGCGGATGGTCACGGTCCGTGCTCGGCGCAGGGGCGCCGTAGTCTCGCCCCGATGTCCGAGCCCTCTGCCGCCACGCCCACGGGCACCGTGTCGCTCGTGGTGGACGGCCGGGCCGTCGAGGTGCGCGACCACGGCGGATCGCTGCTGGGCGCCCTGCGCGATCAGCTCGGCGTGCGCAGCGCCAAGGACGGGTGCAGCCCCCAGGGCCAGTGCGGATGCTGCACGGTGCTGGTCGACGGCCAGCCGCGGGTCTCGTGCGTGACCCCGCTGCGGCGGGTGGCCGGCCGGACCGTCACCACCGTCGACGGACTCGACCCCGCGGCGCGCGAGGCGTGGGCCTCGGCGATGTGCGCCACAGGCGGCAGCCAGTGCGGCTTCTGCACGCCGGGGATCATCGTGCGCCTCGAGGGCCTCCGGGCCAAGGGCGGCGACCTGGCCGGCCCGGCGGTCGAGCGCGCGCTCCAAGCCCACCTCTGCCGCTGCACCGGCTGGCAGACCATCACCGAAGCGGCGGCGCTGGTGGCGGCTGGCCGACCGGACGGGGCCGACCGCGACCTCGACGCTGCGGCCCGTCGCGCCGCGCTCGAGGGCGGCGCACCCCAGGCGGTCGGTCCCGAGGTGGCGCTCGGTCGGGGCGGCTTCGCCGACGACACCGCCCCCGACGACGCGCTGGTCGCGGTGCGCGACGCCGCCGGCGCGTGGGTGGTCGGCGAGTCCGTCGAGGAGGCCCGCCGGGCGGCGGGCAAGGTGCAGGGGCGCCGTACCACCGTGGCCGGCGAGCCGCCGCTCACCGTGCCCGAGGGCGAGTGGGCGGCATCGCTGCGCACCAGCTGGGTCGAGCCCGCGTACCTCGAGACCGACGCGACCTGGTGCGCGCCGGGAGGGCGGCCGGTCAGCTCGCTCGCCAACGGCGGCGCGTTCGGGGCCAAGGATCCCGACCACCTGGCGGCCACCGCCCGGGCGCTCGCCGACGAGCACGGGCGCCCCGTCCGGGTCCTGTGGTCGCGAGAGGACGTGGTGCGCCTCGGCCCCAAGCGCCCGCCCTTCGCCGGGGGGGCGCGGGCCGACGGCTCCGGCGCGGTGGTGGTGGCGCGGACGCCCGGGATCGCGGCGGCGATCGCCGGCGTGGCCCCCGACCTCGCGGTCACCGAGGTCGGCCTCGCCGGCCCTCCCACCTCGGCGGCCGTCCGGGCCGCCGGCTGGGCCGAGGCGGTGGCGCTGCTGGCGGGTGCCGGTGCCCGCACCGGCGCGGTCCTCGCGCCGGGGGGCGGGCGGGCCGAGGCCGAGCTGGTCGACGGCACGATCCGGGTGCGCGTCGCCGCCGGCGACCCCCTCGACGAGGTGGTGCTCCGCTCCTACGCGATCGGGGCCGCGCACATGGCCTACGGCTGGGTGACGGGGGAGGGCTTGGCGGTGGACGTTGAGGGCGAGGTGCACGACCTGACGATCCGCTCGTTCGGTGTGCCGCGCGCCATCGACACCCCGCCCATCGAGGTGGAGATCGACCCGTCGCCGGGGGCCCCGGTCAACGGGTCCGATGCCGTGTTCGCGGCCGTCGCCGCCGCCGTCTGGTGCCACCAGGGCACCCCCACCAGCTGGCCCACCCGAGGAGGGATCGCATGACCAACCCCACCGGCCTCCCCTACACGCCAGCGGTCGACGCCGGCGGCTGGGTCGTCGTCTCCGGCCAGCTCGGCCTGCGCGACGGCGCCCTCGTGGCCGACTTCGCCGGCGAGGTCGACCAGTGCCTCGCCAACCTGCGCGACCGCCTCGCCGAGCACGGGCTGGGGATGGAGCACGTGGTGAAGACCACCTGCTTCCTCGCCGACCTCGACCGCTTCGGGGAGTTCAACGAGCGCTACGCCGCCGCCTTCGCCGAGCCGCGCCCGGCGCGCTCGGCGTTCCAGGTGGCCCGCCTTCCCTTCGACGCCAACGTCGAGGTCGAGGCGTGGGCCCACCGGCCCTGAGGGGTCAGCGGTTGGTCTCGAGCAGCTCGCTGCCCTCGTGGCCCTTCTCGTTGTCCTTGTAGAGGGCGGTGCCGAGCAGCGCGGCCGCCACGCCACCGGACACCAGCACGCCGATCGGCATGACGATGCAGAGCACGAACGCGAGGACGAGGGCGCCTTCCATGGCGCCATCTTGACCGCCTCGGGGTTCGGTGCGCAACGACGCTCGGCGGTACCGTGATCGGCGCCATGGGTGCCGCTCGCCGACCGGATCCCGGACTACGGGGGCCCCGACCGACGCCGAGACCCGGCCGTGCGGAGGGGCCGATGCCTCGGCGCCCGCTGCGCCCGCCCCCCGTCGACGCCCCGCACCAGCGCACCGCGCCGGTCCGTCCGCCTCGCGCGCCGGGCGAGCCCCCGACGATCCTGCCGGGTCGTGCGGCCCGAGCCGCCGCGCTCGCGCCGGTCCCCCGGCCGCCAGCCCGGAGCTCGCGTCCGGCCGCCGGCTACCTCCCCGCCCTCGACGGCCTCCGGGCGGTGGCGGTCGCGGCCGTGGTGGCGTACCACCTGGGCGAGCTGCCGGGCGGCTTCCTGGGCGTCGACGTCTTCTTCGCGATCAGCGGCTTCCTGATCACCCGGCTGCTGCTCGCCGAGCACGCGTCGTCCGGTGCGATCGCGCTCCGGTCCTTCTGGGCCCGACGGTTCCGACGGCTGCTCCCGGCGCTGCTCGTGGTCGTGGTCGCCGTGATGGTCGGCTCGAGGGCGTGGCTCCCGGCGTGGCGCTTGGGCGACATCCGCACCGATGCGCTGGCGGCCATCGCGTACGTGGCCAACTGGCGCTTCGTGGTGAGCGGCCAGTCGTACTTCCAGAGCGGCGTGGTGCCCAGCCCGCTGCGCCACACCTGGTCGCTCTCGATCGAGGAGCAGTACTACCTGGTGTGGCCGCTCGTCGTCGTCGGCCTCGCTCGGGCCCGCCGGGTGCCGCTCCGGCGCATCGTGGCGATGGCGTCGCTCGCCGGCGCGGTGGCCTCGGGCGCGTGGATGGCGGTCGCGGCCGGGCAGGGGCGCGACCTCTCCCGGATCTACTACGGAACCGACACGCGGGCGTTTGCCCTCTTCGCGGGGGCGTGGCTGGCCACGTGGTGGCACCCGATGCGCCCGCGCCCAGGCTCGGGCGCGGCCCGGTTCGAGCGCCTCGGGGCCGTCGTCGGCGCCTTCGCCGTCGTGCCGGTGCTGGTCCTGTTCGCCGTCGCCGCCACCGACGAGGCCGGAACGTACCGCGGGACGTTCCAGGCGATGGCGCTGCTGTCGGTGCTGCTGGTGGCCGGGGCAGCTACCGGCCTGGGCCCGCTCAACCGGGTGCTCGCCTCCCGGCCCCTCGTGTGGGTCGGGCGCCGGTCCTACGGGATCTACCTGTGGTCCTGGCCGGTCCAGGTGTTCGCCGCCGAGGGCTTCGGCAGCGATGGCATCGCCCTCGACGCCGTCGTGGTGAGCGCCGCCGTCACGCTGGCCGCCCTGTCGCACTGGCTGGTCGAGGAGCCGATCCGGGCCGGCCGTCGCCCCGCCGGCCTGCCCGCTCTGGCCGAGCCCTCGCCTCGCCGCCTGCGCCCGGCGCTCTCGTTCGGCGCCGTGGGCGTCGTCGTCGCCGTCGTGGTCGCGGCGGCGATCGGTGCCCCGCCCGCCCCCGACTACACGCGGGTCTCCGACGAGGAGGCCCTCGAGGCGGCCCTCGCCGGCGCGGAGGCGGACGCGCCGACCACCACGGCGCCGCCGCCCGTCGACGAGGGACCTCCCGGTCCCTTCAGCGGCCTCGCCGGGGTCGACGCCGACCCCGCGGCGCAGGTCGACCCGACGACGGCGTTCGGTCGACCGCTGAAGGTCATGATCGCCGGCGACTCCGTGGGGTGGTCGCTCGGATGGCGCCTCGCCGACGGGTTCCCGGCCTCGATCGAGCTCACCGACCGGGCCATCATCGGGTGCGGCCTGATGCCCCGCACGGCCGAGTTCGTGGTCCACGGGCGTGCCCCGGAGCGCTACGGCGACCTGTGCCTCGAGGTCGCCGCCGCCGAGCGTGCCGGTCTGGCGTGGGGCCCCGACGTGGTGCTCCTCTGGGTCGGGGCGTGGGAGGTGTACGACCACGAGGTGGACGGTCGCCGGCTCCGCGTCGGCACCCAGGCCTACGCCGACGTGCTCGACGAGCAGATCCAGCAGCGCGTGGACTGGTACCGGGCGCTGGGGATCCCCACGATCATCGCCCGGGTCACCTGCTTCGGTCCCAACGCGTCGCGCCTCGGCGACGAGCGCCACGATCCCGAGCGCCTGGCGTGGGTGAACGAGCGCATCGAGGCGGCGGCGCGGCGCAACCGGGGCTGGGTGCGCACCATCGATCCCACCGACACGCTGTGCGACGCGGAGGGCGAGGCCCGACCATCGACCCCCGACGGCCTCGAGCTGCGCGCCGACGGCGCCCACTTCGATCCCGAGACCGCCGTGTGGTTCTGGAACGCGTGGCTCGCCGGCCAGCTCGGCTCGGTGATGGCCGACGCGGCCTCGTCCGGGCGGGCTGCGGCCGCCACCGCCGCCGACGAGACGCCCTCGGTCCTCGGCGAGTCGAGCCCGCCGCAGGTGACCGGCGGGGGCTGAGGCGTCAGGCCGACCAGCGCGACTGGCCGAAGCGGTAGCCCACCGACCGCACGGTGGCGATCAGGTTGGCGTGCTCCTCGCCGAGCTTGGCGCG
>ERZ795053.4571-NODE-4571-length-14900-cov-8.756686_pt1 | contig 14900 bp, 12 predicted proteins | sample MGYA00375137_ERZ795053 | MGnify/ENA primary metagenome ERZ795053 (study PRJEB30182, sample SAMN05720284) | activated sludge metagenome | isolation source: Anaerobic digester | place: Hong Kong | collected 2014-12-17 ... | reverse complement strand
CCTTGCGCCACGACGTCCCGCCCAGCTTGTGGATCCGCGGCGGCGGCTGGTCCTCATCCTCGCCGCCCGCGGCCCGGTAGCGCTCGAGCTGGTCGAGCCGGTAGAGCGGCACGTTGAGCCGGTCGCCCCCCTCGTACTCCAGGACCGCCACCTCGATCGTGCCGCCGTCGACGGTGATCGACTCGATGCCGCGGTACACCCCGATGCCGTGCTCGAGGTGCACGACGTAGTCGCCGACGGTGAGGGTGCCGGTGACCGTGCTCGGCGCCGACTGGCGATAGCGCCGGGTCCGACGCAGCCGACGCGCGCGGCGGAAGATCTCGTGGTCGGTGAGCACCCGCAGCGTCGGCATCACGAACCCGCCATCGAGCGCGCCCACCACGAGCGTCGTCCCGGCGGGGCGCATCCCGCGATCCTCGAGCAGCTCGTCGAGGCGCTCGCGCTGTCCCTCGTTGTCGCAGAGGATGAGCGTCGGCGTGCCGTGTCCCAGCATCCCGCGCAAGCGACCGAGGTCGCGATCGACCTTCTCCGGGGGGAAGAACCCCATCTGGTGATCGACCACCGCGTCGCGCAGCGCGAGGCGCGGGTGCGCCGCGAGCCGTTCGGCCCACGCCGAGGGCTCGAGGAAGAGATCCTCGCGCGGGGGGGCGACCTCGCCGAGTCGCCGGGCGACCTCGCGATGGTGCTCCGCCTCGCGCCAGGCGCGCTCCACCTCCTCCGCGTCGGCGCCCGGCAGGTCCTCGATCACGAGCGCCTCGACCGGGAGCAGGTCGAGCAGCGACCGCCGCGAGGTTGGCCCGGTCGCGTCGAGTCGAGGCAGTGCCGTCGCCTGGCCGATCGGCAGCACGGTGACCTCGGGGAGGTCGCTGCCGCTGCGCTGCGTGGTGAGGTCGAAGGCCCGCACCGAGCTGATCTCGTCGCCCCACCACTCCAGGCGCGCCGGCTCGGCCATCCCGAAGCCGTACACGTCGACGATCCCGCCGCGGACCGAGAATTCGGCGACCTCCGTGACCGCGCCGACCCGGGTGTAGCCCATCGCCTCGAGGGCCGCCGTCACCTCGCCGAGCGCTCGGCTCTCGCCGGGGGCGAGCCGCAGGCGGAGACTGTCGAGGGCGTCGGGAACGGCGGTGCGCTCCGCGCTCGCGCGGGCGGTGGTGACCAGCACCTGCAACTCGCCGCGCAGCAGCGATTCGAGGGTCTCGATCCGTTCCCCGGCGATCTCGTAGTGGGGCTCCTCCTCCGCGAGCCCCTCGCGCTGCGGATACAGCGCGACCGCCTCGCCGAGGAGCTGGCGCAGGTCCGCGAGCCAGCGCTCGGCGTCGGCCGGGGTCGTCGCCAGCACCACGCTCAGGCGGCCGACCGCGGCCCGCGCGGCAAGCCACGCGACGAGAACAGCACCGCTCGAGCCGGGCAGCCCGCCGAGGCGCAGCAGCTCGCCGCGGTCGGGGAGGCGCGCCACGAGTTCGCGTGCGCTGGGGCAGCGGTCGAACGCGTCGAGCACCGGCGCGAGCACCGCTCGCGTCGGGATTGGGGACTCGGTGGTCTGGACAGCCGTCTCGGTCACGCGCACGCAGTTCGGGCGCCGCGGCCATCAGGTGGCCCGGCGCCGATGGGGCTCAGGGGTGAACGGGCGGGAACGTAGGGCGACCGGCGCCGAGGGTCAACGCACGGCGGTCAGGCGACCGGCGATGACCGACTCGGCCGCGACGGCGAGCAACACCAGCAGCAGGAGGAGCGGCCGGAGGTCGCCGCGGCCACCCGCGGCGAAGGTCCGCCCCGCTCCACCCGCGAGATCGGCGATCGTCGCCTCCGGCCAGGCATCGGTCACCTCGTCGTCCGTCGCCCGCGCGAGCGCCGACTCGCGGGGATCGATGGTGACCGAGAGGGCGCCGAGGGTGTCCGCCCCGGCCACCAGCCAGTACGAGCCCGCGCCTGGCGGGCGCCACGGCGCACCGCCCTCGACGGCCAGTGGACCCTCGGGCCCGATGAGGGAGGTGACGGCGGCGGGCAGGTCGATCGCGGCGCCGGCGTTCGCCCGCGGCACCACCGGCTCGCCCCGGACGACGCGGGTCACCAGGGCATCGAGCAGCGGGACGAACGCGGCGTCGATCGGGAGGCTCGTCCAGGCCGGCTCGAGGCGGGAACCGAACAGCACCACGTCGCCCGAGCGCACCAGCCACGGGGCGCCGGCGATGGTGACCAGGGTGTCGGCCCCAGGCCCGCTCGCCTCGAGCCCCACGTGACGCGCGACATCGATCCGGTCGACCAGCCAGGTGGAGCTGTCGGTCCGGGATGGGGCAACCGACCCGCTGCCGTACCGCCAGGCCACGCCTCGCGCGGCGAGCGCCCGGTTGAGCGCGCCGATCCGGGCGGGATCCTCCGGCGGGACGACCACCGACGCCGCCTGCCCCAGTCGCCCCACCGTGACCGCCGCGCCGTCGCGCACGCGCCCCTCGGTGCGCAAGACGCGCATCGCGGCATCCACGAACGGATCGGCGGGATCCCACGTCACCGCAGCCGGCGGCGCCACCCGGACGGCAACACTCGCCGCATCGTCGAGCCGGAACTCGTCCGGCGGCAGCGTCGCGCGGACCAGGTGCCATCCCGGCGTGGGAAGCTCGAGGCGCTGCACCGCCGGGACCCCGGGGCTCACGAGGACGTCGCGCCCGGCGAGCCCGGGCACCTCGAGCCGCAGCGGCACCGCCGTGCTGTCGGACGCCCCGACCGCGATCCGCAGCCGGCCGCCCGCGCCCGCCCAGGGCAGCGGCCCCGGATCGAGTCCGGCGAGGGAGCGGTTGACGGGCACCGCTGCGGTGGGCCGCAGCACGACGATCCGCGCCTCGGTGGTCGCCGGCGACACGGCGGTGCGCTGGGCGTCGGTCACCACGACGATCTCGCCGGCGCGCCCGGTCCCCGCGATCAACCCGTCGGCCTGCCGCACCGCCGCCCCCAGGTCGAGGCGGCTGCCCTCGACCGTCACCGCGTCGAGCCGGGCGCCGAGTTCGGCGGCGGTCCCGGGACGGGCGACCCCGTCGGCGAGCAGCAACCAGAGCCGGTCGGCGGGTGTCGCGCGCGCCAGGACGGCGCGCGCCTCCCGCACGAGCCCGGTCAGCAGCGCCTCCCCCTCGACCACCGTCGCACTGCTGGCCGAATTGTCGAGGACGAGGACGAGCGCCATCGGCGAGTGCGCCCCCAGCGGCGCGGTGCGGGAGAGCCGTGCGCCCGCCGCGGCCAGCACCAGCGCCACGATGGCGAGGGTGCGCAGGACGAGGAGCAGGAGGTGCCGGAGTCGGAGCCGCCGCCGCTGGTCGCGGGTCGCATCCTCCAGGTAGCGGATCGCGGGAAACGCCTGCTCCGGGGGCTGTCGGCGCTCGACGAGGTGGAGCAGCACCGGAATGGCGGCCGCGAGCAGCCCGACGAGGGCCCAGGGTGTCGCGAACGTCATCGCGCGGCGAGGGTCCGACCGAGCGCGGTGCCGAAGGGGAGGTCGGTGGTGACGAGGGCATAGTGGATCCCCGCGCCGCGGCACGCGGCGCCCCACTCCCGCACCACCCGGTCAACCGTCTCGCGATACGCCTGCGCCCAGTCCGTCGGTGCCAGTGTCACGGTACGGCCGGTCTCGGGGTCGCGGAACCGCGTCTCCTCGCCTCGCGCGAGTTCGAGCTCCGCCGGGTCGGCGACGTGCAGCACCAGCACGTCGTGTCCGCGGTGACGGAGGAACTTCAGCGCCTTGAGCGTCAGCGCCGGCTCGAGCAGCAGGTCGGAGCAGAAGATGACCATCCCGCGGCGACGCAGCGCACCGACCACCTGATGCAGCGCCGACTCGGCGGCAGTGGTCGTGCCGGGGGCGAGGCCCGCGAGGGCCCCGGCGAGCGCCTGCCAATGCCCGCGCCGCACCCTGGGCGGCAGCACCGAGCGCACCTCGGCGTCGAAGGTCACCAGCCCGGTGGCGTCGCGCTGGCGCAGGAGGACCATCGCAAGTGCCGCGGCGAGTCGACTGGCGTAGTCGAGCTTGGTGAGGCGCTCCTCGGCCCCCCGCCACCCCATCGAGGCGCTGGCGTCGAGGACCAGCATCGCGCGGAGGTTCGTCTCCTCCTCGAACTGCTTGACGTAGAGCCGATCGGTGCGGGCGAGGAGCTTCCAGTCCACGTACCGGGGTTCATCGCCGGGCTGGTACTGCCGATGCTCGGCGAATTCCACCGAGAAACCCCGCCGCGGTGACCGGTGCAGCCCGGCGAGGAAACCGTCGACGATCCCCCGGGTGGTCACCTCGAGCCCGCCCAGTCGGGCCACCTCGCCCGGGGAGAGCAGGTCGAGTCGTGCCCCCGCCGGGGACCGGCGCCGATCGGTCGCCGGACTCACCCGTGGCGTTCCGAATCGGCGGGCATCCGGATACCATAGGGATCGGCGGCATGCCGGGATCCCGCTGCCGTGCGCTTCATCATGTGCCCTCCCTCGTTCCTGGAGTCCCGATGTCCGGTTCCCTGCGTCGTACGGGTCAGATGGCCCTTCTGGTTCCAGTGCTGGCTGCCTGCGCCGGTGCGCCCCTCGTCCCGGCGCCCGGAGCCGAGCGCTACGAGGCCGAGCTCACCCGCGCCGCCAGCACGATCACGCCGGAGGCGGTCCTCACCAACATCAGCGTGATCGCCCACGATTCGATGGGCGGCCGCGACACGCCGAGCCCCGGGCTCGAGAAGACCGCCGAGTACTTCGCCTCGCGTTACCGCGAGTGGGGGATCGAGCCGGCGGGGGAGAACGGTACCTATTTCCAGCGCTACCCGCTGGCACGGCGCGGCATCGACCAGGACGCGGCCCAGGTCCAGCTCAACGAGAACGGCATCATCTCCACGTACCGGATGGGGCGCTTCGGCTATGCCAGCGGCGGCGGCCTCGCCGGCGCCACCACCGCGCCGATGGTGATCCTCGGCGGCGCCCTGACCCCCGAGGCGATCGCGGGCGCGAACCTCAAGGGGAAGATCGTGGTCGGCGTCTACGACGCCGCGAAGGCGGTCGACTGGCGCAACTGGAACCGGATGATCCTCGCCGAGCAGCCGGTGGGAGTCGTCTACATCCAGAACGGCCCGATGGAACAGTTCACCCGCGCCGCCCAGTTCGCCGCCAACCCGCGGCCCACCCTGATGATGGGCGACGGGACCGGGGTGCCGGTGTTCACCCTGCACGACTCGATGTTCGTCGGCGACCCGCAGCAGCTCAACCGTCCCGACTGGAACCAGATGCGCGCCGTGCCGCAGCCGGTGGTCCAGGTCACCCCGCCGGAGTTCGCGATGACGCTGGTGGCGCCCGTCAAGGTCGCCGGCCAGTTCGACGTGCCCAACGTCGTCGGGATGATCCGCGGCAGCGACCCGCTGCTGCGCGACGAGTACGTCGTCTACTCGGCCCACATGGACCATGTCGGCACCAACCCGAACAGCCGCACCCCGGGCGACACGATCTGGAACGGCGCGGACGACGATGCCTCCGGCAGCACCGGCGTGCTGCTGATCGCCGAGGCCTTCAGTCGCCTCAAGGTCAAGCCGCGCCGGTCGGTGATCTTCCTGCACGTCTCCGGGGAGGAGAAGGGGCTCCTCGGCTCGCGCTGGTTCAGCGAGCACCCGACGGTGCCGCTCGCCCAGACGGTGGCCGACATCAACATGGACATGATCGGTCGCAACAATCCGGACTCGATCGTGGTCATCGGCAAGGAGCACTCCGACATGGGCACCACCCTGGCCCGCGTCAACGCCCGCCACCCGGAACTCGGCCTCACCACCGCGGACGACATCTGGCCCAACGAGCGCTTCTACTTCCGCAGCGACCACTTCAACTTCGCGCGCAAGGGCGTGCCGATCCTCTTCTTCTTCAACGGCGTGCACGCGGACTACCACCGCGAGACCGACGAGGTCGAGAAGATCGACACCTCCAAGCTCTCGCGCGTCGCGAAGGTCGGCTTCTACCTCGGCGCCGAGATCGCGAACACGACCCAGCGCCCGGAGTGGAACCCGGAGAGCTACAAGGAGATCGTGGGGAGCGAGCGGTAGAGAAGAGAGAAGAGAGAAGAGAGAAGAGAGAGGAGAGAAGCGGCTCGCGCTGCATTCACTCTTCTCTCCTCTCTCTTCTCTCTTCTCACTGTTGGAGCTCCTCCAGCCGCGCCATCGCCCGCCGCAGGTGCGGGATCACGATGCTGCCGCCCACCACCAGCCCCACCGAGAAGACCTCCAGGAACTCCTCCCGGGTCACCCCTTCGGCGTGGCACTGCTCGATGTGGTACGTGATGCAGTCGTCGCACCGCAGCACCATCGAGGCGACGAGCCCCAGCATCTCCTTCTGCTTCCGGCCCAGCGCGCCCGGCTCGTAGGCCCGGTGGTCGAGCGCGAAGAACCGGTTGATGGTGAGGTTGCCGGCGCCCAGGATGAGGTCGTTCATCCGGGCACGAAACGCGTTGAAGTCCGACAGCGAGTCCGTCATCGATGCCTCGTGCAGTGAACGGTTGGGGGTCGCCTACCCCTCGGGTGCGGGCGCCTGGCGGGCGAGCAGGATCCCGACGATGATCAGCATCCCGCCGAGGATGTGCAGCGGCCCGGGCACCTCATGGAGGAAGAGGAACGCGAGCACCGCGGCGACGAACGGGACCAGGGTGTTGTACACGGCGGCGCGCGCGGCGCCGAGGCGCGCGACGCCGCGGTTCCAGAGCAGGTAGGCCGCGACGAGCGAGAGCAGCGAGGCATAGAGCGTCCCGCCCCACCCCTTCAGGGTGATCGCCCCCCAGTCGGTGGCCCAGAGCTGCGGCAATCCGGTGAGCACCAGCACCGGCGTGCCGGTGTAGAGCGTCCAGGCGGTGAGGGCGAGCGTCGACATCGGCAGGGCCCAGCGCCGCAGCAGCAGCGTGTAGGCGGTCCAGGCGATGACGGCCCCGAAGAGCAGCAGGTCGCCCCGGCCGACCGGACCGCCGATCGACCCGCCGCGCGCCGCGAGCACCGCGGCAACGCCGAGGGTGGCGACGATCACCGCCCACCGCTGCCGGGCAGTGACCACCTCGATCCGCAGCAGGGCGGCCCCCACGGTCACGGCGATCGGCAGGGTCGAGAGGATGATCGCGCTCTTCGTCGCGGAGGTCCGCGCCAGCCCCTCGATGAAGAGGAGCTGGTAGCCCGACTGCCCGACGAGGCCCAGCACCACCAGCCGACCGAGCGCCCCGGGGGGGAGCGGCTGCCGTCCCTCGACCCGCCCCAGGATCCACCAGAGCACGAGGGTCGCGAGGGCGAACCGGAGGGCGGTGAACGCCAAGGGCCCGATCTCGAGGAAGGCGATCTTGGTCGCGGTGAAGTTGCCACCCCAGAGGAGCGTGACGATCAGCATCCCGGTGGCGGGCGAGAGGGTGGGGCGCGACATGGCCGGTGGAAGCTACACCGGCAGGGGGGCCGCGGGTCGCCGCTCACCCTCTATATTCCTGCCCCTATGCGCCAGAGCCTGCTCCGCAATTTCTGCATCGTGGCCCACATCGACCACGGCAAGTCGACCCTCGCCGACCGGCTGATCGAGCTGACCGCGACGGTCAGCAAGCGGGAGATGCGCGAGCAGCTCACCGACACGATGGACCTCGAGCGCGAGCGCGGGATCACCATCAAGCTGAACGCCGTGCGGATGGCCTACCGCGCCGCCGACGGCGAGACCTACGCCCTCAACCTCATCGACACCCCCGGGCACGTCGACTTCACCTACGAGGTCTCCCGCTCGCTCAACGCCTGCGAGGGGGCCATCCTGGTCGTCGACGCCTCGCAGGGCATCCAGGCGCAGACCCTCTCCAACCTGTTCCTCGCGCTCGACGCCGGCCTCGAGATCATCCCGGTGCTCAACAAGATCGACCTGCCCGGCGCCGAGCCGGAGAAGCGGGCGCAGGAGATCATGGACCTGATCGGCGCCTCGCGCGACGAGATCCTCGCCGTCTCCGCGAAGGACGGCACCGGCGTGCCCGAGCTCCTCGAGGCGATCGTGCGCCGGGTGCCGCCGCCGACCGGGGACCCCGCCGCCCCGCTGCGGGCGCTGATCTTCGACTCGTACTACGACCGGTACCGCGGGGCGATCCCGAGCATCCGGGTGGTGGACGGCACGCTGGCGCAGGGGATGGAGATCGCCTTCGGCGCCCATCCCGACGAGGTGTACCGGGTCGACGAGGTCGGCTACCTCGCCCTCGGCCAGCGCCGCGCCGAGCGACTGGAGACCGGCGAGGTGGGCTATTTCGTCGCCTCGCTGCGCGACGTGCGCGACGCCCGCGTCGGCGACACCGTCCTCGACGCCGACCGCCGCGCGACGACCCTGCTGCCCGGGTACCGCGAGGTCAAGTCGATGGTCTTCGCGGGCGTGTACCCGACCGACGTGAACCAGTACGAGGACCTCCGCGACGCGCTCGAGAAGCTGATCCTGAACGACGCCTCGCTGCAGTACGAACCCGAGGTCTCGACTGCGCTCGGCTTCGGGTTCCGCTGCGGCTTCCTCGGGCTGCTCCACCTCGAGATCGTCCAGGAGCGCCTCGAGCGGGAGTTCGGCCTCGACCTGATCACCACCGTCCCCACGGTGGAATACGACGTCTACCTGACCGACGGCACCATGCGCGCCGTCGAGAACCCGAGCGACCTCCCCGACCCCGCCACGATCACGCGGATCGAGGAGCCGTTCGTGAAGGCGCGCATCATGGCCCCGACGGAGTACATCGGCGGGATCATGAAGCTCGGGCAGGAGCGCCGTGGGGTGTACCACGGCATGACCTACATCGACCAGGCGCGCGTGGAGTTCACCTTCGACTTCCCGCTCGGCGAGATCGTCCTCGACTTCTACGACCGGCTGAAGTCGATCTCGCGCGGCTACGCCTCGCTCGACTACGAGATGATCGGGTTCCGCCCGTCGCCGCTGGTGCGCCTCGACATGCTGCTCAACGGCGACCCGATCGATGCCTTCAGCGTGATCATCCACCGGGACAAGGCCTACGAGTGGGGCCGCAAGGTCGCCGAGAAGCTGAAGGAGCTGATCCCGCGCCAGCTGTTCGCGGTCGCGATCCAGGCCGCGATCGGCAACAAGGTGATCGCCCGCGAGACCATCTCGGCGATGCGCAAGGACGTGCTCGCCAAGTGCTACGGCGGCGACATCAGCCGCAAGCGCAAGCTCCTCGAGAAGCAGAAGGAGGGGAAGAAGCGCATGAAGCAGATCGGCTCGGTCGAGATCCCGCAGGAGGCGTTCCTCGCCGTGCTGCAGGTCGACTGACGCGTGGCCGGCGCGCCCGGGGCGCCCCGCCGGCTCGGCTTCGACGCGATCCGGGCCCTCCACAACCGGACCGGCCTGGGGAACTACGCCCGCCACATCCTGGACGGACTCGCCGAGGCGGACCCCGCCCGCGAGCTGCACCTCTACACGCCGCGCCCGGCGGCCCCCGACCTGGCGCCCTGGGCCGAGCGCCTCGGCGCCACGATCCACCTCCCCCCCGCGGGATGGCGTCGCCCCGGCAGCCGGGCGCTCTGGCGGACCTCCCGCCTCGGCCGGACCGCGCGCACCGACGGGATCGAGCTCTACCACGGCTTGACGCACGAGATCCCCCGGGACCTCCCGCGACGCGGGATCCGCTCGGTGGTGAGCGTCCCCGACCTGCTCTACCTCACCCGGCCCGAGCTGTTCGGGTGGGCCGATCGGCACTCCTACACGTGGCGCTACCGCTGGAGTGCCGAGCACGCCGACGCGGTGATCGCGATCTCGAGCGGCACCCGGGCCGACCTGCTGGCCCACTTCCGGGTCGCCCCGGAGCGGGTCGCCGTCGTCCCGCCGGCGGTCGATCCCCGCTACCTCGCACCGGTCGAGGCGACGACAGTGGACGCGGTCCGCAACCGCCTCGACCTGCGCGGCCCGTACCTCCTCGCGGTGGGCACGCTCGAACCCAGAAAGAACCAGCAGCTCGCCGTGGACGCACTCGCCACCTGGCCCGATGGGCCGACCCTCGTGCTCGCGGGCCGGGACGGGGGCAGCGCCGCGGCGCTCGCGGCCCGCGCGACCGCCCGCAGCCTCCGGAGCCGCGTCCGGATCGTCACCGATGCGAGCGACGTCGAGCTTCCCGCCCTGGTCGCGGGTGCGGCCTCCGCCTGCTACCTCTCCACCGGCGAGGGGTTCGGCATGCCGATCGTCGAGGCGCTCGCGGCGGGGGTCCCGGTCGTGGCGACGGCCGGGGCCAACCTCGAGGACGCCGGCGGGACGGTCGTGGACTACGTCCCGGCTGACGACCCCGACGCCGTGGCGAAAGCGTGGCAGGGTCACCTCGCCCCGGACGCCTCGGCACCGGCCGCCCGCGAGGCACGGGTGGCCCATGCCCGCCGGTTCGACCGTCGCACGCTGGCGATGCGCCTGCTGGCGATCTACGATGCAGTGCATCGGGGCGACCCGCTCCCCACCCCCGACGACCTCACCATCCCGCAGCCAGCGAAGGACGGCCCGTGAACTGGGTACTCGGCATCGACATCGGTGGGACGAATCTCGTCGTGGGCGCCGTCGCGATCGACGGCTCGCGGGTCGTGGGGAATCACTCGCGCCCCACCGACGCGAGCCGGGGTCCGGATGCGATCGTCGACGACCTGGTCGCGATGGCGAGTCATGCCCGCGACCAGCTCGCCCGCGAGGTCCCCGGAGCCGCCCTCGAGGGTGTCGGGATCGGTGCCCCGGGGCCGCTCGACACGAAGACCGGGATCATCGCCCTGACGCCCAACCTCGGCTGGGTGAACATGCCGCTCCGGGCCCGGCTCGGTGAGCGCCTGGACTTGCCCGCCGCCCTCGACAACGACGCCAACTGTGCCGTGCTCGGGGAGGCCTGGGTCGGGGCCGCGCGCGAGGCGCGCTATGTCCTCGGGGTGACGATCGGGACCGGGATCGGCGGAGGGATCGTCCTCGACCGACGGCTGCACCACGGCGCCTCCGACTGTGCCGGGGAGATCGGGCACATCACCATCGACATGGATGGTCGCCGCTGCGGCTGCGGCAACTATGGCTGCCTCGAGGCGTACGCCTCCGGCCCCGCGATCGCGATGCGGGCCCGGGAACAGATCCGCTCGGGCGCCGAGAGTCGGCTCGCGGATCTCGTCGGCGGCGACCTCGAGGCAGTGACGGCCCAGACCGTGTACGAAGCGGCGAGCATCGGCGACGACCTGGCGCGCGACGTGGTGCGGGCGACGGCCCAGTACCTCGGCACCGGCATCGCGAACCTGCTCAACGTGTTCAATCCCGATCTCGTCGTCGTGATGGGCGGCGTGACCCAGGCCGGCGACGGGCTGTTCGAGCCGCTCCGTCGCGTGGTCGCCCAGCGGGCGTTCAAGCCGGCCGTCGACGCCTGCCGCATCGTCCCCGGAACGCTGAGCGGGCTCGCGGGCGTCTACGGGGCCGCCCGCATGTTCCTCGACCAGCGGGACGCCGCCTGATGCCCCGACTCGGCGTGATCGGGTCGCTCGTCTGGGACGAGATCCATGGCCGCGATCCCCTCGCCGCTCCCACCGAGGAGTGGGGCGGCATCGCGTACGCCCTCGCCGCCCTGGATGCGGCGCTCCCGCCGGAGTGGCAGGTCGTGCCGCTGATCAAGGTGGGCCGCGACCTGGCCCCCCAGGCCGCGGAGTTCCTGCGCACGCTCCACCGCGTGCTGCCCGGGGCCCGCTGCATCGAGGTGCCGGTCGCCAACAATCGCGTGGTCCTGCGCTACGAGACCGGTGAGCGGCGGTGTGAACGGATGGCGGGTGGCGTCCCGGGATGGACCTGGGCCGAACTCGGCCCCATGGTGCGAGACCTCGATGCCATCCACTGCAACTTCATCAGCGGCTTCGAGATGTGCCTCGGCACCGCGCGCGCCCTGCGCGACGGCTTCGGCGGCCCGATCTCCGCGGACCTGCACTCGCTGCTCCTCGCGATCGGTCCCGACGGGGTGCGGACGCTGCAGCCCCTCCCCGAGGCACCGAGCTGGTTCGGCTGCTTCGACATCGTGCAACTGAACGAGGATGAAATGGCCCAGCTCGGCCCGGACCCCCTCGCCGTCGCCGCCAACGCCCTGGGCGCCGGCGTGTCGCTGCTGAACGTGACCCTCGGTGCGCGGGGTGTCGCCTACGTCGCGACCCCGGGATTCGCCGGCCTGGCGACCACGGGCCCGCGTCGCCCGATCGTGGGGGCCGACCGGGCGGCCCCGATCCGCACCGAGCGCATCCCGGCGCCGCACGTGGAGGCGCTCGATCCGACCGGCTGTGGCGACGTCTTCGGGGCCACCTGCATGGCCCGGTTGCTGGCGGGGGACAGCGTCGAGGCCGCCCTCGGCGCCGCGAATGCGGCGGCCGCGCGCAACGCGACCTTCCGCGGCGCCACCCACCTCGCCGGCCACCTGCGCGGCGAACTGGTGCTCGCCTGATGCGGGTGATCACCGTTCCCGGCCACCTCGACCACCGCAGCGTGGACCAGCTCGCCGCCCAGCTCGGCACCTGGCCACCCGAGGAGCGCATCCTCGTCGACGCCCACGCCGCCGAGTGGGCCTCGCCGTCGGGCTTCACCGCCCTGCTGACCCTCGCCCAGGCGATCGCCGAGGCCGGGGGACCGGCCCCGCGACTCACCCTTCCCGCGGCGGACACGGTGACGTCGTACTGGGCGCGCACCGGCTTCATCGCCCACGCCGACGGCCTCTACGAGCTGCACGGCAAGGTGCCCCGACGGCGCAGTGACGAGGCCAGCGACCTCCTGCTCCCGGTCACCCCGATCCGGGAGGCGAGGGACGTGCACGAAGTCGTGCGCGCGGTGACCGAGGGCGCGACCCGGATCCTCCGCGAGGAGCTCAAGCTCGAGGCGACGGTCGTCGGTGGCTTCGGGCAGTCGCTCTCCGAGACCTGCCAGAACGTGGTGGAACACGCCGGGACCGGCGGCTGGGTCGCGGTCCACACCTACAACTATCGCCGGCGGCTCGGGCGCCGGGTCGCGGTGATCTCGGTCAGCGATGCGGGGATCGGCTTCCGCCGGTCGCTGGAGGCCACCCAGGCGAAGCGCTACGGCGACCGGTGGAGCGACGGGATGGCGATCGAGACCGCGCTGATCCACAACATCTCCCGCTTTCGCGATCCGGGCCGCGGCCAGGGCCTCGCCGGGACCAAGCGCTACCTCGCCCGCTGGCAGGGCAAGATCGCGATCCGCAGCGGCACCGCGCGCGTCGCCATCGTGCCGCCGTGGGACGACGAACCGCCGATGACGGAAGGGCTGGCGTGGTTCCCCGGCGCCCAGGTGACGGTGGTGATTCCCGGCAAGGAGGCCCCGGAGGGATGAGTGCCATGATCCCGCTCGACTCGCTCCTGCGCGAGGCCACCGCCGCGACCTATTCGGACCTCGTCACCCGGCCGACCGGGGCCGCCGTGCGCGATCGCGTGGTGGGCGCGCTGCGCGAGCGGCCGCGCACCCAGGCGTTGCTCGATTTCTCGCGGATCGGCCTGGTGGACTTCTCGTGCGCCGACGAGGTCGTCGCGAAGCTGATCCGCGCGGTGCACGACCTCCCCGTCTCCCGCGTCGTCCTGACCGGCGTGCGCGAGGACCACGCCGAGGCGATAGATCACGCCCTGGCCCGGTACGGCCTGGTCGTCCTCGCCCTTGAAGCCGGGACGGGCCGGCCGAGACTCCTCGGGGAAGTCCCGGTCGACTGGGGCGCGGTCTTCGCGCATTGCGTGGCCGCGCCGGGGCCCCATGACGCCGACGGGGTCGCCGCCGCGCTCGCGTGGCCCGCGACCCGGGCACGCCAGGCCCTCGAGGGCCTCTGCACCTGCCGCTGCCTGCTGGCCGGCCCCGATGCCACGTACGACCTCGGAGCGCTCGCGTGACCGCACGACCCGGCCCCTCGACCCTCGCCATTCATGGCCCGCCGCACCGGCTCCCCGACGGGTCACCGGCCACCTCCCCGATCGTCCAGACCAGCACCTTCCGCAACCCGATCGGTGGCGAGGACGAGGTCCGCTACACGCGCTACGGCAACAATCCCAACCAGCTCGAGGTGGCCCGCCGCTACGCCGCGCTCGAGGGGGCGGAAGCGGCGATCTTCGTGGCGAGCGGCATGGCCGCGACGGCGCTGGCCCACCTCGCCGTGCTCGGGCCCGGGGATCACCTCGTCGCCTCGCGCTGGATCTACGGCGGCACGCGCGAACTGTTCGACCGCGAGTTCAGTCGGCTCGGCATCGCCGTCACGTACGTCGATCCGGCCCACCCGCGCGAGTGGCGCAAGGCGGTCCGCAAGACGACCCGGGCGATCTTCGTGGAGGTGGTCACCAATCCGCTGATGCGCGTGGTCGACATCGCGGCGGTGGCGAAGGTGACCGCGGATCGCGGCCTCGCGCTGCTGGTCGACGCGACGATGGCCTCCCCGATCGGTTGCCGCCCGCTCGAGCACGGCGCCGACGTCGTGATCACCAGCGCCACGAAGTACCTCGGCGGCCACAGCGACCTGATCGCCGGCGCGGTGGCCGGCAGCCGGTCGGTGGTCGACGAGGTGACGCGGCTGATGCGGAACTGGGGCCCCGCGATCGACCCGCACACGGCCTGGCTCGTCGAGCGCGGCATGAAGACGCTCGCGCTCCGGGTCGAACGCGCCACCGCGAACGCCGCGGCGATCGCGACCTGGGCCTCGAGCCGACCCGAATTCGCCGCGGTGCACTACCCCGGCCTGCCGGATCACCCGGACCGCGAGCTCACCGCGCGGCTGCTCGACGGCGCCGGGGCGATGGTCGGGCTCGAACTGCGCGGCGGCGCCGCGGCCGCGGCCCGGATGCTCTCGAACCTGCGCGTCATCAGTCACGCCCCGTCCTTCGGCGGGGTCGAGTCGCTAGATCGGAAGAGCGTCGTGTAGGGAAAGAGTGTGTTCGGTTGTGTAG
>ERZ795053.4570-NODE-4570-length-14907-cov-7.342041_pt1 | contig 14907 bp, 8 predicted proteins | sample MGYA00375137_ERZ795053 | MGnify/ENA primary metagenome ERZ795053 (study PRJEB30182, sample SAMN05720284) | activated sludge metagenome | isolation source: Anaerobic digester | place: Hong Kong | collected 2014-12-17 ... | reverse complement strand
GACCCGTCGCCGAAGTTCCAGGAGAAGAGGTTGACCGCACCGTCGGCATCGGTCGAATGCGAGCCGTCGAAGCGGATGGTCTGGTTGGTGCAGGCCCGGGTCGGTGCTCCGGCCACCGCGATCGGCGCCTCGCGGACCACGGCGGCGACCCGGTCGCTGTGCACGCCGGAAGCGTTGCCGCTCTCGTCCCGGACCGTGAGCGTCACCGGATAGACGCCGGGCAGCTCGTAGGTCTTGGCGGGGTTGACGAGGTTGGCCCGGGTCCCGTCGCCGAAGTCCCACTCGTAGCGCAGGAGGCCGCCATCCGGATCGCTGGAGGCGCTGCCGTCGAAGAGGATGCTCTCGCCCGAGCAGACGTCGTGATTGCCGCCGGCCACCGCCACCGGCCGGCTGTCGATCACCACGCGGGTCGCATCGACGGCGGTCGAGTTGGCGAGGCCGGTGCCGTCGTCGACCGTGAGCGTCACCGGGAAGACGCCGCCGCGCGGGTAGGCATGGGTGACCGTCCGCCCGGTCAGCGCGGGCGAGCCGTCGCCCGGGTCCCAGGTGAAGACCAGGGTGTCGCCGTCGGCGTCGACCGAGCCGGAGCCGTCGAGGGTCACGATGAGCTGGTCGGTGCGGATCTCCGCCCCGGCCTCGGCGACCGGCGCGTGGTTGACGTGGATCAGCATCTCGTCGGAGCTGGACGCATTGAGCGTGCCGCTGCCGTCGCTCACGGTGAGCTGGGCCGTGTAGATGCCCGGCTCGTCGAAGACCCGCCGTGGCGAGCGCTCGAGGACCGGCGTCGCCCGATCGTCGAAGTCCCAGCGATGGACCTCGATCGAGCCGTCCGGGTCGAACGAGGCAGCGCTGCTGAGGCGAAGCTCGGTGCCGGGGGCGATCAGCACGTCCGGGCCGGCATCGGCGACCGGTGCGGCGTTGATCGTCACGCGCGCCTCGTCGACGTCGAACGCCGCCTCCTGGCCGCTGTCGTCCCGCACCGTCAGCTCGACCCGGTAGTGGCCGGGTGCGTCGAAGCTGTGCCGAATTTGGGCCCCCTGGCCGTCACTGCCGTCGCCGAACCGCCAGGCATAGATGTCGATCACCCCGTCCGGATCGAGCGAGCCCCGGCCATCGAAGGTCAGCGACTGGCCCGGGGCCGCCACCAGGTCCGGGCCGGCATCGGCGATCGGCGCCTGGTTGACGCGCACCATGGCGGTGTCGCGATGGACGTTGAGCGGGGCGCCCGAATCGTCGCGGACCGTCAGGGCCACCTCGTAGGTGCCGGGCTCGACATAGGCATGGCGCATGACCCGGCCGGTGCCCGTGGCGCCGTCGCCGAAGGTCCACTCGTAGCTCGTGATCGTGCCGTCGGCGTCGCTGGAGCCGCCGCCGTCGAAGACCACCTCGCTGGCCGTGACGAGCTGGTCCGGTCCCGCGTCGGCCACCGGGGCGGCGCTCACGACCACCTGGAAGGAGGTCTCCGCCGTGTCGGACCGGGTCGCCGAGTTGTCGCGCGCGGTCAGCCGCACCTCGTAGATGCCGGGTGCGCCATAGGCGTATTCGACAACCGCCCCCTCGGCGATGGCGCCGTCGCCGAACGCCCACTGGTAGTCCAGGATCTCGCCGTCCGGATCGGTCGATTGCGTGGCATCGAAGCGGGCGATCTCGCCGACCGCGATCGGCCGCGTCGGCTGCGTCGAGACTGGCACCGGCGGTGCATTGACCGTGATCCGCACGGTGTCGGAGGTGGAGCTGTTGCCCACGCCGGCATCGTCCACCACCGTCAGCCGCGCCTCGTAGACGCCCGGCGCCTGGAAGGCATGGTCGGCGGCGGCCGTGCTGGCACTGTCGCCATCGCCGAAGGCCCAGTGCCACCCGGCGATCTCGCCGTCGACATCGTAGCTGGCACCTCCATCGAAGCGGATGGCCTCGCCGACCGCGGCGGAACGCGCCTCGCCGGCTTCGGCCGTGGGCTGGAAGTTGATGGTGACGAGCCTTTGGGCGATGCCGAAATTGCAGGGATGATCGGCGTCGTCGGCGACGCGCAGCACGCTGCGGTAGAGACCCGGCGTCGCATAGGTCTTGCGTGCTTCGGCACCGCTCGCCTGGCTGCCGTCGCCGAAGCTCCAGAGGAAGCTCGAGATCGGCCGGTCGCTCGGCAGCGAGGCCGAGCCGTCGAACAGGATCGCGTCGCCGGGGGCGGCGACGACCGCTTCGCCCGCCACCGCCGTCGGCCGGTTGCGCACATGGACCGGCAGCCGGATCGAGCTGCCGGAAGCGACGCGGTCCGAGGGACCCAGCACCTGCAGCTCGGCCTCGTAGCGACCGGGAATGTCGTAGCGGTGGACCACCACGGTTTCGGCCGAGTTCCGGCCGTCGCCGAAGAGCCACTGCAGGCGCAGCGGGTGGTCGCCGCTCGAGCCGCTGGCGTCGAACGCGACCGCCCGGCAATCGGCGAGCGGTGTTGCGATCCCGACCGCCTCCGGCCGCAGGGCCGGCTGCCGGAGCCGCGCCGGCAGCTCGAAGGGCAGGGGCCCGCCGGCTTCGTCGAAGAGGGCGAAGGTGATGTCGTTCGGCGTCTCGTTGCCGCCCTTGAACTCGATTGCCGTCTCGCCCTCGGGCACGGTGAAGGTGCCCGACGCCCAGGCATCCTGGCCGGATGCCGGCAGGGCCGTGCTCGCGAAGGTCGAAACCAGCTCGACCGAGGCTTCCGCACCATCGAAGTTCTGCAAGGTGGCCCGCTCGCCGGCCGGGGCCGAAAAACGCAGCTCCACCACCTCGCGCGTTCCGGGCCAGCGGAGCGTCGGGCGAAAGGCGAAGAGCCGGACGTCGGCCGGCAGCTCGCTCGCGTCCGGTGCCCGGCTGACCTCGAAGGCGAAGACATTGCCGTCGTCACCGGCTTCGCCGATCACATCGAGGCGGAAATAGGCGCGGCCGTCCCGGATCTCGCCCTGGCTCGCCTGGAAGGGGGTGAGCGTCACCCAGCGGTCGTCGGTGGCGGGCTCTGCCCCGAAGCGCTGCTCGGCGATCAGAACACCCGCCTCGTCCGGCAGCGGCAGCCCAGCCTCCGGATCGGCCGGCGAGCCATCGGCCACCGGTGGCGGGAACTCGACACCGGTGTAAGCGCCCGCGCCGCCCAGGAGGCGAAACAGCACGGTGCTGTTGCCGAAGCTGCCATAGGCCGTGTCGTGCAGGCCGTTGGCCTCGGGGTCGAAGAGGCGGAGGAAGAGGTGGCCCTCGAGGTCGGCGGGCACGCTGATGAACAGGTTCTCGCGGTGATCGAGGTCACCTTCGCGCGTCTGCGCCACGGGGCCATAGACGACGTTCAGCGGCACCGTCTGCGCTGACGCCCGCTCGGCCGGCGACAAGCCGCCGAGCGCCATGCCGAGGGCCAGTGCGGCGAGACCTTTCCGCTGCCACCTGATCATCGTTCGCCCCCCGTCCTGCACGGCCCGGTTGCTCATATTGCTGCGGCTTGCCGGGCGATTGACATCAATCGAAGCGTCGCACGGTGGCATTGCCCGCGTAGTCCTCGACCGTGACCTCGACCAGCTTGAGGCGGCCCCCGGCGGGCGGCAAGGTTTCGCGGTAGAGACCCGACTCCGGGTCGTACCTCAGATACCCGCTGCGCTCCTCGCCATCGACCGAAAGGGTGTACGCGGCCGCCTGCTTGAGGTCCGTGGCGTCGGTGGCGGCGACCACGATCTCGATTCCGTCGTCGGCACCGCCGGTGCGGCGCACCTCGGCGGCCCCCACCTCGGGCGGGTCGAGATCGAGCACCACCGCCAGCTCCTGCATGGCGACGTTGCCGACCCGGTCGGTGGCGACGAGCTCGATCGGGTTCGACCCGGGCACCAGCGACAGCAGGGTCTCGAAGCTGCCGTCGGTGATCGCCAGGTCGGTGCCGTTGACGGCGAGGGCGACCGCGTCGCCGGCACTGCCCCAGAGCTGCAGCCAGCGCACGGCCGTCGCCCGGGGCGGCGGCTCGCCGAAGCTCAGCTCCGGCGGCAGCGCGTCCCGCGTGGCGGTGAAGCCGGTCCCGCCCTCGGCGGCCCCGCTCACCGCGACCACCTCGACTTCGTAGGCGGCGCCGGCCTCGTCCGCCTCGACGGTGAAGGCGAATCGGCCGTCCTCGGCCACCAGCGCGTCGGCGACGACCTCACCCGTGGCATCCCGGACGATCAGGCGCGAGCCGGGCTCGGCGGTCGAGCTGCCGCTGACGCCGAGCTCGGGGCCGCGCGTCAGCAGATGTCCCGCATCGTCGGTCGGGATCGACGGGTCGAAGCCGAGTGCGGCCAGGCGATCCGCACGGTAGGTGAAGCGGCGCGTCTTGCTCGTCCGGTTGCCGGCCCGGTCGATGGCCTCCAGCACCACCTCGTTGAGCCCCGGCACGGCTTCGACATGCGCCTCGAACCGGCCGGTCTCGTCGGGCGGCACGGGCGCGCCATTGACCGTCAGGCTGGCCCGGGGCTCGCTCTCGCCCGACACCCGGACCGCGGCGTCGCGGAGAATGGCGTCCTCGCCCGGGGCCAGCACGGTGAGGAAGGGCGGCGTCGCGTCGAGGACGGCCGTGAAGCTCCGCACCAGGCTGCGCTCGCCCGGCAGGCCGTAGGCGTCGAGCGCCGAGATGCGCCAGAAATAGTCACCGGCATCGAGCCGCTCGACCGTCTTCGTCCTGTCGGTCAGGCCCCACTCCGAGACCTTCATGGCGTTGAAGTCGACGTCGCCCGCGATCTCGAGCCAGTAGCCGGCGGCCTCGGCCGTGCCCTGCCATGCGAGGGCAACGGTGCCGTTGAAGATCTGCTCGCGGTCGGATGGCGCGAACAGCACCGGCCGGTCGAGCACCGTCACCTCGACCAGATCGCCCTCGTTCGCCGGCACCAGCGCACCCTCGTTCCTGCCGAGGCCGATGGTCTGGCCGCGCGCCTTGATGCGCATCTCGGCGTCGTCGTAATTGGCGAAGCGCGAGGCCGCGCTGTCGTGGCTCACCCAGAAATCGGCCGAGGTCGCCTCGGTCTCGACACCCGGCACCTCGACCTCGAAGTCGGCCCGGTTGTGCAGCTGGTTGAGCAGCGCGTAGAAATCGCCCTCGACCAGGCTGACCTTGGTGGTCTCGGCCCCGGTCAGCGGGTCGCTGCGCATGCGCTGGATGACGGCGTTGGAGTTCGGGTTGAGGCGCAGCCGGCTGAGATCGCGGAAGGTCACCTGGGCGGTCGAGGCGGAGAGCGTGCGCAGCCGCTCGAACTCGATCAGGAAATCGTTCAGCCGGCGGCCCGACCAGCCGGTCTCGACAGGCTTGCTGCCCTCGACAGCGCCGTGAATGTCGCTGAGCACGGCCTCGGCCGCCCGGTCGCGCTGCTGCAGCGAGATATCGAGCGCCTGCTCGGCATGGGCGGTCGCCTCGTTGGCGTGGACCACGACCTCGCGCCATTCGCCCGCGGTCCGGTATTCCACCGCCTCGTCGCGCTTCTCGATCGCCGTGCCGATCTCGATCGGGGCGAAGATCCGCGCCCCCTCCGCAGTCGCCTTCTGGATCGACACGAGCGAGATGGCGAGGGCGTCATCCGCGGCGGCGACCTGGACGACCGGGACCTTGAGCTCGATGCCCGGGCGGACGTCGACGACCGAGCCGAGGCCGCTGAACTCGATGATCTGCGGCCAGAGATCGGGGTCCTTCAGGTAGAGGGCGGCGAGGTCGCGTATGCTCTGCCCCTGCTCGACGCGTACCGTGGTGAGGGGGCCGTCGATCTCGACGACGGCGAGCGCCGCCGGCGCGCCGAGAAGCAGGGCGGCGCCGATCCACCGCATCGCCCAGCCGGCCAATCTCGATCGACCGTTTCCCCCGCCGACAGTCATGCGATCTGTCTTTTCTTGTGCTGACGCCGCAGGATACGCGAATCGTCGAGCACCGCAAGGCCGGACAGGCGCCCGATCGCTCGCCGAGTCATGCCGCATACTTATCTACGGCCAAGATTCGGCATTTGCTTTTCTTGAGAAGATGGCCGTCGGCCGCAGAGCGCGGCCGGGCGAGGGGCGGTGACGGGATGGCTCGCACCTTGCGGCACCTCCGGGCTGCTGGAACCGGAGCCGGGCCGAGCCCGTTGCCCAACCGAAGCCATGGCGGCTCCGCCGCCGGCGGCTCGCCACGAGCCGCGAGCTCGGCGCCGCCGCGCCTGCTGCAGCCCACTTCCGGGAGGGACAGGAGCGACCATTGCCAGTTGCACCACCGAACGCAGGGAGCGACACCGCGTCGGCCAGGCCTCTGGTGCTCATCACGGGCGCTGCCGGCGCCATCGGCACCGCCCTCGTGCGGGCGCTCGAAGCCGATTATCGGGTCGTCGGCCTGGACCTCACCGGCAAGGAAGCCGCCTGCGAGCTCATCCCGGTCGATCTCACGAGCGCCGATTCGGTCGAGCTGGCCCTGCGCAAGCTCGCCGACCGCCATGGCCGCCAGATAGCCTCGGTCATCCATCTCGCCGCCTACTTCGATTTCTCCGGCGAGGAGCATCCGGCCTACGACGCCGTCAATGTCGACGGAACGCGCCACCTCCTGCGCGCTCTTCAGGGCTTCGAGGTCGAGCAGTTCGTTTATGCCGGCACCATGCTCGTGCATCGCCCGGGGGCGCCCGGGGTGCCGATCAGCGAATCGACGGCCATCGAGCCGCGCTGGGCCTATCCGAAGTCCAAGGCCCGGGCCGAGGACGTGATTCGCGCGGAGCACGGCGCCATCCCCTATCTCGTCCTGCGCCTGGCCGGCCTCTACGACGACCGGACCGCGGTGCCGACCCTGGCCGAGCAGATCCGCCGCATCTACGAGCGCGACCCCAAGGCCCATGCCTATGCCGGCTCGCTCGAGACGGGCCAGGCGTTCCTCCACCAGGCGGACATGGTCGAGGCGTTCGTGCGCGCCGTGGAGCGGCGCCGGGATCTCCCGGCAGACACGGCCATCCTGATCGGCGAGGCGGAGGCCGCCGGCTATGGCGAGCTGCAGCAGCGCCTGGCGACGCTCATCCATGGCGAGGAGGACTGGACCACGCTTTCGATCCCCAAGCCCCTGGCCGCTGCCGGGGCCTGGGTCGAGGAGAAGAGCGAGCCGCTCGTGCCGGACGACCTGGACCAGGGCGAGAAGCCTTTCGTCCGACCGTTCATGGTCGAGATGGCCGACGACCACTACGAGCTCGACATCTCCCGTGCCCGGGAGCTGCTCGGCTGGCAGCCACGGCATCGCATCCTCGAGGTGCTGCCGTGCATCGTCGAGAACCTCCAGGCCGACCCTGTCGGCTGGTACGAGGCCAACGGCCTGACGCTGCCGCACTGGCTGGCGGCGGCGCGCGAGCGTACGGACGATCCGGATGCGCTGCGCCAGCGGGCCGAGGAGCGCCGGCGCGACGCCCACGATCGCTTTCGCTGGGCACATTTTCTCAATATCGGCCTCGGCACCTGGCTGGTCACCAGCCCGCCCATCCTCGGCTACCAGTCTTTCTGGATGACGTGGAGCGACGTCGCCAGCGGGCTCCTGGTCATGGCCCTGGGCTTTCTCGCCCTATCCTGGCGCTTCGCCCTGGTCCGCTGGGCGGTGGCGGTGGTCGGGCTCTGGGTGATGCTCGCCCCGCTCGTGTTCTGGGCGCCGACGGCCGCCGCCTATCTGAACGGGACGCTGGTCGGCGCCCTGATCTTCGCCTGCGCCGCCTGCGCAAGACCGGCGCCCGGGATCGGCCGCGTCGCCGTCACCACCGGGCCCACCATCCCGCCGGGCTGGGACTACTCGCCGTCCGACTGGTTCCAGCGCCTGCCGATCATCATCCTGGCGCTGCTCGGCCTATACGTCTCGCGCTACCTGACCGCCTACCAGCTCGGCCATATCGACGGCGTCTGGGAGCCCTTCTTCGCCGGCGCCGCCGGCGACCCCAGGAACGGCACCGAGGAGATCATCACCTCCTCGGTCTCGCGCGCCTGGCCGGTGCCGGATGCCGGCCTCGGCGCGCTCACCTACATGCTGGAGATCCTGATCGGCGTCATCGGCTCGGCGCGGCGCTGGCGCACCATGCCCTGGCTGGTCCTGGTCTTCGGCATCATGATCGTGCCGCTCGGCGCGGTCTCGATCACCTTCATCATCATCCAGCCGATCGTGCTCGGCACCTGGTGCACGCTCTGCCTGATCACCGCGGCAGCCATGCTGATCCAGATTCCCTATTCGGTCGACGAGCTGGTCGCCACCTGTCAGTTCCTGGCCCGACGGCGGCGCGCCGGCCGGCCGCTGCTGCATGTCTTTCTCACCGGCGACACCGACGATGGCCCCGACGAGTCCGCGGCCGCCGACTTCGAGCGTTCGCCCAGGGCCATCATCGGCGACATGCTCGGTGGCGGCATCACGCTTCCCTGGACCTTGGCAGCCTCCATGGCTGTCGCGGTCTGGCTGATGTTCACCCGGCTCACGCTCGGCACGGAGGGCGTGCTCGCCGATGCCGACCACCTGATCGGCGCCCTGGCGCTCACCGTCGCCGTCACGGCGACCGCCGAGTCCGTGCGGGCAGCGCGCTTCTTGAACATCCTGCTCGGCATGGCGCTCGTCATCACGGTGCTCGTCGTCGATGCCACTTGGTACCAGGTCGCCGCCGACCTCGCCTGCGGGCTGGCCCTGATGGCGCTCAGCGTGCCGCGCGGTTCGGTGCGGAGCCGCTACGGCAGCTGGTCGCGCTTTGTCGTCTGAGCGGGCAGGGAGGGGGCCGTGCTCGCTGGCCTGCCGCTCTGGGCCAACGTCCTCGTCTTCCTCGTCTCGGCCGGTCTTGTCTGGGCCGCCGGCACGCGGCTCGCCTATTTCGCCGACGCCATTGCGCGCCGCACCGGCCTCGGCCAGGCGGCGATCGGCGTCCTTCTGCTCGGCGGCATCACCTCCTTGCCGGAGATCGCGGTCACCGGCGCCGCATCCTGGGGTGGTGACGCCGCGCTGGCGGTCAACAACCTCCTCGGCGGCTTCGCCATGCAGGTGGTGATCCTCGCCTTCGCCGATGCCACCTTCGGCCGAGCGGCGCTCACCTCGACCATTCCGAACCCGATCGTGCTGCTCCAGGGCGTTCTCGGCATCCTGCTGGTGGCGCTGATCGCTGCCGGCATCGGCACCGGCGACATGGCCTTCCTCGGCGCGGGCTTCTGGACCTGGGGCATTTTCGGCGCCTTCCTCTACGCGCTTCGCCTCGTCACCGCCGCCGAGGGCCGCCCTGCCTGGCAGGTGATCGGTCAGCCGCCCGCACCCGAGCTCGGCGAGGCGGAGCCCGAGGTCGAGCGCTCGGCTCGGCGCCTGGCGCTATCGACGGCTGCCGCCGCCGCCGTCATCTTCGTGGCCGGCTACGCCCTCGCCCGCGCCAGCGAGGCGCTGGCCGAGCAGACCGGCCTCGGCTCGAGCTTGTTCGGTGCCGTCTTCGTCGCCATCGCGACCTCGCTGCCCGAGATCTCGACCGTGCTCGCCGCCATTCGCCTCGGCCGCCACGTGATGGCGACCTCCGACATCCTCGGCACCAACCTCTTCGACATCGCCCTGATCTTCCTCGTCGACCTGATCTACGCCGGCGACCCGGTGCTCAACGAGGTCGGCGCCTTCTCGCAGGTGGCGGCCATGCTCGGCATCACCGTGACCGGCGTCTTCGTCGTCGGCATGATCGAGCGCCGCGACCCGGCCATCCGCGGCATCGGCCTGGATTCGCTGATCGTCGGGGCGGCCTATCTGGGCGGCCTCGGGCTCCTCTTCCACCTGCGCTGAGGGTGTGGACGGGGGAGGGTGCTTGACCATGTTGTCAGTTTTGACTACATGACCTCATGGATTCGCCCCGGCCGATCTCGTGGGTCAAGGTGGCGCTCAAGGCGTTCCGCGAATTTCCGGCTGGGGCAAAGTTGCAGGTCGAGTCCGCCCTGACGATCGCTGCCTTCGGCCGCAAGGCGGACATTGCCAAGCCATTGAAGGGCTTCGACGAAGGCGTGTTCGAGATCGCCCTTCGGCATCGTGGCGACGCCTTTCGTGTCGTCTATGAGGTGCGGATCGGCGCCGATCTGTGGGTTGTCCATGCCTTTCAAAAGAAGTCCCGGACAGGCATCAAGACGCCGGTCCAGGAGATCGACCTGATCCGCCAGCGGCTCAAGCGCCTCAAGGAGACTCTCCAGTGACCAGCCACGATGATGATCTCGACCTCGTTCGCGGCAGCGGCAATGTCTTCCGCGACCTCGGCCACGCCGACGCCGAGGTCCTGCAATTGAAGGCCGAGCTGGCGGCGCGGATCATCGGCGTGCTCGACGACCGCGCGCTCACCGTCCGTCGCGCCGCCGAGCTGACCGGCATCGCGGCGGCCGACTTCTCCCGCCTCCGCCGCGCCCGCCTCGACCGCTTCACCATCGACCGCCTGATGATCGTCCTGGCGCGGCTCGACCAGGTGGTCGAGGTGAGCGTCAGCGTGCGACCGGTGGAGCGAGCGGCGGAAACGATCTCATTGCCTTGAAGCGACGACGCTGGCAGGCCGTTCCTCCGAACGCGGCGAACCGTTAGACGCCCGCCGCATGCCTGCGCGCCGAGGCGACGAACGCATCGACCTGCTCCGGCCTCGTGTCGAACGCCGTCACCAGGCGGACCGTGCCGGCGCCGCGGTCGTAGAATCCGAAGCCGTCCGCCTTCAGGCCCTCGCGGGCGGCATCCGGCAGGGCCATGAAGACCTCGTTGATGTCGACCGGGTGGAGCAGCCTCGCCCCCTCGATCTCCTCGAGGCCCGTCGCCACCCTGGCCGCCATGGCGTTGGCGTGGGCTGCCAGGCGGAGCCAGAGGCCGTTCTCGACATAGGCTTCGAGCTGGGCCGAGACGAAGCGCATCTTGGAGAAGATGTGGCCGGCCTTGCGGGCGCGAAAGCGCAGCGGCTCGGCCAGGTTCTCGTCGAACATGACGATCGCCTCGGCGGCGAGACAGCCGTTCTTGGTGCCGCCGAAGGAGAGGACGTCCACGCCTGCCTTCCAGGTCAGGTCGGCGGGCGCGCAGCCGAGGGCGGCCAGCGCATTGGCGAAGCGGGCGCCGTCGAGATGCACCTTGAGCCCGTGGCGGCGGGCGATGGCGGCGAGGGCCGCGATCTCGTCCGGCTGGTAGACGGTGCCGCGCTCGGTCGCCTGGGCGATGGCGAGCACGGCCGGCTGGACCTCGCTGGTCCGCCCCCAGCCGGCCTTCGCCAGATGCCGCTCGAGCGTCTCGGGTGCGAGCTTGCCATCGGCCTCGGGCAGGGGTGTGACCTTCGCCCCGCCGGTGAAGAGCTCGGCCGCGCCGCATTCGCTGTCGTGGACGTGGCTGACAGCGCTGCAGACGATGGCCCCCCAAGGCGGGGTCAGGAGCGACATGGCGAGCGCATTGGTCGCGGTCCCGGTGCCGAGCGGCTGCACGGCGCAGCGCTTGCCGAAGAGTTCGGAGAAGCGCTCGCCGAGACCCAGCGTCCGCTCGTCCGCCCCGTAGGAGGCCATGCTGCCCCGGTTGGCCCGCAGGATGGCATCGAGGATCGGCGGGGCGATCCCCGTCACGTTGTCGCTGCGCAGGTTGAGGGGCAATTCGGGGGCTTCGCCGTCCTGTGTGTCGCGGTCGCGCATGGTCGTCATGGGTTCCACCTGTAGCGGTCGATCGTGTCCTGGTTGAGCTCGATGCCGAGGCCCGGCTTTTCCGGCACGGTGACGATGCCGTCCACCGGCCGGATGGGGTCGACGAGGAGGTCGGTGCGCAGCGGGTTGTCGGTGGCGTTGTATTCCAGATAGGGGCAGTCGCGCAGCGTCGAGATGACGTGCAGCGTGGCGGCGACGAGGATGTCGGTCGACCAGCAGTGCGGGATCATCCGCACGCCGCGCGATTCGGCCAGGGCGGCGATGCGCAGGCTCTCGGAGATGCCGCCGACCCGGGCGATGTCGGGCTGGATGATGCGCAGGCCGCCATGCTCCATGAGCATGCGGTAGGCATGCACGCCGGCCTCCTTCTCGCCCGTGGCGATCGGTGTGGGCGAGACCGCGGTGAGCCGGGCGAAGCCGTCGAGGTCGTCCGGGGCCAGCGGCTCCTCCAGGAAGTAGACGCCGTGCTCGGCGAAGGCCCGGCCGAGATAGAGCGCGTCGTCGAGCGGCACGGCGAAGCCCATGTCGATCATGATGTCGACCTCGTCGCCGACCGCGGCCCGGATGGCGGCGGTGCGCCTGACGTCCTTTCGGGGATCGCCGCCGAGATCGCCCCAGCCGAACTTCATGGCCTTGTAGCCGTTGGCCTTGTGCTGCTTCGCGAGATCGACCGTGGCCTCGAGCGAGGGCTGCGAGAGGTCGCTGGCATAGGCCCGGTGATGCGTCCTCCGCGTGCCGCCCAGCAGGCGGTGAACCGGCAGCCCCGCGACCTTGCCGAGGATGTCCCAAAGGGCGATGTCGATGCCGCTGATGACGTGCATGGCCACGCCGCGCCGGCCGTAGGTCTGGGTGTGGCGGTCCATCCTGTCCCAGAGCCGGCCGATGTCGCGCGGGTCCTCGCCGAGCAGCAGCCCGCGCAGGCCCTGGGCGGAGATGGAGCAAAGGGGGGCGTCGAGGACGGCCTTGTTGACCAGCGGGTTGGTGTGCGCCTCGCCGATGCCGGTGACGCCCTCGTCGGTGTGGACCTTGATGATCATCACCGACTGGCAGCCGTCGCCGATCTCCCGGACCTCCGGCAGCCGCAGCATGATCCCTTCGACGTCGGTGATGCGCATGCGGTCTTTTTCCTTTCCGGATTTATCCTGACATGTCAGGAAGGTTTGGCCATGCGATGCGCGAATGACAAGCCCGCCTTGCGACGACGGCCCCGCCGATGACCCGGCTGGTGATCGAAGGGGCGACGATCACGCGGCTCAGGGTGCCGCTGGTCAAGCCCTACATCTCCTCCCAGGTCCGCCGCGGCCGCGACCTGATCGAGCGGACGGTGATCGCGCTCCACGGCAGCGACGGCACCACCGGCTACGGCGAGACCGTCGGCACGGCAGCAGTCTTCGCCATCGTCCGGGATCTCTGCCAGCGGCTGCGCGGCCACGACGCCTTCGCCATGGGCCGGTTTCGCCGGGCCTGGGCGCCGCTCACCTTCTCCAACATGGATGGCCGCAACGGCTTCATCGCCTTCGGCGGGGTCGAGGCCGCCTGCCACGACCTCGTGGCCCGCCACCTCGGGGTGCCGCTGGCCGACCTCCTGGGTGGTGCCCAGCGCACGTCCATACCCTGCGCCGGCCTCATGGGCGCGCTGCCGGTCGACGAGCCCATGGCCGAGGGCGAGATGGCAGCCTTCATCGCCGATCCTGGCAATGTCGCGGCCGTGGTGGCGGAGGCCGAGGGTCTCGTGGCCGAGAGCGGCTATCCCAGCCTCAAGATCAAGAGCGTCGGGCTCGACCAGGGCTGGGACCTCGCCGTGATGACCGCCCTGCGCGAGCGCTTCGGGCCGGCGATGGGCCTCAGGCTGGACGTCAACGGCGCCTTCAGCGTGGCCCAGGCGTTGCGCCTCGGCCGTGCCCTGGAGCCGCTGGACCTCGAATATCTCGAGGACCCGGTCAGCGGCATCGAGGGGCTCGCACGGCTGCGGCGCGATCTGCGCACGCCGATCGCCACCAACATGGCGATCATCAACATGGACCAGCTCCCCGTCGGCATCCGCATGGGTGCGGCCGACGTGATCCTCGGCGACATCTTCCACTGGGGCGGCATCCGCAATTTCTGCGATCTCGCCGCCGTGGCGCGGGCCTTCGAGCTGTCGATGGGCATGCATTCCTTCTGGGAGATGGGCATCGCCACGGCCTTCAACCTGCATCTGGCGGCGGCCCTGCCGGTGGTCGACCATCCGATCGACGGCATCCTCTGGCTCTATCCGGACGACATCACGAAGGGACCCCGGCTGCGCGTCGCCGATGGCGTGCTGCCGCTGCCGGACGGCCCCGGCATCGGTGTCGAGCCGGACCCGGCGAAGCTCGGCCGGTGGTCGGTCGCGGAGGTGAAAGTGGGGTGACTTTGGTCGGCCCGCCATGCAGGATGTTGGTCAATGAAGGGAGCCTGCCTGCCGAGGTGGGCCAAGAAAGGGAGGCGAGGAATGACGAGATTCGCAGGTTCCAGGCATTTGCTGTACGGAATGGCGGCGGCGGTGCTGGGCACCTTCACGAGTTTTGCCGTCGCGGCGGAAACCTTCTCCTGCCCGAATGAGGGCGGCGACATGGTGTTCGGGCAGGAGGCGCAGGTCTCGGGCCTCGACATGCATTTCAGCTCGGCGATATCGACGCGCAACATCGCCATGCACATCTACGAATCGCTGATGACGCGCGCCGAGGACAACTCGCCGATCCACGAGCTGGCGGCGAGCCACGAGGTCAGCGACGACGGCCTGACCTACACCTTCAAGCTCAGGGATGGCATCACCTTCCACAACGGGAAGGAGATGACGTCGGCCGACGTGCTCGCCTCTTACGAGCGCTACCAGAAGATCGGCATCGACCGCACCTCGCTCGAGCCGGTCGAGAGCATGAGCGCACCCGATCCCTCCACCTTCGTCATCAAGCTGAAGCAGAAGGTGCCGGTCTTCATCGAGCAGATCAGCTCGTTCCGCGTGCCGATCGTCATCCTGCCGGCCGAGGAGGCGGCGAAGGAAGCCAACCAGATCGAGTTCATTGGCACCGGCCCCTTCGAGTTCGTCGAGTGGGTGCCGGATGGCTTCGTCAAGCTGGCTCGGTTCGACGACTACGCGCCCAACGCGGCATTCGAGGGCAAGACCGGCTTCGGCGGCTACAAGGTCGCCTGCTTCGACACCGTGACCTTCCGCATCGTCAAGGAGCCGGGGGCGCGCGTCGCCGGGCTCGAGACGGGCGAGCTGCAGGGCGTGGAGGACGTGCCGACCAAGGCGGCCGAGCGGCTCGCGGGCAACCCGGACATCAA
>ERZ795053.4568-NODE-4568-length-14908-cov-10.954420_pt1 | contig 14908 bp, 10 predicted proteins | sample MGYA00375137_ERZ795053 | MGnify/ENA primary metagenome ERZ795053 (study PRJEB30182, sample SAMN05720284) | activated sludge metagenome | isolation source: Anaerobic digester | place: Hong Kong | collected 2014-12-17 ... | reverse complement strand
TTCCTAGATTGGTCGTCGATGAATTGATAACGAATCGTACTTTTTATTATTGCAAATATCATGCTCATTTCCGGCGGTACAATTTGAAAGCCCCGGTTTCGCAATAAGGTGGATGGAAAGCGCCCTCTTTCCATGAGTATTTACTAACTTCCTATGCTCCTGATAAGTGCTAAAAAATGAAACAGAACCGAAGAACATTTCTCCAAAAAAGCAGCCTGGCATTTTGGGGTTACACATTTATTCCCAAGGGTCTCGGAGTTATTAAACCCAGTGACAAAGTGCGCATCGCCGTTATAGGGACGGGAAATATGGGAACCAATCACCTGGAGTGGTTCAGCAACCTTCCGGAGGCGGATGTCGTCGCCATAGCCGATGTGGATCTCGACCGCCAGTCAAAAGCCCTCAACAATTTATCGCAATGGCAACCACAGGTTAAGGTGGATACCTACAATGATTTTCGAAAAATCCTGGAACGGGCGGATATCGATGCCATCAGTTGCGCTACCCCCGATCACTGGCACGCCCAGGTAGCTGCCCTGGCTTTTGAGGCCGGCAAGGATGTCTATGGTGAAAAGCCGCTTTCGTATTCCGTGGCCGAAGGGCAAATGATGTTGAAATATCAACAAAAAAACAACCGGATATTTCAGCTGGGAACTCAAATCCATGCCACCGATAATTATCACCGGGTCGTTGAACTGATTCAGGGAAATGCCATCGGAAAGGTCCATACTATTAGGCTTTGGAAAACCGGTGGTCCGCCGGTCATGCAGGCAACCAGGGTATCCGGGCCTCCTCAGTCCCTTGACTGGGATCGTTGGTTAGGGCTGGCACCACAGGTCGATTACCTGCCTGAACGTTGCCATGGCACCTTCCGTTATTTTCTGGATTATTCCGGAGGTGTTTATGCCGATTTCTGGTGCCACATCGCTGATGTTGCTTTCTGGGCTTGCCAGCCTTCCGGGTTAAAAACCATCGAAGCTAAAGGGGAGAAGGCCGACGGAATAGCTGATACCCCGGGCTGGATCAATGTGGATTTTGCATTTGATAACCTGAACCTGCACTGGACCACGGAGCCTCCTCCGGTACCGGGTGCGGCTGATATGCACATTGGAGCCTATTTTGAAGGAGAAAAAGGTAGTCTCATTTGTGATTATAATACCCGAAAACTGACTATAGACGGAGAAATCATGGATGACCTGGATCACATTCCGGTATCCATAACACGGTCACCGGGTCACCAGCAAAATTTCATCGATTCGGTAAAAAGCCGCCAGCAGCCTGAATCCAATTTAGCCTACGCCCGCCAGATGACCTTACCGATGCATTTGGGTTTAATTTCCTGGCGATTGGGAAGAAAATTAATCTGGGATCCCCAGGAAGAAAAATTCATCGGAGATGCCGTGGCTGAAAAATTATTAAAACGGAAAAATCGAAAAAAATGGCAGTGGATCAAATAATATAATTCGACCTCTAATTAATTCTGTAATTTTTAATTCCCCGTAAATAGAAACAATGAAATACGCCAGGAACAAATGCCGAGTAATTAATTGCACAAATTATCCCGCAATAAAATAGATTACGTGGTTGTTTATAAAATATTTTTAGTCAAACATCCACTATTGCTTTTCACCCGGATGATAATTACTGCTGGCATGAGTCTTAACATCTTCCGGATAAAAATTAACCTCTTTAAATGCTCCATTGCAATACAATTCCGCCTGGTCGTCAAAATGAGGTGAATCCGGATCACTGCTTTCTCCGCCGGTAATCACAGACCGGGCAATCAATCGCGGACCAAATTCAACAACGGCCACAAAACTATTACCTCCAATACCATATCTTTTTTTTGTGCCGTCAAAGGTGCGTGAAGTATACGCCGCCAAGGAACCCCACATGGAAGATGTAAATCCCACCGGAATGCTTGACTTACTATCATCGTAGGATTCCTGAACTTCGCCGGTGAGCCGTTGGTACCGGTTAATTTCGCCCCACGTTATTTTCCAATCGCCAAAATTACGGGACAGGTCATCAAGGGTTGATTTAAATGAATTTATTTTCTCCTCCGGCGTCAGGCTGCGGATCATGTAGTCAGTAAATGCAATAGCATCCATTCGCTGACCCGGAGGTAATTTAGAAAATGCCAGTTGCCTCACCTTTTCTCCCCATTGGATGGCCAGTGTCGTAGGTATCGAATTTACACCGTAACATAAATTCCACCCTTTAAGCATGCCGATGGCTTCCTTTTCTGCAGAGCCTGCATCTGAATACTGACCATAGTTTGATATTAAATCCGGGATTAATTTTTCAAATCCTGCCAAGTAAGGGTCATTGGCTGAGGCTATGAGCGTGTCCAGATTAAATATCTTTTTCGATGATAATACCCTGGAAGCATTGATGCCCCGGTAGTTATCCGCTTCCGGAGCCATATAACTTGGAAAGTCTGAACGACGAGGGCTTGAACTGCCGGCAGCGGTGTAGGGCGTAGAATTACAATTTTGAATCCATCCGCTGGCCGGGTTTTTTAAATGGATAATCTCTTTCACTCGATGCAGCCCTTTCCAGTCGGTGCGCGGGTCGCTACCGTCCAGCGGTTTTTCCCAATCAAAAGAAGGATCGCGCCGCGGGATAAAATCGCCATGCCAATAGCCGATGTTTCCTTTGGAATCCGCAAAGACGGTGTTGTTGGATGAATTGGTGCGCATTTTCATGACCTTCGCATACGAGCGATAATCCTGTGCTTTGGTACGCAAATACGATTGACTTAACGCCTTTAGTGGCGCATTCATCATGGCCACTGAGACCCATTGATTGCCTTCCATACGTACCACCGGGCCGTGGTGGGTCCGGTAAATAGTCAAGGTGTCGGAATAGGTCTTGCCATTTTGCACATAGGGCAATACCGTAGTTTCAGCTATGACTGGTTTCCACTGACCATCATAGCGGTACCAGTATTGGCCATCGCGCATTTCAACCGTTTCCAGATATTCATCGATCACATCCGCATAAGACGACGTGTGCATCCATCCACAATGTTCATTAAAGCCCTGATACACAAAAAACTGACCCCAGGTAACTGCGCCGTAGGCATTGAGCCCTTCTTCACTAATGACATGTACCTCATTTCTGAAATAAAACGACACGTGCGGATTGATGAGCAATAAGGCATGACCGCTGGCGCTTTTTGAAGGTGCAATGGCAAATCCATTGGATCCGGTTTGTTCGGGTTCCACATAAATTGCAGGCTCGATCCGGGATACCTTTTGACCCGGTTCGTAAAAGTCCTTCATCTGGCGAAGAGAAATCCGTGTAATGTCACCTCCGATGCTTCCTTCGCTAAAGGTAAGCGGCATCCAGGGTTCGAAACGGGTAATCAGCGCAGGCTTCACCTCCGGATGGGTGTACAGGAAATAATTCATCCCGTCTGCAAATGCCTCCAGCAACGCTTTTAACCAGGCTGGGCTTTGCCGGTAATAGGCGCTGGCCTGAGCTTCCGTAACAAACATCCGCGCACGTAGGTCGTGATAGATGGCCGTAGGCCCCTGTACTTCCGCGAGCCGTCCTATCGCGTCCAGATAGTTTATCTCAACGCGGTCAAAATCATCTTCCGCCTGGGCGTACATTAACCCAAACACCGCATCTGCATCAGTCTTGCCGTAGATGTGTGGCACCCCCCACTGATCCCGAATGATTGAAACTTCAGCTGCCCGTTGTTTCCAGCGATTGATCTCTTCTGGCTTAAACGACTGTGCGGAGAGCAGGGAGATTGACCCGCATAACATCAGAAGGCAGTACCCAATTTTAATGTTCATCACTTATTATTATGGCTTGAAGGTAATCAATTCCCAGGGAGTGGATGAGCGCGAAACAGCCTCTATTCCATTGATAGCCAAACAAAAAATGATGTGAAACGGGATCTGACAGGGCATCAAATTTACCGTTGATTAAAAATTTGAAAACGAATTAAGCTATCGGTTGTTAATGAATGTACTTTCTGCCCGGAAACACTAAATAGGATGTCAGAACAAATCATTCATTACCCCGTTTTGCCTTTGATTGCCCAGCGATGGAGCCCTCGTTCTTTTGTGCCGGATCCTATTCCGGAGGATCTGGTCAATAGCTTATTTGAAGCGGCACGCTGGACACCTTCCAGTTACAATGCCCAGCCCTGGAGGTATCTCTATGCCCATCACGAGGATGATGCTGCCTTTCAGGCATTAATCCAATGTCTAAATCCGACCAATCAAATTTGGGCGCAGCATGCTGGTCTTTTGATCGCCTGTATCGCGGAGACCAGTAATCCCGATCGGCCACATCTGAATCGCCATGCCTATTACGACTTGGGTGCAGCAAATTTTGCCCTTACTCTGCAAGCGCTGGAATTTGGCATTTATGTCCGGCAAATGGGCGGTTTTAATCAAGATCATGCTCGCTCGCTCTTGCAATTGCCTCCTCATCAGGATCCGGTCGTCTTTCTGGCAGCAGGATATCCTCAGGAGGTGAACGATCAGCCACCTGTCAAAGTCCGAAAAAGCCAAAAACATTGGGCAATGGCGTTTAAAGCAGATGGCAATCGGTAAAGAGGTAAGACCGGGTGTGAGGTATGCGTTGTGGGGGAGAGGCATTCACCGAAACCCTACTGTACAAATATTAACACCGACTATTCCACAAAATTTACCGATGAACAAACTCCTTAGGAATCTGAGGATTGCAATAATTTCATCAGATCTTTAATGTTGGAGTCACTGATGGGAATCTCATGATCCCCGATAGAGATCTCCTGGTTGCGGATGGACTCAATGCGGTCCAGGTTGACGATAAAAGATTTGTGAACCCGGTAAAAGGGGAAGTCCTTGAGCTTATCTTCAATGGACTTAAGCGTCATTTTGGTAATGACCGGCTTTGGCTGATTCGTTAAGTAAATCTTGACATAATCTTTCATGCCTTCCACGTGGGTGATGTCGGGAATTGAAACCCGTACCAAAGCATATTCTACGTTCACAAAAAAATAATCCGGGCTTTTTGCCTGATTTTCTTCGGAGGCTCCCGGATCTACCGGCGCTTTTATTTTTTGCTTGGCTTCTATTGCTTTGATGCATGCTTTCATAAACCGCTCGCTACTTACCGGCTTCATCAAATAATCGATAACATCCAGTTCGTAACTTTCAACGGCATAGTTGGAATAAGCGGTGATAAAAATAACCATTGGCCGTTCCCGCAGCCCGGATAACAGCGTTGTGCCTAGCATGCCCGGCATCTGAATATCAAGAAACATCAAATCGATGGCTTCTTGCTGTAAGATTTCGATAGCCTCAAAAGCATTCTTACAGGTGCGGACCAATTCCAGAAAGGGTACCTGGGCGACCAGTTCAGTCACATATTTCCGGGCGAGACTTTCATCGTCAACGATGATACAACGGAGTTTCATAGACAATAAAGCTATTGCACTTCATTCACTTCTGCAATGGGTAAATCTACGGAATTGCGGTGATCCAGTTGAAGTAAAAGCTCTACAACAAACCAGCCATTTTCTTCACTGATGCGTAAGGAGTGGGTATTCGGATACATTAACTGGAGACGTCTTTTCACATTTTGCAACCCTATGCCCGAAGAGAACTCCTTGCTTTCCTGCGTATCGGCAGTTATTTTGTTAAGCACTTTAAATTCCAACTGGTCCACATCAACCCGGATACTGATATCAATAACAGGGTCCTGTGTCCAACCCACGCCGTGTTTAAAAGCATTTTCGACAAATGGAATCATGAGCATGGGCTCGACTGAAAATAGTTGTGCGTCACCTTCAATATTCAGCCTTATGTCGACGTCATCTTCAAAACGGACTTTCTGGAGATCGACGTAGTTTTTAAGGTATTCTATTTCTTTGGAAAGCGGTACGCGGGCGGACTCGGATTCGTAGAGCATGTACCGCATCAACTCAGACAATTTTAGGGTAACCGGTTCCGCCAGGTCTGATTTTGATCGGATCAAATAAACGATGCTGTTTAGCACATTAAACATGAAGTGCGGGCTGATCTGGGATCGTAAAAAGCCTAGTTCGGAGCGCATGCGCTCCTGCTCTTTCTCCTGTTGTTGTTGTTCCTGACGTAACAGATACGTGATAAATCCATATCCGGTACTGATGGCCGCAACCAGCAGAACCGGAGAAATTTCAAATAACCAGTTGATATGGTGGTGATTCTGCAAGTCGTCCGGCAGAACAATTGATTTGAACCAAACCCGGAAAAACAAGAATGCTACCGTAATGGACAACAACGCAATCAGGTACGGCCCGATACCTCTTTTCCGGAATACCTGAGGGATCAACCACTCCGAATTAACCAGGAAAAATGGAATTTGGGTTAGCGTAACCGGAATGATGTAAAAAGCAAACCGGCGCATCCTTTCGTTGTCCCCGGCATTCATGATGGGAAGCCCTAACCATAGCGACCACAGGATGAGGTGGAACACAATGGTCCATAATGTTTCATTAGAGATTTTTTTACCGAAGACTTTCATGGAGTTATGCCATGGATTTTGATATTCCAAAAATAGCAGGTATTCCACTTCCTAAAATATTGTATAGATCATTTAAGAAATTAGGAAGACCAATTCCGGAATAAGGTCCATAATAGCCATTTAGGCTGATTATCTGGACGAATGACATTGTTGTCGCTTGATGACAACCATTGATCTGCCAATCTAATAGAGTGGTCTACACACCTAAACGCAAGCAGCCAAATGCCCGTTTCTTTGTACCGGCAAATGAAGGTTCATTTTAAACAACCGAATCAATTTTAATACGCACAATATGAAATCGCGTTTTCAACAATCCATTCGTTATTATACTCCCCTCCTGCTCCTCTTCTTTTCGCTGATGGCGAACGGACAGCAACCGGGAAACTGGCAGCAAGGCAACCGGCCAGCAGGTGCTAACCGGCAGGATATGAATATTGGTCGTATGTACGGCAAAGTAGTTGACGAACAAGGTAAAGGCATGGGCTATGTTACGGTCCAGCTGGTTGGGATGAAATTCGACACCGTAACCAAAACCCGCCAGGAGGCTCTAATCTCCGGCCAGATTACCGAGGATAACGGGGACTTCAACCTCGAAGGGCTGCCAATCATGGGCAAATTCACCTTAAAGCTATCATTCCTCGGATATGCTGAAAAAGATATGGAAGTATCGTTCGGTATCGAAAGGCCTCAAAATGGACAACGTCCGAACATTTCGCCGGACCAGTTGATCAAAGACCTTGGCAATATCACCCTGGCTCCCGAAGCAGCTACCCTGGAGACGGTGACCGTCGTTGGCGAATCCACTCCGGTAACCTTATCGTTGGATAAAAAGATTTACCGCGTCGATAAAAACGCAACATCAACCGGTGGTACCGCAGAAGATGCATTGCGAAATGTACCCTCCCTATCGGTCGACCTGGACGGCGGTGTTACCTTGCGTAACTCCTCTCCCCAGATATTTGTGGACGGCAGACCGAGCACATTAACGCTGGACCAGATTGCCTCGGATGCCATTGAATCCATCGAAGTGATCACCAACCCATCCGCGAAATACGACGCTTCGGGTGGACAGGGCGGAATTGTAAACATCGTTTTGAAAAAAGATCGCCGGATCGGATACAACGGAAATATTCGTGTGGGTGGAGATAGCCGCGGCGGATTGAATGTGGGTGCTGATATCAATGCCCGGGAAGGAAAGATCAACGGGTTTGCCAGTGTAAACTTCAATCAACGCAAAGGATTTTCCGATTCACAAACCGACCGGGAATACCTCTTCGGTACCGGCATTTCCAGCGTACTCCAAAACAACCACTCCAATGATAATGGCGCCTTTGCATTTGCGCGGGCCGGATTGGACTGGTTTGTAGATAATCGCAACACCATCACCCTCCAGGGTAATTTTGTCCGGGGTGGTCACTCGCCGGAAGAAACTCAAAACATCACCGAAACGTACTTTCCGGGAAATACTTATTCCGAAAGCAATTACATCCGTTATGCCAACGACGGTCGTAATTTCAGAAATTCAGGACTTTCGTTGTTGTTTAAGCACCTGTTCCCCAAGAATGGACATGAACTGACGGCTGACATCAACTACAATCAGTCGCACTTTATGGGCGGGGGTGACTTTACCACGGATTATCTGACTTTAGGAAGAATTGCACAAGACAAACAAAGCAATGATGGTCTTTCTTCCTATATGACAGCTCAGGCGGATTATGTAAATCCGATCAGCGCACATAGCAAGATCGAAGCCGGGGTACGCGCATCCCTACGGGTAAATGACAACATGAATGAATCAACCCGATTGGATCCAACCTCCGGTGAGTGGGTCAGAATTTACCGGTTAACGGATGAATACAACTTCTTCGATAATGTTTTTGCAGCCTACGGAACATACAGTTATGAAGGTGAAAAATGGGGATACCAACTAGGACTTCGGGCAGAAAGCAGTCAATATACCGGCAAACTGCCTGAAGACAATCAGGAATTTACCAACAATTATCCGATAAGCTTATTCCCGAGCATCTTTACCACCTATAAGGTGAATGAAGAAGACAATTTACAGCTATCCTATACCCGCCGCATCAACCGGCCGAATTTCTTCCAATTGATGCCTTTTGTTGACTTTTCCGATTCCATCAACCTGAGGAAAGGTAATCCGGACCTCAGACCAGAATTTACCAATTCATTTGAATTGACCTATCAGAACATCTTCAAAGCAGGTCATAACTTATTGGTGTCCTTGTATTACAAGGATGCCTATGACCTGATCACTTCTTACCAAACACTCGAAACCGATCCGGACTCGGAAAAGTCCTACATCATTTCTACCTATACCAACTCCAACCGCAGTTCAGCCTATGGTATGGAATTTACGCTCCGGAATACCTTCTGGAAATCGGTGGAATTAACCTCAAACATTAATTTGTACAATTCCAAGGTAGATGCTTCGAACATCGATCCAAGTTTGGTCGTCGATCAGTTCTCCTGGTACGCCAAAGAAAACCTGAATCTTAGACTACCAGCGAACTTTATGATCCAGCTATCTACCGAATACCGCAGTCGTGCAGCATTTACCCCGGCAGGATCCAGTGGACGGTTTGGAGGACATTTTGGTGGTCCTACCAACACGGCACAGGGCTATACGCTGGCTAACTGGTTTACCGATGTTGCCATCCGCAAGGATCTTTTTAACCGTAAAGCTGTGTTGACCTTAAATGTTAATGATATCTTTAAGACAAGAAAAACCGGAACCCACACGGAATCAGATTTGTTTATTCAAGATACCTGGAGATTGAGAAGTCCTCAAACCGTACGGGTCAGTTTATCTTACCGGTTTGGGAAAATGGACTCATCACTCTTCCGTCGCAAGAATACGAATACGAACAGCGACAACATGGATATGATGCAACAATAACCTGCTGAAAATACAAGAACAAGGTGAAGGTCGTCTTCTTCGGAAGCGGCCTTTTTTGTTTTTAAACCGCATCTATCCGATATCCTCAGGACTTGCCAGGGTATTTATTACGGAATTTGGTTCACAAGCTTAAATGGCTTTTGCTATAAAAATCAATTTGATTGATTTGGCTTAAATTGCTGCCAAATTGATTGACATGTCCGGTGTTTATTACTTCAGAAAGTTAACCTTATTGTTAAGTCTGTTTCTAATTGCCCAGCAGGCAATCGCTCAGCAATATGAAGCAAAAACTTTCCAGACCAAAGATGGACACTCGCTTCCCTACCGGGTCTTGTTGCCCGAGGACTACGAGGCAACCACACAGTATCCGGTCATACTTTTTTTACACGGAGCCGGAGAACGCGGCATGGACAATGAAAAACAATTGACGCATGGATCAAAAATTTTCCTGGAGGATTCATTCCGGAAAAAATATCCTGCCATCATTCTTTTTCCGCAATGTCCCGAAGACAGTTACTGGGCATCCATGACCATTGACCGGACAAATTATCCCATAAAAACGGACTTTCATTACGCCAACAAACCTAACTGGCCTTTGCAGGCAGCCCGGGATCTGGTTGATGCCTTGACCGACGAGGGTCACATCGATGCAGACAGGATCTTCGTGATGGGTTTATCGATGGGCGGAATGGGAACCTTTGAATCTTTGATCCGGTGGCCTAAAATGTTTGCTGCAGCAGCGGCAATCTGCGGAGGAGGAGATATCCGCAAGGCCAAACGATTTGCTCATCGTGTTCCGGTCTGGGTCTTTCACGGGGACGCGGATGCAGTTGTTCCGGTACGTTATTCACGCGAAATGGTCCAGCGGCTGAAGGACCTGCATGCCGATGTCCGGTACAACGAATATCCCGGGGTCAACCACAATAGCTGGGATAACGCCTTTGCTGAAAGCGAACTGCTACCGTGGTTGATGATGCACAGCAAAAGTTAGAGACGATTATTTCCGATTTTAATGAATTTCTGCAGCCAGCTCTGCCGGGACATGACGCTTTAACAGGTATTCATGCATGATATGCATGAAATGCTGGAGATCATGCATGGTAACCGGCTCATCCTTTTTTCCCTTATCATCCCATCGCCTCAATAAAACCATGTCCCTGAAGAGAGGATCCTCTTCAAACTCGGCCGCTTCTTTTCTGGTCATCGGACCACCCTGCACCTCCAGGGTATACCTGCTAGCTGCGGACAGTTGTTTCAGGTAGTCTTCATCCGCATAAGTTAAATAACGTTTTGCCGCAACATGCCCTTCTATGATCCCGGTGATCGTTAGTGGAAATCCGAGGTTGGCCAGGTATGCCGCTCCGATGGTCTCATGATATTTGGAACCAAAACCATCCATTTTTTCTGGTTCAGCTTCTTCGAGGAGATGGCCTACATCGTGTAGTAATGCGGCCAGTACCAATTCAACGGAATGGCCTCCTTCTTCGGCCAACCGGGCGCATTGGATGGCATGCTCCAACTGGGTTACATCCTCCCCGTAGTTAAGGTTCCCATATTTGTAAAAGAGCAATTCGATTTCCTGACTGATGCATTTGGCTTCCCGAGCTTCCATAATGGCGGTTTTATTTAACTGCAAGTATAAAACCTCAAAAGGCAAAACCTTATTATGGCAAGATCATCAAATCATTACCATATCCTCATCCCAGGTAGCGAGAATCAGATCGGCATTGGGTATTGAATAGCTGGTCAATTATTCCAGGTCCTCAGCCTCGTATCGGGTTGCAATATAACCGAACCGGGTTTCCGGGTCAATGGCCAGATAGCAAGGCTTTTCAATGCGTAGAAGGTCTAATATGCGGGTAAAATCATCTACTGAATAATTCAGGATGACATTCGTTGGGCCGTAATAAGCATTCGTTGGAACATCGCCTCTCCAGAACCGGATGGACCCGACGGACTCCAGTTGTTGTTCGTCGGTAAGTCGCGAACAAAAGATGAGTATCTGATCTCGGCGCTGCGAATGACCAGGAGTCAGATAGTTCACATGATATCTGTCAAACCGATGAAAGTGTACCGGCATCGAATTCTTTGGACGTTTAATAAAGCAGGGGGAAAATCAAATATAGTAAAAAAGAAGGAGGGCAATGAATTAAAATAAGGGGGCAAGAACCATACCAATAACGCCTAAAAAAGTGTTATTGTATGGTTAGAAGACGCAAAGCCGAAATTTATACCTACAACCGAACAGACATGCTGACTCGAATGACCCTTATCTTCCTATGTTACCCGGCACTTATTTTCAGTCAGGGCTTTCAGGAGCGGTTTGAATCCAACACCTTAATGGACTGGGATATCCTGAAGGGCAACGCAGATCTGGTTACGGATCCGGTTTACGAAGGACGGCAAGCCATCCGGCTGTGGCAGGATGTCAATGCTTCCGACCTGGTGACCCTTATCCGCCATCACACCTTTTCAGCGCGTTATGGATCCTACTACATTTATACCCGTGCAGACGGACCCGTTTCAGATGCGGACTTTATCTTCCAGTTCGTCGACGACAACAACTATTATTTTGTATCCAATAAACCTTCGAACACCGACAATCCGGAAATTCTGCTCGGAAAAGTGGTGAATGGCCAATATGCGGAACTGGCGCGGATGGGCCCCGTGGCAGACCGGGCTGAGTGGTTGAAATTTCAAATAGATCGCACTTGTGCCGGAGACATCCGCGTATGGATAAATAACCGGCTGGCCATAGAGGTTGTAGACCAGGACATCACGCAGCCCGGCAGTGTTGGATTGGCCGCCTGGGAGCAATTCAGCTATTTCGACAGCCTGGCTTTTGAACCGGAGCGTCCCGCCTACGAAGTTAATCTGGTCGCCTCGGCATGTGCCGGACATCCCTTCACCATCGGCGGAAAGACCTATGACTCAACGGGGTATTATGTAGATACCCTGACCTCGCTGAACGGATGCGATAGTGTCGTCCGCCTGCAACTCACTTTTTTCCCGGCTATTGAGGTGGATACGCAATTTTCGATATGCACCGGAAGTGCTATAACGATCGGAACGCATGCATATACCTTGCCCGGAGCCTATACCGATACGCTTTCTTCCTTCTACGGATGTGACAGTATCATCCATTTTAACTTAAGTGTGTCCGATGCCATCGTCATCTACCGGGATACCTTACTCTGTATGGGCGATTCCCTGGAGCTCGATCGCCAAATCATCGCACAACCGGGTACCTACCGCATACCTTATATATCCTCGAATAATTGCGACTCCATCATCGAATGGACCGTGACGGCAGATCCGCAGCGATTGGACCTGGGGTCCAATGTTTCCTGGTGCCCCGGCCAAAGCCTGACCCTGCAGGCCGGCATGTTTTCCAATTATTTGTGGAGTAATGGAACCACAAATCCAACCTTGTCCATCAATCAACAAGGTATGGTCTGGGTTGAAGTAATGGACGATGCCGGGTGCACGCTGCGTGATACGGTTATGGTTACCGAATATTGTGCCCTGCAGGTCTTTGCACCTAATATTTTTTCACCGAATGACGATTCGGTCAATGACCGGTGGAAACCCGCGTTCAGTCAACCGCCCGGTTCCTACGAGGTCCAAATTTATGACCGGTGGGGCAATATGGTTTTTAGTTCTCATGATCCTGAAGAAAGCTGGGACGGCCGTGCGAGATTACAACCTTTATTGCCCGGCGTGTACATCTGGAAGATCAAAGCCGATGATCAATTGGTTTGGGGCGATCTTACCCTTGTCCGTTAGCTGGTTGATTACGCAATAAACCTCACTTATCCAAAGCTTACTGAGTAACCAACAAGAAAGATGTTTTCGGGGAGCCTATTCTATGGCAATTGAATTCAGGAAGTAGCAGAAATTGGATAATTTGCCTGCTCAATCATAAAAATAGTAGCAGCAGATGAATCCGAAAGTACGATTTGGTCTTTTTACCACCCTGATGATCCTCATTACTTTAGGCGCTCACGCCCAATCATCCATCATGGGATTTTCCGACATGGATGCGAAAAAACAAATGGAACTTGAAAAGAAACTGGACGATGGAGTGAAACCGGAGAATCTGGATGAATGGATGAAATACATGACAGCACATCCTCATCATGTGGGCTCACCATGGGATGCCAAGGTTACTGAATTCATGGCTGAAAAATTCCGTTCCTGGGGATACGATGTAAAAGTGGAAACCTTTAATGTCCTTTTCCCAACCCCTAAAGTGCGAAAACTGGAACTATTAAGCCCGACCCCATTTACGGCTAGCCTCACCGAACCTCCGGTAGAAGGAGATCCCTATTCTGCCCAAACGGACGAAGCTTTACCCAGCTACAATTGTTATTCCATCGATGGAGACGTTACCGGCGAACTGGTTTTTGTGAACTATGGAATTCCCTCCGACTACGAAGAGTTGGAGCGGCGAGGTATTGATGTCAAGGGTAAAATCGTCATTGCAAAATATGCGGGATCATGGCGCGGGATCAAACCAAAAGTCGCTGCTGAGAAAGGCGCTATCGGCTGCCTGATCTATTCGGATCCTGAAGATGACGGATATGCCCAGGGAGATACCTATCCGGAAGGTGCATTTAAGAATGACCACGGCGTCCAGCGTGGTGCGGTCATGGACCTGCCCTTGAGCCCCGGTGATCCACTCACTCCCGGCTATGGTGCTACCGATGATGCAAAACGCCTGGACATCGATGAATCGCCTTCGCTGACCAAGATACCTGTGCTGCCTATCTCCTACAGCGACGCCTTGCCTTTGCTTCAGGCCCTGAAGGGACCTGTTGCACCTAATTCATGGCGCGGAGCATTGCCCATTACCTACCACATTGGCCCGGGCCCGGCCAAGGTTCATCTGAAACTGGAGTTCAACTGGGACATGCGCCCGGTACACGATGTCATAGCCATGATGCAGGGTTCGGAATATCCCGATGAATGGGTGATCCGCGGCAACCACCACGATGCCTGGGTACATGGCGCAGCCGACCCCATCAGTGGTATGGTTACCGTCATGGAGGAGGCCCGCGTGGTCGGTGAACTGGCCAAGACCGGATGGAAACCCAAGCGCACCATCGTTTATTGCGCCTGGGGTGGTGAAGAACCCGGACTGCTGGGTTCAACCGAATGGGTAGAGACCTATGCGGATGACCTGGTAAAGAAAGCAGTCGCTTACATCAACACCGATGGCACCAGCCGTGGCTATCTTTTTGCCGGCGGGTCGCACACCCTGGAAAAATTTTTCGACCAGATACCCCGGCTTGTACAAGATCCTAAAAAAGGAATCACCGTCTACGATCGTCGGAAGGCCCTGGAACAATTCCGCGGGATGCCATCATCCGATGGCTTTACCCTTTCGGCACTGGGATCAGGATCAGACTACTCCTCTTTTTTCCAGCATCTGGGCATCGCCAGTTTGAACCTGGGATTTGGTGGTGAAGGCAATGG
>ERZ795053.4565-NODE-4565-length-14911-cov-12.554456_pt1 | contig 14911 bp, 13 predicted proteins | sample MGYA00375137_ERZ795053 | MGnify/ENA primary metagenome ERZ795053 (study PRJEB30182, sample SAMN05720284) | activated sludge metagenome | isolation source: Anaerobic digester | place: Hong Kong | collected 2014-12-17 ... | reverse complement strand
TATTTTTTTCGTGTGAAAAAGAAGAAGTAGTTATACTAGCTCATATTATTGATATAACAGGTGAAAATGTAATTGCTGCCGAAGAAGAGTATAAGTACAAATGCGAAATTAGACCCACCAATACTACTAACCAGGTAGTTGAATGGTCGGTTTCTGACACAAGTTTATTAACCATATCAGATTCTGGAATAGTTGTGGGTAAAAAAAGTGGTGACGCTATTATTTATGCAAAAACTACAGACGGAACTAATCTGTCTGCTCAAAAATCTATCAGTATTATTGGAAAACCCAAAGTAACATTAACTATAAATCAGGATGATATTCGTTATTATAAAGCTTCATTTCAATTAAGTGGGGTTAACTTAAATCTTTCAGATGAATACAAGAATGAAGTTTATATCTCTAATAGCTATTCTATAGATTCCTCAACAGCATTGTACGTCATAAAAATTACACAAGAAATATTGGATAATGGATTTGATATTACAGGTCTAAACCCCAAAAGTAAATATTATGTACAAGCCTATACAGAAAACCATGAGTTAAACAAAGAATACAGTAACACAATTAGATTTACAACTCCTGAACTTGACCTAACGACAGTATCTAATTCTAGTATGAACCAAGTTGCTGGAGGTGGATATGTAAAAGTGATAGATGAATACATATTTTATAGTAATTATAAGGATAATCATAAATTATATCGATATAATACCTTAACCAAAGAGAACATAAAGATTTTAAATGATACTTGGGTTTTTTCTATTCATCAATATAAAAACTATTTAATTATAGGTAGTGGGGGTGAGGATAGAATATTGCGATGTAAATTTGACGGTTCAGAATTAAAAGTGTTGCCAAACATTGAAACCTGGGATAACTTTGTTATTGTTGATGATTATATCTATTTAAGTAATTATAATGACTATAACTTTTTGGGTAAATATAACTTACTAACTAATAACTATAGTAACATGGCGACTTGGGCATTTTCTATTAATGTAGAAAATGGATATGTATATTATAAAAACTGGCTTTCTGAAGATGTTTATGATATAAAAAGAACAAATATCTCGAATAATAGCACAGAAACATTATTAACCTATAACCCAGAAGGATATTTGAACAGAGTTATTTACTATAAGGGCAGTATATATTTTTATACAACTAATGGTTTATTTGGAAGGTTTTCTGAATACAATTCAGCGGATTTATCTTTTTATAATAATAAAGTTTATGGGTTTATTATTTATGAAGATTGGATTTATTTCTCAAATGCAGATGATAACTACTCATTGTATAAAATGGATTTAAACGAACAAACAATAATTAAACTTAATGATCGACATGTGAGCAGTTGGTTATCAATATTTAATGATGAATTGTACTTTTATTCTGAAAATCAATTATATAAAATTAATTTAGATGGTACAAATGAATTAGAAATTATTTAGAAAAATGCTCTAAAAAAATTAGCAGTGAAATCTTTTACTGCTTTTTTTGTCCGTATGCGTGCAGAAATGTTTCATTTTCGTTCATAAATCTGATTGTTAAAAACGCTCATTTTGAAGTTAAGTAAATAAAAATCAACACAATGAACAGCTTGGCACGATTCCTGTTTTGTTATGTGTAACAATAAAAGGAAGGGAGTTAACCATGAGAACTTTGGCAAAATCAATCAGTATAATGATCGCAATTCTGGCATTCGCTTTGGTTCTTAATGCTCATAGCGAATATTATTCACAAAATCCGGAAGAGAAAACAGCCAAACATGTTTTAATCAAATCGGAAAGCCCAACAGAAATTTTAGCTTCTTTGGATAATACTGAAATAAAAGAAGAAAGAAAAAGCCTTGAAGAATGGATGTTTCAAAAGAACTTTAAATCGATACGAGTTGAGGTTAAGAAAAATATAGAAAAATGGATGAACGAACCTGAATTTTGGAAAATAAAAGATGTAAATGATACAGAAAATATTGAGGAAGAGGACATTCAGGTAGAAGAGTGGATGATACAATTCGAAAAAACATTGTCTTTTTCGCAGTGCGATCAATTGAAAGAACAAGAATGGATGAAAAAACAAAGCTTCATCATTTTATAAATACTAAAAGGGATTCTCCAAATCACCATATATATCATCAGCTGTCGCCATTGTGCGGCAGTTTTATTTTTATAGCGCTTTAAAATTGAGCTTAATTTAAATTTCATTAACTTTCGGGCTTAAAACCTAATTCATGCATATACTTTCAACAGACGATATCTTTTCTATTCAAACAGAAGAAGAGTTTCAGGATATTGCTTTACGTATTTTCCGTTTTCAGGCCGAAAATAATGCAGTCTATAAGGAGTATTTGTTTCATTTAGGGATTAAGACTGCCGAAATAAGCAAAATTCATCAGATTCCTTTTTTACCGATAGAGTTTTTTAAAACACATCAGATAATATGTAATGAGCGAAATGTTGAAAAAACATTTTTTAGCAGTGGCACTACCGGGCAACAACGAAGCAATCATTATGTTTCCGATATATCTGTATATGAAAAAAGTTTTCTGGAGGGATTTAAATTATTCTACGGCAAACCCGAGGATTATTGCATTATTGCATTGCTACCATCGTATTTGGAAAACGAGAGTTCTTCGTTGATATATATGGCCGATTACCTGATTAAAAAATCAAAAAATGAGTTTAGTGGTTTTTATTTAAATTCATTGGATGAACTTCCTTTAAAGCTAAAAAAATTAGAATCGTTAAGCCAAAAAACAATCTTATTAGGTGTTTCATATGCCTTACTGGATTTAGCCGAACAATTTCCTGCCAAATTAAACCATACTATAATTATGGAAACAGGTGGAATGAAAGGCAGAAGAAAAGAGCTAACCAAAAAAGAACTTCATCAGGCATTGTGTTTGGGATTGGGTGTAAATACTGTGCATTCGGAATATGGTATGACAGAGCTTCTTTCGCAGGCATATTCAAAAGCCGATGGTAAATTTTTTACTCCACCCTGGATGAAGGTTCTTATCCGCGACACATACGATCCTTTTACATTTCTGGAATCTGGTAAATCAGGAGGAATAAATATTATTGATTTGGCTAATATTTATTCTTGTTCGTTTATCGAAACCAAAGACTTAGGCAAAATAAACCCAGATGGAAGTTTTGAAGTGCTCGGGCGATTCGATTACAGCGATATTCGAGGGTGTAACCTGCTGGTGGCAGAATAAAAAAGAGGCTTTAACAAAAGCCTCTTTTTATTTTCAAATTCAATATTATAATCCTAACTTCTTTTTAATGGTATCAGGTATCGCATTTTTGTGAACCAGTATTGCTACTGTATTTTGTCTTATAAACTGCTCCGACATATATAAATAGCCACCGGCTTTGTTACTATCGGTTCCCCAGGAGTTTTTGGTTTTAAAATATACAGTTCCGTTTTGATCCTTTGCAAGCCCTGTTAAATGCATTAAGTGATCGTCGGTAGTAATTAGCTTATCAAAATCATTTTGACGTAACTCAGGAGTAATTTCCTTTTCTGCAACTACCGAAGTAAAGTCGGTTTTTTCTATTGGAACAATGGCAACATTATTCTTATGCGAGAATCCCGGGTGGCTCATATCTCCATCCCAAACAATAGTATAACCTTTGTCCAGTGAATTTTTCATTACTTCAACCAGTTCGTCCAAAGGTATATTGTAATACAGGTCGTTCGACCAGTTATCAGGAACTTCAAGGATCACTTTCTGATAAAAATCGTAGTTTAGGAATGAGGTGATCTCCACATAATCATCCGGATTAAATGTTGTGCTTTTGGCAAACTGCTGTGCTGTTTGTTTTTTACCTTCAAACAGAAACGATTCGGGGACTTCTCCCAGATACGTATCAACAACCCCGCTATATGCTTCTTCCCAAACTGTAGTTAGTTTTCGGTTCTTTTTTTGAACAAAAACATCAAGCATGGCTTTTAAAACGGCGTCCAGCTCAGAGTGGTTGAACGTTCCAGGATCATAAGTATTACCCGGGTAAGCTTCCTGAGGTAAGAATCCTAAATTATTAATTTGGTTTATTACATCATGTGCCTGACCTCCCTGTCCGAAATTAGCCATGCCATGCCGGCGAACGTAACTTTTGGCTTTGTCGATGTAAGCATTGCGTACAAAATACATTTCGGCAATATCATATTCTTTGTTGGTGATTCTAAGTAGTTCTGCTTCGATAAACGAGGTGGTAGCAAAACTCCAGCAGGTTCCTGTTATATGCTGGTCTTTAACAGGGCTTACCGGAATATTTTTTGTTTCGGTAAAAACATATGTTTCTTGTGAAATAGCATTGTTTCCCAGAAACAATGCGGTTAAAATTGCTAGTGCTAAAAATTTCTTCATGTTATTCATTATTTTGATTGTTATAATTGGCTACTCCTCCCGAAACAATAAATTTCATTACATCGGCAGGAGGGGCGTCTAATTTTTTTACCTGTTTTGCCGGGACAATAAAAAGTTCCCCGGAAAAATTATACGAATGAGGGAAGTATACCGCTACTTTTTCGCTTTCAATGCCCAGCATAGAGACATCTTCTTGTGTAATAAAGCCTAATTTCTCTAAATCCGAAATTAAATTAACTTTAACCAGTACGGGTTGATTAAACTTTTTTTCTTTACCAACAAAAGCTGATAGTAAATCTTTTATAGAGGTGTAAATAACCTTAAATAGAGGTGCTTTATTGATAAAATGATTTACCAATCGTTTAATGGGTCGTGCAATAATGGTTTGCCCAAGCAAGCCTAATAAGGCAACCAGAAAAAATACAATAAGCAGGCTTAATCCGGGAATATTTATTTTAAGATAAGTAAGAAGGAGCGGTTTAAAAACACCATCGAGCAGTTCAAATATTTTATATAAAACAAAAATTGTTATTCCTAATGGAGCAATATACAATAAACCTTGAAAAAAATATCCCAGTAAACGTTTCATCAAATCCTTAAATTTCAGTAAAAATACTATTAAAATTAATCAATATCCAATTCTTTTTGTTTTGCTTTAGGTAATTTTTTTACCACAAGCCCGTACGATTCATTTATCCAGCTGGTAATTAAAGAATCCGGAATTTTGCCATTCATCATAACATTAATCCAGTGTTTCTTGTTCATATGATAGGCAGGTAATACAAGCCCGGGATAATATTCTCTTAACTCAACAGCTTTCTCAGGGTCGCATTTAAGGGCAATTTTAAACTCATCTTCTGTATCTGTTAAAGCAAACATTTTACCCATAACTTTGTACACAAGCGTTGTTTCGTCGAAAGGGAGATCTTCGCTTACCCCTTTTTTGTTTAAGCAATAATTTCTAAACTCTTCAATATTCATTTTTAAATCAGTAAACTAGGTTGATATGCATCTTTAATGTGTTCAATATTGATTTGATTTCCGATAATGGTAACCGAAATAATATCAAAACGGGTTTCGAATTGTATGTCGAACTCGAAGATATAAGCTTCAGTGGCTTTAATAATTGATTTTTGTTTCTTTTTTGTTACTGCTTCTTTAGGATTCTCAAAGTACTCGCTGGTACGGGTTTTTACCTCCACAACTATCAACTGGTTATTTTTCTCGCAAATAATATCGATTTCATTTTTTTTATGGCGCCAGTTACAGTGCCTGATCTTATATCCATTGGCTTGCAGGTATTTAATAGCTTTTTCTTCGCCTTTTTTACCGATTAAATTATGTTCTGCCATTTTTTTTATTAGTTTTGTACCCTTAAAAAATATCCTGATTTTAAGGGGGAAAATAGAAATTTAAAGATAAGGGATTTTATTTAATGATGAATTTTTTGGTTGGATTTCTTGTGTTGGTTTCTTCGTTTACCAAACATGTTGAGCACTTTGAAGGGAAAATCAATATAGTTCAAACAACACTTTATGATACCTCGTTTTTTACCTACTATGTAAAAGGCTGTAATGTTCGTGTTGATAAATTCGATAAAAACAACCAGTTTGTTTCATCACTTATTATTAACCTGCAAAAGGAGGAGGTTTTTGTTGTTAGCCCTGTAAAAAAAATGTATAGTAAGCTTACTATTTATAATACCGGGAGTTCAGAAAATGAAAATTACATTATAAAGAAAACAGAGAACTGCAAAATTGTAAATGGATATGAGTGTTACCAGTGGAGGATAAAAAATATTGAACGGAACACCGAGGTTGCTTACTGGGTTTTACAGAATGATTTTTACTTTTTTGATAAGATGGTTTCGCTGTTAGCAAGAACCGAAGATTCTTATGCATTTTTTGAAAAAATTCCAGGAAAGGATGGCTTTTTTCCAATGCTTTCGGTAGAAAGGACGCTATTACGCCGCGAAAAATCAAGAACCGCTGTTGTTGAGATAAATAAAAAGCCCGTAGAGGATAATCTATTTATTATCCCATCGGACTACGAATTGGTTTTAAAGTAATTTCTGAGAAAACGAGCAATAACTTTTTTCAATTTCGATTTCTGCATTTTGGCCTAATACTACCGTCAAATTATTTTCCAAATGCCCAACCGGAAAATCATAACAAACCGGATAGCTATATTCAGAAACAGCATCTCTGATTATTTCATAAGCCGATTTTCCAAAAGGCACGGTATTATCTTTCATTTCGGTCATACCTCCTATAAGCAGCGCTTTTAAGTTTTCTAACTTTCCGCTGTATTTCAGGTTCATCATCATCCGGTCGATGTGATAAAGGTACTCATCCAAATCTTCCAAAATAAGAATTTTACCATTTGTATCCAAATCAAACTTAGTGCCTGCAATGCTGTAAAGAACAGACAAGTTCCCACCAATAAGTTCGCCTTCGGCCTTTCCTGCCCTGTTAAACTCATGTGGTTCTGTTCTATATTGAATGTTGTTACCAAATAGAACATTTTTCAATGATTTTACGGCATCATTCTCCGAACCATCTGTTGGGAAATTAAGGGGCATGGTTGCATGCAATGTATTAACCCCAAACTGATTATTTATTAATGCATGTAAAGCAGTAATATCGCTATAGCCGACAATCCATTTCGGGTTTTTAATAAACTGGCTGAAATCGAGTAATTCTAGTATTTTAATTGTCCCATATCCACCACGTGCACAAATAATCGCTTTTATTTCAGGATTATCCAACATATACTGCATGTCCTCGGCACGCTGTTGTTCAGTCCCGGCAAATTGTTTGTTTTCGGCAAAAAGGTTTTTACTTAATTCTACTTTAAGTCCCCAGGCTTCAAAAACTTTTATGGATGCTTTAATTTCCGGCATCAGAATTTTACGGGCTGGTGCAACAATTCCAATCTTATCCCCTTTTTTTAAAAATCCCGGAGTAATCATCTTTATTAGTTTAAAATCAATGTAAAGCTAATCAATAAATATATAATGAAACAAGCGATAAAAAAATATTCCTTTGTATATTTGTCCGAAATAATTGAAAATCTATATAATCAGAATATAATAACATGAAGAATCCAAAGCGCTATTTAATAACATCGGCATTGCCATATGCTAATGGTCCATTGCATTTAGGACATATTGCAGGAGCATATTTACCTGCCGATATTTATGTACGTTATTTAAAATTAAAAGGGAACGATGTGGCATTTATTTGCGGTTCAGACGAACATGGAGTGCCCATTACTTTGCGAGCACGTAAAGAAGGTGTTACACCACAGGACATTGTTGATAAATACAACAGCATGATTAAAAACGCTTTTGAAGAGTTTGGTATTGCTTTCGACATTTATCATCGTACATCGGACCCATTACATTACGAAACGGCTTCGGATTTTTTCAAAACCATGTACGAAAAAGGCGAGTTTATCGAAAAAGAAGAAGAGCAATTTTTCGATGAACAGGAACAGCAATTTCTCGCCGACAGATATATAATTGGCACATGCCCCAAATGCGGGTACGAAGAAGCTTATGGCGACCAATGCGAGAAATGTGGTACCAGCTTAAGCCCAAAAGAACTGATAAATCCAAAATCGAAATTAAGTGGTGCAGTACCTGTTTTAAAAACTACAAAACACTGGTACCTTGATTTGGAAAGATATCAGAAGGAATGGCTCGAGGCGTGGATTGACAGCCATAAAGGGGATTGGAAATCGAATGTTTACGGACAATGTAAATCGTGGTTAAATGCTGGTTTACAGCCACGTGCTGTAACCCGCGATTTAGACTGGGGTGTTCCGGTGCCGGTTGAGGGTGCTAATGGAAAAGTTTTGTACGTTTGGTTCGATGCGCCTATAGGTTATATTTCTGCTACCAAAGCATGGGCTGACAAAGCAGGTAAAAACTGGAAAGATTACTGGCAAAGTGATGATTCAAGGTTAATTCATTTTATCGGAAAAGACAATATCGTTTTCCATTGCCTGATTTTTCCGGCGATGTTAAAAGCGCATGGCGATTATATCTTACCCGAAAATGTGCCAGCCAATGAGTTTTTAAATCTGGAAGGTGATAAATTGTCAACATCAAGAAACTGGGCGGTTTGGATTCATGAATATCTGCAGGAATTTCCCGGCAAACAGGATGTGTTGCGCTATGCTATTTGTACAACATTCCCTGAACAAAAAGATAATGACTTTACCTGGAAAGATTTTCAGACCCGCAATAACAGTGAGCTGGTAGCTATTTTTGGAAATTTTGTAAATCGTACACTGGTATTAACACATAAATATTATAATGGGAACGTTCCTGCCCGTGGCGAGTTAACCGATTTCGACAGGGAAACATTAGCAGAAATAAATGTTATTAAAGAAAATCTGGAAAAAAGCATAGAGAACTTCCGTTTCCGCGAAGCCATTAAAAATGCTATGGACTTGGCACGTTTAGGAAATAAATATTTAGCCGATACTGAGCCATGGAAAGTTGTTAAAACCGACGAAGAAAGAGTAAAAACCATTATGAACATTTCTATTCAGATTACTGCGGCTTTATCGATTATTATGGAGCCATTTTTACCTTTTACTGCAGAGAAGCTGAGAAACTTCCTGAATATCGAAAAATTAGCATGGGATAAGGCTGGAGATAATGATTTAATTGAAACCGGGCATACAATTAACCAGGCAGGTTTATTATTCGATAAAATTGAAGACGAAGAAATAGAAAAACAAATTCAAAAGCTTATGGATTCTAAAAAAGCAAACGAAGCAGAAAATAAAAAAGTACAGCCTGCAAAGGACAATATTGCTTACGATGATTTTGCAAAAATGGATATTCGTGTTGGCACTATTCTTGAAGCAGAGCGTGTTCCAAAAACAGATAAATTATTAAAGTTGAGGATTGATACTGGAATTGATAAGCGGACTGTAGTTTCAGGTATTGCCGTAGACCATAAACCTGAAGATATTATTGGGAAGCAGGTGAGTATCTTAGTTAATTTAGAACCAAGAACAATTCGTGGTATAGAATCGCAGGGAATGATTTTAATGGCTGAAGATGCCAGTGGGAAACTGAATTTTGTTGTTCCAGGTGAAAAAACAACGAACGGTTCCGGAATAAAATAAACTAGCTTTTAGTTTCAAATTCAAAGTTTAGAGTTCTGAGTAGAATTTAAACTCGGAACTCTAAACTCAAAACTCAAAAACTACTCTACCCAATCCCCACAATCCTTAATAAGTTGTATTAACTCTTCCACTGCATTTTCTTCGGGAATTTTTATTTTTCCTTGTTTTTTATAATACTTTTTCTCAATTCTCGAATTCCCAAATAATAAAACAATACACTAAATATTAAGAAATATAAATATCTCCATAGATTTTCTTTTAAAATAAAGTTTGTTTTAATTATGGGTATTATCGAAACGGTAATTATTCCAAATAAAAGGCCTGCTGAAATTGATAAATAAAACAATGTTCTTCTTTTCATTTTGTTGAGATATTATTCGTAAAAATATCCTGAAAATCTAACTTTAAATAGCTTAGCAAATAAATAATTTACTCTACCCAATCCCCGCAATCTTTAATAAGTTGTATTAACTCTTCCACGGCATTTTCTTCTGGAATATTTTTTTTGACTACTTCCTTGTTTTTATAGAGGGTTATTTTTCCGGGTCCTGCTCCAACATAGCCATAATCAGCGTCAGCCATTTCGCCCGGACCATTTACAATACATCCCATAATTCCAATTTTAAGGTTTTTAAGATGCGATGTACGCTTCCGTATTTCCTGCGATGTTTTTTGTAAATCAAATAAGGTTCGTCCACATCCGGGGCACGAGATGTACTCTGTTTTAGACATCCGTACGCGGCTGGCTTGCAAAATTCCGAAGGCAGTGCTGTTTATTATTTGGTGTGCAATGTTTCCTTTGTTTTCAATCCAAATTCCGTCGCCCATTCCATCTAAAAACAAACCACCCGTATCGCTTGCCGATTTAAGTTGTAAATCTTCAGGTAAATTTTCTGTATATGTTCGTTTTATGATAACCGGAATTTCGCAGCCTGCATTTATAAGTTTAAGAAATGCTGCACGCTGGTCGGCAAAACCATTTTTATGGTTAGTTTCCAAAACAAAAATCACATTCTTGTTTTTTACTTTTTGTAAATCATCAATAATAAGATTTGAATTGCTGATTCGGATAAAATTGAGTGTATCAGATTTACTATCAGCAAAAAAGAAATTATGTATCGACGAAAATAAAGGAAAAACGGAGGTGTTTTTCGAAAACTGCTGCTGCCATGTTGTTTCATCAGCAATATAAAACTGGTTCTCTTTTAAGTTAACAGCTATAATTTCATCTCCAAGATAGATATAATCGGGTATTAAATCGGCGGATTCTGGTTCTGCTCCAATAACAATCGGGGCATTTTCTCCTCCGATATTTCCGATAGGAGTTGTTTTACATTTTTTATAATCAAAAAAATCAATGGCAACCGGAGTAACTTCTTTAATTTCTTTATGCCCTTCCCTCAATATAAAGTAATTTGCAAGTTTTTTTGCAACCGGTATTTCATTTTCTGGTGTTTCTGTAAGTGAAACTCTGATAGTATCTCCTATTCCGTCGGCAAGTAATGTTCCTATCCCTACTGCCGATTTTATACGCCCATCTTCGCCTTCGCCAGCTTCGGTAACGCCAAGGTGTAAAGGGAAATCCATATTTTCTTCCACCATACGTGCAAGCATTAAACGGTTAGCCTGAACCATTACCCTTGCATTACTTGATTTAAGTGATACAACAATATTAAAAAAATTCTCGTGAACACAAATTCTTAAAAATTCCATTGCCGACTCAACCATCCCCAACGGGGTATCTCCGTAACGGCTCATAATTCTGTCCGACAACGAACCATGATTTACCCCAATGCGGATTGCAGTATTATTTTCTTTACAAATAGTTAATAATGGGATTAATTTTTCTTCAATTTTTTGTATTTCTTGCTGATACTCTTCGTCGGTAAAATCAATTTTGGTAAAATCAGCTCTTTTATCTACAAAGTTTCCCGGATTTATACGGACTTTCTCGACAAGTTTGGCAGCTGTAAAAGCTGCTTTCGGGTTAAAATGAATATCAGCGGCAATTGGGGTATTGTATCCTGCTTCGCGAATACCTTTTTTTATCTTCCCCAGATTTTCTGCTTCCTTTACACCCTGAGCAGTTATTCTGACTAATTCTCCCCCTTCTTTAATAATCCGTATTGATTGAGATACCGTTCCATCAGTATCAAGGGTATTCGTATTGGTCATGGATTGAATACGAACAGGGTTATCCCCGCCAATTTCTATACTGCCTGTTTTTACCGGGCGGGTTTTAAATCTATTATATTGAAATAAATGGATGTATTTTTCGTATTTCATGTCTGTAAGCAGTTATTTGTACAAAGGTGGTAAAAAAATACAAATTCAGTTTATAACATAACCAAAATAATATGTAACAATTAAAAATATAACGTATATTTGTATATACCATTTAAAAATTTACGCCAAATAATGAAATCAAGGTTCTTAAAAAAGGTTTTACTTGAAAAAAGCAAGTCTCCTTTAGGTCGGATAATTGTTCTAACCGGTGCTCGGCAAACAGGAAAAACAACTCTTGCCAAAAATTGTTTTCCCGATTATCAGTATTTGTCAATTGAAGACCCTGTTTTACGAATTCAGTATAAAGAGCTTACGGCTAATCAGTGGTATGCAAATTACCCATTCTCTATTCTTGATGAGGTGCAAAAAGAACCTCAATTAATTGAAAGTATAAAATCGGTATACGACCAATACGAAAAAACCAGGTATTTATTGCTTGGTTCGAGTCAATTGCTTTTGCTGCAAAAGGTAAAAGAAAGCTTAGCAGGGCGATGCATAATTCAGGAGGTTTTTCCATTAACATTGCCGGAAATCTTAACCAATGGTTGGAATGAAGCTCCTAAAAATTCGTTTTTTCAGGATTTTCTTGTAAGTAAGGCTTTACCAGATTTACTGCCTTCATTTAATCTATATCCTGATTTTTCAATTAAAGAGGAGGCGTTTAAATACTATCTTAATTATGGTGGTTATCCGGCTCTAATTAATCCGCTTTTAAAGGACGATGAAAGAGTCGAGTGGCTGCGGAATTATGTGCGCACATATTTAGAAAGGGATATTCGTGACCTGGCTGATTTTAAATCCCTTGACCCATTTGTAAAAATTCAGCGAATTACTTCGTTACTTACAGGGCAACTGATAAATTATTCTCAATTAGGCAGAGAAGCCGGGGTTACTTCAAATACTGCACAACGCTTTTTACAATATCTCGAAATAAGCTATCAAACTATTTTATTACAACCATGGTATTCAAATACCTTAAAGCGCTTGGTTAAAACTCCTAAACTGCATTATCTTGACCCCGGAGTTCAAAAGGCCATTGTTCAAAAAACCGGAGATTTAACGGGCAATGAATTTGAAAGTGCCGTAGTGGCAGAGATTTACAAACAATCACAGGCTGTTGGGTTCAAAGGCCCTTTTTATCATTTGCGCACTCATGATGGCGCCGAGGTGGATTTAATTATCGAAACAGAAACCCATTTTATTGCTGTTGAGATTAAAATGACAAATAATGTATCTCATACAGATATAAGAAATTTAAAAACCTTAAAAAATATACTTACAAAACCAGTTCTGCAAAGTTTTGTTATTAGTAATGATAAAGCGATAAAGAAGTTTCCCGAAAACATTTTAGCAATACCAGCATCTATGTTTTTAACATAAAATAATTATTTTAGCCATAATTAAAACCAAACGAAATGTCTATACAGGTTAACGAGCTAACAAAAATATACGGAACACAAAAAGCCATCGATTCCATTAGTTTTGAAATAAAAACCGGGGAGATTGTTGGTTTTGTTGGCCCTAACGGAGCCGGCAAATCGACTACGATGAAAATACTTACGGGATTTATCCCTCCTTCGTCGGGTAATGCTAAGATTAATGATTTAGATATTATTGAACATTCTCTTGAAATACGAAAACATATTGGCTACTTGCCCGAACATAATCCTTTGTACCTGGATATGTACGTAAAAGAATATCTTGAATTTGTAGCAGGGATATATAAATTGGGGAAAAACACAAAGCCACAAATACAAAAGATAATTGAACAAACGGGTTTAACTGTTGAGCAGAAGAAAAAGATTGGTGCGTTATCAAAAGGATACAGGCAAAGAGTAGGGCTTGCACAGGCTTTAATTCATAATCCATCTATACTAATTTTAGATGAACCAACATCAGGATTAGACCCAAATCAGATTATAGAAATCCGCAATCTGATTTCCGATTTAGGAAAGGAAAAAACAGTGATGCTTTCGACACATATTATGCAGGAAGTTGAAGCTATTTGCGACAGGATTATCATTTTAAATAAAGGGAAAATTGTTGCTGATGATAATATTCAATCCATATATAACCATTCGAAAGATAAGCTGGTAACTATTCAGGTAGAATTTGATAAAGAGCCTGATATTATGCAGCTGGAGCAAATTGATGGCGTTAACAAAGTGGCAAAAATGGATGGTAAAAACTGGTTGGTTCAAAGTTCATCCAATCAGGATATTCGGCAACAGATTTTTAATTTTGCAGTTAAAAACGGACTGGCAGTACTTTCTATGGCAAAAAAAGAAAAAAGCCTTGAAGAAGTTTTTCAGGAACTAACCAAATAAGATTCTAGCTTCCAGATAATAGCTTTTATATTTTTTCTTTTTTTATGAAATGAAGATTGTTATTTGTAAATGAAAACATTATTTTTGGTCGTTTTTATTTTTAATCATTATAAATAATATTAATTATGGGATATTTATTTACATCTGAATCGGTCTCTGAAGGACATCCTGACAAGGTTGCTGACCAAATATCCGATGCTTTGCTTGACGAATTTTTACGTCGCGACCCTGATTCTAAAGTAGCATGTGAGACACTTGTTACTACAGGATTAGTTGTTTTAAGCGGCGAAGTTCGCACGAAAGCATATGTTGATGTTCAGGAAGTTGCCCGAAGAGTTATTAAACGAATTGGTTATACCAAGCAAGAATATCGATTTGATTCAGAATCCTGTGGTGTTATTTCAAGCATCCACGAACAATCTCCAGACATTAATCAAGGTGTGGTACGCGAAAAAGAAGAAGATCAGGGTGCCGGCGACCAGGGTATGATGTTTGGTTATGCAAACCGTGAAACTGATGACTACATGCCTTTAGCATTGGTATTATCGCACGTTCTTTTACAGGAACTGGCAAAAATACGACGCGAAGGAAGAGAAATGAACTACCTAAGGCCTGATTCTAAATCGCAGGTTACCATTGAGTATAACGATAACAATGAGCCAATAAAGGTTCATACAATTGTTGTTTCTACTCAGCACGACGATTTTGCTGAAGAGAAAAAAATGCTTGAAGTAATTAAAAATGATGTTAGAAACATTTTAATACCAAGGGCAAA
>ERZ795053.4561-NODE-4561-length-14925-cov-4.405380_pt1 | contig 14925 bp, 14 predicted proteins | sample MGYA00375137_ERZ795053 | MGnify/ENA primary metagenome ERZ795053 (study PRJEB30182, sample SAMN05720284) | activated sludge metagenome | isolation source: Anaerobic digester | place: Hong Kong | collected 2014-12-17 ... | reverse complement strand
TCAAAACTAGTTGTCTGCGGTGTTGTCGCCGCTGAATTCATCGTCCTCGTCGAGGTCCTCATCAGGTTCCTCGATGTTGTTCGCCTTGCGCAGCGCCTTGTCGCGGCGCAGCGCCTCGCGGATCAGGTCGTCCGACAGCACCAGCTTCGCATCGGCTATATCACCGAGTTCGAGCGTGAATGTGTCGGTCTCGTCCTTGGCTGCATCATCGCGGCGGAATTCGACGCGATTGCCGTCCAGCCGGATGATGCGGCCCTTGAACCGCTTGCGGCCGTCAATCAGGCGCGAAGTCTCGAGCTTCGCCACATGGCCCGACCATGTTTCGAAGTCGGAACGGCGGACAAGCGGACGGTCGATTCCGGGCGAGGAGACTTCCAGATTGTATTCGCCTGCAATCGGGTCCTCGATATCAAGGACGGGCGAAACCGCGTTCGAAACCTTCTCGCAGTCGACAACACTCATCGTGCCATCCGGGCGCTCGGCCATTATCTGCAAAGTCTGGCCGTTCATCTGCGAGAGCCGTACGCGAACGAGCCGGTAGCCGATGTTGCGAATGACTGGCTCAACGATGGCGGTGATGCGGGCTTCAAGCCCTGCTTCCTGTACCAGTCTCGGTTCGTCTATGTCCACGCGCGCTGTTCCGTCAGTTTCAAGTGTCCGGGTTCGGGCGCCTCGACCATATCCGCCTTCGGGCAATGGTCCGGTTCGGTCAACAAACCGGTTCAGGCAATAAAAAAGAGCGGGTGCCGCAGGCTCCCACTCCCTCGAACGCTCGGAGAATTTGAACGTCATATAGGCTGATTGCCCCTCAAATGCAAGCGAATTGAATTTGGGCAGGTCAAGGCACTCGCATTGCGTGAGTCACGCTGGGCTCGACGGATTCAAATCGCTTGCACCGGAGCTTGCCAATATGTATGAGCTCTTATATTATACATATTAAATACAAGTTTCCCCGTTCCGGAGTGATCACATGACATCTACCGTGGATTCCAGCCCCGCAACCTGGGTCGACTATACGCCTCCCGGTCTCTTCGCCAGCGTGATGGGCATTGCGGGACTGGGTCTCGCCTGGCGCAAGGCGCACGAGGTGATAGGCGTTCAGCAATTCATCGGCGAGATCATTCTACTGCTTGCCGCAGCAGTGTTCGCCGTGGTTGCCACCCTCTATGGCATCAAGGCCCTTCGCGGGTCGGCACAGTTCAAATCCGACATGGTGCATCCGGTAAGGGCCAATTTCGTTCCGGCTGCGACGATCGGCATGCTGCTACTGTCCACGGCGGTCCTTCTTTACAGCCGGATCGCAGGCGAACTGCTCTGGATCCTGGGTACCGCAGGGCATCTTTTCCTGGCGATTCGCATCATACGCCGCTGGCTGGGCGAACCCTACGAGATCAGCACCGTCAACGCATCCTGGTTCATTCCGGTGGTGGGCAACATCATCGTTCCCATTTCGGGCATGCGCCTTGGATACGTGGAAACAAGCTGGATGCTGTTTTCCTTCGGTCTGGTCTTCTGGATACTGCTCTTCACAATCGTCCTGTACCGCAAGCTGTTTCACGATCCGATCCCGGCAAAACTGATGCCGACCGTCGCAATCCTCGTGGCGCCGCCCGCAATCGGCTTCGTTTCCTACATGGCGCTGAACGGCGGACAGATCGACGCCCTGGCACGCATTCTCTACTATGTGGCCCTGTTGCTGGCGGTAATCGTCGTGAGCCTGTTTCCCAAGCTGGTGAAGATTCCATTCGGCCTGCCCTGGTGGGCCTACACCTTCCCGATGGATGCCTTGGCCATTGCCAGCCTGATCTATGCCAGCGCCACCGGAGCACCGGGTGTTGAAATGGTGGCAAGCATTGCGCTTGCGCTGGCAACGCTGATCAACATCTGGGTTGGATACAAGACGCTTCGTGCCATCCAGGGAGGGCATGTCTTCGTTCCCGAGTGAGCCAGACGGCGTCCCCGCGTAAAGTGTGCGGGGCCAACCATGAAACAGTTCGTCAACCAAACCGGTGGTTGGAGATGATGCTGCAATGCACCAAGTAGGGAGGATATTCAAATCCAACCGAAAGGAGCACTTCATGACTACGAGAAAACCACGCATAGCCGTCATTATCGGCTCAACACGTGACAGCCGTTTTGCCGACAAGCCCGCAGCCTGGATGCTGGAGCAGGTAGAGGCGCATGGTGCGTTCGACGCCGAACTCGTCGATCTTCGCGACTTTGACCTGCCTCTCTTCAACGAGGCGGCATCCAACCTTTGGGCTCCCAGCCAGGATCCCGCTGCCGTTGCCTGGCAGGACAAGCTTCGCGAATTCGACGGCTTCATCTTCGTCGTCGCCGAGTACAACCACTCCATAACCGGTGCCCTGAAAAATGCGCTCGATCAGTCCTACAAGGAATGGAACCGCAAACCGATGGCTGCCATCGGCTACGGTGGCGTAGGTGCCGCTCGCGCGGTTGAGCATCTTCGCGGCATTGCCGTCGAACTCCAGATGGTTCCGCTGCGCAACGCCGTGCACATCGCAGCCGGTGCCTACATGCAGGTTCATCCGATGGGTCAGAACGGTCCGATGTTGGAGATCGATCAGTTCATCAAGCCGTCATCCGATGCCATGCTCGAGGAGCTTGAATGGTGGGCAAACGCCACAATGGCTGCCCGCGCAAAGGATGATGACGCAGCGAAGGCGGCCTGAGGCTCAGTCTGACTTCCTGAATATCAGATAGGCGGGCGTCCGCCCTTCACGAATGGCTTTCTGCTCGTAGCGGGTGGAAAGCCATCCTTCCCACGGTTCCTTCCAGTCACTCGATGCCGTAGCCAACCACTCAAAGCCGCCATGCGCTAGAATATGGCGCAGGGTCCAGTTGACATAATGGTCGATGTCGGAAGCGAAACGGAACTCTCCGCCGGGCTGCAATACCCGGTGTATCCGCGCAAGATTGGCCTCGCTTACGAAACGCCGCTTCCAGTGCCGCTTCTTCGGCCATGGATCGGGGTACAGCAGGTAGACGCGTTCCAGACAGGAATCGGGCAGCCAGTCCAGGAGCCGCGCTGCGTCCTCATCGTACAGGCGTATGTTGGAAAGACCGTTCTCATCAATGGCTGACAGGGCCTTGGCCATGCCGTTGACAAAGGGTTCGCAGCCAATGAAGCCGGTCTGCGGATTGTGCTTCGCACGGTCGGCCATATGCTCGCCGCCGCCAAACCCGATCTCGAGAATGCAGTTCTCCGCGCGGCCGGAAAACAGTTCCGTGGGCGAAGCCGGTGCCGGAACAGAGATATCGATCAGCAGTTCGGGAAGCAGCGACTCGGTGAGTTCCTTCTGGGACTGCTTGAGCGGCTTCGCTTTCCGGCGGCCGAAAAAGGCTCCGGCCATCCTTGTGGGATGGCCGGTATCGCTGTCGTCGTCGTTCTGGTTCATGACCGAACCTGCTTCGTTAGGCTCTTTAGGGACCGGCGCTGCTCAGGCAGCATCCCGCGTCGCATCCTTGAGAGCCTTGACCAGGTTGGTCTTCTCCCAGGAGAACGATCCGCCGCGGCCGGGCTTGCGGCCAAAATGGCCATAGGCTGCCGTCTGGGCATAGATCGGCTTGTTCAGGTCGAGATGCTTGCGGATGCCGGACGGGGAGAGGTCCATGACCTCACGAATTGCCTTCTCCAGAACGCTTTCGTCCATTTTCCCGGTGCCGTGCGTATCAACATAGACCGAGAGGGGCTGCGCGACGCCAATGGCGTAGGAGAGCTGGATCGTGCAGCGATCAGCCAGCTTGGCAGCCACGATATTCTTGGCAAGGTAGCGCGCTGCATAGGCAGCCGAGCGGTCCACCTTGGTGGTGTCCTTGCCGGAAAATGCGCCGCCGCCATGGGGAGCCGCGCCACCATAGGTGTCGACGATGATCTTGCGGCCGGTCAGTCCTGCGTCTCCATCAGGGCCGCCAATGACGAATTTGCCCGTCGGGTTGATGTGCCATGCGCAGTCGCCGGCAATCTTGAGCCCGCCCTCGTCGAGAGCCTGACGGATATAAGGTTCGACAACCGAGCGAACCTTCTTCGAATCCCAGCTCGCATCGAGATGCTGGGTTGAAAGCACGATTGCGGTCACTTCCGCCGGCTTGCCGTTCTCGTAGCGTACGGTGACCTGGGACTTGGCGTCGGGTCCGAGCTTGGCCACTTCGCCTTCACCCGCCTTGCGGGCTGTCGCCAGAAGTTCGAGTATCTTGTGGGAATAGTAGATCGGCGCAGGCATCAGGTCCGGTGTTTCATTGCATGCATAGCCGAACATGATGCCCTGGTCGCCGGCACCTTCCTCGCCCTGACGGTCGGCTGCATTGTCGACGCCCTGGGCGATGTCCGCCGACTGTCCATGCAGCAGCACGTCGATCTTCGCGGTCTTCCAGTGGAATCCGTCCTGCTCGTAGCCGATGTCGCGAATGGCGCGCCGGGCGACAGAACGGAAGCGGGAAGGATTGATCACCTCATTGCCGTTGCGGTCGGTTTTCATCAGGCTTGGTGGAACACGCACCTCTCCGGCAATGACGACGCGGTTGGTCGTCGTTAGCGTTTCGGCGGCAACCCGTACGTCCCAGGAGTCCATGCCCTGTTTGCGTGCTTCCTTGTAGATCAGGTCGACGATCTCGTCGGAGATACGGTCGCATACCTTGTCCGGGTGCCCTTCGGAAACGGATTCGCTCGTGAAGGTGTAGTTCAGCCTGCTCATGATCCAGTCCTGTGCTAGAGCGTGCCCGATTTCGACGGAATCGGAAAATCGAACCGCGTCTGTGAATTCCGTAACCTCCGGACATCAGCCATGCACACTTGGGAGCGACATGGTCCGCCGAACCTGCCGGCATCAAATGTCCGCCGGGCGGGACGCATGATTACATCCCGCCCGGAATCGGCGTTGGTTGTACTGGTTCGCACGGTCAGGTCAATACGTTCGGTCGGGTTTTTGCCGCCGTTCGAGTGGCTACTCGCCGTCGTCCTCGTCGGCCAGTGCCTTGGCAAGCTCGATGAGCTTTCGCCTGACTTTCGGATCGCTGATTTTCACGAAGGCGCGATTAAGCTGCAATCCTTCGGAACTGGACAGGAAATCGACCACGTAATTCGTCGAATTTCCCTCGGCCATGCCGCCGCTCTCCGTCCCGCCGGGAGCATCTTCAAAGAAAAAGGAAATCGGGGTTCCAAGTACCTTGGAAATCTGCTGCAAACGGCTTGCGCCGATACGGTTTGCCCCTTTTTCGTATTTCTGAATCTGCTGGAAGGTTATTCCCAGCGCATCGCCAAGTTTTTCCTGGCTCATTCCGATCATTGTCCGCCGAAGGCGGACCCGACTGCCCACATGGACATCGATCGGGTTCGGTTTCCTTTTTTCTGCAGCCATTACAGCCTCATTTTTTCAATGCTCCTCCGGGAAAATTGCGGGAAGCATCGTGTGGGTTGAGAGCGGCGTTGGTGGATTTTCCGCCCGATTTTCCGGGTATGGGTCCGGTTTGCCATCCTTGGTTGGGTAAGATGGCTTCATGCCCGCTTGCTGCACCCCCACTGTACTCCACATACGACCCAATTTGGCAGCAAACCGGCAAGAAGCTGATTTAGAAAGGAATGACAAGCAAAGTCAATCTGCCGCTGGGGAGGGCAGGTTCCGCCTGAGTTATCGCGTCGCGGAAAGGGTCAGGGACGGTCCCGGCGATAATTCAACCACTTGAACACAAGTGAAAGAAGAACAAGCAATCCGGCAAGGAGAAGGAATGGCAGGTTTCCGTAGCGCGCAACGGTTGTGATGACTGTCTGCTGTGGAACCTCGGCATCTACGCTGCCGCGCTGGGATAGCCCGATCCGGACCACCTCGCGCCCGTATGCGTCGGTGATGACGGAGATGCCGGTATTTGCTGCGCGCACAAGAGGCAGGCCCTCCTCGACAGCGCGCAATTCGGCGAGCCGAAGGTGCTGGTATGGTCCGGGCGTGTTGCCGAACCAGGCGTCATTGGTCAGATTGAGGAGCCATTTCGCTCTGTATCGATCGTCTGGCCTGAGTGGCCGTATCTCGCCTGGAAAGATGATCTCGTAACATACCAGCGCGATGAACGGACCGCCCCGGGCGCCCTGCATCAGGCGCCGCTCCGAGGCCGCTTCAAAGCCGCCGCGCACGTTGGTCAACTGCCTCAGGCCAAGCGCTTCAAGCCATGACTGCAACGGCAGGTATTCACCGAACGGTACGAGGTGCATCTTGTCGGCAGCGTCGTAGATCTCGCCCGCATCGTTGATGAGATAGACCGAATTATAGACATTCCCGTACGGATCGCCGCCAATACCGGGTTCGGCCCTCAGGCCGCCCGTGATCAGTTCGGTCCCTTCGGGCAGCATTCGTGCGATTGCGGCCAGCATGTCGCGGCGCTCGGTAAGCAGGAACGGAAATGCCGATTCCGGCCAGATGACATAGTCCACCTTCTCGGGCTTCGATGACAGGCGAAGATATTCGGCCATGAACTCGGCCTCTTTCTCGGGCCGGAACTTCTCGCGCTGCGGGATGTCCGGCTGAACGACACGAACCCTAAGCGGCGGCTCACCGCCTCTCAGTTCGATCGACTGGCCTGCATTGCCGAGACGCCAGAAGCCGTAACCGATCTGCCCGCCGATGACGGCCACGCAGAGAACCAGCAATATCCTGCCCGAAAGCCTGCCTGAATTGCCCTTGGGAAGCACCGTCAGTGGAATTGAGAAGACGAGTATTGCCAGCGCATTTACCCCGTACAGGCCCAGCACGGATATCACCTGCATGGCAACCGGAAACGGCATTGCTGCCTGGCCCAGCAGGTTCCAGGGGAAACCCGTCAGAATCTCGCCGCGCAGATATTCGGAAATCGCAAATCCCGATGCCAGCGCCAGAACGCGAAATGGCCCTTCGAACCACAACGCCCTGGCTATCGCGGTGCCGAAACCGAAGAAGACGGCCAGCCCTGCAGGAACGCCCAGGATGGCAAGCGGAAGTGCCCAGGCGAAACTCTCCGCCTCGACCAGCAGCGAGTTTCCGATCCACCACAGGCTGGCGAGGCAGTATCCGAAACCGAACCACCAGCCGGGTGCAAACGCACCCAGGAAATTCGCGACAATGCCACTCCGTCCGTCGCTTTGCACGCCGTCCATTATCCAGACGAGCACTGGCAGGGTGAGGAAAAGAACGGGAAAAAGTTCAAGCGGCGGTGTCGCCAGCGCAGACACGATGCCCGCTGCGAAGGCCGCGAACCAGCGCTGCCTGCCGCTCGCAAGCACCAGCCAGTCGGCAAATCTGTCCAATCGCTGCCCTTGCCACATTGACTGCCGCTACCCCGCGCGTTGCGCCGCGACCGATGCTCAACAGCGAATCAGTCGGGCCACCGTTCAAGGGGATAATGCCTCGAAGGAGACAATAAAAGAGTCTGTTCCCGTCAGCCGCGTGCGGAATGTGTCCGGCATCGGCGCTACGAGCCACGCAGCCACCGTGAGGCTCTAGGTATATACGACCTTGCCCAGCACGTCGCGCAGGAGCCCGTCCATTGCGGCGAACATCTCGTCGCGCCGGGTTGCCGACACAGGGCTTTCGATTGCAACGACAAGCTTTGGTTCATTCGAAGATGGCCGCACCAGCCCCCAGCTTCCGTCTTCGGTAACGACGCGAATGCCGTTGACGGTTATGCAATCCGAGATTTCCTGTCCGGCGAAATGTTCGCCTGCCTCCTGCATTGCCAGGAAACGGTCTACGACCCTTCCTGCCGCCTCGTATTTTTCCTCGTCTGAACAATGAACGCCCATTGTCGGCAGCGCATGGGTCGCAGGAACCGTTGCCCGGATTTCCGCCATGCTCTTTTGAGGGTTGCGTTCCAGCAGGCCGCAAATCGCAATCGCTGCGCCAATCCCGTCGTCATAGCCGTGACCAACCGGATGGTTCAGATAGAAATGGCCGGATTTCTCGAACCCCGCGATTGCGCCGGTCTCGCGGATACGGCGTTTCATGTGGGAATGGCCCGTGCGGTAGTATTCGACCGTCGCGCCGAGCTGCGCAAGCACGGGATCGGTGGCAAAAAGGCCAGTGGACTTGATGTCGGCGACGAAGTGGCTGGCCGGGTGAGTTGCGGCAATGTCACGCGCTAGAAGCAAGCCCGCTATGTCTGCGAATATCTCGTTGCCCTCATTGTCCACCACCCCGCAGCGGTCGCCGTCGCCATCGAACCCGAAGGCGATATCGGCCCCGGTTTCGCGTACCCGTTCGGCCATCGCCGTGAGCATGCGCATGTCTTCCGGGTCGGGGTTGTGGTTCGGGAAGCTGTGGTCGAGGCGTGTATCCATCTCGATCACGTCGACCCCGAGGCGGCTCAGTACCTCCGGCGCAAAGGCACCAGCCGTGCCGTTGCCACAGGCGACCACCGCGCGGATTTTTCGGCTGAACGGCGCTCTTTGCGCGAGGCTTGAAATGTATTCGGACCTGAACCCCTCCACAAATTCGTAGGAACCGCCGCCGCAAAGCTGCCAGTGCCCACCCAGCACGATCTCCCTTAGCCTTGCAATCTCGCCAGGACCAAACGTTACGGGCCGGTCGCAACCCATCTTCACGCCTGTCCAGCCATTGGGATTGTGCGAGGCGGTCACCATCGCAACGGAGGGCGCATCGAGGGCAAATTGCGCGTGGTATGCCATTGGCGAGAGCGAAAGGCCGATATCGACAACTTCCGCGCCAGCCGCCATCAGCCCGCAGGTCAGGGCATTCTTCACGCTTGCGGAATAGGCGCGGTAGTCGTGGCCGGTCACGATTCGCGGTCCCGCGCCGAGTTCGCGGATCAGCGTGCCGAGACCCATGCCAAGGGCCTGAATACCCATGAGGTTGATTTCCGGCTTGCGGTCCAGACCCGGCCGGCCGAACCACCACCTGCCATCATACTCGCGAAACCCGGTAGGCTTGATCAGCGGAACCGTTTCGAATTCAGGCGTGCTGGGTTCGAGTTCTGGAACGGGAAGGGGAAATGGCATCTTTGTGTCCGGCGGTCTCTCAACACTACGGAGACCACAGTTCCAGCGCCATGTACAGCCTTGCGGCAAAGCCAGCCGCGCAACCGGGATTACTGGTTGAGCACAAGCTGGTTATTCTGGATCTCGAAGCGGGAAAGCTTGTTGAGGAAGCTCATGCCAAGCAGCGTCGTCGAAAGCGCCTCGTCTCGCGAGACGCTGGCCTTGACGTCCTGCACGCGAACGCGCCCGATCTCGATCTCGTCGATCATCACGGCGGCGGCATAGGTGATGCCGTTTGCGGTGCTCACCTTGTACTTGAAATCGGAATCCTTGAGGCGGATGCCCATGCGCCGCGCTGTCGTTTCGTTGATGGCGACATAGGTGGCACCTGTGTCAACCAGCACCTCCGAGCGGAAACCGTTCATCCTGGCGGAGGCGATGAAGTGGCCACGTCCGTCGGCCTCAATGATTTCGCGGCGCCCGTCGAGCGGATTGAAACCCTGCTTCCGCTGGATCTGCGGCTGCTGGCTGTTGTAGGCAACCTGTTCGGCAGACTGGCTGTCCTGTTGCGCATCGCGCATCTCGATCACCCGTTCCATCAGGGTGGGCGTGGACATCGCACTGCCGATCATCAGCGCTGCAATCAGGATGTACTTGTTCATCGGCGGCCTTCGGTGTTTCCAGGTTCGGTGACATCTGGCGGGTTACCGTCGGTTTGACCTGGTTTGACCGCCAATTACCTCCGGACAGTGCCGCAACTGTTTGAAAATCGCGCTAACACCGCTGTACCCCGCAGTTCGCAAGGTGCAAAAATCTCACAATGGTAAAGAAAGGCTGAACGCGAAGGCTGGACGAGGTTCTCCGGCGGTCTACTTGGTGCCGTACATCCTGTCGCCTGCATCCCCGAGGCCCGGGACGATGTATCCCTTTTCGTTGAGATGGTCGTCCACCGCTGCCGTGAAGATCGGCACGTCCGGCTGGCGCTCCTGGAACGACTTGATGCCTTCCGGTGCCGCCAGCAGGCAAAGGAACCGGATATTGGTGGCACCGCGTTCTTTCAGCTTGTCGATTGCCGCTGTCGCCGAGTTTGCCGTTGCCAGCATGGGATCGACAACGATCACGAGGCGGTCGCCAAGGTCCTCTGGAGCCTTGAAGTAATATTCGATCGGTTGCAGCGTGTCGTGGTCGCGATAGAGACCCACATGCGCCACGCGTGCGGATGGCACCAGGTCGAGCATGCCTTCAAGAAGGCCGTTTCCTGCGCGCAGGATCGAGGCGAAGACGAGCTTCTTGCCCGCCAGCACGGGTGCTTCCATTTCCTCGAGTGGCGTCTCGATCGTTTCCTTGGTCAGTTCGAGGTCGCGTGTCACCTCGTAGCAGAGCAGGAGCGAAATCTCCTTGAGCAACCGGCGGAAACTGCCGGTCGATGTGCCCTTCTTTCGCATGATGGTCAGTTTGTGCTGAACCAGCGGATGATCGACGACGTGAAGTTCGGCCATGAACTCGAAACCCTTGCTTGACAGAGACAGGCCAGTCTAGACCCTAGCTGCCAAGTTTCTCAAGCAAGCGTGTCCTTGTATCCCCATCTACGAACGCCGCCTCAATCGCGATTTTGGTAAACCGCATCAAATCCTGCGGCTGATAGCCGAATTCTTCGACGGCAATTCGGTATTCATTCGCAAGCGACGAATGGAAATGCGGCGGATCGTCGGAGTTGAGCGTTACCCGGCAGCCCGCCTCCTCCAGCTTGCGGAAGGGATGGTTTGCATAGCTGGAAAAGACATCGAGGACGATGTTGGATGCCGGGCAGATTTCGAGAACGGTGCCTTCCTCCGCCAAACGCCGCACCAGTTCCGCGTCCTCGATTGCACGCACCCCGTGGCCCACTCGTGAAACACCCAGATGGTCCAGCGCATCCCGCACGCTTTCGGCGCCGCAAAGTTCCCCGGCATGGACGGTCAGGCCAAGTCCGGCTTCGCCTGCAATCCGGAAAGCGCGGGCAAAATCTGTCTGGCGATACATGCGTTCGTCGCCTGCCATGCCGAAGCCCGTGACCATTGGATGGGGATGGTCCGCAACAAGCCGTGCTGTGGCCTCGACGCGTTCCGGCCCTTCGTGGCGGAGGCCTACCGCAATGACCCGCCCCTCGATGCCCGTGCTTGCACGGGCGTTGCGGATTCCGGTCGCAATTGCCTCGATCAGCTCCGTGTAGGAACAGCCGATTCTCGCGGCGTGGTCGGGCGAGGCAAAGACTTCTGCATAGATGCAGTTCTGGGCGGCAAGTCCAAGATAGTGGTCTTCGGTCAGCAGGATGTAGTCATCGGCCGAGCGAAACAGTGCCGCCGCGCTGTCATACGCTTCGAGAAACGACGTGAAGTCCGTCCAGATGTATCCCTTGCCGGGATCGATGAAGGCGGAGGTGTCAACACCGTATCGCTCACCCTGCTGCATGACGAGTTCGGGCGATGCGGCGCCTTCTATGTGGCAGTGAAGTTCCGCCTTTGGAACCGACGCGACCATCTACTTTCCGCCGAGCCGGGAAAGGAAACTGCTGCCGCTGGCCAGCGGGCCGACGCCGAGATGATCGGCGATCGTGGCTCCAATGTCGGCAAACGTATCGAGCGTTCCGGCTGTTCCAGGCTCTACACCCGGCCCGCATACGAGTACCGGAACCTGCTCCCGAGTATGGTCCGTTCCCTTCCAGGTCGGGTCATTGCCGTGATCGGCGGTCAGGATCATCAGGTCGCCGGGCCGCAGCTTTTCCGCAAACTGCGGAACGAGAGCGTCGAATTTCTCCAGGCAATCCGCATAGCCTGCCACGTCGCGGCGATGGCCGAACAGCTGGTCGAAATCGACGAAGTTGGTCATCGTCATCGAGCCCTCCGGGGCCGTTTCCATGACCATGAGTGTCGCCTCGGCAAGGGCGGCGTTGCCGTTCGCCTTGATCACCTGCGTCGGGCCGCAATGGGCATAGATGTCGGCGATCTTGCCGATGGCGATCATCTCGCGCCCGGCCTCTTTTACCCGGTCGAGCAGCGTTGGTTGCGGCGGGGTGATCGAAAAATCCCTGCGGTTGCCTGTACGTGCAAAGGTTTTCGCGCTCTCTCCAACGAAAGGCCGCGCAATAACTCTCCCGATGTTCATCTTCGCGGTTAGTTCGAACACCGTCCGGCACAGTTCGTAGAGGCGTTCGAGACCGAAATGCTCCTCGTGGGCGGCAATCTGGAACACCGAATCGGCAGAGGTGTAGCAAATCGGTTTGCCGGTCCTGACATGCTCCTCGCCGAGTTCGGCGATGATCACCGTTCCGGACGCGTGCTTGTTGCCGAGAATGCCCGGGATCCCGCTTCTCTTGATGATTTCGTCGGTCAATTCCGCAGGAAACGCCGGGATTGTGTCGGGAAAATACCCCCACTCGGTCAGGACGGGCACGCCGGCGATCTCCCAGTGGCCGGATGGCGTGTCCTTGCCCCTGGAAACCTCGCTGGCATTGGCATGAAAACCGCCAGGTTCGGGATCGGGATCAAAACCGGCTGGCAGTTGACCGCAGGCGTTCTTGGCCGCCAGTCCAAGGCCCAGACGTTCGAGATTGGGTAGGCAAAGCCGGCCCGCGCGCACCCCCTCCCTGTCTGCCCGCCCGGCCGCACATTCGGCGGCTATGTGGCCCAGCGTGTTCGATCCGGTATCGCCAAAGGCCTCAGCGTCGGGACCGCCGCCAATGCCCACCGAATCCAGAACAAAAAGAAAGGCTCGCGCCATGCAACACCCTTATCGCCGTCGTCCGGCTGCGCCGAAGCGGCAGCGGTTGCGGGGATTCCCATTTTCCTCGAATTGCCATAGTAAGGGAGGATGCTTCATCTGAACAACCTGAAACTCGCCTGACATTGGCATGACCGGGACGGCACCCCAGTGAATCCTGTTTTCCCAACAACCATCGGTTTCCGGCGGCATCTCGCGTCTGCAGCATGCCTGTTCATTTTGCTCCCGTTCCTTGCGGTTGCCTTGCCGGGAGCCGGGTCCGCCCGGGCTGACTGGCGCGAGGATCTCGGCACGCTCAGGATTGGCATCGTTTCGGGGGGCGGCGCCGGCGACATGACAAATGGCGCCGAGCCGTTCAGGCTGGCGGTTCAGGAAGCGCTTGGGATTCCGGTTGAATTCTATACGGCGCCGGACATCACCGCGCTATCGACTGCCCAGTCCGAGGGGCGCGTCGAATACGCGATCATGCCTGCAAGCGGATACGCCGCGACATGGGCAAATTGCGAATGCGTGGAACCGCTTGTGGTGGCGCGTTCGGGCGATGGCTCTACAGGTTTCCGCTCGCTCGTCGTTGTTTCGCGCCTGTCGGGCATCGATGCGCCGAAGGACTTGCAGGGCAAGCGGATCATGACCCTTGGGGAAGATTCCATAGGTGGCAAGGCATGGCCGCTGTATGCAATCGCCAAGGAAGGTATCGCCCTTGAAAAGCCTGGCATGGCAACGATCATCGACGCTGCAGGTTCGGAGGATGCTGTTTCCCGTTTCCTCGGCGGTGAAGCAGATGTGCTGCTCGGATGGAGTTCGTTTACCGGCGAGCCGTCTTCCGGCTACACGCGCGGAACCCTTCGGCAATTGAACGATCTGTCGGGCGGCAACCTGGGTGCCTACAAGGTCATCTGGAGATCGCAGGAATTTCCCAATCGCACCCATTCCGTCCGCAAGAACCTTGCCGTGGAGGCAAAGACTAGTCTTCGCGAGCTTCTGCTGGGTCTCTTCGAAAACGACCCGGTTGCCTATGACGCGATAGAACCCCTGTTCGGTGGCGGCTTCGCACCTGCCAGCCAGGCGATCTATGTGCCGGTTGTCGAATTCGTGCGCGACCCGCTTCGAGTGGGCGTGCTTGCCGCCGATACACCTCGCGATGACGAGGACGGCGAAACCGCCCCGGCTACCGGTAAGGAAACCGTCCTTCCCGATACGCAATTGCGAACCGGGACACCGGTCCAAGCCAACTGAAGCCTGACCCGGGCAAGCCTGCAAATTGCAAGACGCCCCGGCAGAACTGCCAGGGCGTCGGAATTGTCTGGGAATTCGCAATCAGCTTGCGGTTCAGGGACAGCTGGTCTTGTTCTCGATCGATGCACCAATTCGCGGCCTCAGGAACAGTTCCTCGTTCATGTCGAGACCGGAATTCTTGTCCACCGAAACGCTTGCCGGACCTTCGTAGTGCATCCAGCCATAGATCGGCATGTAGGTCATCTGAACGTTCGCGGCGACCAGAAAATTGTCGGCAATCCTGATCTGCGAGGGAACGGTGTAGATGCTGTCCTTGGCTTTGGCTGTACCGTACTGGTTGGCCTTGCTCCAGGCGACTTTTGCTATCCCGTTGGAATCGATCTGGATTCCGGTGATCACGACAGCGACGTTCTGCGTGTAGGGGTACATGATGTCGTCGGCAAACTTCATGATCTGAGTCATGTCGGAATCGCTGATGCAACTATCCACCTGCGTTACCAGGTCCCCCAATGTACTTGCGACCCGCGAGAGCTTGCGGTTTGCCGAAATGGCTCCGGAGATCTCGATCGTGCCCACATACATCAGGAGCATGAGCGGAGCGATGAACGCGAATTCGACGGCTGCAACACCGCGCACTTCCTTGCCAAACCTGTCTGCGAGATCGCAGGCAAGTACGTAGCGATAGCGCAGGCGGTCCATAAGTCCGGTTTTTTTCTTTGGCGCTGTCATGTCCATACCAGTCGGCTTTGGTTTCGGGTTGGGTGCTTGATCAGAAGGGTTCGGTCACGAACACGGCAATCGCGTTCAGCGGCCAGTTACCGCTGGCGAGCTTTGTCATGTAGCGTGCCATGTAGTTGGAAAAGGTCGGCCATTCGTAGCTTGCCGTCAGCTTGACGACCTGCTGGGCGCCCGGCTCGAGATCGGAAGAGCACACGTCTGAACTCCAGTCACGT
>ERZ795053.4559-NODE-4559-length-14931-cov-16.362329_pt1 | contig 14931 bp, 15 predicted proteins | sample MGYA00375137_ERZ795053 | MGnify/ENA primary metagenome ERZ795053 (study PRJEB30182, sample SAMN05720284) | activated sludge metagenome | isolation source: Anaerobic digester | place: Hong Kong | collected 2014-12-17 ... | reverse complement strand
CAGCAGCAGAAAGCCGTACTGCTCGTAGTAGCCCAGCCAACGGGAGTAACGCCGTGGCACGAAGGGGCGAATCATCTGGTAGCCGTCCAGCGGGGGAATGGGCAGTAGGTTGAGCCAGAAAAGGGCGAAGTTCATCAGGATGATGAAGTGCAACACGTCGTAGAGCGCGGAAAAGCTGAAGTAGCTCTGTGGCCAGAAGAAGAGTAACAGCCATTCCACGAAGAAAACCACGATGCCCACCATCCAGTTTGCCACGGGGCCGGCGAACGAAACCAGGAAGAAATCCCGCTTCAGTTTCTTGAAGTTGTACGGGTTCGTTTGCACCGGCTTGGCCCAGCCGATTCCCAGGAACACGAAGGCCAAGATTCCCATGAGGTCGAGGTGCACGAGGGGATTGAGGCTCAGCCTTCCTTGCGAACGCGGTGTGGGGTCTCCCAGGCGATCCGCCATCCAGGCGTGGGCCAGTTCGTGGAAAGTCAACCCGATGAGGATGGCTGGGATGGACAGCAGGATTTGGGCGGGCGAACGCAGCACGGGTTCATTTCCCCCCGTCCGGAAGAAGGTCCACGATCTTTCCCGGGTTCAAGATACCCGCCGGGTCGAATGCCGCTTTCACCCTTTGGATGAGTTCCCGGCTTGTGGCGTCGAGCACCAGCGGAAGGAAAGGCTTTCGCTTCAGGCCGATTCCGTGTTCCCCCGAAAGGGTTCCTCCCAGCGCGATGGTGTGCGTGTATAGCTCTTGCAAGACTTCCTTAATCCTTGCGTTCCAGCGTTCCTCGTCGTCTTCGGTGTTCAGGAACGTGACGTGCATGTTGCCATCCCCCGCATGCCCGAAGTTGATGGTCGAGATCCCCGTTTTCTCCGACAGTGCCTGCACGGCTTCCATCAGCTGTGGAATCTTGTCGATGGGAACCACCACGTCTTCCATGCAGTTCAGGGGGTAGAAACTGGAGATGGCTTCCGCGATTGCCTTGCGCGCCTTCCAGATCTTTTCCCGGGTGTTGCGGTTGTCTGCCACGAACACTTGCTGCGCACCTTCCTTGAGGCAGAGTTCTCCCACGCGTCGGTAGTCTTCGAACAGAACGTCCTTGTCGTTTCCCTCCAATTCCAGGATGAGGTGCGCACCCGAATCGCCGTAGGGTAGCGTTGCGTTGAGGTACTTCTGCGTGAGCTGCAACGAGCCGTGGTCCATGAACTCGATGGAAGAAGGGATGAGCCGGGCTTGCACCATCATGCGGGGCACAAAATCGATGGCCGCTTGCACGCTTTCGAAGGGAACAAGCAGATCGACGATGTAGCGGGAAAGGGGAATGAGCCGCAACGTGACCTGGGTGATGATTCCCAGGGTGCCTTCCGACCCCACCATGAGGTGCACGAAGTCGAATCCGGTCACGTCCTTCACGCGCTTTCCCCCGAAATGGGTTACCCTTCCATCGGCCAGCACCACTTCCAGCCCCAGTACATGGCTTCCCGTGGGACCGTATTTCACCACCTTGTTTCCCCCCGCGTTTTCCGCAACGTTCCCCCCGATGAAGGAAGCGTCGGAGGAACAGGGGTCACCGGCGTACAGCAACCCGTTCTCCCGGGCGAGCTTCTGGATTTCATCGGTGATCACCCCCGGCTGGGTCGTAACCGTGAGTGTGCGCGCGTCGAGCTCCAGGATGCGGTTCATCTTTTCCAGCGACAAAACCACGCCCCCGAACAGGGGCACCGCCCCGCCGGAAAGGCCCGTTCCCGCCCCGCGGGGTGTCACGGGAATACGATGGGAGTGGCACAATGCCATGAGCTGCGAAACCTGTTCCGTGCTCTCGGGGTACACCACCACCTCGGGTAGGTAGCGGTACTGCTTTCCGCTCACCTCGTCGTGCGAATACACCTCCAGGCGTTCGGGATCTTGGGAAAGGTTATGGCCCCCCACGATGCCGCGCATTTGCGCGACGAGCGCAGGGGTCAGTTGGCCGTATGGGGCGTTCATGGTTTTTCCTCCTGTAAACCCTCGATTTTTTGCAGGATACGGGGCAGGATGTCGAAAAGGTCACCGCAAAGCCCCAGGTTGGCCACTTGGAAGATGGGAGCATCCGGGTCCTTGTTGATGGCCACGATGTATTCCGCGGTTTGCATTCCAGCAAGGTGCTGTACGCTGCCGGAAATGCCGAAAGCCATGTACAGCTTGGGGGAAACCACCTTTCCGCTCAACCCCACTTGGTGCGGATAGGAAATCCAGCGCGATTCGATGGTTGGGCGCGAGGCTCCCACGCCGCCGTCGAGTAAATGCGCCAGCTGGCGAAGCTTCTCGAAGGTCTCAGCACGCTTAACCCCCTTGCCACCAGCCACGATCACATCCATCTCTTGGATGTTCTCGTTTTCCCCTTGCAGGGGTTTGAAATCCAACACCTGTATGGGGGATCGAAAATGCTCTTCTGCGAACTCCCAAGGGTGGATTTCTCCACTGCGCGGGGAAGGAATGGGTCGGGGAAAGGTGCGCGGGCGAACGGTGGCCATTTGCGGACGGTGGTTGGGGGTTTTGATCGTGGCCATGATGTTCCCGCCGATTGCCGGGCGCGTCTGGAGGAGCAAACCCGTTTGCTCCTCGATGTCCAAACCCGTGCAGTCGGCGGTGAGACCCGTGTGGATTTTCCCAGCAACAGCGGGAAGAACGGTGCGTCCGGAGGAGGTGGCGCCCGCCAGCACCACTTCGGGTTGCAAGCGGCCGATCACTTCCACCACGAGCCGGGTTTGCACGTGGGGATCGAAAAGGTGCAGGGAGGGATGGCGCGCGAAGAAAACGTGGTCTGCTCCGCAATCCACGAGTTCTTGGAGTGATGGTTGGGGTACTTCGTCGAACATCAAGAAGACACGCACCACGGTATTCCGGGCGTCCGCGAGCTGGCGGGCTTTTCCCACCAGTTCCAGGGTGACGGGAAGAACCACGTGGTTCCGTACTTCCCCGATGACCAGCATTCCCCCAGTTTGGGTGCTTGGATTGGTTTCGGGCATGTTTTCCTCCTCTACAAGATCGCCATCTCTTTGCATTTCTGAAGGAAGAGGTCGATCCCTTCTTCCAGGGAAGAACCCTGGAACAGTTGGTTTTCCCGCTGGATCTTGGGAAAGGAGACCTTGCTCACCCGGGTGGGAGAGCCGTTGAGTCCCAGTTCGTCCGCGGGGATATCCAGCTCCGCGGCGGAAACCCGCTCCACGGATGCTTCGCGTGCACGGATCTTCCCGGAAAGCGTAGGCATGGAGGGTTGGTTCAGGTCACTCAAAACGGTGAGCAAGCAGGGAAAGGGCAAGAACTGCCGTTCGTACCCGTCTTCCACCGTTCGGGTAGCCACAACCCCTCCACGGGAAACATCCACGTGGATTTCGGATACGTACGTGCAAAAGGGGATGTCCAGCATGGAAGCTACTTCTGGACCAACCTGGCCGGTTTCGCCGTCGGTGGCCTTTTCTCCGGCCAGGACCAGGTCAAAACCTCCAAGGCGCGTTACCAGGCTGGACAGCACGCGCGAGGTGGCCCAGCTATCCGAACCCGCGAAACGGCGATCCGTGGCAAGCAAAGCCTTGTGCGCACCCATCGCCATTGCCTCCCGCAGCGATTCCTCGGTCTGTGGGGGTCCCATGGAAAGAACGGTTACCGTGCCCTCGCACCGCCTGGCCATCTGCACCGCTTGTTCGATCGCGTGCAGGTCCAGCGGATTGATGATGGTCCCCGCGCCTTCCCGGATCATCGTTCCGGTTTTTTCATCGAGTTTCACTTCGTCGGAATCTGGTACCTGTTTCATCAGCACGGCGATGTTCACGGCAAATCCTCCCCTACGATGGATCCCTTTTCCACTTTTTGTAGCATCGCACGCGCGAGGAAAAGGGATACGTTGGTAACCCCGGGGAAGGCTTGCGCCCCGGGAACTCGTTCCCGGAGCATGTCCAGGAAAAGGCTCGAAAAACGCGGATTGTGGAACATTCCCCCCGTATAGGCCACCCGCAACACAGGAAGACGCAATTTTTGGAAAACCACTACCACCCTTTGCACGCAGGTTTCGATGCCTTGCTGGGCAATGCTCCAAACCCAGGGATCGTCGCTACCCAACCATTTCTGGGAAAGGGCGGATAGGTCGTTCCGCGAGGAACCCTGGTAAAAACGCGTGACGATTTCGCGGGGTTGCTTTCCCAGATCGGCTTCCAGTTGTTCGAAGAAAGGGCGGTGCTCCGATAGCCCGTCGCAGTAGGCGAGGTACTCCAGGAACACTTGCTTCACGAGCCAAAAACCTCCCCCTTCGTCTCCCAGCAGGTATCCCCACCCACCGCTTCGCAATTGCTCTCCATGCGCGTCTTGGCCCAAAACGATGGAACCCGTGCCGCAAATCAGCAGGATACCCGGTTGGTGTTGGAAATTTGCGAAAAGCGCGGCATGCGCATCGGTGCGGATTTCCAAGGGGACGGTGCTTCCAAATAGACCGCGCACCAGCTTTTGGAGTCCGGTACGTTGGGTTGTCCCCCCCGTACCGGCCATTCCAATGGAGATGCCAAGCGCCTGGGGATACTGGATGAAAAGCCCCTTCACGGATTGAAAGAAGGATTCGGGATCCGACGAAAGAAGATTCATGTTTACGCCCACCTGGATCTGGTCGACCAAATGGCCCCGTGCATCCAGGATGGCGGCTCGGAAGGTGCTGCCTCCCGCGTCGATGCCGATGTAATACCCCTTGGGCCCCGTCATTGTGAACCACGGGGACTGGATTTTTGCTGGGAAAGAGCCTTGCGAATGAACCCACCGTGGTCTTGGAGCATGGAGCGGGCCTGGTCCGGCTGCAGGTCCAAGAGAAGCATCAGGATGGCAGTTTTGGGATGCCAGTTGCACTTTTCCAAGGCTTGCTGGGATGCAACCTCGTCTGCACCGCTCGCCAGGCTGACCATTTTCACGGCACGCGTACGCAGTTTCTGGTTCATGGTGAGAACGTCCACCATCAAGTTTCCGAAAACCTTGCCCATTTTGACCATGGTGGCGGTGCTGATCATGTTGAGCACCATTTTTTGCGAAGTCCCGGCCTTCAGGCGCGTGGAACCCGTGAGCACCTCGGGCCCCGTCAGTAGGGAGACGACGATTTGGGCTTCTTCCTGGAGGGCGGGTCGTGAAACATTACAAATCAATCCGCGAGAGGCTCCCACTTGCTGCGCCGCCTGGAACACACCTGCCACGAAGGGTGTCCTACCACTGGCAGAGATGCCGATGACAGTGTCCTGTGCGTGGACGGGGATCGAATGGGCAGCTTTTTTTCCCGCTTCCTCTTGGTCTTCCACCGCTTCTACCGCTTGCGTGAACGCGCGTTCGCCCCCAGCCATGAGGCAGGTGAACCATTCCGGTGGGGCATTGAAAGTGGGGATGGTCTCCACCGCGTCCACGATCGCCATGCGCCCGCTGGTGCCGGCACCTGCGTACACGATGCGCCCTCCCTTTTGCAACGAATCGATGCACATCTTGACGATCTGCTCCACGTTGGAGAGCTGGTCGCGTATGGAAAGGGGTACGATGGCATCCTCTTCGTTCATGATACGCAGGATGTCGCAAACGGGTATCTGGTCAAGGTTCGTGCTTTTGGGATTCAGGCTTTCGGTTTCAAAATCGAACATCGCGAACACCTCTGGGTGGTTTGCCGTTCTGGATGAATTTTCCAGGGCTCAAATTGGCAAAATTATACCACAGTCTCGAATTTTGGAGAAATGGATACGTGTCCCCCCAGCCCTTGGCTTTCGGGGGAACCTGGGGGAGAACGTGCCTTTCCGCACCCCTGCACCCTATCCCCCCGTTGCTTGTGTGATATAATCAAGCACACGAGCAAACAGGAGGGGATGGGAGTGAAAATTCGCTTGACGATCAACGGTACCCCAGGGGAATTCGACGTGGAACCCGGGATGATCTTGCTGGATCTGCTGCGCGCCAGTGGGTTCAAAAGCGTGAAAAAGGGGTGCGATGGTGCCAGCTGTGGTTCTTGCACGGTGCTCATGGATGGGCGGGCGGTTCTTTCCTGTGGGATCCTTGCCGCCCACGCCAATGGTTGTGCGATCCAAACACTGGAAGGACTGGGAAGCGACTTGCAGTTGGACCCGGTGCAAAAGGCCTTTCTCGACGGGAACGCTTTCCAATGCGGGTTTTGTGCTCCGGGCCTGATCATGTCCACGCGGGAATTACTGGATCGCTACGATTCGCTTTCCCGTGAGCAGATTCGCAAGCACCTTTCGGGGAACCTTTGCCGTTGCACGGGGTACGAAGCCCAGATTAGTGCCGTGGAGAAACTTTTCGAACAGCGAAAGGGGGGAGTGCAGGATGTCCGCGAACCATGACTTCAAGGTGGTGAAACATTCCAACGAAAAAGTAGACCTGAAGAGCCTCGTGCTGGGGAAGCCGGTTTTCACGGATGATATGGCCCCTGCCAACGCGTTGGTGGTAAAGCTCTTGCGCAGCCCGCATGCCCACGCCCGCATTCGTAGCATCGATTGCTCGCTGGCGCGCGAAATGGACGATGTGGAATGCGTGTTGACCCACGAAGACCTGCCACGGATTCCGTTTACCCGTGCGGGACAAGGTGCTCCAGAGCCCTCTCCCTACGATGCGTTCCTGCTGGACAAAAAGGTGCGCTTCGTGGGTGACGTGGTTGCCGTTGTGGCCGCGCGCGACGAAAAGGCGGCGAATCGAGCGCTCAAGAAGATCCAGGTGGACTACGAGGTGTTGGAGCCCTTGTTGGATTTCCGCAAGGCAATGGAGGGGAACGTGGTGCTCCACGACGAAAAAGAGGCGGAAAACGTCTTCGACCCCACCAAAAATATCGCCGCGCATTACACCATGGAAATCGGGGAAACGGATCGGCTGATCGAAGAATCCGAGGTCAAGGTGGATGTGACCTATTACTACCCCAAGTCGCAACAAGTGCCCTTGGAACCACATGCCGCGTTTGCCTACTTGGACGAAAAAAGCCGGCTGGTCGTGGTGTCTTCCACCCAGGTGCCCTTCCATGCCCGGCGCATTCTCTCGCGCATCCTGCAGCTTCCGCCTGGCAAGATCCGCGTGATCAAGCCGCGCATCGGTGGGGGTTTTGGTGCCAAGCAAGGCGTAATCATCGAAGGGTACGTGGCCGCGGTGACCTGGAAAACGGGGAAACCCGCGCGACTTGTTCTCTCCCGCGAAGAGAGTTTGATTGGAACCTACACGCGCCACGATACGGATGTGCGGGTGCGCCTGGGTGCGGACAAAACCGGCAAACTGAACGCACTGGATATGTACGTGCTTTCCAATACCGGTGCATACGGTGACCACGCGCTCACGGTGGCCATGGTCTGCGGCTCCAAGACGCTTCCACTCTACAACAAGGTGCAGGCGGTGCGTTTCTCCACCGACGTCGTGTACACAAACCTGCCCAACGCGGGAGCCTACCGGGGATATGGTGCGCCACAAGGCTTGCTGGCGCTGGATGGAGCCCTGGACGAACTGGCACAGAAGCTGGACATGGACCCGCTGTACATCAAGGAACGCAATTCCATTCGCGAAAAAGAGAGTTCCCCCATTTTCCAAATCATGGGAGAAGGCCGCGAGGGAGTGGAGCAGATCGTGCAGAGCTGCAAGCTGGACGACTGCATTGCGCAGGGAAAGGAACTCTTTGGATGGCAGGTCAAGAGGGAACAGTTCGGCCTTGCCCATCCCAAGGATGGCAAAGTGCGCGGGGTTGGATGTGCGCTTGCCATGCAGGGCTCGGGGATTCCCAAGGTGGACATGGCTTCGGCCACGATCAAGATGAACGACGATGGAAGCTTCAACCTCTTGGTGGGGGCCACCGACCTGGGAACGGGAAGCGATACCGTTCTGTCCCAGATTGCAGCGGAGATGTTGCAGGTCCCGTTGGAAATGGTGCATATCTACTCTTCCGACACGGATACCACACCCTTCGACGTGGGGGCCTACGCCTCCAGCACCACCTACGTTTCGGGGAACGCGGTGTGGAAAACCGCCAAGAAGGTGAAGGAACACATTCTCCAGGCTGCGGCAGAACTGTTCGACTGCGATGTGGCGCAGTTGCACATCCAGGACCAGGGCGTGCACAACTCCTCCACCGGCGAAAGCATCTCCTACGCCCAACTGTGCACCCAGTTGTTCTACACCTTCAACCAACGGCAAATCGCCGCCACCGAATCGTTCGTGGGAGACGAATCTCCCATGCCGTTCATGGCGAGCTTCATGGAAATCGAAGTGGACTTGCGCACCGGCGAGGTACACCCCGTGGAAACCGTGAGTGTCGTGGATTGCGGAACACCCATCAACCCCAAGTTGGCGCTTGGGCAGGTGGAAGGTGCAACGTTGCAGGGGCTGGGAACCGCTTTCTTCGAGGAACTCACCTTCGATTCGAGGGGGAAACCCACCAACGCGTCGCTCTTCCGCTACAAGATCTTCGACCGGGCGAGCTACGGAAAGATCACCGCACGCCTGGTGGAAAGTTACGAGCCCACGGGTCCGTTTGGGGCCAAGAGTGTATCGGAGATCGGTATCGACACCCCCACCGTGGCATTGCTCAATGCGCTTTTCCACGCCACGGGTATCCGGTTCCGTTCCCTTCCGGTTCGCCCGGAAACGATTCTCAAGGCGCTCAAGGGGGAGAACGTTTGAACCAGCCCCTTGTTCGCGTGGCTTGCGCCCAGATGCTTTCCCGCCCCTTGGACGTGGAAGCGAACTTGCAAAAGGCAAGTTGCTTGTTGGGCACGCTCGAGCAACCGGTGGACCTGGTGGTGTTGCCGGAGCTGTTTGCCTGCGGCTATACGTGGGACCCGGCGCTCCTGGACGTGTGCGCGCAACACCGTGACGCGATTGTATCCTGGATGGAAAAACAATCCACGGCACTGCAGGCGGTTGTCATGGGGGGCATGGCACAAAATCGATCCGGGAAATGGTACAATTCCATGGCGATCGCCTCGGAGGGAAGGCTCCGTGGATTCGCGGACAAGTGTCACCTTTTCCGGGGGGAAAAAGCACTTTTCACCCCAGGGAGGGTGTACACGCTGTTCCAGGCACGGGAATGGAGCGTAGGAGTGTTCCTTTGCTACGAGTTGGGGTTCCCGGAGTTGTTTCGGCTCTTGGCGCGCGAAGGGGCCATGGGTTTCGCGGGTGGATTTGCCTTCGGCAAAAGCCGGGGGCCGTTGTACGACGTTCTCACGCGGGCACGAAGCATGGAAAATGGCGCTTTCTTCGCCAGCGCTTGCCAACCGGGAGAGCTCCCTTCCACCGAGCATTCCCCCGCCTTTTCGTTTCACGGCCATAGCCGCATCCTGACGCACCGGGGAGAAATCCTGGCAGATGCGTTGGAGAAGGAAGGCATGATCGTGGCAGAAGTACGCCTGGCGGGAATCGGGGAGTATCGCATGCAGGAACAAGGGGAGTACCCGGGGTACTTTTCCAATTTTCGAGAGGATATCCATTCCGTGGAATACTTGAAAGGATAGATCATGGAGCAAAAGTATCGACTGTTTATCACCGACTTGGATGGAACGCTTTTGGACGATGCCAAGGAGATTTCCCCGGCAAACCGCGAGGCTATCGCGGGATTGCTACGCAGGGGGATCCCCGCCACCATTTTCACGGGGAGGAACTTCCACTCCGCAAAGGATATCGTGGAAGACCTGCAGCTCTCTGTTCCGGTAGTGTTCCAAAACGGAGCCCTCATCATGAACCTGGGCACGGGGGAGGTGTTTCGCCAAGTGGGTCTTCGCAGCGAGGTGGCGCGGGAAATCTTGGCAAAAGCCTTGCAAATGGAGTTGCACCCCCTCGTGTATTCCGGTTTCTTGGATTTGCCGGATATCATGGCACAGAGTGAATTTTGGGGAGGGATGCCTTTTGGTCGCTACGTGGAGGCGAACCGCTTCCGGTTGCGCATGGTCGCGGATCTTTCCCACGAAATGCAGCAACGCGATCACATCGCCCAAATGGCCATCGTGGGAAGGCAGGAAGAATTGCAACGGCTTTCGGACTTTTCCCAGGGAACCTTTTCCGAGCAGATCAGCGTGGTGATGTCTTCGGTGATCGAAGGTGTCGGTTTCTTGGAGTTCTTTGGCCCCAAGGTTTCCAAGGGAATTGCCTTTGAACGGTTGCTGGACCTGTTCGGGGTACCCGCGGAGAACACGGTGTTCATCGGAGACAACTTCAACGATGTTCCCCTGATGGAACGGGTGGGTATGCCGGTTGCCATGGCAAACGCTCCGGCCGAGGTGAAAGCGATATGCAAGCTCGTGGTTTCGGATAACAACAGTGACGGCGTGGCCCAAGCCATTTCCCGTCTATTTTAAGAAAGCGGAACAGGTGGTCGCAGGCATGCAGGGCATGCTTGAGGAAAGTCCGGACTCTGAGGGCGTGGTGCCGGCTAACAACCGGAGGGGGAGACCCCTGGAAAGGGCCATAGAAACGGAAACCGCCCCATGTGGGCAAGGGTGGAAAGGCGAGGTAAGAGCTCACCGGCAATGGAGTAATCCATTGTTCTGGTAACCCCCACCATGAGCAAGGCCAAGCAGGAAGGGTTATTAGGTTGCCCGCCGAATCCCTTCCGGGTAGGCTGCAAAGATAAATGGCCATCGATCACAAAATCCGGCTTATCGTTCCGCTTTCTTTTTTTCTTGGAGGAAAACGTGAAAGGCTCCGTTTCCAAGTGGATTGCTTGGATTTTCCTTTGGTCCACCGCGTTCTTTTGGGGGGCGTCTTTCGTTGCCACGAAACTGGTCGTGGGCGTGGTCCCGCCCTTTTTCGCGGCCACGGTGCGCTTCTTCCTCGCTTGGGTCGCGTTGCGCCTCTTTTCGCGGGGAAGGCCCTATGGAAAACCCTTGGATCTCGTTTTCGCGGGCTTTTGGGGAATCACCATGTACTTCGTGTTCGAGAATTCCGCGCTGCTATTCACCACTCCCACCAACGCGGTGCTCATCATCAGCACCATACCTTTGATGAACCTGTTCTACCTCCGGTTGGTTCACCGTAGTCCCGTTTTGTCCCAGCAATTGTGGGGTGGGCTTTTGGCCTTTTGCGGCGTCGCCCTGGTTGTGCTAAGCGGGCATTTCGTGTTGGCACTCAACCCCCTGGGTGACCTTTTGATCCTGGGTGCAGCGTTTTCGTGGGTGTTTTACACGCATTACATGATGCGCATCGAAAAAGAGGGAGAGAAGCAAGGACGGCGGAACCCGCTGGGAGTGACACGCGTAATGACATTTTGGGGCTTCTTGTTTTTCCTTCCCTTCGCGGGTTGGGAAATCGCGAACGGCCAAGTGCACGGGGAGGTGTTCGTCCATTCGCCCTTGTTATGGGTGGGTTTGCTCTACCTGGGGTTGTTTTGTTCCGCGCTGGGGTATTTTTTTTGGAACCGGGCGATCCAGGAGTTGGGGCCACGTACCACTACCAACGCCATTTACGCCATGCCCGTGGTGACCGCTCTCGTAGAGGGATTGCTTTTGCACCGTTTTCCGCACGTTCTCACGCTCAGTGGGGGAGTGTTGATCCTTTCGGGGCTGTTCCTCTCCGAGAAAAAAGCAAAAAGGATTCGTTCTTAACATGATTGAATACCGTCTTCGAAAACTACGTATCAACGAACTGGTAGGATATGCCCAGGATGGGGTGCACGAAGCCCTGGCGTTGATCGTGGAACGGTATGCCCACATGGTGATGCGCCTCGCCAACCAGTATTTCGGAACCTGGGCGGAAAAAAGTGATATAATCCAGAATGGCTACGTGGGCCTGCTCAAAGCGGTTTACTACTACCGGGATGACCGGGAAGCCAATTTCAACACGTTTGCCTGGACCAATATCCATTCGGAGATCAAGACGTTCTTAACCTTCCTCAACCGGAAGAAGAACCAAGTGTTGTCCGATTCCATGTCCATCGACGCGACGTTCCCGGGGCGGGAAGAGGAGGAGGATGGTAGCTACTACCTGGAGGATCCCTCTACTGCGGAAGAAAACACCTTTCTCAAAGAGTTCCTCATCGAAAAGGTGATGGCGCAACTGCTACAAGCCCTTTCCCCGCTGGAACGCAAAATCTTTGAGTTGTACCTGATGTCGATGACGTACGAGGAGATCGGGGAGGCGCTACAGATCAAGAGCAAGAAGGTGGACAACGTGATCCAAAAGTGCAGGAAGAAAATCAAGGTGCTGTTCCGCGAGGAGAACAGTTTCGTCGAAAATTCCCAGGAATGGATTCGGAGGTGGAGTTGATGGCCTACATGCCGGGACATAGGCCCGTGGAAAACAGGCCCAAACAAAAGCAACCAAGCCCTTCCCCCGCGGATGACGAGCTCCAAGTGCAAGGAAGTACGCCGCCACCCCCTTCCCCGGATCGAAAGGCAGCGCCCAAACATAGGAAAACGCGACCAGCCCGTTCTTCCCGGGCAACTCCTTCCCTTGGCTGGTTCGTGGTAGTTTTGGGGCTTTGCGTGGCCCTTGCCTTTTCCCTACTCTCGTTTTTGAAAGTGGTGGAGGAAAACCGGAAAATGCAGCAGCAATTCTCCACGTATAAGAACCAGGTGCAAGCCCAGGTGGCGCAAATGGCGAAGAAGGTGGATGCGTACGACAAGTTCCTTGCCACCGATGGGCAGCTTGCCCGTTTCATCGTTGCGGCCAACCTTCTGGAAAACCACACGGTGAGCCTTTCCGATATCCTTGTGCAAGCGCAGTCTCGAGATTTTAGCAAGGTCGGAATGATGCGGTTGTTCGTTTCTGGCTCGGAGGACGTGTGGGTGCAAATCAAGAACTCCTCCGGGGAAACCGTTTTCGCCAAGAACGTTCCCCCGGGGCTCTCGTCCGAGCTCTTCTATTACTTCAAAACCCCGCAAGTTGCCGTGAGTGAGAAGACCTTTGAAATCAGCACCAATTTCCAGGTTTCTTCCGGCAACTACGAGAGAACCTACTTGGTTTTCTTTAGTTTCGGCAACACCAAGATGGCGCAGATGGATGCGAAAACGATCTCCAATCCCCTGCAGAAGTACCGGATCTGGATCCCATCCTCTTGAAAACCCCGGGAGGACTTTTCGTCTTTTTGTATGTTATAATTCATTTATGGGGTTTATTCCGGGATGAACCTTATTTATGCCAGTTAACCAGGAGGTGGGAACGTGGGACGTGGACGGAAGAAGTCTCTTACACCTGCTCTTGAGGATTACTTGAAAGTCATATACGAGATAACGAATACCGAACCCGTGGCGCGGGTGAAGGATATCGCAGCGCGTTTGAACGTGTCGCTGCCCAGCGTCACGAATGCGATGAAGCGCTTGAAAGACTTGGAACTGGTGAATTACGAGAAGTACGGTTTGATCATTTTGAGCGAAACGGGTAAAGAACGCGCGCGAACGTTGGCACGTATCCATGAACTGCTGGATGTGTTTTTCGTGGAGTTGGTGGGTGTGCCGGAGAAGCTCTCGGACCAACTATCCTGCCGGATCGAGCATTACTTCGATCCGCAAGCAAGCCAGCGCACCGAAGAGTTTATCCGGCTCATGATGGATGTGAAGCACAACCGGGCAAACTCGTGCCAGCACCTGGTGGATTTCTTGCAGCAAAAAGGAGGGTAACATGCAAACAGCCCTGGTAACCGGTGGCGCAGGTTTTATTGGTTCGCACATTGTCGATGCCCTGATTCGAGATGGATGCAACGTGGTTGCGCTCGATGACCTTTCCACCGGCTCCCGTAGGAATCTTTTTGGAAAGGATGTCCAGCTTATCGAAGGGGATATCTGCGATGCATCGCTGGTACGACACCTTTTCGAAGTGCACAAGCCGCATTTCGTGTTCCACTTGGCTGCCCAAATCAGCGTTTCCCGTTCCGTGAGAGAACCGGGTTTCGATGCCAAGGTCAACATTATGGGCACGGTGAACATCCTGCATGCCTGCGTGGAAAACCACGTGGAGAAGCTCATCTTTACCTCGTCTGGTGGAGTGATGTACGGTGATGCTCCTGCGCGATTTCCCACCCCGGAAACCGAACCTCGCATGCCTTCCTCCCCGTACGGCATTTCCAAGATGGCGGGGGAAGCATACTGTGCTTTTTTCCAGCAAGAGTACGGGTTGCCCTTCACCGCGTTGCGCTACGCCAACGTGTATGGACCTCGTCAGAACCCCCACGGCGAAGCGGGTGTGGTGGCCATTTTCACGGAAAAGATGATCAAAAACGAAACGGTAACCATTAACGGGGATGGTGAGTACTTCCGGGATTACGTGTACGTGGACGATGTGGTTCGCGCAAACCTTCTTTCCATGCACAATGCGGATGGTGCTGTTTTGAACATCGGTACCGGTGTGGAGACATCCGTGAACGGGCTTTTTGCGGAACTCAAGGCGATCACCGGCTACCATTCCAGCGCGGTGTATGGTTCTGCCCGCCCCGGAGATCTCAGAAGGAGCGCGTTGGATTCCACGCTTGCCCAGCAAGAACTGGGATGGCAACCTGCGGTGCCACTCAAGCAGGGCTTGATCAAGACGTTCGAGTATTTTTCCTCTACCCTGGGGATGTAAAGGTGGTTTTTTGGACCAGGAAAACTTGTGGAAGTCTCCCCTGGGTAGCATCCCGCTTGCGGAGCGGTTGCGACCCGGGGAATTGGATGCAGTTCTGGGACAGCAACATGTTCTTGCAAAAGGTGCGGTTTTGCGAAAAGCGATCGAAGAGGATCGCCTGTTTTCGTGCATTTTTTATGGACCTCCCGGGTGTGGAAAAACAACAGTTGGGCATATCATAGCCAAGAAAACCTCCCATCCCTTCACCCACTTTTCCGCGGCGCGTTCCAGCATGTCGCAGTTGAAACCGGTACTCGAGGAAGCTTCCTTGCGCAGCGCTCGGAATATCCCCGGTACCATCGTTTTCGTGGATGAAATCCATCGCTTCAACAAGCTGCAGCAAGACGTGTTGCTGCCGTACGTGGAGAACGGCG